>WNGE01007880.1_pt1 | contig 20140 bp, 18 predicted proteins | sample 5400651 | NCBI WGS metagenome assembly WNGE01 (sample SAMN13153370, study PRJNA577476) | soil metagenome | isolation source: 60 cm soil or saprolite under grassland replicate 2 | place: USA:California | collected 2016-06-15 | reverse complement strand
GGTGATTGATTGATAAAATTCATCTGCTTCACTAATTCGTTTTTCGAACAATGTATCGAAGTTTTTATCAAATGCATCTGATAACAGTAACTGCTTGCTTAATCTTAATTTGATGGTTACAGAAGATTGTGCCTCTATATTAAATTCATACATGGGAGCAAACTTGGTACCTTCTTTCTTTTCTTCAAGCCAATCAAATCTCTGCTGTTGCACTGCTGTATGAAAAGCGTCTTTTACATATTGTGTTTTATTGGGAACATTATATAAACGTTCTGTGTTTGTTTCATTTTCTGTCATTAATGTTCTCTTAGGCTGCTCAAAATAGAAATGATAGTTTCCAAGCTCATGACGCACTTCGGCAACTCCGGTTGCTTCTAAATGAATGGAAGGCTTTTCATTCATTAATCCGAACGACCATAAATTACGCAACCACAAAGTTGGTAGCAACGCAATGTAAGCGGTTTCATTGCCGCGATTATGAACAGTGATGCAAATGCACATATCTTCTATATCATTCTTTGCGTATTCTGTAAACACATCAAAGTATCTGCTCCCGTTGAATATTCCGGTATCCAACAATTCATATTCTCTTTCAAATTTGCTTCGGTTGCGATTGGCGTTTACAAGATCCGCATAGGGATATTCCGACTGTGGATACTTGTACAAATGCTTCATATATGCATGGGAAGGCGTATTATCCAAATAATAATACAACTCTTTCACGTCTTCACCATGATTACCTTCATTACCTGTCAATCCAAACAAACGCTCTTTCAAAATCGGATCTCTACCATTCCATAAAGTAACAGCAAAGCAAATCCGTTGCATGTCATCACTTATGCCTGCAATGCCATCTTCTCCCCACCGATATACGCGACTGCGTGCATGATCGTGCGAAAAATAATCCCACGCTTCTCCATGTTCACTATAATCTTCTCTTACTGTACCCCATTGCCGTTCACTCAAATAAGGTCCCCATTTTCTCCATAATGGATTTTGCAATCGTAGTTGTTCTTTATTCATGAGATATTTTTTTGTTATTAACTTTTGAATGTTTGTTCAGCTTCTGTTGTGTCACTCCCTTGCACGTTCAGAACTTTATTCAACTTTTTTTGTAAGTGATAAGCCTGCCTGCCGGTAGGCAGGTTGTCAGTTGTGAGTAATTAACACTGATCATTCACGATCCTACAGTACGATTGTGCGACGCAACGAAGCAGTATTCATATTCCTTAGCCCGGCTCATAATCTTCTTTAAAATTATACAAGCACTTATATAATTTCACTGGTAATACAAGCCCTGTTAGGAAGGTTGTACCTTCTATCCGTTATCCTCAAACCCGGGATACAAAGTCATTCCGCCATCAACAAACAATGTAGTACCATTTACGTAATCAGAATCATCACTCGCTAACCACACAGCAGCCCTACCAATGTCTTCTACCTTGCCCACTCTTTTTTGCGGGATCAATTTTAATAATTCCTGTAAATGTGCCTGCGTATCCCATGTATCATGGTTAATCGGCGTTGCAATAGCACCGGGAGCAATAGAGTTGATACGGATGTTCTTTGGAGCAAATTCCTGTGCAATAGTTTTCATCATCAGCATAACGCCACCTTTCGATGCCGCATAATTAGCATGACCCGCCCAGGGAATTACTTCGTGCACACTGCTCATGCAAATGATCTTGCCGGCTGATTTTGATTTACCATTTACACCTCTGCGCAAAAATTCCTTTACCGCTTCCCTTGCACAAAGGAACTGGCCAGTTAAGTTTACACCCAGCACAAAATTCCATTGATCCAGCGTCATTTCAGTAAAGGGCGCATCTTTCTGCAGGCCTGCATTGTTAACTAATATATCCACTGTACCGAACTGTTTGATAACATCAACAAACATCTGCTTTACTTCATCTTCCCTGCTTACATCACATTTATAAGCAATAGCTGAACCTCCGTTGGCGGCAATTTCGTCAACTACTTTCTGTGCCATCTCCTTTCCCTGCGGGATAGGATAATTTACCACAACTATGGCCCCAGCTTTAGCCATTTCTATCGCACACCCGGCGCCAATGCCACTGCTGGCACCTGTAACAATTGCAACCTGGTCCTGTAATTTTTTTTCCATTTATTTATTTTGTTTTATGTTAATATAAATTTCCAATTGAACTATAATAAGATAATTGTGAGCGTTCAAGCATTTTCTTTATCAATGAAATTTCAAGATCTGTGACGATGTTATTGTAGTAGTCAAATGCCGTTTGGGCCGTTTCATGAGGATTTGGATAGCGACCTTTATTGTGTATGCAGTTATTATCAGCCATATAATATAAATAATCTACGGTTTGCAATCTGCCCCATGTTTCCATCAGTACTTCATTTTTGTTCTGCAAAACCATATTTTCAATGCTATATATTTTTTTAAGTGTATTGTTCTGCATCATATTCTCACACCAAACACAACATTCTTTTGATCTGTCTTCCCAGGAAATTGTTTTTTGAACATCATAAACATCACTTGTTTGATGCTCGTAGATTATTTCAGAAGGCAGACTGAATTTCCAGTCAGCATTGCTTAAAATCTGTACAGGTAGGGCTTCCAGAAAATCGAAGATGCCTGTTTCTTTTTTCTTGTGAATGCCAAATGTTTCGTAATCCATGAACAGATTGATCACCTGAGTATTACTATTATGGAGATGAATCCATTCAGCAAATTTTTCCGCAGTTAAGGGATATTTATCCCAATGTTCTTCTCCAAAACGAAATGCTATATCATCACTTAAAGTAACATTTCGGAGAAGCAGTTTAATGCTTTCACGGGGAGTTGTATAAATTTTGTTCACTGATTTTCCTGTCAGCAATCTTTCAATTCCCTCGCATAAAATCCCTTTAAAACCAAGTGATGTAACAATAGCCGCCAGATCGTTGTTGTGAATTAATTCTGTATTGCGAAATACAGATGGTGTTTGACAAAAAAGATCATAAATTAACCTGGTGTGCATTTTTACCTGTCTTTCAAATTCTTTTTTTGAATGCAAAGAACTAAGTGAGTGATAATATGTTTCCCCCAACATTTCAACACAACCTGTATCAACCAAAAATTTAAAATTTTCAATTACATCCGGTCTGTATCTTTCAAGCAATCCTAATATTACTCCGCTGATAGAATAAGCAATTTTAAATTTTCCCTTTGTTGTTTCTATTGCCTTATATACAACCTCATTCGCCGGCAAATAACATTCATCCGCAACTTTGTTAATGTTCGCTTTATCTGCTGCGGAGTCTTCATAACAACTGCAAACCTGCACATCTTGTTTAAGATATCTTTTCAGTTGATAAGGCTGGTGCACCTTAAAGTGCAGGCAAAGAGATGGCATGCATTTGTTGTTTAAATTTTCAAATCTGCAAAAATGTAAAAGTGAAAATAACACAGATTAGAAAGCAGCACTGTCGGTTAATTTACAAACTTCTTAAGTTTATGATTAATGAGTTTATGTTTATCGTTTTCTGTTGAGTGTTCAAATTCCTGTCTCCAAATTGAAATTCTGCTATTGCTTATTGCCCATTACCTGTTTTGAACGTTTCCTTTCCTCTTAAAAGCGCTATTGTACACAAGAGAGAGAGACACGAGAAAAGTTAGAGTAAAAGATGAAGGCCTGGTACGAAAACAAAACAATTAGTTGGTTGATATTAATTGGCTGGAATTAAAAGATGCAGCTACCTGATCAAGTACCTTACTTTCTTGCTCCTGGCTAACAATCATTTTATTATCTCTTTTAAGAAGATCATTAAAATAATCGATAGACTCCTGCCTTGTAAAGCCCGTGAACCGCATAATGGCTGTTATTTCTCTATCAGTATGCTTATAATGGATCATAAAACTAAATTTTAAATTATTGAGGGGGAGAAAGAATATGTATTTATTTCTTGCTGATCTATACACACATTCTTAACATTATCCGTTATCAATTCCACATCCCCGGATCATTCAATTCAATCTTTTTACGGTTGTAAAACAACATACCTGAATCTCTCAGTTCATTCAAAAGAACATTCACACTTTGACGGCTGGTTGAAATAAAACCTGCAATATCACTGTGGGTAAGATAATTGGGGAATACTATTTTATCACCAACGCGGCTGCCATCCATTCTTGCCCAATTTTTTATAAAGTGGATCAGTCTCGCTTTTGCATCACGGAAAACAAGATCAGAATGACGATTTTCGAGCTTTCTCAATTTACTGTTCACTTTGTCTGCATAACTCAAAGCTATGTATGGATTAGATTGCAGCATTCTTCTGAAATCGCTTACTTTAAATGAGCATACAATTGTGTTGGCAGTAAGCGCTTCTGCATATTCATCTACAGACTGGTTACCACATAAGCTTAGATCACCAAAGAAATCTCCTTCTGTAAGAATATCTTTTATCAGTTCATCGCCCATGTCGTTTGATTCAGCAATTTTTACCTTGCCTTTTACAACAAAATAAATTTTACTGTAATCACCATCGCCGTAACTTATTGATTCGCTGCGATAAAGACTGTGCACTTTCACAACAGTGCTAAGTTCCATTAGTTTGGTTTCATCTAATTCTTTAAAAAGAGAATTACTTTTTAAGTAGACGTACTTCGTTTCTATACACATGACTGAAGGATTTAAATTGTTAAAGAATGATTTTAGTTATTGGTGTTTATTAACGCGTTTTCGATTTTTGAAATGATAATATTTTTTGCTGTAAGCCCGCTCACATAATCAATCACCTCGCCATTTTTAAAAAAAAGAATTGTAGGAATCTCATTCACACCATATTCATGCGCAGCCGTTTTATTTTTTTCTGTATCTATCGTAAAAAATTTTGCAGTGTCTTTGTATTCATTTGCAAGGTCTTCATAAACGGGCGCCAAAATTTGACACGCGCCGTTCCATTCTGTTTTAAAATGCACAAGCAATAAGTTTATATTTTCGGCAACTTCTTTTTTTAGTTCTTTTCCTGTGATATGAAGATTCATTTGTTTTGATTTTGTATGGCATGTAAGCCAATCGGCGTGCCGATTTTTTTTATTTAAAACGTAATGCCCTGAAACGCCTTACAGCACTGCATTACAAAATGTTGCGCTTTAACATTTCGTAAATCTTAATCGCAAAAATTCTCCCAATATCTTGGGAGATTCCCAATATTTTGTGAGGAATACTTTGGGAATTTGTCGGAATTTTTATGATTTGCACTTTTGTTTTTGTTGCATAGCATATTGTCTTCGCTTTTTCTATGTGGAGAGAAAGGCTTATTTCATCTTTCTGAACTTTATTGACGACGAGCTTGAGCTTAGAGAGAAAAACAAAGTGCTCGTAGGAGTTAAATGCTGAAAGCTCTACTTCAGTAAAAGAGTGCGACGCAACGGCACTTTCAAACATGCACTGCAACTTGGTTCATAACATCTTCTTATAAATTCTCTACTTCCATGTAATGCAGTTGACAACAATTTCTTTCCTCGCAGAATACTTTTACGAAGGAATTTTTGTGAAAAGGAAGTTTTTTCACACTTGTATTTAAAACTGATGGCAATTTTCTTTACTACAAAAAATTATTTATGAAAATTCAACACGCAATACAGAATGTGTTTGTACAATTAAGCGATTCATTAGAGCGGCTTAGTAATGATGAGTATACACATCAAAGTCCAACGTTATTCAATGCAACTATTGGTCAGCATGTTAGGCACATTATCGAACTGTTTATTTGTCTTGAAAATGGCTATGAAAAATGCATTATCAATTATGAGAACCGAAAACGTGATTACACAATTGAATCGAATAAGCAAGTTGCGATAGAATTGTTGCAGCAAATTCCTGCAAATCTTCGCAGGCATGATAAAAACTTATTGCTCGAAGCAACTTACGATGAGCAGTCAAAGGATACTATACTTATCTCCACCAATTATTTCCGCGAACTGGTATATAATTTAGAGCATACTATTCATCACATGGCGCTGATAAGAGTGGGCATTAATGAAGTGACTTCTATTACAGTTCCCGATGGATTTGGCGTTGCAGCATCAACAATAAAATATAAAAGAACAGCACAGGCAGCTTAAAGAATTTTAGATGAAACATTTGATAAAACTTTTCTGGTGGGGGATACTGATCAGCTTTTTAGGGTCTTTACCCCTTGGAGTACTGAACGTAACGGCAACACAATTATCTGTTGAAAATGGTGTGAAGGCCGCATTCATTTTTGCACTCGGTGCAATGTTTGTTGAACTTGTATATGTATGCATCACTTTGCGGGCAATGCATTGGGTGAGCAAGAAAATAAAATTGTTCAGATTGTTTGAATGGGTAACAACCATTTTAATTCTAGCACTTTCTATTAACAGTTTGATGGATGCTGTAAATATGCGGGGAATATCTTCTATCGCTCCTGCAGAGAGTAAACATGCTTTCTTTAGCGGTATGTTATTGAGTTCACTCAATCCATTACATATTATTTTTTGGTTTGGATGGAGCACCCTTTTAATTGAGAAAAAAATTTTACATGCCAACAAAAGCAATTACAACATATACGCCACAGGGATTGGTTTGGGAACGATCGCGGGCTTTGGGGTTTTTATTTATGGAGGAAATTATATCATTCATCAATTGCTGTTTAATCAAACTCTTATTAATTGGATCATTGGAATGGTACTTCTTATTACTGCGGTAGTACAGGCCTATAAAATAAAAAGAAAGCCAGTGACGGAACTGAAAGTTGCTGCTATTGTTGAATAAAGAATGAAAGCATAAGTGTGGACGCAAGAGCAGTTCAATAGCAGTAGCAGAGCTGGATAAATAATTTTATAAAACTTTAGCCACTCTTTTTATTCCCAGTTTTTTCATTTTCGCTTCAAGTGTAGTTGCATTCAGCCCAAGAATTTTTGCAGCCCCTTTTTCTCCGCTTACCTTCCAACCTGTTTTCTCAAGAGCTTCAATAATATGCTGGCGTTCCGCATCTTCAAGTGTTGTGTATATAATTTTTTTATCCCGCTTTTTTTCTGATGGAACCCATTCACCATACTCCAAAGTATTGCCACGGCTCAATATCAATGCCCGCTCAATTATATTTTCCAATTCACGTATGTTGCCGGGCCAATTGTATTGCGTCAATGCATCCATCACTTTCGAAGAAATGTTGCTGATCTTCTTACCAATTTTTGCTTCATATTTTTGGCAAAAATGTTTTACAAGCAAAGGAATATCTTCTTTCCTATCGCGCAACGGCGGGCAATGGATAGGAAACACATTGAGACGATAATACAGATCTTCGCGAAACTCTTTCTTCTCAATTGCTTGCTCAAGATTGCGGTTGGTTGCGGCAATCACACGAACATTCACTTTCATCGTTTTTGGATTACCAAGTCGTTCAAACTCGCCTTCCTGCAAAATGCGTAAGAGTTTCGACTGCAATTCAATCGGTAGTTCCCCGATCTCATCAAGAAAAATAGTGCCACCATCTGCAAGCTCAAAGCGTCCAATCTTCCTATCAAAGGCGCCAGTAAATGCGCCTTTTTCATGGCCAAATAATTCGCTTTCGATAAGATTAGCAGGTAATGTTGCACAGTTTACTTTTACCAATGTTCTTTTGCTTCGGTTGCTGATATTATGAACAGCCCTTGCAATCAGTTCTTTTCCCGTACCGGATTCACCCAATATCAACACAGTAGAATCGGTAGAAGCAACTTGTTCAATTTGCTGTAATACTTTTTGAAAATTATTGCTTTTACTAATGATCTCTTCAAAATTGTAATTCAGTTTTATTTCTTCCTGGAGATATTGATTCTGAGCCATTAGTTTTGCCTGCTCCTGTTCCATCAGCACCTTATCGGTGATGTCAATGAACATAGTACGGGTAAATTGACCGCCAACATCGGGGTTTGACCACCATTGAATCCAGATCGGTTTGCCATTGTCTTTGCGCCGGAGTTCCAGGACGACACCACTGGTATCCGTGCCGCGTCCTATTGAATCAAATGCTTCCGTAAGGCGTCGTTGAGCATCCGGAGTGTTGGGTGCAAGAGATTTCCCATAGGTCTCAAGAACCTCGTCGGGACGCACTCCCAGGATTCTTAATGCTGCTCTGTTTGCTTTGATAAATTTAGAGTCAAGCCCTTCGTGAACGTACGCAATCGGTGCTTCCTCAAACAGATCGCGGTACCGTTGTTCGCTTTCTTTCAGCAGAACCTTTAATTCAGTATTGGCAATCTTTAATCTTTCTTCTGCCTTTATCCTGTCAATTTCGGATCCTGCACGTGCTGCAAAAATGCGAAGTATAGCAACCTGATTTTGCTCATTTGCCATAGGGATATTATCGAATGCTGCAATATTGCCGATTACTTTACCGGAAGATGGACTATAGATGGGTACGGCTACCCAGGACTTTATACCTTTTTCTCGGGGAAATGTTTCTTCCAGTTTATCTGCGCAAAAAAAATCTTTTCCTTGCATCACAATTTCGCAGGGCGTACCTTTTGTATCGTATTCAAAGTTCTCCAGCACTTCCTGTCTGTCAACATAAGAAAGCATGCGAAGTTTGGTAATCTCATCATTCGAACAGGAAACAACCATTGAATACCGCACATTCAATGTGATGGTTATAAATTTTGTGAGCTCCCTGAAATAATCTGCTCCGGTTACGGAACATGTATTTTCTGAAATGGTACGCAGCAATTCTTCTTCCATTTTTCTCTTACGGATATCCCTTACAATGCTGCATGCAAGTTCCTGACCTTTGTATTCAAAAAAATTGCCGGTTATTTCTACATCATAGATAAATCCTGTTTTGTGTTTATGCTGTGCTTCAAAAATAAATTTCTTTTCTTTTTTTAACCGGTTCCAGAAATTTGGAAAATCTTCAACTATTCGTGACGGATTTAAATCAAACACATAAAAGCTGGTGAGTTCTTCCCTGGTGTAGCCGGTCATTGTACAAGCCATTTCGTTTACCTGGAATATCTTTCCTTCAGAAGTTATCCAGAAAACTGCTTCCTTCAAGTTCGCTATTGTAAAATGCGAGAGCTGTAATTCTTTTTCAGAATCTTTCGATAAAATATTAGTCATGGGGCAGGTAGTTTAGACGAAAGATGAATTGGTTTGTAAATTAAACAAAGGAGAAGTAAATACCTCATTTTTTTTGTACTGTGAAGAGGCAATTAGCAAAAGAACAGATTGGCATCTGGTAACATAACAAAAGTTGCCACATAGATTGCTCATCCCTTCAGAACAAAAACCAATATGCGACAACTGCTCATCTGTAAATCTTACCATATCTTTAGGAGAGTACTAAATAAATACGATGACCCTTTATCAGTTTAAAGCGTTAGATGAAAAATGAGCAGTATAATGCGCTGTAGGATAAGGGAGTTTTCATTGTTGTTAGAATAACTGAAAAACATAAATTCTCCTGTACCAGATTGAGGGATTTTATGTTGAGGTAAAGTATGATGGTGATATGAACAAAATACTTGAATTAAGAAGCTTTATTAATGTTAGCCAGTTAGGCCCGTATTTAAAAAATATACATTTGCCAGCTTTTGATTAGATTATTCTGTCAGTCCACTGCAATACCTATATAGTTTGGAAACAAATTATTGAGTTTATCAGCAAGTAGTTTGGTTTTTATTTTGTCAAGTCCGATTTGATTTGTTGTTTTTATTTTGATTTAGTTGATTTTAATTGTTGTTATCATAGTAATTTTTGATTTCACCGAATTGGAAATTAAACAAGCCGCTTCTGATTTTTGCAACACCCTTTCAGCCCGTTCACGGTCTTTCTCATCTGTAATTGTTACAGTGGGTTTAAGAATAATTTCACTCATCATAAATTTTCCTTCTACCTGTTCTAATTTTCCTTTTGATTTGCAACTGAAATTTATGAAGGTCAATTTTGAATTTTCAGCAATAGATAAGAAAGTTGTCATCAAACAACTGCTTACAGCAGCAGTGAACAGATGTTCAGGCGACCATATTCCCGGTATTCCTTTCGGAAATTGCGATGGTATGGCTACTTCAATGCAACTGCCTGCATCCTTATTTATCAACGGAACTGATAGCCTTAAACTGTATATGAATTGGCCCGGCAGAGTTGTTATTCCACCAAAACAGCTCAATAGGAGTGGTTCATGACCTGTTTGGCTTACCCGTTTTTGGGAAAAATTACAAGACCGAATATATCGTAAAAAATACCGTTCGGTAATTGGCTTTTCTTTTAAAGTAAGGAATTTGTTTCTTTGATTCAGCATTGCAGCCAAGGCCGGATTAACATCGATCCACCCCATGAGGAAATGTTCGCCCGTGGTGTGTAACGTTGCCCAAACAGCAGTCAAAACAAATCAAAATGAAAAAAGCAGTAATCGTAACATTTGGCAGCTTCACAGACATTGGCATTTTTTTAGCCTGGGATTTACTTAACCACGTAAAGTATAGTTACAAAGATTTTGAGGTAAAAATTATCGGTACAAAACCTCACACAGATCTATGTGTGGACTGACGTAGCCATTCATGGATTTATTGAAGAATGCAATAATGCAGACCTTGTATTTTTTGGTAGTGGGGTTGAGACAGGAAATTTTATTAGAGACAAGTCGTATCTTGATCGGTTCAAATTAAATCCAGATAAGCAAATAATCTGCTCAATGTGTTCGGGCGCCTTACTCATTGCCGCTCTTGGACATTTAAAAGGGATCTCAGCGACTACGTATCCAACAGCACTTGAAATATTAAAGAGTTATGGAGTTGAAGTTATTGAAGACCGCCATTGGTAACACACGGAAATATTGGAACAGCAGCAGCCTGTCTGGCTGTCATTGACTTGACTGGTTGGGCAATCGAAAAAATGTATAACGAACAAGTTAGACAAGATGTAATTGCTTCCGTTTTGCCTAATGCAATAGCCGTGGCAGACAAGAAGGCATATCGTAGACTCTTGTTGCATAGAATCACACTGAAATAACCCATTCTTCACTTATAAATTTTTTTTATGAGAAATCGTTTATTTTTTCCCTCAATACTGATTGGCACGATTGCTTTGCTGAATTATCAAGCACTAAATGCGCAAAAGACCTGGAACCTGTCGGGTAACTCGAATGCATCTGCCTCTTCCAAACTCGGTACTACTAATAGTGTTCCTTTACGGATTTTTACCAACAACGTAGAGCGCATTCACATCGATGTCTCCGGCAACGTGGGCATTGGTACCACTAATCCTGCTGATAAATTACATGTAGAGGGAATAGGACTATGCCGTTGGCAGGAACTTTGGCGTTTTAGGCTCCAGCAACAACGGCGGTCATGGAGTAGATGGCTGGAGTAGTTATCTTGGAGTTTACGGCAATGGCGGAACTTACGGGGTTTATGGAGCCGGCGGAACTTACGGCGTTTATGGAGCAGGCTCGGCCTATGGTGTTTATGGCAACAATTCTAACGGAATTGGGATTGTAGGGAATAGCACTAATTATTTAGGGGGCTATTTTTACTCTGCTAATTACTATGGCATCAGGGCGGGTACCGGCTTATCCAGCAAGAATTGGGCTGGCGTATTTGATGGAAACGTATTAGCTTTTGGCACTTACCAGACCAGTGATAAAAACCTGAAGAAGAATATAGAAGACATCACTGATGCGCTAAGCATCATCAATAAACTAAAGCCCAGAAGCTATGAATTCCGCAAAGAGGGAAAGCTGGCATCTTTAAACCTTCCACAAGGAAAGCATTACGGACTAATAGCTCAAGACCTGGAAGAAGTGTTGCCGGACCTTGTAAAGGAAGTGGAAAACGCTTTTCCTCCTAATGTGGAACCCAAACCAGTATTGTCCCCGGAGCCTAATGGTAAAGACGTTACTTCACCGCTACCTGCAAAAGAAACAGTAACGCCAGCACCACAGCAACTGGAAAAAAGTGAAAAAATGACCGTAAAAGCTGTTAATTATATCGAGCTTATTCCCATTCTGATTAAAGCATTGCAGGACCAACAGCAACAGATAAACGAGTTAAAACAAACGGTAAGCAAGTTCACCCAGCCCCAAAGTACAAATGCTTCAGCAGGCAGCGAAATGCTGGGCCAGAATACTCCGAACCCGGTAAGAGATGTCACTAAGATTCAATTCGGTTTACTCCAAGGCTCCAATAACGCACAACTGGTCATTACCGATAATCTGGGCAGGGTAGTGAAGAGCCTGCGGTTAACTGCTTCCGGTATGGTGAATGTTGATGTTTCAAGTTTTGGTAACGGCGTTTATAATTATTCATTAGTTATTGATAACAAAACCCTGCAGACCAAAAAAATGACGGTAGTGAAATGATAGGCCTTCCCGTTTTTAAATCACTGAACAGGAATTAAGTGTTTTAAGAAGCCTTCTACCTATGTCTGCTGCATCTATATAACCATCTACAACGATTTTGGACTTCGTAATGACGTGGTTACTTATCCGATGGTTATGCCTCATATGCAGTTCCTGTTTGTCAGTACAGCTATTTGCAGTCCCGCTTACTTCAGTGCAACACTGAAAGCAAAAAAATACCGACTCTCTCATTACTGTAATTAAGAAAAAACAGAGTCTGAGAAACTTATAAATGAATTAGAGAGTTAGTCAACAAAAATTTTTCACAGCATTCATAATGCTTCCAGCTTCCAAAAAATATGAATAACTTTAAAGAGCAGTAATTTTAGAATAAGTAATTTGACACAACAATATCAATATCCGTTTTCACTCGCTATCTATAATCTCTAACTCTCAGCCTTTCAAAAACAGAAACTAACCAATTGAAATTTCATGAATGTTCACTCAGTTAAGTGTCTATGATGATAAATTAATTCTTTGGAATCCCGGTGCATTATCCGAAGAACTAAGTATTGAAGAGCTAAAAAAGAAGCATGCATCTTATCCCCGCAATAAGAATATTGCAGACATCTTCTTTAAAGCAGGTTATATCGAAACATGGGGTCGGGGTACCAATAAAATAGTAGAAGTTTGCAAAGCTGCTGGCTTACCTGAATCTGATTTTGTTGAGCATGCAGGAGGCATTCAAACTATTTTCCTAAAAGATATTTATACAAAAGAATATTTAGAAAAGATGGGGCTTACTGTTAGGCAGGTTCAGGCCATTCTTTTTACAAAAAAAGCCGGTAAAATAACTAATAAAATATTTCAGCAATTTTTCAGTGTTTCCCGAAATACAGCTACTAATGAGCTTAACAAATTGGTTGAATTAAAGCTTCTAATTTCAAGCAAACAAAAAGGTGCAGGCTCCTATTTTACACTCAGATGAATTGCACAATAATTGCACATATTGCATAATAACTACAGGGAATGCGAAAAATCGCAGATGCATATATTTTCAAAAAATAAGGAAAGTTTTTTAAGAGAAATTTCTTCAATTAAATTCACTCGCGATATTTTTATTACTTTATTACTGCAGATTTTGGCATTTGCTTTTATTATCTTTCTAAGGTATTAAATAATCATAGAATGGAAATGGGTGGCAAACAAATCAATTATTCTACGGGCTCATGCTCTTAGAGCAGGCGACTATTGGGTTGAAAACGGCCTATATCAAAAAAACCCTGGCCTACCTTTGCATTGAAACTATTTTTTTTCACTACCCTTGAAAACAATTTTATATAGTTGTCAAACTTAAAGCCACAAAAGAAATGGAAACGACTGAAAAGATCAGTGCGTTCTCACAAAGGATAAAAACTTTTAACGCACATTTTCTACCGGATAAAGTACAGCTTAAATACAAACTACTTGCTGCAGATCCTTTTCGCTTTTTCAGAGGCACGTGTCATTTGTTTTATGAAGACCTGGCAAAAATTAACCTGCCGGCTTCTCCAAATGTTTGGATGTGTGGAGATCTGCACCTGGAAAACTTTGGCAGTTTCAAAGGAGATAACAGGCTTGTTTATTTCGACATCAATGATTTTGATGAAAGCATCCTGGGCCCTGCATCCTGGGAACTGGCAAGATTCATCACTTGTATTTTTGTAGGCTCCCCCATCATAGGCATTGAAGAAAAAGAAGCTTTGCAATGGGCTACACTTTTCCTGAAAACATACTCAGACATACTTGCAAAAGGAAAAGCCCGTTATATTGAAATAGAAACCGCAGATGGCATCGTTCGGTCTTTTTTGGAAAAGGTAAGCCTGCGTGCCCAAAATGAGTTGCTTCAAAAAAGAATTCGTATTGAAAAAAAGAAACTTGTTCTTAATACTGAGAATAAAAAATATCTAAAACTGGATACAGAACTGAGGGCTGAATTAATAGATCACCTGCAAAACTGGGCCCTGAACCAGGAAGGAAGGCTTAGTTCCTGCGAAGTGCTGGATGTTTGTTTCAGAGTGGCAGGCACAGGAAGCCTGGGAGTAAAACGGTATTTATTTCTGATCCAAATCACAAAGAATAAAAAAAAGTACCGCCTTTTAGATATGAAACAGGTTCTGCGTTCGTCGCTGTCGCCTTATACAGCAGTGAATCAACCTGCCTGGCCCACAGAAGCAGAACGTGTAAAAGCTGTAAAATACCGGATGCAAAATGTTTCTCCTGCCTTGCTAAGTACAACTGTTTTCAAAGGTGATTCCTTTCTATTGCAGGAACTACAGCCCATGGAAGATAAAATTGACTTCAATCTGATAAAAGATCGTTACAGAGACATAACCGAAGTGATTAATGACATGGCGTTGCTTACTGCTTCCGCCCAAATGAGAAGTTCCGGCAGGCAGGGCGCGGCGTCGATAGATGATTTGATTGAATTTGGCAAAGATGATCAATGGAAGGAAGCAATCATTGAGTATGCAAGAAACTACGCAGACAAGGTAAGAGAAGATTATCGACAATTTGAATCAGAATACAGGAATGGCTTTTTTGCCTGAAAACCGCAGCACTTTCTTTCATCCCGGTAAGAATTTCAGGCAACTTTTTTTGGATTTGATCTTTGGATCATGGAATCAATGCGCTGTTCCATTTTATCATCCGAATTCAAAACGCTTAAATAGAACTCTTCATAATATGCTTTCAGAAAAGCAGCAACTGGTGTTGAAAGTAAAATGCCTGTAAATCCAAAAGCTGACCCCATTGTCAATAAAACAAATATAATTGCAACAGGATGAAGGTTCATGGAAGATGATCGGATTTTGGGCATAACAAAATCACCTAATATCTCGTCCATAGCGATGAAAAAAATAAATACCCATAAAGCAGTTAATGGACTGATGGAAAGAGCCACGAGGGTAGGCGGAATAGACATTAAGTAAAATCCAACCTTAGGTATCATTTGAGAAATAAAAGCAAGGGCACCCCAAACCCAGGCGCCCGGAACATTCATAAGACTTAAAAACACAACAACGCTGATTCCCTGGATGACTCCCCCGATTAAATTGGCACGCATCCATCCAATTAACATAGAGGACGTCTTCACAAATGCTCTTTCCGATTTATCCCTCAGACGAAGTGGAAAAAGAGACAAATAGAATTCCAGCAAAGGGCGGGGATAAATTACCATATACGCAGTAAGGCTTGCTAAAACCAGAAATAACACCAGTGACTCGAGCAGGGAAATTGAATAGCCCCCTAACTTCCACAAAGTATTCGTTATATCAGGTAAATGTGAAGTGATTTTATTTTCCTGGACCGATTGGTTCATCCAATGAAAATATTCCGCCTTCCATGCCGAAAACATTTTTTCTATTTTTTCTGCATAGACCGGCAGGTTAGCTATCAAACTTTTTAACTGGATGCTTACCATTGGAAAGATCAACCAGCTTAATAAGCCAATTACAATATAGATGAGTAAAATAACAATCACGGCTGCCCAGGCCCTTGGGACTTTCTTCTTTTCAAGCCAGGTTACCGGCGCGTTTATAATAACTGCAAAAACAACAGCAAGAAGGAATAGTAAAACAACACTGATCACCGTGTACATAAACCAAAAGAAAATGACAATTCCAATGGCAAAAGCAAAGGCTTTTAAAAGAGAAGAAGTAAGGCTTTTCGCTGTTATCATATGATTTTGTTTATCATTTTTACAAAAGGAATCGGATTTTTAAAAATCATCTGAAGTGCTAATTCGATAATTTCAAGTATATTAAAAGCGCGGCAGCTGCCGTCAGCAGCAGCAACGCTGGCATTCCTAGTATATTAGACATTTTTCCATTTGTGTAGGCGCCCATCACTTTTCTATTGTTGCAAATGTGAAGGATAATCGCAATGAGGACAGGAGCTGTTAAGCCATATAAAATGGCAGAATAAATCAATGCTTCTATAGGCGTGATACCGATATAATTTAATGATAGCCCTGCAATAAGAGAAGTAGCAATAATCAGGTAAAAAGATCTTGCCTCCTTTAATTTCATATCCAGGCCTCCTTTCCATCCAAATGTTTCTGAGAAGAGGTAGCCTCGCGAACCACTCAATACAGGAATTGCTAAAAAACCTGTTCCGATTATCCCGATTGAAAAGAGCAGAGAGGCTGATTTTCCTGCTAAGAGTCTCAATGCCTGGGCAGCCTGTTCCACAGTATCAATCCGGCGAATACCACCGTTAAATAATACGGTGCCTGCAGTAAGTATAATAAAAAACATCACAAGATTGGAAGCCAGCATTCCAAAATCAATATCCCATTTCATTGTCTTAATCATTTTTTTATTGATGGGATTTTTCATGCGTTTTACCTCTTCAACTTCCATGGTTGCCTGCCAAAAGAAAAGATAAGGCGAAATAGTTGTGCCGAGGATAGCAACGAGAATGCTTGCAAAATTTTTATTAAGCTGAATCGTTGGAATTAAGGTCGCTTTTACTATTTGTCCCCAATCCTGCTTGTATAAAAATGGAACGACCAGGTAAACTAATAAAACGGCACAGAGATATTTCAGAACAGAGGCGATTTTATGATAAGGCAGGTAAATGAGCGTAATCAAAAGAATTGCGGTGAATAGAATACTAAAATAAGCTGCTGGTATACCCCGAAACAATAAATTGCCGACGGCACCCATTGCTGCAATATCAGCTCCTATATTCAGTATTATGGCAGGGGAAGTGAAAAGAAGTATAAGATATAAAACCCATCTGGGGTAATTGTTTTTAAGGGTTTGTGCGAGTCCTTGCGAAGTCACCATACCGATTCTCGCACTCATTTCCTGGGTAGAAGCCATCAATGGAAAAGTGAAGAGTGCTGTCCAAAGGGTTGTTAATCCGTAAGCTGCTCCGGCCTGGGAATAAGTTGCGATGCCAGAGGGGTCATCATCACTCGCTCCCGTAATAAGCCCTGGTCCGGCATTTTTCCAGAATCGAATAAGTTTGTTTGAAATCTTTTTGGATTGAAGCATTTTATCTTACAGGTTAAATACAACCGTATACATTTTTATTTAAAATAATAGCGGAACACACGGGCCCTTTTCTCATTATTCTCCATCATAGCTGTGAAGAAATCGGCTTTACCAGCATCTTGTAATTTTCCGTTTGATACCAGAATATTGCAAGGATTGGTCAGTTTTACAGAATAACCGTTTTCTTTTCCGCTTAAAAGCTTACCCCCTAAGGATAAGAAAAACCTGACGAACAAAAAGCCATCAGGTCTTTCACACAAAAAAACCGAGACCTCAGTGCCTATAGCTTTCCTTCGCTTTGTTTTTTGCAATGGTAGAATGTTCCTTAATTATCAAATCCACGGCGTCTCTGGTGAGTCCCAATTTCTTCTGAATCCTGCCCATTAATTCTTCTTCCTTTCCTTCGACATATTTCAAATCATCGTCTGTAAGTTGCGCGTACTTTTGTTTCAGGGTGCCTTTCAACTTTTCCCAGTTACCTTTCAAAATTTGTGTGTTCATAATTTTTGTTTTTTTTATTATCGATTTATTTTTTAGTTGAAGATCTCAATATGACAGCATCGTCTCCCTTAAGTTCATTCCCCTTGTCATCCACTTTCACCAGGGTTACGCTGTCTTTCAGGAGGTACATGTATCCTTTACTTTTGTCATCCAGCACCATATCGTACATGGCAATACCTTCCGCCTCCCCGTTCGGTTTGGGAAGGATTTTATAATTTCCTGCGCCTTCATAACGTTGAGTAACGCTGTCTTTCCTGTTAAGATAAACTTCATTGAGATAAAATCTTCCCACGGTGTCTTCGATGTTTCTGACGAATTTGATCTGGGTATTGATCTGTTGGTGCAGTTTGTATGGCCTCGCGCTGCTATAAAGCGTAACGACCGTATCGTTGCTCACTGCCTGGGCAACCACGGCTTCAGGTTCATTAACCCTGGATTTATTTTTTCCCGAATCACAGGAGGCGACTGCCACCATCAATACAAAACAACTTAAATAACACAGCTTTTGCATATCCGAATTTTTCATTGTGATCAATTGATACTCCTGCACTATGCGTGCTGGAATTTCCTTTCTATTTCTGTTGCGGATTTTTTGACTGACTTTAATTTAAAAGCGAGTACAAGATTGAATACACCTGCAGCCAAAAAAGCTATTCCTGACCAGGTGATGATGCTTATCACTCCTGCTGCAGGATAGTAGAGTACAAGGAATGCAGATACCATTGTCAGGATGCCGCCAAATAACAGCCAGCCCCAATCCTTTATACCAAGGTTTCTTAGATCGAACGAGGCTCCAAAAAGATTAAATGCCGCGAACATGAGCCAAAAACCAAGGATATACGGAAGTGTAACCATGGTGACCTGCGGATAAGCGAGTAAATAGATGCCAATGACAACATCGAGTATTCCGCTGGCAAGGGTCCATCCCCACCCAGTCAGGATATTGCTATTTGCAATGGAAAAAAAGATCTGGGAAAAACCAGATCCAAGTATGACTATGCTGAACAGGATGCTCAGTCCGGCATATCCTTCTGCCGGCCGGGAAAAAATAGCTACCCCTGCGACGATCAGCAACAGTCCTTTGATAATAAACCACCACCAGTTTTTTACTCCTGTAGTGATAGCGTCCAGAATTGTGTTCATAATTTTTTTTTTAAAATGATAAAATAAATTTCATAACAAAAATACTTTTGGTGAAAGCGAAAGGCAATGGATGAATTATTGGAAACAGTGTATATTCTACTCTGGCTGGTATATTGCCATCAGCATAATAATTGGGCTTTAATTGAAAGTCTTATTCATGATGTAGCATTGGTCGAAACGGTCTTGCGTTTGATGGTTATTTCAATAGGCTATTAGTCCTTTTTCATTCAGCCGTTGCAGGGGATATCCTGCGGTCTCCTTCCATCAAATAACAGCAATCAAAAGCAAAGCTAATATTGAAGCGAAACCATAACCGTCATAGTATTCGCTCATACTTCTTATTGTACCCATAAACGGGAACTTATTATCTGTTATTTGCTTTATTACTTGCTTCTTTGTCTGGCTTGTAGTTTGTTTCCAGGTTGGAGCTCCGAAAGGATGACCAATGTCATGGAGAAGAATAACAATTGATGCAAGTCGCAATGATAATTTTTGGGTTCATTTTTATTTTGGATTTCTCAAAGAAGCGGAGAAGATGAGGAACTGTAACGGATTGTGGTCAGGATCTTTTCTAAAGCTTTCCGCTTTTTCAGTTGATTCATTCTGATTCATGATTGTCACTGTTTAAAAAAAATGTAAGTGCGCCTGAAGGACATTTCTTTACCTGCTCCAATGATTCTTTCAGACGAGGCTCCGTTTGGATCAATCCATTTTCTTATTCGTGGATTAAATACCTCGGGCAGTTGGGTAAAACATCGAGTAGAGTGCTGGCAAAATTCCGGCTTCCAGACTACAGTGATTTCACTGTTGGCATATTTAATTTTTCTTTCTGTTTCGCCATCCCTGAACACAAATGTCCTCACTTTGATTTCATTCTCTAAAATTTTTGAGATCGGACACTGACTGGCTATTTCCTGCAGCCGTAATTTCTTTTCTTCATCAACAGGGCTAAGAAAGAGAATATCACGGTCAATTATGGTAATGATTTTTTCATCTTTTTTCTCCTGGTACCAATTACCATTGACTGCAATGTTTGGAATATCCCAGCCTTTGCGGTCAATATACATCCGCAGCGTAATTAATGTGCAGGAAACAATAGAGGAAAGAAGCAAGGTATGGGGATCAGGACCTGCATCTTTACCGCCTGAAGC
>WNGE01008051.1_pt1 | contig 20143 bp, 13 predicted proteins | sample 5400651 | NCBI WGS metagenome assembly WNGE01 (sample SAMN13153370, study PRJNA577476) | soil metagenome | isolation source: 60 cm soil or saprolite under grassland replicate 2 | place: USA:California | collected 2016-06-15 | reverse complement strand
CCGCGGCTTGCGGCTGAAGCCACCTGTTCGGCCTTCGGTGGCTGCACCGCTTTTTCCGCCTTCTTCGCGACCTGCTCTTTTTGTACTTTCAACGGAGCCGGTTCTTCCGGAGCATTGACTGGCATAGCGAGCTTCGGCGCCTCGCGTGAATCGATTTCCGCCGGATGAAATTCCGGCAAATCCGGCTGCATTGGAGTGACTCTCAGCCTGGCGGCCGGAAGCTTCAGCTTCGGAGGCTCGATCAGCTTGGGCGCATGAATTACAGAGGACTTGTTCTTTCGTATATCGAGGGGAGCAGGCGCGGCGTTGGCCATTTGCACAATGTTGGGCAGCGGCACAAAATCCCGTAACACCGCCGGAAGTTTCAGCCGCGGTTGAAGAAGCGTCTGCTGGGTATTGTCGGGTCGGGGAGGCTCGGAAAGAATCGGCTGCGGCCCAGGATAGGTAGGACCTTTGCTGGCGCGCGCCGGAGCAGGCGCAGACTTCGGCTCGACCTCGCCCGATAGTCCGCCTTCATGCCCGTTCCCTTCCGACCCACCGCCGAGCACAGGAAGATAAATGACGTGATCCGTGGGGTTCAGCTTCAGGTTCTCCGCGTCTTTTATCGGATGGAAGCGGCTGGTAACGATAGAAAGCAGAACGACCGCTATGATCGCGAGTTCATGCAGGATGAATGAGTAGGCAAGGGGCCATCCCGGACGATGGCCAGCTTTCACTTCCTCAAACGAGAAGCGAAAAAAAACCGGCCGCGACGGGTCAAGAATATGAGCGATTTCCGAGCGAACTTCATCCTCGAGCGAGAGAAGAGGCATGCTTAATTACCGAGGGCCCTTTCCGTAACGGCTTAAATTCACTGACATCAATTCACCACTTCTCTCGCGCTCAACGTTGGGTTTTATTAACCACTCAGCGCAACAGCGTTGCCTTTAAAATCCCAGATGACTGCGCTGGGTTTAGGTCCATCGTGATGCCCGATGTCCCACCTAGCGTCAGGTTGTCGGTAACGATGTCCCCGAGAACGTAGGTGCCCGATCCGGAATTACCTTGCATCTTGAAAATGTCGCTGAAATACGTTGGCGTAGATCCGCAGCCGAGGCCTGTGCCGGCAGCATTACATGAGTGGAAGTACATGGTACCCGCCAGTAAGAACTGGCCTCCGCCACCCCAGCTCGGCTGCACCGCTGTGGCAGATCTGTCCTGGAAAAACACAAAGTTGCGCTGTACGCCATTGGGATCGGTGGCGCCTAACGGGTCGCCGTAATAACCCGTGCAAGAGCCCAAGAGTATGTTTGCCCCCTCAGTTGCGGGATTCGCAGGAATTTGGGCCGGCAAGTTCGTAGGTATGGTCGAGGTGGCGGTGCACTTCACCCCAGTTCTGTATGTGCTGTTATAGTGTGTCGCATCGAGCTTGGGGTATTGGACTCCTCCGGTGGTGACCGGCCCCAGCGAGGTGCTGAACGGGTCGAGCGGCTTTATCTGGCCAGAATTCGCGTCAACACTGACGGTGCTGGAACCCTTGAAATAGAAAATCACACCGCCGGTGCCATCACCATCCCCTGTACCGGGGCGGATGGTCGAATTTGACTTAAGCGACAGCCCGGCGTTGGCCCCCGCGTTTATATAATAAAGCCCGGGGTCAAACAGGGCTATGGCACCATTCTTGACCTGGATATCTGCCGTATAGAGTCCGGGCGTATAGAGGAGACAATGGCCGCCACCACGTAGCTCGGTAACTTTAGGGCATCCATGGTCCTGGTACCCTACACTACATGGAGTTGTCGCTGTGATGGGGGGGCAAGCCATGGCACCCCACCGAGCTGCTCCCTCGTCCGCCGGAACCTGTGGAGGGCCCGGCACCGCCGGCGGCGCATTGCCATTTATCGTCGGACAGCCGGTCTGACCTGGGGCGCACATTTGTGCAAAGGGATCGTTAATGGGCGCGGCCGGGGCCACCCAGTGACCGGTTGTTCCTGGAATAAATCCGCTTGGAGCTGTTGCAGGCGCACCGTAAAGAGCGAAGTCGCTGCCTGTCTGATTTGGCCCCCCTTGACTCAGGTCAACTCTTGCACTACCCCACGGATAATTGACTGAGCAATTACTTTGACCGCAACTGGCAGCATTGTCTTGCGAATTCACCTGGATGCTCTTGGTGGGTCCTCCCACAATTTTGATCAATCCGCTACCTTGGATGTTGAAAGCACTCTGCGCTGGTGATGAATTTGGACTGTGCGGGTCAAGAACCAGAATCGGTATCGGCGAGCTTGCATAGACTACACCGCATACAGCCGAGGCGCGGACCGGCAGACTGCGCCTTCCGCTCAGCAGGCCGGAGAAGTAGGTCGGCACATTGTCGATGACATTCACCTGCATAAACGCATTTGGAACCACGGTGCTCGCCGCAATGGACGAGGAGGGAAGCCCAGGCACAACGCTCGAGGTGGGAAACTTAACCTCAACTAGGTTACCCGTTCCATCACTGTTGTAGCCGTTAAATCTGGCGTATTCACAGGGTGAAGCAGTGGAACCCGGAGCGCAGTTGAAAGCGGTGCCGTTAGTAAAACCCTGGTGCCCGGTAGCACCACCCTGAGCATCGACCAGCAAGTCCATCACCCCAGCCGTGCAAGCTGCATCGGCGGCGCTTTGCGCCGACTGGCGGTGGAACCACGTGTTTCCGAAGTCTACGGAGAAAGCGACAGCGCCCAGCAGGGCGATCCCCAAAGCGAGCAGCAGAAACAGAATGGCCTGTCCAGATTCGCCCGTCCTGCAGTTCGTCCTTGACCAATTATTGCGTCTGCTCGTCATCATATCTCCTCCTCTAAACCGATCAGATACACACGGTCAGAACATAATCCGCCCTTCGGCGGCAGCCCTCACGGTGATTCTTGGCCAACCCAAACCAAAGAACGGCTGATAGGGATAAGTCACCACTACCCGAATCCGGTTAGGCGGGGCACTTGATCCATCGACATATGTCGGGGTGATCGTCATCGCCGCAGTGTTATGGAGGGAGTATCTGGCATACTTCGTTACTGCAGTTTGAACGTTCGTTCCACTCGTGTCTGCACAGGTGCGGGGCGGTGTAGTAGCCGTGGTGCCAGGCCCGCTGCAATGGGCCGAGTCCAGGTCGGTTCCATGCACAATCGCGTAACGGACCCCCTCCTTTGCCGAGTCCGCAAGCACGTTGTAGGTGTAGCCCAGCACAATGAGTTCGAGGAAGCCTACGACCAGGAGCATGAGAAACACCACCATCAAAGCGAACTCCACCAACGCCTGGCCGCCCTCTCGCTGCCGAAAACTAATAGCCTGCATTCCTGCCATCGGTATACCCATCAATTCATGGTTCGCATTTCTGAAAAACGATGAAACGTGCAGCTCACGTTGCCGCCAGTAGACGTGCAACTTGGTACAAGAAACAACGCGATATTAAATATCTCTCCAGGTATCAAAGGCGTGAATTTGTACGCTACGTCTACCCGGCTGAGGACGAACGCAGGTGCCGTATTGCCACTGTTCAACTCAGGGTCGCTATGCGGAGCCGTCCAAGTAAACCCGGCCGGTGGGGTTCCGAAGGTATCACAACTGGCTCTTTCAGTCGTAGTACCGGGGTTAACCAGCACCCCTCCCGCTGCCGAAGGCGAACACACCTGGAGCGCCGCTTGAGTTCTGGGAGCGTAAATCGCGCCGGTCATATCCTGAAACAGGTCGTAACTGACCGACAACGGCGCGGTGGACGGACCGGTCTTCGGCACAGCCGTCGCGGCTGTGCTCGCGCCGCCCATGATTGCGTATTCGACTCCGCTGCGCTGTGAGCTGGTCAAATTCACCAGGTAGAGAAAGTAATAAGCAAAATTGGTTGCATTGAGCAGAAGCGTTAGCAGCAGCGGCATCATCAGAAGGGTTTCGATGATGCTTTGCCCCAATTCTGAGCCGGATATTGTTCTCCGCATTCGCATCAAATTGCTCCTCAGACCGCTCGCGCGCTCATGCGCAGTTCTTCGCTCCCGGAGCGAACTCCTGATGGGCGGCGCGGCTCGTTCTCATCAGAATCATCTTCCAGCTTGACGCCTGGGATATCGAGTTGGTTCACTAGACGATGCAGATAGCAGCGGCTGATGCCTAATTCTTTGGCAGCTCTCAGCTTGTTGCCGGAATGCATGCGCAGGGCCGAACGCACCAGCTCGCGCTTGAAGGTCCGCACCGCTTCATGAAAAGTCCCGCCCGGGACCTCTTCGGGAATGGTGTAGCCGCGAAGTTCCTGCGGCAGATCTTTCACGCCCAGGTGATCGTTGCCATTGGCCAGCACCAGGCTGCGCTCGATGACGTTTTGCAACTCCCGCACGTTGCCTGGCCAGCCATGCCGCGCCAAGGCGCTGAGAAATCCTGGAGTAAGGCCCCGCAACTGTTTGTTGTGTGCCTTGGCAAATATTTTCAGGAAATATTCGGCCAGAAGTGGAATATCCTCGGCTCTCTCGCGTAGCGGTGGCATATGGACTCGGACCACGGAGACCCGGAAATACAAGTCCTCGCGGAAGGTGCCCTTCTGCACCATCTCTTCGAGATTCCGGCTGGTGGCGCAAATTACCCGGACATCAATGGGATGGGAGACGTTCGAGCCCAGCCGCTCAACACTGCGTTCCTGCAGCACACGCAAGAGTTTGGCTTGCAGCGGCAGGGGCAGATCGCCGATTTCATCCAGGAAAACCGTGCCTCCCTTGGCTTCTTCGAAGCGGCCGCGCCGCATCTGGCTGGCGCCGGTGAATGCGCCTTTTTCGTGCCCGAAGAGTTCATCCTCGATCAGAGATTCCGGAAAGGCGCAGGCGGAGAAAGCGACGAACGGCTTGTCTGCCCGCTGGCTAAGATTGTGGATCGCCCTCGCGACGACGCCTTTGCCTGTCCCGCTTTCTCCGGTGATGAGCACACTAGTATGGACGCCAGCAACTTTGCCAACTACTTCGTTCACCTGCTCCATCGGTTCGCTGTTGCCGAGCAGTCCTTCCACATGCATGGAAGAAAGAAATTTCTGGGCAGCGGCCAAGTCTCGAGCCAGAGCCGCGCGACGGCAGGCGCCATCCAAGGCAAATTTCAGAGCTTGAACATCAAGAGGCTGTTCCAGGAAGTCGACTGCGCCATTCCGCAATGCCTCTATGGCCTTTTTACGTCCGCTTTCCCAGCCGAAAGCAATGACGGGCGGAGCCGATTCCCGCTCGGACAATGCCGTCAACAGCGCACACGGATCAGCGCCCCCGTTCTGCAGGTCCAGATTCAGCAAGATCACATTAAGGTTCTTATCGCCTAACAGGGCAACGGCGCGACCCGCGTCGGGTGCGCGGTCCAGCGCGTAATTCGCCCCTAAAACCTGTTGCAGAACCTGGCCGAATGCCTCGTCTGGATCAACGAGGAGAATGTGCTTTTGGGTGTAGATTTGGTTTGGCAGAAAGTATCCCTCCGCGAATTTTCCCAGGGCCCCTCGCTGCGAGACGGCAAAGACCCCAGACAGGTCATCTGCTGGGACGCAGTCTGCGAACGAGCATCACTACAAACAAAATTTATGTGTTTTCACTGGAGCTCGCCCGTTGGGACCAGAAAACAGACCCATCGTCGGTACCAGCTAGGAGGAGGCCGCGGAAGATACAGGGGAGAAACCAGCGCGGACGCGAAAGCTCCCATCTCCGCAGTGTGCACAGTTTGCACACAGGATTCCAAAAAGTCAACAGGTAATTTGTTGGTAACTTTGCCAGATGCCAGGGGGGTCGGGCGTCAAACCTGAAAAACAATGCACCTATTGGGGAAACAGGGTGATAAATGCAGGGCGAAGGCCCCTGGCAATGTTGAGATCCGGCTCCCCAGGCTCGATTGGAACGGCTGTATACGATCCGAAAAGCTGATAACGGTTGTTAACAGGCTGGTCGCCCGGGGAGTGGTTGATTCAGACGTTTTTTGGGCCGCTGTATCCAATTTAGCTAGGGCGAGATGTGCACTGCCTCGTCAGATACTTAGTAGGCATCGCGCCAGTTATTGGCACCAGGATTGCACCAATGGTAATGATAAGCATTACTTTGCAGTGGCACCCACCCACCAATTCGGTGTTCAAACGGTTTACTACAGCGCAGCCGTGGATACAGAAAAGGCCTCCTATCACGGGATAGCTGCTCCGCCGACGTTGGGAAAATCCATGTCGTCCGCAGGGCGGCTATCGACCCAAATGCGCCGCGCATTTTCTTTTCTAACCATGCTGGCGTTTTTGCTGGTAACGCTCGAGTTCATCATGACTCGCGGCAGCGTGGTCGATCCGGACATTTGGTGGCATCTGCGCAATGCGGAATATCTATTTCAGCACCATCAATTCCCGCGCGCTGATATGTACTCCTTCACGGTCGTAGGGCAGCCCTGGATTAATCACGAGTGGCTATCGGAAATTCCCTACTACCTGGCGTGGCGCGCGGGCGGACTGGGAGGAATGGATGCCGTGATGTTCGCCACGATCTCGCTTATTTTTCTGGGCCTACTTTATCTGTCATATATGGAGACGCGGCACTTCAAGGCAGCGATTGTTGCGTGCTGTTTTCTCACCTTCATCGCTTCGGTTTCGTTTGGGCCGCGCACCATACTGTTTGGGTATCTCTACCTAGTTCTGCTGCTGGTTGTTCTCCAGCGCTTCCGGCAAAAAGGGAACGCGCCGCTCTGGCTAATACCTCCGCTGTTCTGCCTGTGGGCCAATACTCACGGGTCTTGGTCGTTGGGTCTGATTGTGTTTTCAATTATTACTGCCGCAGGTTTTGCGCAAGGAAGCTGGGGACGTGTTGATGCGCAGCGGTGGACGCCATCGCAAATGGGAAAGCTGGCGGTCACGGGCCTTGCCAGCGTGGCAGCGTTGTTTGTTAATCCCTTCGGGTCTCGCCTCGTCTTTTATCCCTTCGACATGGCGTTTCGCCAGAAACTGAATATTTCGCACGTGGCCGAATGGGTTTCAGTTGATTTTCACGACCTGCGGGGCAAGTTCGTGCTCGCGCTACTGCTCACACTGCTAGTCACGGCTCTGCTACGGCGCACGCGCTGGCGGCTCGCTGAGCTCGGTCTGGTACTCTTCGCGCTCTACAGCGGGCTGACCTACGTCCGCTTTCTCTTCCTGTTGGCAATTGTGATTGCGCCGGTGCTGACCAGGATCTTGGAGTTCGTGCCACAATACCGGCCTAAAGCCGACACGCCGCTGATCAATGCCTTGGTGATTTGCCTTATGATAGGCAGCATCGTTCACTATTGGCCCACTTCCGCTGAAATGCAGAAGTCGATCTCAGAAAAATATCCCACGCAGGCCCTTACATATTTGAAGGCTCATCCGCCCGACGGTCCGGTACTGAACTTTTATTTATGGGGCGGCTATCTGGCCTGGAATGATAGAGACCTCAAAGTGTTTATTGATAGCCGCGTAGATATTTACGAGTATGCTGGCGTCCTGAAGGACTACTTGGACTTGCTCAACCTATCGCAATCAAAGTCAATTCTGGACAAATACAAGATTCGTTACGTGCTGTTCCCCCAACCAAGCGGGTATAGCGAGTCCGCGCTAACATATGTGCTTGAGCACGATTCACAATGGAAGGTAATTTATAGCGACGCCACAACCGTTTTGCTGGAAAGAAACGCTGCAAGAACAGCTACGTAAGGTTTAGCTGCCTTCAGATAATGAGTGTCGCTTGCGACGGGAGGCATGCCGATGCTGTTTATCAGACAGAAATTCGACAAGGCGTTAGTTTTGCTCATTTTAGTCGTCGGCTTCTGTTTGCTCTCATACCGTCCAATATCTCGCATTACTCCAGAAATGCCGAAAGAATTCGTGGATATTTCGAGCATAGGCAACACGCGCCAGCGGATCGCTGAAGAAAGACTGGCGAAAGCGTACTGGGATTGTGTGGTAAATAACATCCAGTGGGAATACCACTATGGCTCCAGCCTGCCGCACGACCCACCACAGGACTTCCTGCCGGTGAGCGCCAGTGTAACGACTGTCGACCTTGCCACACGAACAAGATACTGGCGAAAGCTGCAAGAAGTCTGGTATCTGTCCCCAACGTGGGAAAAACATTACGAGTGGGACACCAGATGGACTACTAGTTGGATAGATCAAGTCAAATCCGTAGGTAGCTGGCTCTATTCGCGCATGTCCGACGCCAGGTTCTAGAAAAAATGGCTTATCAACGTGATCTGGAGAATTGAATAGCCGCGATGCTGACCGCAATCGAGATCTGTCTCACGGCGATTGCAGTGGTGCTGGCGTATATCGCTCCGGGCCTTGGCGCCTCGTGGTTCGAGAAAATACAGAAAACATTTCTCCGCTTGGCTCGGCGGCGCAGCGCTGCTGTGGCTATCGTTGGCCTATCTGCGCTCGCCGTGCGGCTAGCAGTTTTGCCGGTTTTGCCGGTTCCGCAGCCTGCGATCCATGACGAATTCAGTCACCTCTTGATTGCGGATACTTTTGCGCACGGCCGCGTGACTAATCCTACCCATCCAATGTGGACGCACTTCGAGACCTTCCACGTTAATCAGCAGCCTACTTATGCGTCGATGTATTATCCAGCACAGGGATTATTTTTGGCTGCTGGGCAGGTAATGCTTGGGCACCCTTTTTGGGGCGTGTGGCTGAGTGTGGGCCTGATGTGCGCTGCCATCTGCTGGATGCTCCAGGGGTGGGTTCCAGCCGGCTGGGCGCTGCTCGGCGGGTTCTTAGCGATCATGCGCCTGGCGGTCTTCAGCTATTGGACGAACACTTACTATGGGGGAGCAGTGGCGGCCACCGGAGGAGATAGCCGGCCGTATGAGAGTTTATTCTTCGGTCTGCCAATCGCTGGATCTCTTCTCGGCTGGATGTTGGGGAAGAATCGCCCGCCGTTTCAGATATCCATGCGGCGCGTTTTCTTCCCATTGATTCTCGTATTGGTACTGACGATCAGTGTCATAGGCTATTATTTCTGGCGAGTTACGGGAAGCCCATTCCGGATTCCGTACCAGGTCAATATGGCTGATTACCACCTGGTGTACTTTCCCTGGGAGAAGCTGATGCCCACGGCGGAATACCACCATACGGTGATGCGAGACTTCTACCAGGGACCGCCAGTGGCCGGACAATATCGCTACGCCCATTTTTATCCGATCCGTTGGATTTTGGTGAAACCACTCCCACAGTTTATTTTTTATCTCGGGCCGGCGCTGATGATGCCTTTACTGGCGTGGCTCGCAATTCGGCCGGGCGGAACACTGCTGAAATCCATTAGCCGGAAGACACGATTTCTATTGCTAGTATGCGGCGTAACTGGGATTAGCCTCATACTTCCAATCTACATTCCGCCGGCGCATTACTCTGCGATGTTGACCGCAGCAATCTATGCCATTGTGCTCCAGGCGATGCGCTATGTGCGTTTCTGGAAGTGGGATGGTCAATCTACTGGATTGTTTCTGGTGCGGGCAGTACCGGTGGTCTGCTTGCTCCTCTTACCGATTCGCGCCGCTGCCGGACGTCTGCACGTTCCGGTTCCGGTCACGGTCATTCATACTTCTTACACCGAAGACGTACACAATACTGAGCGTGAGCAAGTTCTACGGCAGTTAGAGCGGCAACCGGGACGTCATCTGGTGATTGTGCATTACAGACCGGATCACGATGTTCTTAGGGAGTGGGTGTTCAATGCGGCCGATATCAACGGCTCTAAGGTGGTATGGGCGCGTGACATGGGCGCAGCTCAGAACAAAGAAGTGGTCTCGTATTTTAAGGACCGCCGTGTCTGGTCGCTGGAGCCGGATGAGAAACCGCCGAAACTTTCGTCCTATTCGTCAATTGAGAAAGGGCCCACTTCTGTCGCCCATCTGGAACTGAGAGCGCCATCTGCGAGTTTCAAGTGATTCTGATCGAGGCGAGTCTTATATTGCTGTCGGTGCTGGTTGCTTTTGTTTTCCCGAATGTTGGGGCGCGGTGGCTCGAGCCTTTGGAACGCGGTTTTGTCCAACTCGCGCGCAGACGTTGGCTTTCGGTTGTCGTGGTTGGGCTTACAGCGCTGGTCGTACGCGTGGCGCTGCTGCCGGTCGAACCTATCCCACGCCCCGGTGTCCACGACGAATTCGCTTACCTGCTTGCGGCGGACACATTCGCTCATGGGCGCCTTAGTAACCCAACCCATCCGATGTGGGCTCACTTCGAGACTTTTTACGTCAACCAAAAACCTACATACGGTTCAATGTTCTATCCGGCACAGGGTCTGTTTCTAGCTGCAGGCCAGGTGATCTTTGGGCATCCTTTCTGGGGGGTGTGGTTGAGCGCAGGTCTGATGTGTGCGGCAATCTGCTGGATGCTGCAGGCTTGGCTGCCACCATCTTGGGCGCTGCTGGGCGGGTTGCTCGCGGTCGTCCGATTGGGCAGCTTCAGCTACTGGGCGAACAGCTATTGGGGTGGTGCTGTTCCGGCAATTGGAGGTGCTTTGGTATTGGGGGCCTTGCCGAGGATCAAGCGGCATCGGCGTGTGCGCGATTCTTTGCTGATGGGCTTGGGTCTGGCAATTCTCGCCAATAGCCGACCGTATGAGAGCCTGTTCTTCTGTCTGCCCGTCGCGGGACTTCTTCTCGTTTTCATCTTGGGAAAAGAAAAACCGCAACGGCCGTTGCAGAACATCGTCGTTCCCATAGGTCTGGTTTTGGCGTTTACGATTGCGGCCATGGGCTATTACTTCTGGCGCACCACCGGCAGTCCCATTAACACGCCCTATCTGATCAACACAAAGATCTATAATCCGGTGCCCTACTTCCCTTGGCAAACGCTCAAGCCTGTGCCTGAATATCACCACGCTATAATGAGGAACTTTTATCTGGGCTGGGGAATGGCGCACTTCACATCTGGAACTTCTTCTCCTGTTTTGCTTGCCCTAAGTAAAGCTTACACTTTCTGGCTTTTTCTTCTGGGACCAATATTTACTGTTCCACTGCTGATGTTGTTTATTGTGCTGCCGTACGGTATTTCTTTTAAGAACATTAGTCCCAACACTCGCTTGCTGCTCCTGGTCTGTGGTGCCACTACAATAGGGCTTTTATTGCCTATGTACTTCAATCCGCATTATCCAGCCCCCATGACTTGTGCGATCTATGCACTGTTACTTCAGGCAATGAGACATCTAATGAGTTGGCAGCGGCGCGGAAGGCTCATTGGATTGGCAATGATAAGGACCATCGTAACGACATGTGTTATTCTTGTCCCGATACGCGCGCTTACTGGTGCGCTACATCCTCCTATCCCGGGTCCTTTCCCGATAACCTGGTGTTCTCCCGCAATAGAACTCCAGGACCGCGCTGCTCTCCAGTCGCAACTCAGCGCGCGTGACGGCCAACATCTGATAATCGTACGTTATCAACCGGATCACAGTGAATTCCAGGAATGGGTTTACAACGAAGCCGACATAGATAACGCAAAGGTCGTTTGGGCACGCGACATGGGACCATATGCAAACGAAGAGCTGATCAGTTACTTTAAAGCCCGCCGTGTCTGGCTGATGGATGCCGACGAAAAACCTCCCCGGCTGGTGCCCTATGCTCTCCGATCGGAAGCGAAACCGTCACTTCCGGCAACAGGAGCACAATGAAGCTAACCGATCGCATCATGGAGAATACACAGGCCTATCGGATCTGGCAGGCTCCGTTCGTGGAGGACAAGCTCGCACCGATTCTTGCCCATAATGACATGACCCAGGTACGGCAAGTTTTAGATATTGGTTGCGGTCCAGGTACGAACACACATTGGTTCGAGCATTCTGAATACGTGGGAATTGATTGGAACCCAAGCTACATCGAGTATGCGCAACGACATCACAAGGGAACGTTCATTGTCGCTGACGTCACAAGATACACCGTCACTGCTGGTCAGAATTTCGACTTTATTTTTGTAAACAGCTTCTTTCACCATATCAATACACCTGACACTCAGCGCATTCTGTCTCATCTCAGTACGCTTTTGACTGAGGATGGACATATTCATATCTTAGACCTGGTGTTGCCTGAGCGTCGCTCGATTGCTCGGTTCCTAGCCCGTATGGATCGGGGCGAGTTTGCCCGCTCGTTAGACGAATGGCAGGAGATCCTGTCGCGTGCCTTTGAACCAGTTGTGTTTGAGCCCTACACGCTCAACGCATTTGGAGCGACGTTATGGAACATGATCTATTTCAAGGGGCGAAAAAAATGAGCACGCCACTCCATCTTTCTGTAGCTGTGCCCGTCCACAACGAAGAGGCGGTGCTCCCGGAGCTCCTTCGCCGAATGCGCCACGTGCTTGACAATACCCCAGGTGGGCCGCATGAGATTATTTTCATTGACGACGGAAGCTCAGATCGTACTCTCGAGATCCTTGGCAAAGCCGCCAATACCGACGCGCGGATTCTGATAATTTCTTTTTCCCGCAACTTCGGCCATCAGGCCGCGCTAACGGCGGCTCTCGATCATGTATCCGGCGATGCAGTGGTGCTTATGGACGGTGATCTGCAAGACTTGCCCGAGGTGATCCCGATCTTTCTCAAATATTATGACGAAGGATACGACGTTGTTTATGCAACACGCAAACGCAGAAAGGAAGGTTGGTGGCTTAAGCTGTGCTACTTCCTTTTCTATCGATTCCAGGCGATGTTGTCTGAGACACGTTTGCCTCTCGATGCTGGCGATTTTGGTTTGATGTCACGCCGCGTTGTAGAGCAGTTGCGGCATATGCCGGAGCATCACCGTTATTTGCGCGGCCTGCGAAGCTGGGTAGGTTTTCGCCAAATAGGTATTCCTGTTGAACGTGGGGAACGGCACTCGGGCGGAAGCAAGTATAGTTTGCTGAAGTTGCTCAAGCTGGCTTCGGATGGAATCTTCGCTTTCTCCATCGTCCCGCTCCGGGCTGCGACAATCCTTGGTGTTCTCGCAATTGGGATCTCGGCGTTGTACGCCGTCTACGCACTATATGTGAAACTTTTTCTCGAACAATCTCCAGTGGGTTTCACTGCTCTGGTATTCCTGATCAGTTTTCTCTCAGGTGTCCTACTACTTTTCCTCGGAATTATTGGTGAATATGTAGGCCGTATTTATGAGGAAATGAAGGCGCGGCCCCATTATGTTATCGACAAGATCATCCGCTCTGGATCCTTCGCGCCGGGTAGCTCACAGTCCAGAGCGGAGGAATACGAGTTTGCATCGTTAAAGCCTCCGCAAAAGGGGCAAGACTGAGAAGAACGAAGATTCCAATCTAATCGTGCGAGCAGACTACGGCAACGCGTATCGCGAACTGTATGAGCGCCATTGGTGGTGGCGTGCGCGGGAAAAAATGCTGCTAGACGTCATTCGAACCAACCAGCCCGGGGGGGGATGGGGCAGAATTCTCGACGTGGGCTGCGGTGACGGCCTGTTCTTTGATTGCCTTCTTGAATTCGGAGATGTTCAAGGAGTTGAGTCTGGATGTCTGGTTAACGACTTGGGGAAGCATCGTTCGCGTATTCACGTCGGAACATTCGACGAGTGCCTCAGGCTTGACGGGCAATTTTCGCTCATTCTGATGCTGGACGTGCTGGAGCATATGCCGGAGCCAGTTCGCGCAATTCGATATGCACTGCACCTTCTCGATCCTGGTGGCATTCTGCTGATCACTGTCCCAGCTTTTACGCTGCTTTGGACCACGCATGACACGATTAACCAACACTACACACGCTACACGAAGAAGAGTTTTCGGAGATTAGCATCGCAAGCAGGTTTACACATCACCAGCGAACGATACTTCTTCCAATTGCTATTCCCGGCGAAGATCGCAACTCGAATTGCAGAACGAATCTTCAGGACCCAACCAGTGCCACCTGAGATACCGGCGGCCTGGGCTAACGAGCTACTCTATCGGTTATCACGCCTGGAGCAAAAAACTTGGGGAAGATTGCCTATACCTGGTAGCTCACTCATGGTACTTGGAGGCAACCTGCCCAAGATAAAGGCTAAAAATGTGTCAATTGCGGAAGTGTTTTCGCAGAAATGATAGTTAGAGTATCAACAAATGCTCTTGATTGAGTCCATTCTGCTGGCGCTCGCTGTGGTAGTCGCCCTCGCACGACCGACGGTTTGCTCACGGTTTTTCGACCGCTTGGAACACAGCCTCTCGCGCTTGGCGGAAAAACGGAGGCTTAGCGTGGCCGTGGTGGGATTCGCGGCACTGCTTCTTCGGATTGCACTTCTGCCCGTTCTGCATGTCCCGGAACCAATCGTTCATGATGAATTCGGATATCTCCTCATAGCGAATACCTTTTCTCACGGCCGAGTCACAAATCCAACTCACCCGATGTGGGTGCATTTCGAGACTTTCAGCGTAATCCAGAAACCCACTTACCAGTGCTATACCCCAGCTGCACAGGGATTGATTCTAGCGGCGGGCCAAATCATCGCCGGGCATCCTTTCTGGGGGGTATGGCTCAGCGCTGGACTAATGTGCAGCGCAATCTGTTGGATGCTGCAGGGTTGGTTGTCCGCCGGATGGGCATTGCTCGGGGGATTCCTGGCGGTTCTTCGGTTCGGAGTGCTCGGCTATTGGGCTAACAGCTACTGGGGTGGGGCAGCGGGGGCCATTGGAGGAGCACTAGTGATAGGTGCTCTCCCACGAATCACTCATTTCCTACGTCTCCGCCACGCGATAGCCATGGGGGTGGGGCTGGCGATCCTCGCGAACAGCCGTCCGTATGAAGGTTTCGTTCTTAGCCTACCTGTCGGGATTGCATTGCTCACGTGGTTGTCACGCAAGTCTGGACCAACTTTGCGGGACAAAGTGCTGCGCGCAGCGACACCTTTGTGCCTGGTGCTCATGCTCGGTTGCGCCACAACTGGGTATTATTTTTGGCGAGTGACCGGCAGTCCTTTCCGTTCGCCCTACCAGGTGGAACGGCAAACGTATTCAGCTTTGCCCTACCTAATTTGGCAGCCGCAGCGGCACTCGCCCATCTACCACCATAAAGTCATCCAGGATGCCTATAGCGATGGAGTCGAAGGATTCGCGTCCAATCGTTCGTGGCAGGGAGTGCTCTATGCTTTGCTCAGCCGATCGATTTGGTTGTGGAGGTTCTTTCTCGGACCGGCACTTACTTTTCCTGTGCTAATGCTGAGTATCATCTTGCCCTTTGGTTTCAAGTGGCGGAGCATCAGCACGCAGACGCGGTTGCTGATCGTGATTTTCTTCATGTTTCTGGTGGGTGTTGTGGGTCTTGAGGTTACGCTGTTTTCACCTCATTACGCAGCCCCACTGACCAGCGTCGTGCTCGCACTCGTACTAATTTCTATGCGGCGCCTTCGATATTGGCGGCCATACGACAGGCCAACCGGACTCTTCATAACACGCGCCATTCCCACAATCTGTGCAGTCATGTTCCTTACGATTAGCGTTGCGAGATGGCTGGACGTTCCGCTTCTTTCACGCTCTCATGTGCCGGCGTGGGACCAGCGAGGCCCAAACAGTTTCGGACGCGCAGCTACTCTATCTCAGCTCGAGCAACTTCCTGGGGGCCAGCTCGTGATCGTTCGTTATCGGCCGGACCACAATGCGTTTGCCGAATGGGTATATAACGATGCCGAGATCGATAACTCGAAAGTAGTCTGGGCGCGTGATATGGGTGCAGAGCAGAACCAAGACTTAATCAACTACTTCAGAAATCGCCGCGTGTGGCTATTGGAAGCGGATGAGAAGCCTCCGAGGCTGGTACAGTATGCGGTGGAGACTACAACCGGAGTGATTACATGCGTAAAGTATCGCTAACCGCCGGAATTATGTTTTGTCTTGCTGATTCTGCTCTGGGCCAGAATGGAACAAGTACCCAATCTGGCTACTGGGGTTTAATTGCTGCTTTTGGCTCTGTCGTAGTTGGGCTGATCCTGGCGAACGCCTATGTCGTCAGCCTGTTCCACTCCAAGCGGAGTGGCGACACCGGGGTTCTGGCCCGATGGAATGAGAAATGGGAATTTTCGGCGCAGGCTCTGGGGGGCTTCTCGTGGTGGCAACTGGCATTGTGGAGCTTGCTTTCCCTGTTCTTCGAATTATTGATGATTCGGTGGATCTCCTCCGAAATTCGCATTTTTGCCTACTTCAAGAACTTCGTTTTGGTCGCCTGCTTCTTGGGCTTTGGGTTGGGATGCTATCTATCGCGGCGCCGGGCCAATTTGCTGGCCATGCTTGTTCCTCTACTTAGTCTCACGCTGATTGTCACCCTTCCCTGGCCGGGGTTGCGAGTGCTGATGAGATCGATTCCAGCATTTGTGGGCGCGAGTTCTGAAAGTAATTTGTGGGGTGCGCCGGCCGAGTTCTCGTTTCCGCTGCTTGCAGCCGCCATCGCGGTTATCGTACCCATCTTCAGCCTGATTTGCTTCTCCTTGATTCCGCTCGGTCAGCTTGTAGGCTGGTATCTCGAAAACTCCGGCAGCGGGATTCTTGCTTATACCCTCAATGTCCTGGCCAGTTTGCTGGGAATCCTGCTGTATACGCTGCTTTGCTTTTTCTATCAGCCTCCGGTGATGTGGTTCCTGGTCGCGGGCCTAGTGATGGCTTTCTTGTTATGGAAGCTGCCGCGGCTACGCTGGTTAACGGCCCTCGCTTTTATGGCCATGGTTGGCCTGCTGAGCCTCGGTATTGAGCAGCACGGCACGGTCTATTGGTCGCCGTACCAGAAGTTGACATTATCCCCCCGAAATGATGCTGGGAAAATCATCGGATACGATCTGAGCACGAACGACAGTTGGTTTCAGCAAATCGTCGATCTTTCGCCTGAGTTCGTGATGTCTCATCCAAGGCTATTCGAGAAGATTCCAATTGAATGGAATGCTTACAACCTTCCATACCATTTCTATCCAAAGCCTCCGTCGGTGCTAGTCCTGGGTTCAGGAATGGGCAATGACGTAGCCGCTGCGCTCCGAAACGGCGCAGCCCGGGTCACGGCAGTAGAGATCGATCCGCTGATTTTGAAATTGGGGGAGAAGTATCACCTTGAAAAGCCTTACGGTTCACCCCGCGTTCGGGCGGTTCGGGATGATGCACGGAGTTATGTGCAGAACAGCCGCGAACATTTCGACCTGATTGTTTTTTCCCTTCTCGATTCGCATACCAACAGCTCCCATTTTACTAATATACGGGTTGACAACTACGTATATACGCTGGAAGCAATTCAGGCAGCCAAGCAACTGTTGCGCCCAGATGGAATCTTCATCGTCAAGTTCCAAGTTATGACTCCATGGATTGCGGGCCGGCTAGATGGCGTGCTGCGCAGCGTCTTTGGGCGCGCTCCGGTACAGCTAGAAATCCAACCTAACTCACTCACAAACTGGGGACGGTTCTTCATCACCGGGTCAGAGTCGCGCGTTGCTCAAGCTCTAGCGGAACCGCGACTCGCAGCTTTTGTATCCCAGCACGGCGGCTTCAATATGGTGCCCGCCACCCTAACCACGGATGACTGGCCGTATTTTTATCAGCACGAGCCCGGTCTGCCATTATCGGTTGTCGTGATTTCGGTCACTCTTGTACTACTCTGCTGGGTGCTGCTGCGGGATATTGGTGCGGCTGCAGGTTCTTCCCCGCGCTGGCACTTCTTTTTTTTGGGTGCCGGGTTCATGTTGCTCGAGGCGCAGATCGTCAGCAAGATGGCGCTCTTGTTTGGAACCACTTGGCTCGTTAATTCGGTCGTTATCGGGGGGTTGCTCTTGTTGATTGTAGCGGCCAACGTCCTTGTACAGTTTGTGCCTCGATTTCCGCTCAGCATCGCTTATGCGGGAATTTTCGCGTCGATCGCACTAAGCTACTTTATCCCGCTGCAGAAATTGTTGTTTGCGTCGCTCTGGATGAAGGCACTGATCTCGACCCTGGTGCTGTGTCTCCCGGTGTTTTTTGCCGGCGTCGTGTTCATCCGGAGCTTTGCGGCGGACGGCTTTCGTGCCGAGGCATTGGGCTCAAATCTCATGGGAGCAATGATCGGAGGAATGCTCGAGTCCATGTCGCTGTGGACGGGGATTCGTTCGCTGCTCGTAATTGCGGCCTTGCTGTACCTCAGTTCATGGGTTGCCTTGGTTACAGGGCGCACCAGGGCCCGGAGTAGCTCGGAATCGAGATTGGAGCCCGCAGACCAGAATCTTATCGTGACCGGAGTGAATGAATGCGGAACTTGAGGGTCGGTACAATCTTCTGACCTAATCATCGTTTCTGCAAAAATTCAGGTTGCTAATCGCCTTGGAATTGTCCGCATTTTCCACCGCAGAACGTATGCCACGAGATTTGCGCAGCCTATTTGGCATCAGGCGGAGGAGCGTATTTGTGTTCCACCGTTACGTCTGTATCAGCGGATCGGTCTTGTAGTCTCCTGGCGAAGGCTTCAGACGCAATGGTGAACCGGAATGCACCAAGAATGGCATTGGAAATCCAGGGCGCGGTCCTACTCGGACGAGAAAGTTAAACGGCTCATGTGTCCAATCAGGAGTTGTAGGTGCGGAAGCACGCTACCGTGATCAGTATGATAGAAACCAGCCCGGAGCTTCTCACTGCATGTTTCTAATCGAGTGTGGCTTGGTTCTGATAGCGGTAGTCTTTGCCTTCGCGGCTCCGACGACAGGATCCCGTTTTTTTGAGGCAGTAGAGAGGCCGTTTTCCAGACTTGCCCGCCGCCGACGAATGGCGGTTGTGGCGGTTGGAGTGACAGCTCTTGCAGTGCACGCGATGGCGCTCCCCGTCCTGCACATCCCCTCCCCCGGATTTCATGACGAGTTCAGCTATCTGTTGATGGGGGACACGTTCGCGCATGGACGAGTTACCAATCCGACTCACCCAATGTGGGCGCACTTCGAAACTTTTCACGTCAATTGGAACCCCACGTATTGTTCGAAGTACTATCCGGCGCAAGGCGTCATTCTAGCAATTGGTCAGGTTTTCTTCGGGAATCCCTTCTGGGGTGTGTGGCTGAGTGCCGGAATGATGTGTGCGGCGATTTGCTGGATGCTGCAAGCCTGGGTCGCACCCATTTGGGCCCTGCTAGGGGGTATGCTGGCAATCCCACTGCTGGGCACATTTAGTTATTGGGCACACCATTATTGGGGGGGGGCTGCAGCGGCTATCGGCGGGGCGCTGGTCTTAGGAGCCTTGCCGCGAATAAACCGCCGACGGCGCGTTCGCGACGCGGCGATCATGGGGCTCGGAGTGGTGATCCTAATTAACAGCCGGCCCTATGAGAGCTTATTCCTCTGTGTCCCGGTCGGGGTCGCTCTGGTGCTCTGGATATTGGGAAAGACTTCGTCACCGCTGCCGCAGAAGTTCAAGACAGTGATCTTGCCGCTCGGCGTCATACTCATGATTGGGGCGGGAGCCACAATGTATTACTACTGGCGAACGACCGGCAGCCCGCTGCGTCCGCCTTACGTTGCGAACATGCAAGCTTATGATCCAATACCTATATTCCCCTGGCAGCCGGTTCGGCGTGCACCTCACTACAATCATCCCCTAATGCAGAGTTTTTATTCCTACGACGCTTTCGAGCACTATCAATCTGCTCGTCTACATCCTTTCGGGACAATTCTGGTGCGAATGGCTAACCTCTGGACGTTCTTCCTGGGGCCGCTGCTGACCCTGCCGTTATGCATCAGCGTTTGCACCCTTCCCAGTGGTATGTCCTTCCGAGACATCAGTCCTAGAACGCTCTTTTTGCTGCTGGTATGCCTGAGCGGGTTTACTGGCTTTATGCTGACCGTCTATTTTAGTCCGCATTATGCAGCGCCGTTTACGGCTGCGGTATACGCGCTGGTGTTGGGAGCAATGCAACGGGTGCGCCGATTGCGCTGGCAGCGACGAAAAGCAGGAGTTTTCGTCGTGCGTGTAGTTCCCATGATTGCAGTGGTGCTCCTGTTTCTGCGTTTGGCTGCCTCACCTCTTCACCTCCGCCTTGTTTCGCCGATCTGGGCAGCGACGGGTGCGTTGGGCCCTCAACTGCTGGATCGAGCACGCATAGTCTCAGAGGTGAACGCACGCGGAGGACGCCATCTAATCATCGTGCGCTACGGCCCAGAACATAATCGGAATTGGGAATGGGTTTACAACGAGGCGGACATTGATCATGCTCCTATAGTGTGGGCACGCGACATGGGGTCA
>WNGE01005719.1_pt1 | contig 20144 bp, 20 predicted proteins | sample 5400651 | NCBI WGS metagenome assembly WNGE01 (sample SAMN13153370, study PRJNA577476) | soil metagenome | isolation source: 60 cm soil or saprolite under grassland replicate 2 | place: USA:California | collected 2016-06-15 | reverse complement strand
GGCGGCATGGCAGGAAAAATTTCGCGCACCGCTCAGTTCGCCACCTGTTCTTCCAAAAACGGGCCCTGACTTGAGACTGCGCCCGGAAATGTCAGCACCGGTAGAATCACATCGCGAGTTACCATATCCTGGTCCAGCTGTAGCCGGGGTCGTTGACGCCGGCCGCGCACAAGCCTATTCCACTGGCGCTACACCTGAGACTGTAGAGCAGGCGCTTCGCCTGCAAACCAAAACCGTCGATTCGGCAAACGATGCGCATGGTTTACAACGCCAATCGAGCAAAGCTGCCCCCCAGCAATTTCAGATTATCGGCGTGCTAAACAAGCTGTATGTCTTGATGGAAAACGCCGACGGCTTGGTGCTGGTGGATCAGCACGCCGCGCACGAGCGTATCCTGTTCGAAGAACTGCGGCGAAGAATGGAAGAGCAGGGGGTACCAACGCAAAAGCTGCTTCTGCCGCAGACCTTTGATGTGCCGCCGCGCGACGCCGATTGGATCGAGCGCAACATATCAATCCTGCAAAAAATGGGAATCGGCATAGAGAGCTTCGGACCGGGCACATTCAAAATCGACAGTGTTCCGAGTTTTTTGAACGTGTCAGATCCGGCGCAATTCATGCGCAAAGTGATGGACGATCTTAACAGTGCCACCAATAGCGCTTCAGCGATGCGCCTGGGTGAAGAGATCATTGCCAAGACAGTTTGCCGTCATGCTGTCAAAGCCAATGACCCACTGCGTTACCCTGAAGTGGAAAAACTAATCCGCGATCTGCTCGATTGCGATTTGCCTTACTGCTGCCCGCACGGGCGACCAACGATGATCCAGATTTCGCTCCTCGAACTGGAAAAAAAGTTCGGTCGCAAAGTCTGATCTGCCCATTTCGCACGAAAGTGCTTTCGGAGTGCGATGCGTCCTCGCATCGCTTTTGCCACTCGGCAAACGCTGCGAACGCACGTCGTGCAATGTGTATCTGCGCGGTCGATCGGAACAGCGGCGGAGCACTGCCGCACTCCAAAGCGCTAGCGGGAAATGTGCGCCGCGGAGCCGGAATTTTGTCAGGTCAACGTGGCTGGAATTCTATGGATTGTTCGACACCATCTGCGCAGTGGTCTTGGTTATATCCATCTGCGCACTTACGCTTTCAATCTTTGCCTCTTGCTCGTTCAACCGTTTAGTTACTGCCTCGAGCGCTGCCTCTAATTTCTTCACATTCCTCCGCTCCTCGAGAAACGCTTTGTGCTCTTTGAGAAACTCATTTAACAGCATGGCGTTCACCGCGTCGTAGCGCACGGTGTAGATCTCGCCGTTCTTATCACGCACGACCAGGTCCGAATTCACATCGGCTACTTCTTCGGCGACTAATCCAAATTGCGGCGTGTTTGTGTTGTCGCTCTTGTACTGAAATCTCACTGGCTTGAGCGCCAAAATCGCTTCACTGGCCTGGTCCATCGGCTTAATGTCTTTCTTAAACCGGCGCGACGAACTCATCGTGCCAAGTTGGTTGTCTGAGGCGATAAATACGGGTATCGCGTTGGCGACATCGGTTGTGACGTCACGTATCGCAGTGATGTAGGTTTTTGATTGATTACCGCTGCCGATTCGTAATTCACCGGATTGAATAATTGGGAAGCTACTGCCGATTATGATGGTGTTATTTTGCGTGGTAATACCCTGACCGACACCAGCGCCAATCGCGATGTTGCCGCTGCCAGTCGTGTTGTGGGAAAGCGCTCCCTGACCGATGGCCGTGTTCGTGTTCCCGCCGGTGTTGTCATTGAGCGCCTGAAAGCCGATGGCCGTGTTTTCGTGGCCGGTACTGTTTTCGAAAAGCGCGCCGGCACCGCTTGCCGTATTATTACTACCACTCGTGTTCGACGCCAGTGCGCCCTGGCCCAAAGCGCTGTTGAAAGTGCCGTCAACGTTATTTTGCAACGCAATTTGACCGACGGCTGTGTTCTCGTGACCGGTGGTGTTGAAATTGAGCGCACCGGCACCCATGGCTGTGTTGTTGCCGCCAGTCGTGTTGCTCTGAAGCGCAGCAAGACCAGTGGCCGTGTTGAGAGTCCCGTTGTTGGCAGTGAGCGCCAGGGTGCCCGTGGCCGTATTCCCGCCGCCGTCGGTATTGGAGCCAAGCGCGCCGACGCCAATGGCCGTGTTGGCATTACCGGTCGTATTACTAGTGAGCGCTCCCGCACCGACGCCTGTATTATTGCCGCCGGCGTCGTTATGAAGCAGCGCTATAGAGCCGACAGCCGTGTTGCTGAAGCCAGTGGTGTTGAGGAAAAGCGCTGCTGTGCCAGTAGCCGTATTGTTGTCCCCCGTGTTGAGGGCAAGGCTTCCAGCGCCAAGACCGGTGTTGAAGCTGCCGGTGGTGTCGCTAAAGAGGGAAAACCAACCAATTGCTGTGTTGCCAGCGCCTGTAGTGAGGTTCTGAAGCGCTTTGGTGCCTTCTGCTGTGGTGAAGTTAGGATAACCTCCATCCGGCGGCGGGACGACCGCTTGCGCCAGCGGCGGGACTGCAAAGCAAAATGTCGCGAACGTGATTAGAATTAGTGGAACTGCTCGTTTAGACTGAACTGCTGATTTCATAATGTGGTTCTTTCTCTTTTCCGGCGTTTGTTAATTTGGTGAGTTGGGATCTGAAAAGAGCGAAGAACCGGGCGGGGAGGAGTCCTCGGCCCGAGTCAGATCCAGCTGGTGGCAATTTTTGCGAAAATCTCGCCAGTGCGTCGAGAGGAAATATCGCGCCGCATGAGGCAGGGTTCCGTCCGTTGGAGGAATGGAAGAAGGAGATACGTTTCCTCCCAGACGCTACAGCACGCTGCCCGAACGCACTGCTTGCCATTTGGAGCGCCGGTTCTAATCTGGCGCGGTGAAGAAAATTGAGGCCATCATCAAGCCGTTTAAGACTGAGCCGGTGAAAGAAGCGCTTATGGCAGCGGGCGTAGAAGGAATGACACTCAGCGAAGTAAAAGGATTTGGCCGACAGAAGGGACACAGCGAAATTTATCGCGGCACCGAGTACACGGTGGATTTCCTTCCAAAAACAAAATTCGAGATTGTGATTGCGGACGATCGCGCGCAGCGAGCAGTCGAAGCCATTCTGGGAGCGGCCAAGACTGGAAAAATTGGCGACGGCAAGATCTTTGTAACCGAAGTAGAAGAAGTGGTGCGCATACGAACCAGTGAACGGGGAATGGAGGCGCTGTGAGCGTGTGCGCTGGTTACATCGTTAAAAGAATTCCAACGTCACAATAGGCCGCACCGATGCAACCATGTAACTTTATGACCACTTAACGACTCAAAAGATGCACGAATATTTACTATCGATCTTTCTCGGAATCGTCGAAGGCGTGACCGAATTTCTTCCGGTAAGCTCGACCGCGCACCTGCGTATCTGCGAGGCGCTGCTGCATATCGACCTCCATGATGGTTTCTGGAAGATGTACACGATCGTCATCCAACTCGGCGCCATACTGGCGCTGCCGGTTTATTTTTGGCAGCGTATCTTGCAGTTTGTTCGCACTTTTCCAAAAGGTGAACGCGGCAATCGCACGATTTTCACACACCCATTAAGTCTTACACTAATTGCGTTTGTTGTGACCGCCGTGCCAGCCTGGGCTCTTTCTAAACAAATCGGCAAGAACCTGGAAAATCTTTGGGTGATGGCGCTGGCGCTGCTCATCGGCGGAATCATCATGTGGATCGTTGACGCCGTTTTTACTCGACCGCGCACGATGCACATGGAGGAAATGACACTGCCGCAGGCAGTGTGGATTGGCGCGGCGCAAATTCTTTCTGCCATTTTCCCAGGTACTTCGCGGTCGATGTCAACCATCGCTGCGGGGCAAGTGGTCGGAATGTCACGGCCAGCTGCGCTGGAGTTTTCGTTTTTCTTGTCGATGCCTACGATGCTGGTGGCTACCGGTTACGATTTCCTGAAGACAGTGATGCCGCACCATCACGAGGCGAATATTGCGCCCCTAAAGATGAATCCTCATCAGTGGATCGTGCTCGTTATCGGGTTTGTGATTTCGTTTTTCGTTGCGCTGGTGGTGGTGGCTTGGTTTATGAATTGGGTGCGCGCACGTGGATTTGTGCCGTTCGCACTTTACAGGATTGTGCTCGGAATCGGCTTGTTGCTGCTGCTCATGCGGGGGATCATGTGATTCATTATCGATGGAAACGGACGTAATTCTTCCCGATCTTCAGAGCGCCGTCCTGTGCGAGGACGTCCGCTGCGAAATCAACGGCATGCAAACCCTCGTGGGTGTGCTTAGTGTGATTCCAGCGCCCGCACTCCCGATCAATTATATGAGGCTCTGTATTTGGACGCGCTGGTGCAGCGGCGCGGGCAAATTTCGGCAGAAATCCCGGATTGTCGGCGTGGATGAACAGCAGGTCATCGGACAGGCAGAGGTTGAGTTCGTCTTAAAAGAGATGGAAGGCCACGCGACCAACGTCCATTACTTTGGCGGCATCCAGTTTCAGCAATACGGATTGCATCATGTTGAGATTTATCTGGAAAACGAATTACGGATGCGCTTTCCCTTGCCGGTGATTCAGGTCACCCGCCCCGGTGGCTAAACTCGGCAAGGCGTTGTTAGTGAGGGCTTGCCAATGGGTCAGATTTGTTCATTGACGCGATTGATGCTGAAGGGATTTTTCGGAGTGCCAGTCTGCAGCATTGTGCTTGTCGGACAAATTCTCGCGCAGGAGGTAATTGTTGCTCGCGAGAAAAAGCCAGAGGCTCCGAAGCAAGAAGCGCAGCCTTCTGAGTCGATATCTTTGGAATCGCCCATACCACCGCCGAACAAGGCCAAGAGGTCGCGAGCAAAGAAATCCGCCTCCACAGAACCGACGCTTGAACAGATGCGAGCAGCGGGAGCGCTTGCTGCAGAGCGGTTAAACAGCGCATCCTCGCCGCAGTCGCCGAAGACAGGCGAGTCTCAGTCAGAGACCGCCGCCGTGCAGGCTCTAGCTATTTCTGCAACTCCCAAGCCAGTAAAAAGGCAAACTCCAGTCGAACAAAAGAGCACATCGCGCACCTCAAGATCGCGACCTGAAAAGCTGGAGGGGGTCGGCCCGATTCGGCCAACCATGATGGAATCCGGAAGAGAGCAGCCGAGTGCTTCTCCGCTGGGAAAGGCGGCGGCGAGCAAACACCTGCGCCATAACCGACGGAGAAGTTGTAGGGGAAGCTGTCAGCTTCCCCTACAGAAAAAACTGCGAAAAGCACAAACCGCGAAATTTCTTGCGCGGCGGTCTCGGCAACTTATCATTTGTAGGCAGTCCCGACTGTGTCCTGCCGGATGCATCGGGAAAATTTTTTGCCCGGTTCTAATTTCAATGGCGAACACAATCTTAATTGGGATGCAGTGGGGAGATGAGGGCAAGGGGAAGATCATCGACGTCCTTACTGCCCAGGCAGACATTGTTGTCCGTAGTCAGGGCGGCAACAATGCCGGGCACACAGGCAGTTACCGCGGCGTCAAGTACGTCCTGCATTTGATCCCATCTGGAATCCTTCGGCGCGGCAAAACCTGTGTGATTGGAAACGGCGTTGTTGTCGATCCGGTCGCACTCGTCGGCGAGATCGACGGTTTGCGCAAACTGGGAATCAGAATTGATAAGAACTTGCTTCTTAGCGATTGCGCTCACCTTGTTTTGCCTTATCACCGCCTGCTCGACGAACAACGCGAACTGCGTCGAGGCCGCATCGGAACGACCAAGCGGGGCATTGGGCCGGCTTATGGCGACAAAGCAGCGCGCACGGGGCTGCGAATGTCCGACTTGATGCAGCCGATCGTGTTCTCGAAGAAATTTCAAGCGAAGGTTACCGAGAACAACAGAATCCTTCAGGCGCTGGGCGCAAAGCCGATAAGTTTTCGGGAGGTCAGCAAAAGTTATCTGGCAGCCGGTCAAAAATTGCGCCCTTTCGTGACTAATACGGTGGTGTATCTCCATCGCGCCATCGAGAGAGACAAAAAGATTCTCTTTGAAGGCGCGCAGGGGACATTTCTTGATATCGACCATGGCACCTATCCCTATGTGACTTCTTCGAATACGACCGCGGGCGGCGCCTGTACAGGGACTGGCGTGCCGCCGCATCGGATGGACCGAGTGGTGGGCGTGATGAAGGCATATTCTACTCGTGTGGGCGATGGAGCCTTGCCTACCGAGGACGCGCAATTGGCGCAAATGCTTCATGACTTGGGACGCGAGTTTGGGGCGACGACCGGGCGCAAGCGACGCTGCGGTTGGTTTGACGCCGTCGCTACTCGTTACGCGGCGATGATCAACGGAATTGACGAGCTGGCCATCACTAACCTCGATGGTCTCGATCAGGTCGATCCGATTCGTGTTTGCGTTTCTTATCGCTTAAATGGAAAACATCTGCAGGTTCCACCATGCGACGCCAGCCAGTTGGCCAATTGTGAACCAGTGTATGAAGAGATGCCTGGCTGGAACGTATCTACTCACGCGGCGCGAACGTTTTCGCAGCTTCCTCCCGCCGCGAGGAAGTATCTCAAATACATTTCCGAATTAACCGGCGCGAAATTGTCGATGGTCAGCGTCGGCCCGGCACGCGGTGAGACAATCGTTTTGTGAGCCGCTGCTTGCACACTCGCCAAAAGTTCAAAATCGAATCATCGAGACAGATTCCATTCCCGGCCAATGTCGAAGCACGAATGTCGAATGACGAAACAAGTACAAAGCTCGAATGACAAGAAAACCAGTAACAATGGTGCATCATTTGGGCATTCGTCATTCCTTCGAACTTTGTCATTCGGATTTCGTCATTTCTTCTTTGCGCCTTAGTGACAGATTCCAGAGATTAAGTGGATATCTGTGAGCATCAAAACCGTTCCCCGTCACATCGCGATCATTATGGATGGCAATGGCCGATGGGCCAGGGGGCGCGGCCTGCCCCGTATCAAAGGCCACCAGGCCGGCGCGCAAGCGGTTCGCGAATGCGTCGAAGGCTGTGGCGAATTGAAGGTGGAATATCTGACCCTCTACGCTTTCTCCGCTGAAAACTGGCAGCGTCCCAGAACTGAGGTCATCGCGCTGATGCGTTTGCTCGATAAATTTTTGAAGGAGAAAACGCCGGAACTAATCGAGAAAAATGTGCGTCTTCAAGCAATTGGACGATTAACCGATTTACCGGCGAGCTCGCAGCAACAACTCCATAAAACGATCGAGCAAACTGCTGGCAATACCGGTCTAACGCTGATTCTAGCTCTGAGCTACGGCGGCCGGCTCGAAATCATTGACGGCATCAAAAGTCTTCTGCGTGCGGTTGAGCTGGGTCACATCGACAGGGCGATGATCGACGTCGAGATGTTCAGCAAACATCTTTACACTCGCTACTATCCCGATCCGGATCTACTTATCCGGACTTCCGGCGAAATGCGTCTTTCTAACTTCCTGCTTTGGCAGACTTCTTATACCGAAATGTACATCACGCCAAAGATGTGGCCCGAGTTCACAAAGAAAGATCTCTTGGCCGCAGTTGAAGAATTCGGACAACGTCAGCGCCGTTACGGTGGAGTGCAGTAACTCACTGTGCATGCTGTAGTGTCCGCTGTTCTCAGCGGATACGGCCATCGATAGCGCTATTGGCGTTAAGGGTTCATTACGGCTAGTTCCGTGGCCCGCTGACGCAACTCAAGCCGATCGCTCACTCTTTCGATTCTGGAGTCCTGCTCTTCGAGACGTGCTACCACAGTCTCCAATCTCTTCTTGAGATCACTGATTAAAGCTTGTTGAGTTGTGCCATCAGCTTTCAGCTGCGTAACCGTCGCTTTTAATTCATTCACTGTACGGTGCTCTTTGAGGAACTCATTGAGCAACATCGCGTTCACTGCCTCGTAGCGCACGGTGTAGGGCTTTCCTTCTTTGTCGCGCACGATTAGATCAGGATTCACATTTTCCACATCCTCCGCGACTAGTCCGAACTGCGAGGTCCCTGCCGGATCGATCTCCTTCTTGTAGCGAAAAGTTACGGGCCTAAGACCGAAAAGCGCTTCGCTGGCCTGCTCCATTGGCTTGATCTCCTTCTTAAACCGCTGCGAGGAGACTATGGTGCCAAGTTTACCGGCTGCGTTAACGTACACTCCGCTTCCGTTTGTAGAGCTGTTGCCGAATATTTGACCGATATAGCAGCCGTTGTTCACGTTCTCACCTTGGATCCCGGCCCCGATGCAAATGACGTTACTCGCCGTGCTGACGGCGAGCCCGGCGCCATCACCCAAACCGATATTCTCGGAGCCGGTGGTATTGTTAAGGAGCGCATTAAAACCGGTGGCCGTGTTGAAGCCGCCGGTGGTGTTGTTAGAGAGTGCAGAAAAGCCGTAGGCCGTGTTGCTCGGGCCGGCGGTGTTGTTAAAGAGCGCGTTAAAACCAGTGGCGGTGTTGTTGTCGGTATTGCTGTTTGCGAGCGCACCAACTCCGGTGGCCGTGTTGCTGTTGGCAACGCTGTTGGTAGCAAGCGCGCCGGACCCCATGGCGGTGTTATCATGGCCCGTGGTATTCTGCCCGAGCGTAGCATTGCCTGTGGCCGTGTTGCGGCTGCCAGTGGTGTTGCTGAACATTGCGCTGTCACCCGTGGCCGTGTTCCGTTCACCGGTGGTGTTGACCCAGAGCGCGAACGCTCCGTTAGCAGTGTTGAAATCGCCTTCGGTGTTGCTGAAAAGCGCGAACGCGCCAGTCGCTGTGTTTTCCTCGCCGGTATCGTTCAGAGCAAGCGCGTCTACACCATTGGCGGTGTTGTTCGTCCCGGTGGTGTTGAGCAAAAGCGCTGCAGTACCGGTAGCCGTATTGTTATCTGCAGTGTTGAGATCAAGCGCTCCAGCGCGAACCGCGGTATTGAAATTGCCGGTAATGTTGGCAAAAAGCGAATACCAACCAATTCCTGTGTTTCCGATGCCTGTCGTAACGCTCTTAAGCGCATTGCATCCTTCCGCCGTCGTGAATCCGGGATAGCACCCGTCCGGCGGTGGGACGACTGCATGCGTGTTTGGAAATAATCCAAAGCAGAGGATCGTGAGTATCACGTGAAATACTGGAGTAATTGTTTTCATGCCACGATCGTCGCAGAGCGCTCGGGATGTTGTCGATACCAAAAGATCTTGAGCGACGGTTCTCGATGCAAAAAAGCTGCCCTCGACAGGTCGCGGCATAACTTGCTATTCTCCACATTGGAACACCGAACGGTATGAGATTTGAAAATCAGGTTGCGATCGTGACTGGAGCGGGGCGGGGGATTGGGCGTGCTATCGTACTGCGCTTCGCCAATGAAGGCGCGCGGGTGGCGTGCGTGGGCAGAACGGAGGAAAACGCAAGGAAGGTTGCGGGTGAAATTAACGCGATGCGCGCGGATTCGGCGAAAGCTTACGCAGTCGACGTTGCAGATCATGCAGCCGTGCAGAAAATCGGCGCCCGAATTCTCGAAGACTTTGGTCGAACTGACATCCTGGTAAACAATGCCGGGATCACCCGCGATGCGCTGGCGATGCGGATGTCAGTGGAAGATTGGAACTCAGTCATTGAGACAAATTTGCGAGGCGCGTTCAGCTTTACGCAGGCGATCATTCGCGCCATGACCAAACAACGCAATGGTCGCATCGTTAACATCAGCTCGGTGATTGGGCTGATGGGCAACGCCGGCCAGACGAATTACGCTGCCAGCAAGGCGGGCTTGATCGGACTCACGAAGTCGCTCGCGCGCGAGCTGGCGAGCCGCAATATCACTGTCAACGCCGTGGCGCCGGGCTTTGTTATTACAGACATGACCGTCGGACTTTCCGATGAAGTTAAGAACGCGATTCACGCTAAAATTCCGCTCAGAAGAACTGGCACACCGGAGGAGATTGCAAATGCGGTGGCATTTCTTGCATCCGCAGAAGCTGCTTACATCACAGGCCAGGTCCTATGTGTCGATGGCGGAATCGTGATGTAGGGAGCCTGTAGCCACGGCTCTATGAGCCGTCTCGGGGAGACGCTTCTTGCGATACGCGTCTCACAGAGACGCACTGCAGCATTACGCGCGTTCCATGATGATAACACGTCCCTCTGCTACAAGAACAGTGGCGGCCGAGATAAGACATTCATAAACCGTGTTGGCGCGATCGCCGAACAGACGCGTCGCGCAAATCCGAAGCGGCAAATGAATGTAATCCAATCGTGTTACGTGTAACCGTCCATCTCGCAGCGCGGCGAGATAACCCGGAGCTGCTGTCGTGCCGACCGATCGAGCTCGCAACCCTCCATGCACTGCGGCGGCTTGCGCGCCGTATTCGAACGCATGCAGGGCTGACAAGCGCTCGTGGCGGCGCAGTGGGTTAGCCGGATCGCGGTGTGTATTGGTCACGCACACAATGGATCGATCATCCCATTGCGTTACTTCGTCCAAGAGGCACATCAAACCGGAGTGGGGGACTAGTGTGCGAATCTCCGCTTTGTTAATCTGGATGAGGTTGGCAAGCGCCATCTATTTCTTCCTACCTTTCGAGCACGAGCGCCCGCGAAGCTTAATCCCAAAACGGGTAAAAATTAAACCAGTTATAAGGTGCAAGATGCGCGTAGTGCTCCAGGCGCCTGGCGTATTGCTGTGTCCAGAGTCGGATGCTTTCGGCGCGACGATCGCGATCCAAAACGATCTCGTCTGCAAAATGTTCGAAGTAAATTTCATAACGATTCCCGCCGCGGTAGAGACCAAAGAACAAAATGACAGGACAACGCATCATGGCAGCAAGCAAAATGGGCCCGGCTGGAAACGTAGCGGGGGCGCCGAGAAACTGACACTGCGTTGTTTTGTCGCCGCCCGAGACGCGGTCGCCCAACATTCCGACGAAAAAGCCGCGATCCAAACTCTCCTTGACTTGTATCAGTGTGTCCGGGCGGTCCGGTGCGATAACAGTGCCTGCGATCCTGGGATTAAGCGCATCAAAAAATCGCGTGATGTTTCGGTTGTGCACAGTGTCCATTAACACTTTTAGCGGAAAGCTCCGCTGCATTACTCCGAGGGCGCGTAACACTTCGAAGCTACCCAGATGCGAGCCTAACAGGATGCTTCCTCTGCCGCTTTCGATCTGGCTTTGCAGGATTTCCTTTCCATGCACTGTCACACCAAAACGCGTGAACTCGCCGCGCAGCAGATAAACGCGATCCAAAATTGTTGCGGCGAAGCAATGGAAATGGCGGAACACATGCCACCAGTGGGCCGAACCACCGCGCACGCGCTTCAAGTATTCATAGGATATCCGGCGCGCGGTACCTGCCGTAATAACAAAATAAAGTGTGATCGGGTACAGCAGCAGCCTTGCTGTCCGGCGTCCAATGTGCATCGCGATCCAGGCGAGTGCTTGCACCGAACCTGGCGTGCCGAGTTCCGGGACGCTGGCCCAGCGATCTGCTTCCGAAGCTTTACTCTCCAGAGCTTCCGGGATCATTTCAGGGTGCCGCATTTTGTCCAGAAATCGCGCCGGTGAAAAAATGCGGATAGATCTCGCGAATTCGATCAATGTCCGGTGCGACGTCGGTGTGCTTGAAACCTCCGTGTGAAAAAGCGCGACGCCACTGCTCTGCTGTTAGAAAGCCTGGATTCGGGCGAACTTCGGGATCCGTCTGGACATTCGTAAAACTATCCAGAATCTGAAACATCAATTCAGGATAGATTGCCTGATTATCGTAAGGCCGCACGCATTCGCCGATGACAAGCCAGCCATCACTGGCCAGGGCCGAGCGGGCCTCGTTCAAGCTAAACAAGAGATTTTTGGAGATATGCATCACGTTAACGGCATATACGAGATCGAATTCTCCGGGAGTGATTCCCTGAGCGTTCCACGGCAAATCGAGATCCAAGGGGGCCCATTCCAGCGCCAGATTCGGATATTGCGCCGTCAGCTTACGCTGGCTGCAACGACGAAAGTACGCGTTCGGCTCGGTAACGAGATAGCGTTCCACGCGTGGCAAGAGTCCTTTTTCAGCGAGCAGCTGCACCAAAATTTCGCTGGCGCTACCGGTACCGGCGCCGAGCTCCAAAATGCGAAATGTCCGGCGAGTTGAAAGACGATCAACAGCCCGAGCGGCACCTACCCAATTATTCACCGCGTAGGTTGAATTGTCGTTATGGAAATAGTTTAGCCACAGGCGGACCCCTGGTGGGCCGAGCAGATTGTGATCGCCAGCTTGATCGCCAACGGCAGCGGCTGCATAAAGACTTGCGGCGTGATCTAACAAGTCCAGCGTCGCAGCGTTGGCAGGATCAATAGTAAGGCCAATCGCCCGCAACGCCTTGAGGTCGGTCTGCCATGGCGCGTAGCGCAGATGATAAGAACGAATGTCCCCGTTGCTCCGTGCCTCTGCGCAGCCACTTTCAACAAGGCGTTCCAAGATCCAGCGTAAGGCGAACACGAAGCGTGGCTGAAACGAGAGCAGGCGACAAAGTTCATCGGCTGATCGCCATTCGCAGAGTTGGTCGATGAGATTCAACTGGCTCGATAGATCAACAGCCAGCTCGATACTATAACGCTCCATCAGCTCAATGCTTTGATACAAGCGTTCGCTGAACACAGCCGGTGGAAATCGCTGGAGGCATTGCGCCAGGCGCGGATCGCTGGGCCGAACCTCAAACTTAAGCGCGTCCAAGGGTGGCGCGTTCACGAAGTCACTTTGTTTGCGAACAAATTTCAAGTCGACCTTCAACTATCAGGCGATCGTCGATTCGGCAGCAAAAATCCACTTCGCCAGCGCGGTCATTACTCAGAGAAAAACCGATCGTAAAGGACTGCTCAGGCCTCAGTGGCACGAGAAACTTAACAAACCGTATGCCGGTAAGTTGACAATCTTTGCGCCACTCGACCAACGCCGCGAGTACTTCGTCGAGGATCACGACCCCGGGCACAAGAGGTGTACCCGGAAAATGGCCTGGCAAGCTGGGATGATTAGCGCGAATCGCTCGGCTAACTTCAAAGATCATTCGCGAACTTTGCGTCCTCCATCAAATCAGGCAACCTCGATGAGTCGTTGATCTATACCCTTTGTCCAACGAGCGGGCTGTTTCCGGTCTATCACCCGCCAGTTTCACCATTGTTTCTGGTAAGTGAGGCCACGCCGAAACGCCCTTGTGTCCCTGGGAGCGAGGATTTTGGAGGTGATGACGAGAGCTTCTCACCATCAAACTGCGACGAACCAAATCGCTGGCAATACGGCGCGAAGGCTCTGAGGACTTCCTCCGCGGAAGAACCAAATTGCGATAGATGATACCGGTGATTCCCAGATTGCCCCTGGCCATTGCTTGCAAGCAACGCCCGCATTCGTTGCTCTGTCTCTCCTGATAGCCGCCAGCCAAAATGGTTGTAGACTCGGGTAACTGCAGCAATCGGATCGCGGCAAATCTCGTCGTAAGGAATGTCGCAGATCCGGTTGCTCTCCAATCGATCGCGTTCATTCAAAAATCTCGCCATTGTCTCGGACCAGTAATCGATTGCCTCTCTGCAGACGACGAACGGATCGACGGCATCGCTAAAAGCCCTGCGAAGAATCGTAACCAAACTTGATACCGAAGCTATTGCATCGACTGGAGTCCGGTGCGTCTGCACAAGCAGCGCGTCGGGATAAACTGACAACAACGCGGGCATCGCAAACATGTGAGTAGGCGCCTTCAATATCCAGCGGCGCCCAGCTCGCCGGAAATGCAGATGTTGTAAAAAACGGCGATGATATTCGTACGCGGAGCGCAAATCCTGCTGAAAAAACCAGCTACGATATGATGGCACATAAAACATTGTATCGAACTGATCACTCGTGAATGTGGCAGTCATGAGCCCGACGCATTCCTGCGGAAGCTCTGCTCCCACGGCATGGACGTGGCGGAAAGTAGGTGCGAGCCAATTGAAGAAGTTACAACTCCGGGTCGCGCGCCGAATGCGGCATTGCTCATCCGCAGCAGTAGGCGGAGATGGCGTCATCACCTCCCACATCAGCGGACAACGATGCTCCGGATCGGCCGCGAGCAGACTGTGCAAAACCGTGGTGCCGCTACGAGGCAGTCCTACGATGAACAGCGGTTGCCGGACTTCCTGGCGCGCGATGTCGGGATACTGCTGCCGGTCCCGTTCCATCAGCAAGCGCGAACACAATATCTGCAGAAGGTCGACCCTGAGCGCGATTCTTCCAATCAGGTTGAGGCGTGCCTCCCTCTGACAGGACTCGAGCAGGCGCGACAGCGCTTCAAAAAAAACGCCTTCGCCAAAATCGTCCAGACCGCAGCGTCGCTTTGCAGTTTCGATTAAATCATTGGCGCGCGCCCGGCTGAATGGAATTCCCGTTCTTTCCAACAATCCGCCACAACGGTTGAAAAGGCGAAGCGGCAGAAGTGCCCGGGTCTGCTGGAGAGTGGTTGCAGAGCTGTTCATTCGGTAAAGGCATTCAGTTGCCACGCTTTGTATCGATTGACTATAAACTTTCGGATCATGCAAACGATGCTCCGGGTTGCAGTCAAGCAGCGAATCGCGAGGAGCGCATGGTTGCGCATCGCACGCTATCGCATCATGATGTCTGCATGCACACGGAGAAAGCAACGTTCGGCGCAGGCTGCTTCTGGGGAGTGGAAGAAACTTTCCGCAATTTAAAGGGGGTATTGTCCACAGCTGCCGGATACGCAGGTGGGACAAAGGAGAATCCTACGTATGAAGACGTTTGCACCGATAGGACCGGACACGCTGAGGTGGTGGAAGTGGAATTCGATCCGTCACAGATCAGTTATGACGAGCTTTTGGACGTTTTCTGGTCGAACCATAATCCGACGACCTTGAACCGGCAGGGACCGGATGTGGGAAGACAATATCGCTCGGTGATCTTTTATCATTCGCTCGAGCAGGAGGCAGCGGCCAAAGCTTCAAAAAGCAAAATCGAAAAGAGCGGTCGTTTCAATCGGCCCGTAGTAACGGAAATCGAATCGGCACCGAAGTTCTGGCGCGCGGAAGAATATCATCAGGGTTATTTGCAAAAGCGCGGCCAATCACATTGCGCGATCTGAACGCAGACTGTGAACAGTGATCTGTGAACTGTGAACAGAGCAGCGCGGTTCGTAAACAGATCACCGATCACAGTTCACTGATCACATTCATGACACCGCGGTATGGAATCTGAGCCTAAAGTAATCCGAACGAAGAATTTCACCGCCGACGCCGCCGACTTCATTCTCGAACAGGCGCACAAAGCTCTTGGCGAGCGCAAGGAATTCCGGATTGCGCTCTCGGGCGGGAACACTCCGCGGCCGGTGTATGCCCGGCTTGCGGCCATCGCGCATGATCTGCCGTGGGACTCGGTTCGTATCACGTTTAGCGACGAGCGCTGCGTCCCACCGGACGATCAGCAGAGCAACTTCAGGATGGCTTGGGAAACTCTTCTGGGGCCTGCTGCGGTTCCGGAAAAATCGATTCTGCGGATGCGCGGCGAAATTGATCCGCAAATTGCGGCACAGGAGTATCAAGACTCTCTTGATCTCATGGCCAGCCAATGCGGCGAGCCAATTTATACGCACGATCTGATTCTTCTCGGCCTGGGCGATGATGGCCATACGGCATCGCTTTTTCCCGGCACCGCTGCATTGGATGACACGACGCGGCGGGTCGCTGCAAATTTTGTGACCAAATTGAACGCGTGGCGATTGACCTTCACGTTCCCGCTCATCAATCGCGCGCGGAACATATTGTTCCTGGTGGGCGCGGCAAAAAACCCCGGTTTGATCGAGCGCGTATTAGGAGGCGACCGACAGTTGCCTGCCGCGCGCGTGGATCCTTCAGCAGGAGAAGTGACGTGGATGATCGGGGAGTAGCACAGCCATCTCGGCTGTGGCGCCGACGGACTCGCTGTGGCTAGCCTGTCGCCGGACATTCGGTGAATCGATTTGATGGGCACGATAATTATTACAGGCTCGGCTGGATTAATTGGCTCTGAAACGGTCAGGCGTTTCGCCGCCGACGGCGCGCGTGTAGTCGGGATCGACAACGACATGCGCGCCGATTTTTTCGGCCCCGAAGCTTCGACCAGGAAAACGCGAGATGACCTGATCGCGAATGTTCGTGGTTACGAGCATCATGATTTGGACATTCGCGACGCCGCCGCGGTGATGGAACTATTCAAACGGCATCGCGGTTCAATCGACGCGATTGTGCATACTGCGTCGCAACCGTCACACGACTGGGCAGTTCGCGATCCCCAAACAGACTTCACTGTCAATGCCAACGGCACACTAAATCTGCTGGAAACCGCGAGAACATTTTCTCCCGAGGCGCCGTTCGTTTTTACATCAACGAACAAGGTTTATGGCGACACGCCAAATCGTTTGCCGTTGCGGGAACTGAAGAAACGCTGGGAAATCGAGCCGGGCCACGAATATGAGCCCGGCATTTCCGAGACGATGAGCATCGATTACACGAAGCATTCGCTCTTCGGCGCGTCGAAGGTCGCCGGAGACATTCTCGTTCAGGAATACGGCCGCTATTTCGGAATGCCCACAGTATCTTTCCGCGGCGGTTGTCTCACCGGACCTGCGCACGCGGGAACGGAACTGCATGGTTTCCTTTCCTATCTGATGATCTGCACCGTGACCGGCAGGCCTTACCGTGTTTTTGGTTACAAAGGCACACAGGTGCGCGACAACATCCATAGTTTCGACCTGGTCGAAGCATTCGCCGAATTCATTCGCGCGCCGCGCGCCGGGGAAGTCTACAACATCGGCGGCAGCCGGCACAGCAACTGTTCCATGCTTGAGGCCATCGAGACGTGCGAAGAAATCAGCTGCAAAAAACTAAACTGGACCTACGACGAGACACACCGCGTCGGCGACCACATCTGGTGGATCAGCGACGTCCGAAAGTTCCAATCACATTATCCAAGTTGGAAATTTCGCTACGGAATGCGCAAAATTCTCGAGGAAATTCATGAAGCGGTGTCAGGATGATTCGCTTACCAAATGTGTCCGGCACATCGGATCAGATTTGTAGTCCACAGATTACGCAGATTTAGGCAGATTTTTCGGTAGGGCGCGTCACTCCGGGCGCGCCGATCCCTACGCGCAGAAAGGGCGGGCGGGGGACTGCCAGGCCGATCGCAGGTTTAAAATCTGTGTAAATCGGGACCGAGGGAATCTGTGGATGAACAGAAGGAGTAGTTTTGGCGTTGCCGAAACAGTATTTCTCAGCGCTGCTTAGTATTCTTCGCCTTCGTCTTCTTTTGGCGTTGCGATGCGATCTTCGACGCCGTAGGCGTGAAGCATTACGGCGCCGAGATAAAAGAAAAAGAGGCCGAGACCCCATCCGGCGGATGCGAAAGCGGCCAACAACACGAAAATCCCCACGGGAATCGCACCAAACATCCAGAGAAAACCTGCAAGCTTGTGTCCTTTATAGATGTGTCCCAAACCGGGAATGATGCTCAGGATCACCGCCACTGCGTCGCTCGCTTTGCCTTCGGCAGTTTCCGTCTCGCCGCGCTTCCAATCGCATCGATCACAGCGTTGCGCGTCCTTTGGCAGAAGATGTCCGCAATACGGACACGGCATTTTATCGCCTGTGCTCGACTCAGGGCTAGCGGCTGGTGCGTCAGTGTACTCCACGTTCATTTCAACGAGTGATGGTCACAACACCCGCGGAATTCGTCAAGCAACAGAAGTCAGAAAAATGCAACCGCGGATTACGCGGATTCCACGGATCAAACTTGTATGGCGTTTGATTCGCTCGCGCCCAGCTCGCTCACCCACCGGGCTTCCCGTCTATGTCGCTCGGCGCCCGCCGGCTCCGTTCTGTGAGACGTCATTCTTATTCGACCGGCGTCTAACACAGACGCCCTACAATTGTGAAGCTGGGATTCTGACGGCGTCGTTAATGTTTGTTCGTCACCACTCGTCGGGCAGGCTTTCGCAATTCCAACTGGGCGCTCACCTTCTCAATTTGCGCGGCTTGGTCTTTTACTGTTGCTGCGAGACGCGCAACGACGTTTTCCAATTCCGCGATCCTCTTTTGTTGCTTTTGGAATTCATTGAGGTTTGCCTGGGGTTGGGCACCCTGGGGGCCCCGTGTTCTCACCTTCTTCCCGCTCGCATTGACAAGGCTCGTGCCTAAGTGGCCATCGGTATCGACGTACACAACGAGGGCGGTGGCCGTATTAACGGACGCCCCGTAGATGCCACCGATATACGTGTTGTCGTAAGGGGTCCCGCTGGCAGCAATCCCGCCAATGGAAAGCACGTTCGTGTCGCCGGGGAAACCGGGATCGCCAATGTAGACATTATTGCCGACGATGCCTGGATCGGTACCGGCGTTAGCGCCTATCGCGGTGATGTAGTTGCCAGAGATCGCGTTTTCAAGTGCGAAGGCACCCACTGCAGTATTGTTGCTGCCGGTGTCGTTAAACACCATCGCGTCTGTTCCAACGGCAGTGTTCTGTGTGCCGCTGGTGTTGAGCAAAAGCGCCACGGCGCCGACGGCGGTGTTTGAATCTCCGTTATTAAGAATTAGCGCTCCAGCGCCGACGCCAGTGTTGAAGCTCGCGCTACTATTCAAGAAGAGCGACCTCCAACCAAGGCCGGTATTTCCAGCGCCAGTAGTGAGGCTGTTTAGTGCGCCGCACCCTTCCGCTGTCGTGAACCCGGGATAGCACCCATCCGGCGCCGGACTGATCGCCTGCGCGAACGGTAAACACGCAAGGCAGCTGAGGATTATTGTGATGTATGTGATTTTTTGGTTTTTCATAGGGAGTTTTTTTTGTTTGGGACTTGTTACCAAGATTGCGGCCGCTTTGTCGAGCAAGAAACGATGCCACTCGAGTCGCTGGAGAGCGCACGCGTCTCACGTGCTGGTTTGAAAGCCTGGTCGTTGATTCGCATCCGTTGCAGCGGCGCCGCGCCGAAACAGTCTTTGCTTCGGATCTGAATGCAAATGCGTTTGGCGCGGGACTGGATCGGTACTCGCAACTCGTGGTGAGCGATTCAGGTGCGAATCCGCGCAACGGCGTGCGGGTGACGTATCTTGGCACGAACAGTTACCAATTTGAATTCAAGAATCACGCACTACTTGTCGATCCTTATTTCTCGCGAGTGGACCTTTTGAGCGTCGCGCTCGGCGCACACATTCAGCCGAATTCTTCACGCATCGCCGATTCGATGCGCCACGTCGCGCCCACGGTCGATGCAATCCTGGTTACGCATGGACATTTCGATCATCTGCTCGATGTGCCAATCGTGATGTCGAAAACACATGCGCGTCTGATTGCTTCAAGGACGAGCATAGATCTTGCGAAGCGCGCCGGTGCATCGTCTGGCGATGCGGTTATAGCTGGGGATGTGCGGCGAATCGGGCCATGGAAAATTCGGGTGTTGGCCGCCAGCCATGACCGGTTGTTCGGCAAAGTGCCATTCGATCAAACGGCCTCGCAACATTCGGGACCGCCGCAACACGCTGCGGATTGGGTTTGTGGAGAACCGCTCGCCTTCCTGATCGAGATCAACGGTCAGCACATTTATATTGATTCCGGCGGAACAGCGGCGCCGTTACCACCCACCGTGCACGTTGATCTTGCGATCATGGGAATGGCGCTGCCGGATTCACGCGCGCGACTTACCGCGGCGCTCGAGCGTTTGAAACCGCGTTACTTTCTGCCGAGTCACCAGGACGATTTCTTCCTCCCGTTGAGTGAGGGATTTCAGTTTGGCCCGCTCACTGACTTCCCACGCGTGCAAAGCGACTGCGCGCAAGAGAATCACGGCCGCTTGATTCTGCTAGATTATTTTCGGCCATGGACGCTGCCTGCGCATCAAGCTCCAAATCCCAAAATCCAAAGACCAGGGAAACGATCAAATTCCGATGGCAAATGAGCGATGAATGTAAACATTTGGTCGGTAGCGCGGATCACATTTCTGGGGAGCACAGGCTGCCAGCCTGTTCTTTTCGGCAGCTTGCCGAAAAGCGCTTTTGGTGTGCGGAGCCACGGATGTTTCTGACGCGTTTGTATCGTCGGCAAGCTGCCGACGACTGCAGGCTGGCAGCCTGCGCTCCCCAGAATCAGCATGGCGAAAAGATTACGCGAGCACGAGATTCGGGTCGATCTCTTCGGTCACTTGCGATTCAAATCC
>WNGE01003007.1_pt1 | contig 20144 bp, 9 predicted proteins | sample 5400651 | NCBI WGS metagenome assembly WNGE01 (sample SAMN13153370, study PRJNA577476) | soil metagenome | isolation source: 60 cm soil or saprolite under grassland replicate 2 | place: USA:California | collected 2016-06-15 | reverse complement strand
GGTTCACGAAGAGCAAGGGGCCGCCGCTGGTTACCAGAAGCAGATCCTGTCTCCCCTGGTTGTCGAAATCTGCGAACAGAGCGCAGGACGTCGCATCAAGCACGTTTAGCCCGGAAGATTCAGTTACATCATCAAAAGTGCCGTCTCCGCGGTTCCGGTAGAGCCGGTTTGGAAGGCCCGACGGCTGGCAGATATAGACATCGTCGAAGCCGTCACCATCGTAATCTCCAACAGCGATCCCCTGATTTCCGTAAACGTCTATACCGGAAGCGCCATCGAGCACGGTTCGCCAATAATCCGCGCCGTAACGCAGTTGCTCGTTGTAGGAACGCAAAGCTCCGAAAGCTTGCTGCGTGACTTCAACGAAAAATGTTTCTTTGGCACGGCTCACAGTCTCTTCGACAGCCTGCCACGTTCTTACTTTCCACTCGCCTTGTGTGATTTGCTCCCATTCGGTTTTCCAGCGGCCTATTCGTTGTTCGCGAGACCCGTCCGCAATTGTGCCGATGAGGCTGTAGAGAATCTCAGCCTCAACGTGCAACGGAGACGTCCCGAGTTCCTTAATTCCGATAACTTGAAACTCGGCTGTGAGAACCAGAGGCAGCGATGCAAGGTATTCCCGGAGTTGCTCGAGGAATTGATCGCGGCCGTAGTCCAGCTCTGAGGAAAACTGCCGTTCGACAACCGTTATCCCATTCCCGCTGCGCTTCTTACGCTCATTCTTCGGTCGTGCAGATGTCGCTCTCAGTGCCGGATCCATCAGCTCCTGCAATCCGGAGAGCGAAGTGTTCGAGGACAACAAATCGCGACCCCAACGTCGCATAAGTTCTTCTAGCTCGAACGCGTACTTTTCCGTGATGTACTGATCACTGCCCGGCCCTACGAGGCGAAGCATGTCGTCCAATGGAGACTTGGAAGGGTAATGAGGCGTGACTCGAAAGTCGGCCAGCGGAAACATCGCCCTGGTAAGTTGCGCCAGGTTCGAGTGCCCGGCTAGAGCTTTCAGCGGTGCAGGAAAGAACAGCAGCGGGGCATATTGAACGCCTTGGATAAACTTTCGACGCGAAAACTCTAAAATGGGTTTTTCGTCCAGCATCAATACCCGGGTAGGATTTATTTCTTTGAGGAGTGTATCAGGCGATGATTCGGGAGACAGGTCCCGATGAATCTCCAACAACGAGTTCCGCATTAACCCTGTATTCCCGGCCCTGAGCATCCTCTGACCCGGAGAGTTCATGCAGGGCATCCGCAGCGATCCGGCCAAGCAGGTCACGATGAATGTCGACGGTCGTAAGTGAGGGGTTACTGTATTAGGCAAGACGAGTTTTGTCGAACCCGGTTACAGAGACATCTTCCGGCACACGACAACCCGACTGCAACAGCCCTTTGATCACCCCAATCGCAGTGAGGTCGTTGACCGCTACCACCGCAGTCGGCCTGGGATCCAGTTTCGCGATCTCAAGTCCAGCTTGCAACCCACCCGCAAATCGCAAATCGCCCGGAATGATGGGTCCCGGCGTCAGTCCCAGCTCTCGCATGCAGCTCTCATAAGCCTCGCGCCGTGCCGTGTTCGATTTCAATCCGACTCGGCCGGCAACGAAGGCGATGCGCTTGTGTCCATTGCTGTGCAGATAGCGAACAATCTGCTCGATCCCCGACGCGTAATCAATTCGCAAGTTGCTCATGTACACACGGGCAGGAGCTAGATCCAGAAAAGCGACAGCAATCTTCCGGCGCGCAAGCTCATGCACCAGCCGTATGCTGATCTCGGAAGTCATAATTGCCACACCGCGAACTTTGTGTTCCATCATGCGTTCCGCCGCTGCTTGTGTGCGGCGCGTGTCGTAATTGGTGTCGCTCAGGATAGCGTCGTAGCCGAGTTCTCGCGCTCGCATCTCGAAGCTCTTGATCACTTCCGGGAAGAATGGATTCTCGATGTCCGAAACGATAATCCCCAGAGTACGGCGATCGCTGGACGCCAAGCGTTTGGCATGAACATCCGGCACATACCCCAACCGCTTCACCGTGGCCAGAACGTGACGCTGCGTCTTCGTCCCAACTTTACCGGTGTTGTTTAGAACGTTCGACACAGTCGCGGTCGATACGCCCGCTGCGTTCGCTACATCGCGAATAGTTACGTTCATGCAGTCAGGAAAACGATTTGGTGGTTAGAACTTCGCTAAACAAGCGACAAATCCTGTCCACGATGGCGTGGAGTGTAGCACATGCCAAAAAAAATCTTGACAATGATTTCGATGACGTGATAAACCGAGCAAACTAGGTTAAGCGGTTAACTGTTCGCGTTAAACGCTTACTCGTGAGTGGCATGGTTTCGTGTTTGGAACTTGAAAGTTTTTCGTGAGGCTGACTCGTAGCGGAGGTGGCTGGTCGCGTTTCACGACGCACAGCCTTTTTCAATCGTTGTTCTGACTCGTGGCGAAGCTACGGGTTCGTGTCTTTGCATGAAATATCGATCTTGCGACACGCAGCGAAGGCGCTTTGGGCATAGCGCCAAAAGTAGCCAACTAGGAGAACTGTCATGAGGCGAAGCGGCTCCCAGGTTCTGCAGAGTGTATTCACATTCGTGATTGGTGTGGCGCTATTTGGAGTGACGCCGCTCAATGCCCAGGTTGACACCGGATCCATTACAGGCGTCATCGCTGACGCTTCGGGCGCAGTGGTTTCAGGCGCCAAAGTTACGTTGACCAACGAGGGAACCGGTGCATCGCTGACGACGACGACCGGTGCGGATGGAATATACAAGTTCTCGCCGGTCAGGGTCGGGAGCTATAAGCTGGATGTCACCTCCCAAGGTTTCCAGACCACCAAGCAATCCGGCGTGCAGGTAAACATCGGCACGAACGTTAGCCTAAATTTTAATCTCAAGCCCGGCAGTCAGACGGAGACGGTTGAAGTTACCGGGGCAATTCCGGTGCTGCAAACGCAGGATGCCTCCGTCGGGCAAGTGGTCGATCAGCGCAGCGTCAACGACTTGCCGTTGAACGGTCGCAACTTTACGTTCCTCGCTCAACTTGTGCAGGGCGTCAACTCGCCGCAAGCGGATACACGCGGCAATGCGGGATCCGGCGCCTTTTCTGCCAATGGTTTTCGTCCCGCGCAGAACAACTACATGCTCGACGGAATTGACAACAACTCCGATACCGTTGACTTCCTCAATGGCACGAACTACGTAGTGCTTCCGCCTGTAGATGCGATTCAGGAGTTCAGAGTTCAGACGACGGACTTCAGTGCGGAGTACGGCCGCTCGGGCGCGGCGGTGCTCAATGCCACATTGAAGTCTGGGACCAATCAGTTCCACGGCGACGTTTGGGAGTTCTTCCGCAACGATAAGCTAGACGCGAGAGACTTCTTCGAGCATAACTGCAATGCCGGAACCTGCACGCCTGCAAAGAAGGGTGAACTTCGCTGGAATCAATTCGGTGGGACCATTGGTGGTCCGGTTCTGAAGAATAAAGTTTTCTTCTTTGGCGATCTGCAACTCTGGCGCCTACGGCAGGGGCAGCCGCAATTAGGTTCGGTGCCGACAGCAGCGGAGCGAACCAGTGGTTTCACGAATTTGCAAGATCTAATCCAGCCGGGAACCACGGAAACAGATGCTCTTCTCAGGGCGTTTCCAATAGGGACAGTTTTTGATCCCGCAACGACCAGGGCAGTGGGTTCGTCCTTCGTTCGCGACCCATTCGGTTTTTCCACGTGTACTGGCGCTCCGTACACTCTGAGTACCTGCCCCGGCCTAAACATCCTTCCCGCGAATAGGCTAGATGCCAACGCCATTGCATTGTTGAACCTCTACCCGAACCCGACGAACAGCGGTGTAGTCAATAACTATGCCAACTCGCCCACCCTCGTACAGAATGAAAAACAGTTCGATGTTCGTCTCGATCTTAATTTTACCCAGACGGACCAGCTGTATTACAGCTTCAGCTACGATGACAAGCCGGAGCTCATTCCCAGCATCTTCGGTGGTGTTGCAGACGGTGGCGGGTTCTTTCAGGGCAATCAGACCGCGGGTTCCCAACACAGTGCGCTCGTCTGGAACCACACGTTTACCCCTACCGCAATCAACGTGGCTCGCGTGGGGCTGAATTATCTGCACACGACGCGCAACATACCTGAGGCAAATAATCTCACCGATCTTCCCGCTAGTTTCGGAATTCTGGGCATCCCACAGCAAAAAGAGAACGGTGGTTTGCCGGCACTCAGCATTGGTGGCCTACAAACCCTCGGTGGCAACGCCTTCCTTCCATCCGACGAGGTCAGTTCGACCATACAGGTTACGGATGACTTCACAAAGATTTACGGAAAACACACGTTCAAGATGGGTTTCGAGCAGCAGCATGTGAAGTTCTCAACGCTGCAACCACCGTGGTCTCGCGGCCAGTTCGACTTTAACGGGGCTTATACCGAGATCCCCAATACCACGGATAACACCGTCGGTCGTGCGCAACTCCTGCTGGATCCGACTCTCTCGAGTGTTGGCGGTCCTGATTTCGTGGGAGGCCCCAACAGGGTCTTCGCTTCCAATATCTCTTTGAGCGACAATGGGAAGAATTACTGGGGCACTTACCTCCAGGATGACTGGAAGGTGTCCCCGAAATTGACTGTGAACCTCGGCTTGAGATGGGACTTTTTTGGATTGGTCTATGACCATTACGGTAAGCAGGCGAACTTTGTTCCTTTCGGTCCGCCAAACGGCTCGGCGATGTACATAATTCCGCAGGGTCCGAACGCGAATCCGAGCAACTTGTCCCCGGGCTTCACGAGCCTGCTAACTACGGACAATATTGCGCTTGCCATTACAAACAAGTACGGCAAGGGCCTAGGCAACTCGCAAAAGTCAAACTTTGCGCCTAGATTCGGATTTGCCTACCAGGTGACACCTAAGTTTGTGGCTCGAGGCGGGTTTGGCATGTTCTATAACGGATTTGAGAACCGCGGATACTCGCCGAACCTTGGAGAGAATTATCCATTCCAGTTCTCTTTCGACTTCAACCATCCGAACGACTGGACTCCAGTGATCTACAATGCGCCGTGTCCAGCGGGTACTGCTACTGCGGCAAACAGTGCAACAGTTGAAACCGGATTTTCTTGCATACCTCTAACTCCGCAGCTGGTAAATGCACAAGGTCTGCAGCTTCGCGGCATTCAGTTTGACTATCAAACCCCATACTCAATGGGCGGCAACTTCACACTGCAGTATCAACTGACCCCAACGTTGTCGGTTCAGGCAGGATATGTAACAACGCTTGGAAGACACCTGGAGGTGTTCCCAGGCTCGAACAGACCCTCAGCTCTGTTCGCGCCGGGCACAACGCTAAACAAAGCGAACCCAAGTGATGCAGTTTGCTCGTCAACGGTTCCGCCGCCATGTATTCCGAATCCTGCGCAGGGCGGGTTGCCGGTCCCGGACTTTGCCCAGAATGCGAGCTATGCTTCGAACGGGGGCAGCAGCTACTACCATGGGCTCCAGACGAACGTTCAGAAGAAGTTCCACGGCGGACTTAGTTTCCTTGCCGCTTATACGTGGTCGAAGGTTCGTTCGGACGCCTTGGACCTGCTGAATGGGTTCGCTGGAAATGGCTACCGTGCGCCGTATGTACCTGGCGTTGGCATTCACCACGATTACGGGCTTGCGAATTTTGACATTCGCAATGTGTTCCATTTGAGCGGCGGCTATGAATTGCCGTTCGGCAAGGGCAAGCAGTATATGGGCGATGCCAGCGGGCCTAAGAACGCTGCCTTAGGCGGATGGGCAGTGCAATGGGTGGTCACCCTCCAAGGCGGCCAGCCGTTCAAAATTGATTGTCCTTTTGGCACTACGGCAGCCGGGTCAAACTGCTATTCCTTTGTGTTGCCGGGCCACAATCCGAGAACATCTCTCCATATCAATCCGGATGGCAACCCTGCCATGCTCAATGCTTCGGCCTTCGCACAACCCTGTAATTTTGGGTCTACCAGCCCATCTGGTTGCATCCCGGGAAGCACGCCTGCTGGAATTCTGGGAGGAGATCAACCCTCTCAGATCGCGGGCCCTGGTTTCCATCGCTTGGATTTGTCCTTGTTCAAGAACTTCCAACTGACAGAGCGGACAAGGCTGGAGTTCAGGTCGGAATTCTTCAACATCCTGAACCATCCAAACTTTAACTATCCCGGATTCGGTGGCAATGGAGTTAATGCTGTTTCTGGGGCAACGGACTGGAGGAGCGGCAACGCGACTTTTGGCGAAATTGGATCGACTCGCGACAATCCTCTGGATCCACGGGAAATTCAGTTCGCTCTGAAGCTGTACTTCTAACCGAATTTCCCGGCGCGGTTTCGGTTCGCGCCGGGACTTAACCCTGCACCAGTGGTTACGTGGCAGTGCAGGCTTTGCAGTTAGGTTTCAGCACTTCTCTCCGCGTGGGCGGTGCTAACATACGGTTGCTGTGACCTCCCGGTTAATTTGGCTTTGCCTGATATGCATTTGCGCATTAGCGCCCGCTCTGGGCGCAGACGTTGAACCGAAACAGCAACTGCAGCGCAAGTTTCAGGAAGCAGTCGAGTTGTACGATTCCAACCGCTTGGCAGAGGCGGCGACACGACTCGAGGCTCTGGTGCAGCAACTCCCCGAAAGCTTTGACGTTCATGAACTCCTTGGCATGGTGTATTCGTCGCAGCGCAGGGAACAGGAAGCCAACGGACACCTTCAGAAGGCGGCCCGTTTGAATCCGAATTCCGCCGCCGCCCGCACCAATCTGGCGACCAACCTCGTGAAGTTGCACAAGCTCACGCCGGCGGAGCTGGAATTTAAGGAAGCCCAGGCGTTAGAGCCGACAAGCTACGACACCAATCACAATCTCGGCGAGTTCTACATAGCCGCCGGGAAGCTGCCGAAGGCCGTCCCCTTTCTTGAGAAGGCTTATCAGATCAAGCCAGACGCCTATGACAACGGATACGACCTTGCCTTGGCGTATGTAGAGACTGCCGGGGGGAATGCTTCGGCGAAGCGTGTGGTGCAGAATCTTCTCGTGCTGCGAAACACGGCGGAGTTACACAACGTGCTGGGAGAAATCGAAGAGAAGGACCAGAATTTCGTGGCAGCCGAACACGAATATGAGACTGCTGTGCACATGGATACGAGCGAGAGCAACTTGTTCGACTGGGCAAGCGAACTCCTACTGCACCGCACCCTTGATCCCGCGGTGGACGTCTTTCAGCATGCGACGGAGCGCTACCCCCAGTCTCCACGGTTGGCGATTGGGCTCGGCATGGCTCTGTATTCGCGTGGCAATTACGATGGCGCGGTGAAGGCGCTGCTGAGGGCTGCGGATCTAAGTCCATCCGACCCTCAGTGTTACTACTTTCTTTCAAAGGCATACGACAGTTCGCCTGAGCAGGCAGACGAAGTGATGCAGCGCTTTCAGCGCTTTGCCGAACTGCAGCCTCGAGATTCCCGTGCTCCTTATTACTATGCGATGAGCTTGTGGAAAGGCCGGCGTGCCCAAGACGCAAGTGTCGACTTCCAGCAGATCGAGATGCTGCTTAAGAAGTCTGTGGAACTGGACGCTAAGTTTCCAGAGGCGCATCTGCAGCTCGGAAATCTTTATTCGGACCAGAGGCAGTACGATGTTGCCGTCCCGCAGTACCAGCAAGCACTCGCGCTGAATGCAGATTTGGCAGACGCCCATTACCGACTCGGGCAGGCGCTCGTGCACCTCGGCAAAAAGGACGAAGCGCAGGAGCAGTTGCGTGTGTACCAGAAGCTGCGGACCGAACACCTGGCCGAAGTGGAACGCCAGCGAGCGGAAGTGCGGCAGTTCGTCTATTCCGAAAAGAAGCCTGCTGCGGGAGCAGCACGAAATCCATGACCCGGCTCCAGGAGCTCAGCGGAAGTATCGCGCGCACACGACGCGAATTCATTCGCGACGCCACAGGTGTTGTTCTTGGGACTGGCCTGCTCGGGTCGCCATTGGCACGTGCCGCTGCAGGGTTTAGAAACAGAAAGGTAGTGGTAATCACTTTTGGCGGCGGTGCCCGCGATCAGGAGACTTTTGCACCTGAAGGCCAGGAAAATGTCCCCAACATGTTGCGCGATCTGATTCCGCGCGCGACCTTCTTCACGCAAGTAGTGAACCATGGCATCCTCGGACACTACGTCGCGACTGCCAGCCTTGCCACCGGCGCCTACGAGACCATCAACAACTTTGCATCTTTGCCGCCAGAGAATCCAACAGTGTTTGAGTACTACCGCAGGGACCTGAAGCGTCCGTCTTCCGACGCCTGGGTTGTCGCTCCCAGTAATGGTTTCAATCGAATCGGAGAGAGCAGCCACAGGTCGTATGGCGCGGGTCTGGGTGCGCGGGTGATCCTCCCCAAACACCTGCTGAGTGCGGCCATGTCCAGTGGCCACGCTGATTACGAGCACTTGTTGCGCGACAACTACGAGACTCCATACTTCATCCCGGAACTGGGTGGCGGCGAGTTTGAACTGCAACACCTGGAAACGCTGCTGAAGCTCTCAGTGGATGACTTCAAAGCTCATGCCCGCACACTCTCGAGCCCTGATGAATTGTCGGTGTACATCGCGCGCCAGTTAATTCGGCAAGTCGCTCCGAGCCTGCTGTGGATCACGATGCATGACATCGACATCGCGCACGCGGGAACGTACTCGCTCTACGTTGATGGGATTCGACGCACCGACCGCCTTTGTGCCGAGGTGTGGAAAATCATCGAGAGCGAGCCGGAATATGCCGGCAAAACAACGCTGCTCATTCTTCCGGATTTCGGACGCGACGCTGACGACGATCCGGGCGGAAACGGCTTCCAGCATCACCGCACGGGAGACGCGCTTTCTCGGACCACGTGGCTCATGGCCCTGGGTCCTGGCATTCGCGAAGGCGTGGTGCACGACCGGCCCGTTGACTCCGTTGATTTGGTGCCGACGATTGGCTCGATCCTGAACTTCTCAGCGGCACTCTCGCAAGGAAAGCGCATCGCGGAAATTCTGTAAATGCTACCGAGCGAACTCAAATCCGACTACTTCAGCTCTTATCCGCCCGACGCCAAGCGGCTGGCTCAGGAATACATTGGCACACTTCGTGGCTTGCCCTTGAGCTTCGCGTCGGGATTGCTGCGCGAACTCATTGATTACGACTACAAGTTTCCTGCCGAACGGAAAGCTCTGGAAAGTGAATTGGATAATTTGGCCCGGTTGTCCGAATCTGAGCGTAGGGAATGGTTGCAAGGATTCATACGCATAGCCCTGTCATCCAGGCTCGAGCATTTCGATTGGGTGAACGAGCCATCGCAGTTTCTGGAGCAGCTCTCCGCACACCTGTGGACCACGCATCAGCTCGACGCCTTTCGTACTGCCGCAACCCAATACGCCGATCGTCTCCATGTCGCTGTTCCGGCCGAAGGGCCGTCTGTTCCAAGGCTCGGAATCGCGGTTGTTGGACAAGGCGTCGATTCTTATCCAGCCCCGCTTTTCCGAAAGCTGCGTCCTCACGGAGCATATTTCTCGCGAGTGAATCCTGACAACGGCCTCAGCGTCCTGCTCGAAGTTGTCGCCACTCGCGCCAGGAAACATGCGGCGGGTTACGCCCACTGGTACATCGATGGAGGAACAGCGGCCGAGCATGATTCCACGCTAACGTGCGTGTCATACGCGGGGTTGGAGCCGGTTCGCAGCGCTCTTCTTCAAAAAATGCATTCCGAGTTGGCGAAGCCGGGAATGGGACCGGAGATGCTGCGAACGCTCATGGCGCAAATGCGCCCTGCTGATCTCGGCCTCAAGGCTTCCGCTGATCCCGTGCTTGATCGCTTTCAGGTGAGGCTTTTGACTGAGGGATCAGGTACCCAAATTTTCAGCACGAGCTTTGCCCAGTGGGCCGCACGCGAAGCTCTGCGCCGTGCCGAGCCCGTTACCTTATTAGTACGGTTCGCGCCGAGGCAGCGCCAGAAGCCGATGAGCGAATTGCTGACGCCGAGTGCAGAGCACCCTGAATTGGATCCGGCCGGCTCGCTCGTGGACGCCGACATGGGCGCTTATTACAACTGGCTTAACCAGCAGCGGTTGCCCGGCTCCGAAAAAAGTTCTTTCCTGGCGTGGTTTGAAGAACACGAAGCCGCAGTATTAATCGGTCCGTCAGTTCCACGGGGGACCGAATCGAACGCGCCAACGGACATGAAGCAGCTGCTTTCCTGGATTTTGTAACCATCTGTACATAGCAGTCGACAACCGGAAGTACATTATTTGCTCCGGAAGGGTTTCCTTAATGGATCGACGGGACTTCATACGTACAACCAGTAGTCTGCTCGCAGGCGCAAGCTTGGCGCCTCACGCGTTGGGGGATACCGATAGCGCCAATGGCGCAGCTGGCAGAATGATTCTCCCCATCAATCGCGGGTGGAGATTCAACCCCAAGCCGGTCGAAGGCGGACATGACAAGAACTTCGACGACTCCGGCTTTGAGCGCGTCGTTGTACCGCACACCAATAAGCGTCTGCCCTGGCACGGCTTCGATGAAAAGGAATACGAGTTCGTTTCTCTGTACCGGCGGCGCTTCAAAGTTCCGAGCCGCGCGAAACGTCACCGCGTCTTCGTGGACTTTGAAGGCGTTATGACTGCCGCGACCGTGTATGTCAATGGTGTTCGGCTCGGCGAATATAGAGGAGGATACACGCCGTTCTCGTTCGAACTCACTCCGCATCTGGATTGGGAGGGAGAAAACGTGCTCGCCGTTGACGTTGACTCGACCGAGCGGCCTGACATTCCTCCGTTTGGCTACGAAATCGACTACCTGACCTTCGGAGGGATCTATCGGGAAGTGTCGCTGCGAGTTGTCCCTGAAACCTATATTGAAAATATTTTCGTACGCCCGAAGAATGTGCTGAGCGGCAAGCCGTCGGCCGATATCGAATGTTTTCTAGAGAACGCGAAAAATTCAAAGAAGCCGCTCGTGATCGAAATCGAATTGTTGGATGGGAATCAGACGATCGCGAAGGTGAGTCAGAAGCTTCCAACCCCACCGCGAAAGACGACGAATCCGGCGGCTGAGGCTGGCACAAGCTCTTCTTATGTGCTGAGTCTTAATGATCTCGCGGGGATCAAGCTTTGGGACCTCAAGGAACGAAACCTTTACAGCGTTCGCGTGCGGCTATTGGCTGGCGCTCAGGTCCTGGACGAAGATTCTCGCCGCTTCGGCTTTCGGCAAGCCGAGTTCACGGACCATGGCTTCGAACTGAATGGTAAGGTCATCAAGCTGCGCGGCCTCGACCGCCACCAGACCTTCCCCTATGTTGGTCAGGCGATGCCTGGGCGCGTACAGCGACGCGATGCCAACATCCTGCGAAACAAGCTGTACTGCAACATCGTTCGTACCTCCCATTATCCGCAGTCGAAGCACTTCCTGGATGCTTGCGATGAGTTTGGCTTGCTGGTGCTTGAGGAGATTCCCGGGTGGCAGCATATTGGCGACGAGGCATGGAAAGAGATCTCGGTCGACAACGTCCGCCGCATGATCCGGCGCGACTGGAATCATCCCTCGATCATTCTCTGGGGTGTGCGCATCAACGAATCGAAGGATGATCATGATTTTTACGCTCGCACCAACGCGGCGGCGCACCAACTGGATCCCACCCGGCAAACTGGCGGCATTCGCTATTTTCAGGAATCCGAATTCCTCGAAGACGTGTTTACGATGAATGACTTCGGGTTCCCGCTGAAGCCGCCCAACCATCCGCGGTACTTGAACACGGAGTTTGTAGGCCATACCTACCCAACAAAGACCATCGACAACGTTGAGCGTCTCACCGAACACACGTTGCGCCATGCGCGCATTCACGATCAGTTGGCGTCGAATCAGCAGTATGCCGGCGGCATTGGCTGGTGCGCCTTTGACTACAACACGCACGGAAATTTCGGTTCGGGCGACCGCATCTGCTACCACGGCGTGACCGACATCTTTCGTGAGCCGAAGCCTGCGGCCGGTTTCTACAAATCACAGTGTGATCCGTCTGAGGAAGTTGTTCTCGAGCCTGCGTTCCATTGGGCGCGAGGCGACGAGTCAGTCGGGTTCACTAAGGCGGTCGTGTGCTCCAACTGCGATCACCTGAAGGTTTACATCAACGACAAGCTGATCGCCGAAGCCGATCCTGATCGCAAGGAGTTCCAACACCTGCGCTATGCGCCCTTTGTCGTCGATGCTGGTTCCGGGCTTCGTCACGGCTGGGGAGATCTTCGGCTCGAGGGCTATATCGGTGGCAAGAAAGTCATCGAGAAGAATATGTCAGGCAGGGGAGTGGACACCAAGTTCACTATTACGCCTGATGATTTAACTCTTGTCGGCGACGGAGCGGATGCCACGCGAGTGGTTTTGCGCGTCACAGATGAAGTTGGCGCGATCCGTCCTTTCGCGAATGACTCCATCAAACTACAGATCGAAGGGCCGGCGGAAATTATCGGAGACAACCCCTTTTCGCTTGTCGGCGGCACGGGCGCGATTTGGATTCGCGCGAAGGAACAAGCCGGGACGATTACTCTCACAGCCACTCATCCCACCCTCGGCACGCAGCAAGTGGAGCTCCAAATTACTGAAGCTGCTTCGGAGGAGGCATGATGCAAGTGCACACCGAGCGACAGAAATTCCATGCCGTCGCAACTTGTTCAAAGATGTTGCGTGGCCTGCAGACCTTGGCGCTATTCGTCTTGACCATATGCGCAATCTCTCACGCCGCCGAAGCACCGAGGTTCGTCGAGAAAGACGGCCGATGGGCCTTGCTCGTCGACGGGCACCCTTATCTGATTCTCGGCGGTCAGGTGCACAACTCCAGCGGCTGGCCATCGGAGTTGCCTGCCGTCTGGAATTCGCTCGCCGAGTTGCACGCGAACACCGTCGAAGCTCCCGTCTATTGGGAGCAGATGGAACCGCAGGAGAGAGAGTTTAACTGGGGCAATGTGGATGCCATCGTCAAAGGCGCCCGTGAACACAATCTTCACGTTGTCTTGCTCTGGTTCGGCACCTGGAAGAACGGCAACATGCACTACGCGCCGCAGTGGGTAAAAACAGATACCAAGCGATTTCCAAGAGTCGTCCGCGCGGATGGCGAACTGATCGACGTTCTTTCAGCGAGTGGCCGCTCGACGCTTCAAGCTGATAAGGCGACATTCGCGGCCCTGATGCGTCACCTGAAGGCCCTCGACGGAACCGACCACACGGTATTGATGGTGCAAGTGGAAAATGAGTCTGGAATCATCGGCAGCCCGCGCGATTTTTCTCCGGAGTCGAACAAGGAATTTGCCGGACAGGTTCCGGCCGATATGCTGGCGGCAGCCCACAAGCAGCCGGGCACATGGAGCGAGGTGTTTCGTGGCGACGCAGACGAACTCTTTCAGCTCTATCATCAAGCGCACTACTTGAATGAGATCGCCACCGCTGGAAAGGCCGAGTTCGATATACCTCTTTATATGAACGTGTGGCTGAGTTATCCACCGGCGGAATTGCCGGAGCGCCGCCTGCCGATTCCTGGCATTCAATACCCTAGCGGCGGAGCAGTGCAGCGCTGGGTGGGGCTCTGGCGAGCACTTGCGCCTTCTATGAGTGCGATCGCTCCCGACATTTACGGCGACGACGCCGGGTTCGTGCGCGACGTTCTCGCCGCCTATCACCGGCCCGACAATCCGCTACTGGTGCCTGAGATCGCAAAGACGGACTCCTTTGCGCGATACGATTTTCTCGCGTTGGGTGAAGGAGCTATTGGAATCGCTCCTTTCGGGGTCGATCCCAGAGGCTGGAACATTCTCGGCGACAGTGCTGCGACGGGGCACGCAAGGAACTTTGCTGTACTTGCGCCCATGAGCAGGGAAGTCGCGAAATTGAATTTTGAAGGCAAGCTCAAGACATCAATGGAAGAGGTGGGGGCTGCGCAGCAGGAACTTGATTTCGGTGAATGGCAGGCAACCGTCTCTTATGGGTATCCGCAATATGACGGGCGGCGTCCACCGGGAACCAAAGATGCGCATGGAGTCGCGCTCGTGGCCCAGCTTGGGCCGGACGAATTTCTGGTTACGGGCGTCGATGCGAGTGTGAGTTTCCATCTTCCCGGAAAACTTCCGGGCATGCGCATGCAAGTCCTTTCAGTAGAGGAAGGTTCCTACGAGAATGGCGTCTGGAAGCCGGTGCGCCTATGGAACGGCGACGAAACCGATCGCGGCCTGCAGTTTTATGCTGGCGACCCGGCACTTGTGCGAATTCGGTTAGGGAAATTCTGAGCCTTTCTCCTAGCGAACAGATTGGACCAAGGCTGGTTGAAACTTGTCCAAACGAGCGTGCCTAAGAAGGTGCAGCCGATTTCGATTGGAGAGAAAACGATGGTTTTCGAAGTTTCTCTCCAGAAGTTTCTCTCCAGGAGAGCTCTCGAGGTTTGGATTCAACTACCGGCATAGCCCACGAGAGGATCGGAACAGACTAGTCTGTATAGCAACACCCCATCTACCACAATCTGTCCATGTGCGGCCGCTACCGATTGTCTCCAGTCATCTTGAATAAAGACAGTTACGATGTCTGGCTCGATCCGGGCATGACGGACATTGCAGCGGTGTCCAAATTGTTAAACCCTGCGCTCGGCTGATGCGATGCTATCCTGTAAGCAGCAGGATCAATAGCGTCGTTAACGATGACGAGGAATGCTATCGGGCGATTGAACTTTCCGAGGTCATACCGTTTGTTCTTATAGGTTGGTTCCGCAGCGAGCGGTTTTGAACCCATGATTTCCACCCACGATTCGTGTGTCTCTCACGACTTATCAAGTACTTAGGCTGCCACCTGAAGTCACTTAAGTTGTTTAAAACACAGCATAACGTAGCCCTGAAAAGGCTGGCGTCGGCGGTTCAACTCCGTCCCTGGCCACCATAGTTTCAATCACTTGCGCGTACCCCATTTCGCTCTTTGGCTGCAATTGACTGCAATTCCTTTCGGAGTTAGTTAATCATGCTGCTTAAACCATTGAGTCTTTCAACCATTCGTCTTTGGCTCTCGGGCACGAACTGCTGGTAAATATCCGGCGTGGTCGATGCCGTGAATGCCGCATCCTGGCCCTGTGCGTCCTTAACATCGGCACCAGCCATTTTCAGCTAGACAGCATGTGAGGTTCTGAGGCTTCTCCAGTTCACCCAATCCAAGCCCAGTTTTACCGCAGCTGGCTTGATGAAGCGCACGAGAATGTTGTTGTCACGGATCGGCTTTCCGTCCTTCACAGATTGGTTTAACTGCCATCCGATCTCCTGCCGTAATCGGAGATTGCGCGAATTCTGTGAATACGTCAAGGACCGCGGCACGGCACCGATACAGTACCAGTGCGGTACCGATCCAGTACCGAACGAGTACTCGTGATTCCCATCAACGCCTTTTCTTGTACCCCGCTAACCGCCAGATCCATACTTGGCTGGATCACACACCGCAGATTTGGCGTTATCTTGTCATTGACTTTTTTCGATGTTGCCACGCAGCGAAAGCGAAAAGACTTTCCACTTGAAATCGGGAGTCGGCACTGCGTTCTCGTAGCCTCGACCCTGGATGCCTGGGGTCGTAGTCCTCTGACACCAGCGGGACTTCTGACGGAGCACTCCGCGGCCCGGAAGTGCATCCAAGGGGCGGCATGAATGATCCCGCTAACCGCTATGAATTGAATTTCGGGCTTGGAGCGTGGCGACCAACAAGGCTAGCTTGACTAAGAGTTAACCAGACCGTGGAATGAGTCCGACTCCGGCCCAGCGGAGGTGCAACATGAAAGGCAACGTTCTGTGGTTCATTGGCTTTGTTGTTCTGGTTGCGGAGGTTGCATGCTGTCAAGACAATGCATCGCTCACCGGCATGGTTCGCGATCCGCAGGGCGCCTTGGTTGGTGGTGCGACGGTCACCGTAACGAACGCTGCAACTGGCATCGTCCGTGAATTGAAAACCAACTCCGCGGGCGAGTATCTGGCCGCTGCTCTGCCCCCTGGACAATACGACATAAGCATCAGCGCATCCGGGTTCCGTCGTTATCAGGCACAGAATGTAACGTTGCGGGTGGCGCAGAATGCACGCATTGATGTCACCTTGCAGGTGGGAAGCGTCGCGAGCCAGATCACGGTAAATGGAACGGGCTTGGCGCAAGTCAATACTGAATCGTCAGAGATGTCAGGCACGATCACAGGTAAGGAACTTACTCAACTTCAACTGAACGGTCGCAACTTTACGCAGTTGGTCACTCTGGTGCCTGGTGTCAGCAACCAAACCGGCCAGGATGAAGGTACGGTCGGCGCGCAAGGCAACGTCAACTACAGCATCAATGGCGGGCGAGTCGAAAACAATAACTGGGAAATCGACGGCGCCGATGTGATGGACAACGGCAGCAACGAGACACTGAATGTCTATCCCAGTATCGAAGCGATTGATGAAGTTCAGGTGTTGACTTCTAATTACGGCGCGCAGTATGGACGCAATGCGTCCGGCACCATCGAAGTAGAAACCAAGTCTGGCACGAACCAGTTTCACGGTTCGGCGTACGAATTCTGGCGCAACGAAGTACTCAACGCCCACAACTACTTTGACCCTGCAGGTGCAGAAAAACCTCCTTACCGGAAAAATGATTTCGGATACACCGTCGGCGGGCCGGTCTGGAAGAACCATACTTTCTTTTTCTGGTCTGAGGAGTGGCGGCGAGAGAACGTGCCGCAGGACTTCTTTATTCCAGTACCGTCGATCGCAAACCGGCAGGGCGATTTCACTGATCAGTGCAACATGCCTAACCCTACCGACTGCCCCTTCGATCCAAGCACCGGAAATCCATTTCCCAACAACACCTTGCCTTTCATCGATCCGAATGGTCAGGCCCTACTGAAAATGATTTCGGCGCCGACTGTCGGCTCGGGCGCCGACTCATTCTTTTCAGCAGCTGTGGGTCAGCCCATGCACTGGCGAGAGGAACTCGTGCGAGTTGATCACGAGATCAATTCCAAGCTTCAGGTAATGTTCAGATTCATTCACGATTCCTGGGACATAACCAACGCAACGGTAACCTGGGGCGGAGAAACCTTTCCGACTATCGGCACGCACTTCGTTGGGCCCGGCGTCAGCAGCGTTTTGCGCCTGACGGCGACAATCTCGCCGGAGTTACTGAACGAATTTGCTTTCACTTACACAACTGATCATATTCAGCAGTTGAACACGAATCCTCAGAACTGGATGCGGCCAAGCGATTTCACAATGACGGGCCTGTTTCCGAATTTTGGCGGCAAGCTGCCGGATTTCTGCGCCTCGACCAACGGCGCATATGGCGGCGGATTCTGCGAAGGCCCGACAGCCTATCCCTGGTTCAACTCGAATCCCACTTACACGTTGCGCGACAATGTATCGAAGAAGCTGGGCAAGCACAATATTCAGACGGGTGGCTATTTCGTGGCGGCGCAGAAGAACGAGGAAGCGTTCGTTGACGTAGAAGGCGACCTTTCTTTCGACACCAGTTCGCCGGTTTCAAGCGGCAATGCCCTCGCCGATTTGTTGATGGGAAATATCGCCAGCTATGCGCAGGACAGCGCGCAGCCCAAATACTACCTGCGCTACAAGATGTTTGAACCGTACATTCAAGACGACTTTCACGTGGCCAGGAACCTGACCTTGAATTTTGGGCTTCGAGTGAGCCTGTTTGGCACTTATTACGATCGCAGTAAGCAGGTTTACAACTGGGATCCCGTGGCATACGATCCCGTTGTTGCTCCGAAGGTTGACCCGACAGGAAACACAACCGGACAGGAGGGAGCGTTAATTCTGACTGCTGGGACAACCCCGTTCGACGGAATGGTGCAATGTGGCGCGCCTGGCGTGCCGCGCGGTTGCGTGAAAGCTCGGTTCGTCAATGCCGCACCGCGTGTGGGCTTCGCATGGGACCCCTTCGGCAATGGAAAGACTTCAATCCGCGCCGCTTACGGAATCTTCTTCGACCATACCAACGGCGAAGAAGCGAACGCCGAAAATCTGGAAGGAACGCCGCCGCTGGTGCAAGAGCCCAATCAATACAACATCGCCGGGTACACCAGTATCGGTGGACAAGGACTGCTCTTCCCGCTTTCGGCAATCTCAATCCCTGATCAAGGGCGCTGGCCTTATGTTCAACAGTGGCACCTGGATGTGCAGCGGGAACTCATCAAGAACTCCGTGGCGACTTTTGCCTATGTCGGCAGCAAAGGCACGAACCTAACCCTGCAACGCGAATTTAACCAGGTGCCTACGCTGCCCGAGTCGCTCAATCCGTTTCTGCCGGGAGAACCAATCACCGACAACATCTGCAACTCGCAAGGGGGCGGGCCGCTGCATCCGAATTTTATCGTGAACAACAAACTCGTAAAGGGACAGGCGGCAATTAACTTAGCCGTCGCATGTTTCAACGATCCGAACCTGTTTCGCAGCCAATATCCCAGCCTCGACAGCATCGAACGCGTCGAGTCGGTGGCGAATTCTAACTACAATGCATTCCAGTTCTCGCTTCGCAAGACCAGCGGGCCGCTCACCTTGGGTGTCGCTTACACCTACAGCCATTCCTTCGACGATTCGTCCGACAAATTCGATAGCAACTTCGTCGATTCAACGAACATTCACCAGAATTACGCTAGTTCGAATTTTGATCAGCGCCACATTCTGGCCGCCAGCTGGGTTTACGATCTGCCATTCTTCAGGAGCGCAGGACTCTCTCACAGCGTGCTCGGCGGATGGCAGTTCGCGGGGATCATGACTTCACAAAGCGGCACGCCTTTTTCCGTGATCAACGGGGTTTACGGCGACAGCGCCGGTGTGGCTAATGGAGCAGGTACGGGTTCGTACGCTGATATAGTCGGAGACCCGCACGCCTTGCCCGCGCAGAGGTTCTCGCCCGACCCGGCTATCAAAGGGCCGCTGCTGTTCAATCCAGGCGCCTACGTGCAAACTCGAGGTCTCACATTCGGCGATTCCGGACGAAACAGTCTGAATATGCCGCATCGCACGAACTTTGACATGTCGCTCTACAAGGGCTTCAAACCGACGGAACGGCTGAACGTGCAATTTCGGGCAGAAGCGTTCAATATCTTCAATCACACCCAGTGGTCGGGGCTCAACACGGGAGTTGACGCGGACGATTTCATGCGCGCTACTTCCACGCACATGGCGCGAGTGTTGCAATTTGGTCTGAAGTTGAGTTTCTGAACATGTTGGAGAGAGAAGAAGCATGAAAATTTCGCGTCGCGATTTCTTGCGAGGAACGGCAGCCACGGGAATTTCGATCAGTGCAGGGTCCGCCGTCGGCGGCGAGATTCGTCCCACTCTTCAGTCGCCCTTTCGTGTTTCTGTTATCAACGATGAAATTTCGCAGGATTTCGGCCGCGCCTGCGAAGTGGCGGCGCGTGAGTTCGGAATGCATTGGATTGAACTGCGCGGCATGTGGAACAAGAACATCGTCAGTCTCGACTCGAAAGAGGTTGCCGAGGCCCAGCGCATCCTCAAGAAATACGAGCTACGAGTCACCGATATTGCCAGTCCGCTGTTCAAGACGGCATGGAGAGACGACCCACGCGCGAGGGAGAAGCAACCTCAAGATTTTCACGCCAGCTTTACATTCGATCAGCAGGGCGAAGTGCTCGACCAAGCCATCGCAATGGCGAAAGCTTTTCAGACAGATCGAATCCGCTGCTTCGACTTCTATAAGCTGGACAATCCTGCGCCGCATCGAGAGGCAATTAACCAGACGCTGCTGGACGCGGCAAACAAATGCGGCAAGAATGAACTGATTCTTGTTCTTGAAAATGACGGTGGCCTGAACACCGCGACCGGCGCTGAAGCTGTCAAGGTGCTGAAAGCGGTGCAATCGCCTTATTTCAGGTTGAACTGGGACCCAGGCAATGCTGCCGCGAATGGTGAGAAGCCATATCCGGACGGTTACAATCTGTTGCCGAAGGACCGCATCGGCCACTGCCATTGCAAAGACGTCGCAAGGCAAAGCAAAGAGGAATGGGCACCGATGGGGAAAGGCATCATTGATTGGGAAGGACAGTTTCGCGCGCTTCAACGTGACGGTTATCACTTCGCGGTGAGCCTGGAGACTCATTGGCAGGGCGGCGGCACAGCCGAGGA
>WNGE01004932.1_pt1 | contig 20147 bp, 19 predicted proteins | sample 5400651 | NCBI WGS metagenome assembly WNGE01 (sample SAMN13153370, study PRJNA577476) | soil metagenome | isolation source: 60 cm soil or saprolite under grassland replicate 2 | place: USA:California | collected 2016-06-15 | reverse complement strand
CGGGCCGAGCGAGATCGCCATCACGGTGCTCGAGGACGTCGCCCTCACCGTCGGACCCGCCGTCGTGGCGCGGGGTCGGGACGGTGTGCTGGTCGCCTTGCTGCCGTTCTCGCCTGGGCTACCGGAGCAGCTGCGCCGGGCGTTCGTCCGGCTCTCGCCGGGGCTGGTGCGCGCACGGCTCGCCGTCGGTGTGAGCGGCGAGACCGCTGTCGACGCGTTGGCGGGTGGGCTCGAGGAGGCGCGGTTCGCCCATCGGGTGGCTCGAGCCAGCACGACGCCGGTGTCGGTGGTGACCGCTGACGAGGTCTCCTCGCATGTGCTCTTGCTCGCCACCCTGCCTGACGACGTACGGCGTACTTACACCCAGCGGGTACTCGGGCCGGTGCTCGAGCACGATCGCCGTACGCACTCCGACCTGCTTGACACCTTGCAGGAGTTCCTCGCCTGCGACGGGTCGTGGTCGCGGGCTGCCGAGGCGTTGCACCTGCATGTCAACACGGTGCGGTACCGGATCGAACGCATTGAGCAACTGACCGGGCGCGATCTGTCCCGGCTCGAGGACCGAGTGGACGTCTTCTTGGCGCTCAAGTCGCTCTGAACCGCTTCATTTGGGTGATCCTCCAGATCCGGCCTGCCCGAACCGGGCCAAGTTCGGAGGTTCATCGGGTGCATTCGGGCGAGTCCTGAGCCGATGCTGTCGTGCAGGCCACATCCGCCGCGACCCCTTGGAAGGTGTCCGATGAAGGCAGTCCTGCGACCGAGTCGCCACTCCAGCCGTCATCCCGTCGACGAGGTGCTGCCCGCGGGCAAGCTCGCTGTGTACGGCGCTCAGCACGTCCTCGCGTTCTACGCCGGCGCGGTGATCGTACCGATCCTGCTGGCGAACTCGATCGGACTCAGCACGCAGCAGCTCATCCACCTGATCAACGCCGACCTGTTCACCTGCGGCATCGCCTCCATCATCCAGTCGGTCGGGTTCTGGAAGGTCGGCGTACGGCTCCCGCTGCTGCAGGGCGTGACGTTCACGGCGGTCTCGCCGATGATCGCGATCGGCCTGGCCGCCGGCGGCGGGACCAGCGGCCTGCTGGTGATCTACGGCGCGGTGATCGTGGCCGGCCTGGCCACGTTCTTCATCGCGCCGTTCTTCAGCAAGCTGATCCGGTTCTTCCCGCCGGTGGTCACCGGCTCGGTCATCACGATCATCGGCCTGGCTCTGTTGCCGGTCGCGGCCGGGGACGCCACCGGCGGCGCCGGCCCGACGTCGGACCCGACCAGCGGCAAGAACCTGGCCTACGCGCTGGGGACGCTGGCGCTGATCGTGCTGATCCAGCGGGTCTTCAAGGGCTTCATGGCGACGATCGCCGTACTGGTCGGACTGGTCGTCGGCACCCTCGTCGCGTGGGCCTTCGGGGACGCCCACTTCGGCGCGGTCGGCGAATCGGCCTGGGTCGGTGTCACCACGCCGTTCAACTTCGGCTGGCCGAAGTTCTCGATCGCGGCGATCATCTCGATGGTCGTGGTCATGCTGATCACCGCGGTCGAGACCACCGGTGACGTGTTCGCGACCGGCGAGATCGTCGAGAAGCGGATCGGCCGCGAGGACATCGCCCGCGCCCTGCGCGCCGACGGCCTGGCCACCACCATCGGCGGTGTCTTCAACTCCTTCCCCTACACGTGTTTCGCCGAGAACGTCGGCCTGGTCCGGCTCACTCGCGTGAAGAGCCGCTGGGTCGTGGCGGCGGCCGGCGCGATCATGATCCTGATCGGCCTGGTGCCGAAGGCGGGCGCTATCGTCGCCGGCATCCCTCACCCGGTGCTTGGCGGCGCTGCCCTGGCGATGTTCGCCACCGTGGCCGTTGTCGGCTTCCAGACCCTGGCCAAGGTCGACTTCCACGACCACCGGAACGTGGTCATCGTCGCCACCAGTGTCGGCCTGGCCATGTACGTCACGGCGCAGCCGCAGGTCGCGCAGGCGGTACCGGGTTGGGCCGAGATCATCTTCGGCAGCGGCATCACGCTCGGCAGCCTGACCGCGATCGGCCTCAACCTGCTCTTCCACCACGTGGGCAAGGACTTCGGCCCCGCGGTCGCGGGACAGCCGGGCGAGTCGGTCCGGCTGGACCAGGTGAACAAGATGAGCCGCGACGAGTTCGTGGAGACCTTCGCCGGCCTGTTCCAGGGACCGCGCTGGATGGTCGAACGGGCCTGGGACATGCGGCCCTTCGGCGACACGCACGCACTGCGCCGCTCGTTCCAGGAGGCGCTCTTCTCCGGATCACACGAGGAGCAGCGCCAGCTGATCGAGGCCTATCCCCAGCTGGGCTCGCAGTTCGTTGCCGACGGCCTCAGCGGCGAAGCCTCGCTGCGGGATCAATCCACGCACGGGCTGACCTTCCTGGCCGATCCGGATCGCGACGAACTGGCGAACATCACCGACGCGTACCGTGAGCGTTTCGGCTTCCCGCTGGTCATCTCGGTGCGCGATGCGGAGTCCTTCGACCGGATCGTCGAGCAGGGCCGCGAGCGACTGGGCAACTGCGAGAACCAGGAACACGCCGCCGCACTGCTGGAGATCGCGAAGATCGCCGGCTACCGGTTCGACGACTTCCTCCAGGACGCGAACCCCATCCACAGCGCACGAACCCGCTGGAGCAGCAGTCGATGAGTACGACGATCACGGTCAACGGCGAGCAGACGACCATCGGTGACGTCGCCGTCCACACGACCGTTCTGGACTGGTTGCGCGACCGCGGCCTGACCGGAGCCAAGGAAGGCTGTGCCGAAGGTGAGTGCGGCGCGTGCTCGGTGCTCGTCGCCCGGCCCGGGACCGATACCCCGACCGAGTGGACCGCGGTGAACGCCTGCCTGCTTCCGATCGCAGGCCTCGACGGTCAGGAGCTCGTCACCTCTGAGGGCTTGGGCTCGCCCGCGGACCTGCATCCGGTGCAGCAGGAGCTCGCCGTACGGGGTGGATCGCAGTGCGGGTTCTGCACCCCGGGCTTCGTGTGCAGCATGGCCGCCGAGTTCTACCGGTCCGCGCGTACGACGTCCAACGGGCACTGCGACCACGAGCACGGTCCGAACGGCTTCGACCTGCATGCGCTCAGCGGAAACCTGTGCCGCTGCACCGGCTACCGCCCGATTCGGGACGCGGCGTACGCATTGGGCGAGCCGACGGCCGATGATGCGCTCGCGGCCCGCCGGTATGCGCCTCCACCCCCGCCGGCGCCTACCTCGATGGCTGTCGACGGTGCGGAGTTCCTTCGGCCGGCTGAGCTGGACGACGTACTCGAGTTGCTCGCCGACCGGCCTGACGCACAACTCGTTGCGGGGTCGACCGACGTCGGCGTGGAGGTGAACATCCGAGGTGTCCGGAAGCCGCTGGTCGTCGCCGTTGACCGGCTCGCCGAGCTGCGAGAGTTCGAGTTCGGACCGGACGAGATCCGCATCGGCGCGGCGCTGACGCTGAGCGAGATCGAGCGACTGCTGGCCGTAAGGGTTCCCTTGCTGGCTCAACTCTTCCCGCAGTTCGCCTCCCGCCTGATCCGCAACGGCGCCACCATCGGCGGCAACCTCGGCACCGCGTCGCCGATCGGCGACACCCCGCCCGCGCTGCTGGCGCTCGACGCGTCGATCGTGTTGGCGTCCCGTCGCGGCGAGCGGGTCGTGCCTCTCGCGGACTACTTCACCGGATACCGGCAAACAGTGAAGGCTCCCGACGAGCTGATCCGGTCTGTCCTGGTTCCGCTGCCGCTCGAGCCGTTGACCGCCTTCCACAAGATCGCCAAGCGTCGCTTCGACGACATCTCCAGCGTTGCCGTCGGGTACGCCGTCGACGTCGCGGACGGAGTCGTACGGCGTGCTCGCATCGGCCTCGGCGGGGTCGCGGCCACACCGCTCCGCGCTCGGGCCACCGAGGACGCGCTGATCGACCGGCCGTGGACCGAGCGGACGGTACGCGAAGCGGCTGCCGTCATGGCGACCGAGGGCACGCCGATGGACGACCACCGGGCGAGTGCGTCGTACCGCTCGGCGATGCTCGGCCAGTCGCTGCTCCGGTTCTATACCGAGAGCGTTGCGCGGGAAGAGGTGAGCGCGTGAACGAGCGAAGCGAGTTCACCAAACAGCACAGCGCGTCTCGTGCCTCAGCCGCGCCCGGAGCGAAGCGAGGACGCGGATGAGCATGTTGTCCGAGCGACCTCCGCAAGCCGTGGTCGGCCTGCCGTTGCCGCATGAGAGTGCCGCGTTGCATGTCACCGGCAAGGCTCTCTACACCGACGATCTCGTCGTACGTACGCGCGACGTCCTGCACGCCTGGCCGGTCCAGTCGCCGCACGCCCATGCTCTGGTCACCGCGCTTCGGGTGAAGCCGGCGTACGACGTACCCGGGGTGGTTCGGGTTCTTACCGGCGACGACGTGCCAGGGGTCAACGACGCCGGGGTGAAGCACGACGAGCCGCTGTTCCCGACCGAGGTGATGTTTCATGGACACGCCATCTGCTGGGTACTCGGAGAGAGTCTGGAGGCTGCCCGGCTCGGCGCCGCGGCCGTCGAGGTGGAGTACGAGCCGCTCCCCTCGCTGGTGACGGTCCGCGAAGCGATTGCCGCGGGCAACTTCCAGGGCACCGGGCGGCACCTCGAGCGCGGCGACGTCGAGGCTGCGTTTACCCAAGCCACGCACGTGTTTCGGGGCGAGTTCGAGTTCGCCGGCCAGGAGCACTTCTATCTCGAGACTCACGTAGCGCTGGCTCAGGTCGACGAGGCCGAACAGATCTTCGTGCAGAGCAGCACGCAGCACCCGTCCGAGACCCAGGAGATCGTCGCCCACGTTCTCGGCCTGCCCAGCCACGCTGTGACCGTGCAGTGCCTGCGGATGGGCGGGACGACGACGGCCACCTCGTTGCACTGGACGCCACGCTCACCGCCGACGGCGGCTGGAGCCTCGATCTGTCCGAGCCTGTTCTCGCCCGCGCGATGTGCCACATCGACAACGCCTACTGGATCCCGAACGTCCGCGTCGACGGCCGGATCGCCAAGACGAACAAGACGTCCCAGACGGCGTTCCGCGGCTTCGGCGGACCGCAAGGCATGCTCGTCGTCGAGGACATTCTCGGCCGGTGCGCTCCATTGCTCGGGTACGACGGGATCGAGCTTCGCCGCCGCAATCTGTACCGGCTGAACGACACAACGCCGTACGGACAACCGGTCCGCCACGCCGACCGGCTGGAGTCCTGCTGGAGTCAGGTGTCCGAGAGCGGAGAGGTGAAGCGCCGGCAGGCGGAGATCGAGCGGTTCAACGCCGAGAACCCACACCGGAAACGCGCTTTGGCGATGACGCCGGTGAAGTTCGGTATCTCGTTCAACCTCACCGCCTTCAACCAGGCCGGTGCTTTGGTGCACGTCTACAAGGACGGCTCGGTGCTGATCAACCACGGCGGCACCGAGATGGGGCAGGGTCTGCACACGAAGATGCTGCAGGTCGCAGCTACCACTTTGGGCGTCCCGCTGGCTCGCGTCCGGCTGGCCCCGACCCGCACTGACAAGGTGCCCAACACCTCGGCCACTGCGGCGAGTTCCGGCGCCGACCTCAACGGCGCGGCGATCAAGAACGCCTGCGAGCAGATCCGCTCAAGGCTCGCGCAGGTCGCCGGCGGGCGCCTTGGCATCAGCCCGAACGACGTGCGGTTCACGGACGGCGTCGTACGCGGGTTGACCGGCGAGAGGCTGCGCTGGGAGGACCTCGTCGGCGATGCCTACATGCAGCGCGTCCAGCTGTGGGCGGCCGGCTTCTACCGCACCGAGGGGCTGCACTGGGACGCCAACGCGATGCACGGCGAGCCGTTCAAGTACTTCGCGTACGGCGTTGCCGCGGCCGAGGTCGAGGTCGATGGCTTCACCGGCGCCTACACGCTACGGCGGGTCGACATCGTCCACGACGTGGGTGACAGCCTCAGTCCGCTGATCGACGTCGGCCAGATCGAGGGCGGCTTCGTGCAGGGGACCGGCTGGCTGACGCTCGAGGACCTTCGCTGGGACGAGAGCGACGGACCTCATCGCGGCCGGCTCGCGACTCAGGCCGCGAGTACCTACAAGCTGCCGAGCTTCTCGGAGATGCCTTCCGAGTTCAATGTTCGGTTGCTCGAGAAGGCGCATGAGGAAGGCGCTGTCTACGGCTCGAAGGCAGTCGGCGAACCGCCGTTGATGCTGGCGTTTTCGGTGCGAGAAGCGTTGCGTCAGGCCGCGGCGGCCTTCGGCCCTGCTGGTACGAGCGTCGACTTGCCCTCGCCTGCCACACCTGAGGCCGTCTACTGGGCGCTGTCGTCGGTCCGCGTGCAGCAGCTCGAGGCGAGTGGAGTGTGACGACCGAGATGGAATGGATGAAGGCGGTAGAGCGACTGCGCTCGCAGCGGCAGCCTGGCGTTCTGGTGACCGTGATGTCGGTTCGTGGGCATGCGCCCCGGGAGGCCGGCGCCAAGATGGTCGTCGGTTCGGAGCGGACCTGGTCCACGGTGGGCGGCGGGAATCTGGAGGCGCTCGCTGTCGAGCGTTCACGTGCTCTGATCGCCGACGGTGCTGTTGAGCCTGAGGTTCTCGAGGTCGCGTTGTCGGACAAAGCGCCGTACCAGCACGGAGTTCAATGCTGCGGCGGTGAGGTGAAGTTGTTGCTCGAGCCACTGCCGGTGGTTCCGTCCGTGGCGATCTTCGGGGTGGGGCATGTCGGTCTCGAGCTCGCGCGGATCCTTGCTCGGCACGACATCGAGCTGCATCTGATCGACTCGCGTCCTGATCAGCTGGTGGACGAGCGGCTCGCCGTACTCGATGACGCAGTGGCCAACGTCCACGTGCACCACGTCCCGGTGTTGCCGGAGCTGGTCGTCGCCGAACTGCCGCCAGGCACTCATGCGCTGGTGATGACCCATGACCACGCCGAGGATGCCGCGCTCTGCGACGCCGCGCTGCGCAACGGCCAGCTGGCCACGATCGGGCTGATCGGGTCCCGCGCGAAGTGGGCTCGGTTCCGCCGCAAGCTCGCCGAGGACGGCAACTCCGACGAGGCGATCGCCAGGATCACCACCCCCATCGGCCTACCGGAGCTGACCGGCAAGGAACCGGCTGTCATCGCAGTCAGCGTGGCGGCCTGGCTGCTCCAACTGTTCGTTGCCGAGCGCAACCCTGTTCACCGTGAGGCGAAGGCATGACTGTGCTTTCGGCCGGGCCTTCGGCACCGGCGTGGTCATGGGGCCTTGGCTCCCGGCCTTCCCTCGTCGCTCCAGTCGCTTCGCTCCCTCCGCTCCTCAGTCCAGGCCGGGAGGCCCCATGACCATCTTCCGAGGCACCTTCCTCGACACCCCGGACAACCCGTTCACCGGCGGGAGTCTGCGGGTCGCCGCTGATGCCGCGCTACTGGTCAGCGATGGCGCCATCGTTGCCCGAGGCCCCTTTGTCGACGTACGACGTGCGCACCCGGCCGAGCAGGTTGTCGACCTGACCGGCGGCCTGGTACTCCCCGGCTTCGTGGACACGCACGTCCACTTCCCACAGATCCGGGCGGTCGGCGGCCTCGGTCTGCCGCTTCTGGAATGGCTCGACCGCTATGCCCTGCCTGAAGAAGCGCGCATGGCCGACGCCGGCTATGCCGCTGGCGTCGCCGCCGAATTCGTCCGTGGCCTTGCAGCCGCGGGTACGACGAGCGCGTTGGTCTTCGGGGCTCACTACGCCGACGCGGTGGACGCGCTCTTCACCGCCGCCTCGCGGGTTGGTCTGCGGATCACGAGCGGGCTGGTCGTGAGCGACCGGCTGCTGCGGGAGGACCTGCTCACGACTCCAGCACGCGCGTACACCGAGTCGCTCGCCCTGGCAGAGCGGTGGCACGGCGTCGGCCGCAACCGGTACGCCGTGACTCCACGCTTCTCCCTCTCATGCACGGACGACCTGCTCGCGGCCTGCCGCACTGTGCTGGACGAGATCCCCGGCGCGCTGTTCACCTCACACGTCAACGAGAACGAGGCCGAGATCGCCACCGTGGCCGAACTCTTCGGCGGAAGCGACTACGTCACCACCTACGACCGGCACGGCCTGATCGACCGCCGCAGCGTCCTCGCCCACAACGTCCACCCGACGGACGTGGAGCTCAAGATGCTCGCCTTGGGCGGTACGACGGTCGCCCACTGCCCGACGAGCAACGCCGCCCTGGGCAGCGGGCTGTTCCCGCTGGCGCGCCATCTTCAGTACGGCGTACGCGTAGCGCTCGGCTCTGACGTCGGCGCCGGCACGGGGTTCTCACTGCTGAAGGAAGGGCTGCAGGCGTACTTCGCCCAGCGCTTGCTCGGCGAACACGGCAGCCCGCTGACCGCCGCCCACTTGCTCTACCTGGCGACGTCGGCCGGAGCTGAGGCGCTCGGCCTCGACGCCGTCGGCGACCTGAGCGTCGGCAAGCGATTCGACGCCCAACTGCTGCGCCCGGCCGACGGTTCCCCCCTGGCCGTCGGCGTCGCCCACGCCGCCGACCCCGAAGAAGCCCTGGCCCGCCTCTTCACCCTCGGCACCCCCGCCGACGTCCAAGCCGTCTGGATTGACGGAGACCTGCTACCGCACAGCTGAGCCCCCGGCCCAGCACCCAGACGTACGCCGACCGCCCGGTGGCTCGCCCCATCGCGGGCGCAAGGCGGCCCACCTTGTGCGCGGTTCGTTCACGAATCGTCCGATTTCATGGCTGGGCCGTGCACAAGGTGGGCTTGAACTGCTGCCCGGCTGACGGCAGTCGGCTTTCTGTCAGTGGAGGTTGAGGCGCATGAGGATTCGGGGGTGGCCGGCCAGGACGGAGGTGGTGTCGGCGGCTTTGGTGAAGCCGGCGCGCTCGAAGTTCTTGCGGATCCCGGCGTACGCCATCGTCAGGTCGACCTTGGCGTCGCCGTTGTCGAGGGGGTACGCCTCGATCGCCGGTGCGTCGTGGTCGCGGGCGAACTCGACTGCGCCGGCGATGAGGGCGTGCGAGATCCCCTGCTTCCGGTGACCGGGGCGTACGCGGATGCACCACAGCGACCAGACGGCCAGGTCGTCGACGTGCGGGATCCTGCGGTTGCGCGCGAAGGAGGTGTCCGCGCGTGGTGCGACCGCGGCCCAGCCGACCGGCTCGTCACCGTCGTACGCGAGCACGCCCGGCGCGAGCTCCGCGCGGCACAGCTCGGCGACGTACTCACCGCGGGCCGGACCGCGCAGCTCGTTGTTGAGCTTCGACGGGATCCGATAGCTCAGGCACCAGCAGACGTTCGAAGCAGGCGACTTCGGGCCGATCACGGCACGGACGTCCTCGAAAACCGAAGCCGGCCGTACGTCGATGGTCATGCCACTACGATGTCACGAGCTCCTGTTGGACCTTCGCCACCTGTACGGCGAGCCTGGCTTCGTCGACGGTGACGACGGTGTCGTGCTCGACCACGGGTTGTCCGTTGACGAGCAGGAGTTCCAACGGTGGCGGTGAGCCGAGGACCAGCGCGGCCACGGGATCGGCGATGCCGGCGTGTTCGAGGGTGTCGAGTCGCCAGAGTGCGAGGTCGGCGAGTTTGCCCACCTCCAGCGAACCGATCTCGTCGTCACGGCCCAGGATGCGGGCGCCGTCGAGCGTCGCCATCTCCAGTGCGGCGCGGACGTCGAGTGCCTGCGGGCCGCCGCGGGCGCGGGCGAAGAGGAGGGCGTGCCGCAGCTCTTCGATCAGACTGCCGGCTTCGTTGCTGGCGGCACCGTCCACGCCGAGGCCGACCGGACTACCGGCTGCGCGGAGGTCAGCAGTACGCGCGATACCGGCGCCCAGACGGGCGTTGGAGCTGGGGCAGTGTGCGACACCTGTGCCCGTCTGGCCCAACCGCTTGATCTCCGCGTCGTCGAAGTGGATGCCGTGCGCGAACCACACGTCCGAGCCGGTCCAGCCGAGCTGAGCGGCGTACTCCAAGGGAGTGCAGCCAAAGTTCTGCTGGCACCAGTCGGTCTCGTCGGTGGTTTCGGCCAGGTGGGTGTGCATCCGGACGCCCTTGCGGCGGGCCAGTTCCGCCGCGTCCTTCATCAGCTCGCCGGTGACGCTGAACGGCGAGCACGGCCCGACAACGATCCGCAGCATCGAGCCGGGCGCGGGATCGTGCCAGCGATCGATCGCGGCCTCGGTCGCGGCGAGGATCTCGTCGCGGTCCTCGACCACCGAGTCCGGCGGCAGCCCGCCGTCTTTCTCGCTGAGGTCCATCGCCCCCCGCGCCGGGTGGAATCGGACCCCGACCTTCGCCGCAGCGAGGATCTCCGCCTCGAGCAGGTCCTTGCTGTCGCGAGGAAAGACGTAGTGATGATCGGCTGCAGTGGTGCAGCCGGTCCGTGCGAGGCGGGCTAACGCCGCCTGCGCCGCCACATGAACGGACTCGTCGTCGATGCGGGCCCATACCGGATACAGCGTGGTCAGCCAGCCGAACAGGGTGGCGTCGGCAGCGAGCCCACGAGTCACCCACTGATAGAGATGCTGGTGGGTGTTGACGAAGCCAGGCGTCACGACGCATCCGCGGCCGTCGATCACCCGCGCTCCGTCGTACGCCGGTGCCGGCCCGGAGCCCACGGCAACAATCCGATTGCCTTGCGCAACTACGTGGCCGGTGGCGAACTCACGTCGCGCCGGATCGAGGGTGACGACGGCGGTCCCGTCGATCACGATCGGCCTGTTGTCCATGGGGTTTCCTCCTCGTCGGGGACACCTCAGTCAACTCAAGCAGCCGATCTCCCGTCATCGGCGGACCGCACGAACTTCACCCCAGCCACGACTGCCCAGCTTGGAGGTTTCTACACGAACCCAGGTACGGCGTGCCACGCGGAGCCCGGCTCGCTGGCGTCGTCGCGAACAACGGTCGCCTCGATCAGGCCGTACGGGCGATCCGCGGCGATGAAGACCTCGCCAGGATTCTCCACGCCGAAGGGACTCAGGTCGACGAGGAAGTGGTGCTTGTTCGGCGCCGAGAACTTGACCTCCGCGACCTCGGGGTGCTGCTGCAGCACCGCCTCGCCCATGCCGTACAGCGTCTGCTGCAGCGCAAGGCTGTGGATCCGGGCGAACTGCTCCAGCAGCAGCGCCTTGATCTCGTCGTACGACTTGTCCCAGTCGACGTCCGTGTGGTCGTAGCGCCAGCGGGCGACCAGCGACGTCGCGAGGATGCGGTCGCTCGTCTCCTGCAGCGTCGTGTACTTGTCCTTGAGGAAGCCGTGGAACTCCGAGCCGGTGGACTTGAGTACGACGAGGTCGCGGATGCCGGAGACGACGTACGCCTTCCGCTCGTCACCACGGCCCTCGATGTTGACGACCGTCGTGCGGATGCCGCTGCCGGACCGGACGAACGAGTGGTCGTGGCCCTGACCGTCGACGGTGATCCGCTCCCACGGATACTCCTCGACCTCGATCCGCGCGCCGTCGGCCGCCGGGGCGGCGTCGATGAAGTGGCCGCCCAGCGTCAGCGCGAAGTCTTCGATCGCGCCGACACCCTTCTCCTTGGCGAAGGCGAACGCGGTGTTCTTCTGGGTGTCGGTCGGCAGCACGTCACGCTGGTCGCCGGTCGTGTGAGCGTCCTCGAACCGTCCCCGCAGCGCCGACGAGACGTTCAGGTCGCGGATCTGGTGGCGTGGCGTATCGCGATAGACGCGGACGACCCGGCTCTCGGCCTTGCCGTACTGATTGGCTCCCAAGTGGATGGCCATGGGATCAGCTCCCTCGATAGGTGGAATAGGCGAACGGGCTGAGCAGCAGCGGGACGTGGTGGTGCCGCTCGTCGGTGATCGCGAAGGTCACGGTGACCTCGGGGAAGAACATGCTCTGGCTCGACGCGGCCGCATAGTCGGCGACGTCGAACCTGAGTTGATACGTGCCGGGCTCGAGCCCCGGTTGGAACTCGGTGATCCGTCCGTCAGCGTCCGTCGTACCTTCCGTGAGTACGACGATCTCGTCGGCGCTGACCCGGGACAGGCGGACCGGCACACCCTGGGCAGGTCGCCCGAGTCCAGCATCGAGTACGTGAGTGCTCACTGTGCTCATGACAGGACCTTCCCCAAGCGGAGCCCGGCGATCTTGCGCAACTCTTCGCGTACGACGGCCGCTTCGGTGGCGTCGTCATGGGTGAGTCGCGCTTGCAGGCCGGCGAGCATCTCGGCCGCGGACAGACCCGTCGCGCAGATGAGGAAGACCCGGTCGAAACGCTGCTCGTACTGACGGTTGCCTTCGGCAAGTGCCGCACGGAGCTCCGGATCATCGCCGACCCCGGACTGCTCAGTGCGTGACCACGCAGCCTCGGTGCCGGCGCCCTGGGCCCGGTCGCCGATGCGCGGATGGGCCGCCAGCGCCCGATCGACCTCGCTGTCGTCGAGCTCTCGCAGCGCGTGGTCCGCGACCTGCTTCAGCGCGGCCTCTTCGCCGTACGGACGCCCGACGAGGACGGCGTCGACCCAGCGCGGCACGTCGCAGCAGGCAAGCAGCAGCGGGCGTAGCCGGTCAGCCGGGGCGGCGTTGAACTCCTGCAGATCCACGGGTCACACCTTTTCGAATCACGAAATCAAGTTTCCGTATGACGAGAGATTGTCATGCCACGCGATCGCCGTCAACAGTTTGTTGAAAAGTCAGTCCCGCGCTCGGTTGAGGTAGTTGTAGACGGTGAAGCGGGTGACGCCCAGCGCCTCGGCCACGATCTCCGCCGACTTGCGGTACTCGAACGCTCCCTTGGCCTCGAGCAGCAGAACCGCCTGTTGTTTATCGCTGCGCGACAGCCCGTGCAACGGACCGCCGAGCTCGTCAGCGACCTCCGCGAGCAGCGCGTTCACGCCACGTCCACGCGATCGCGCCTCTGGTCGAGCGGCGCCATCGCGGCGCACTTGCAAGGTCACCTGGCTCGCGCCGTGCGCGAAGGCGGCGCCCAGCACCTTCGTCAGTGCCGGCAACAACAGATCCTGTTCGCCGCGCACCGACGTACCCAACGGCCCGAAGTCGCACTCCAGACCTGCCTCTCGAGCCACCTGGAGCGCCTCGGTGGCATGGGCAGGCGGCTCCCCGTCGACATCGAAAGGCTCGGTGGTGAACTCCGCTACCAGTCGCATGCCGCGAGGCTAACTCGGCCTCAGCGGTCGACGGGCCAGCTCGGCCAATCCGATGACATCCACGCCGATCAGCTCGTCGACCTCCGCCGGCTCGACAGCACCACACTCCAGCCCACGCAGCACGTAACCCGCCAGCGCAGCCGCCGTCGCAGGCTCGTCGAGGTAGCCGGACTCACCACCACCGACGTACGCGCGCAGCCGGGCAGCCGCGGCATCCAAACCCTCGCGATAGAAGAGGTACGTCGCGGCGAACCGGGTCGGCAGCTGGGCCGGATGCATGTCCCAGCCTTGATAGATGCCGCGGGCGAGCGAGCGTCGTACCAGGCGAAAGTGCAGCCGCCAGGCGCTACGCACACCATCGCCGATCGGCAGAACGTTCGTGGAGCCGTCGGAGACGAACACCCCGGTGCCGGCCGCGGCCAGCTGCATCACGTCCTTGGCGTGGTCCGCGACGGGATGCTCCATGCTCTGGTACGCCGCTGCCACCCCAAGCGAAGCCGAGTAGTCGTAGGTCCCGTAGTGCAACCCGGTGACACGCCCTGCGCCGGCCCTGATCATCCGGGCCACGAGCGCGGAACCATCAGGGCCGAGGATCGCCTGCGGTGTCTCGATCTGGATCTCGAACTTCAGCTCGGCCGGCAGCGAGTGCGCCTGCTCGATCGTCGACAGCACGAGCACCATCGCCTCGACCTGCTCGACCGACGTCACCTTCGGGAGCGTGACCACGAATCCATCCGTCAGCGCCCCGGCAGCCGCGAACTCACGGATGAAGAGATCGAGCGTGCGTACTCCGCGCCGACGGCTCGGCGCCTCGAGGGACTTGATTCTCAAGCCGTGGTACGGCGTCCCTTGCACGGTCTCCGCCAGCGAATGGGCCGCCGCGATCGCAGCCGCATCCTCCTGGTCGTCGGGTCTGGTGCCGTAGCCGTCCTCAAAGTCGACCCGGAGGTCCTCGATCGGCTCGCGGTCGAGTTTGGCGCGGACCCGCTCGTACATCTCTGCAGCCAGTTCAGGCGGCAACTCCAGAGCCTCGCCGAGGTCCGATCCGCCGAGCGCGGCCTTCGCCTCCTCGGCCCACTCGCGAACCGTTCCGGCGTGGAAGCGATCCGCGGGCACGTAGACGGTGTGAACTGGTTGCCGGACCCCGCGATCGCCCGGGTACAGCGTGGCCAGCGCCGCGTCGGCCTCGGCGAGCCGCCGATCCAGCTCTTCGGTCAGGGCATCTAGGTCGCTCATCTGCAGCCTCTCAGTGAGAAATTCCGTATCGCGGATACTAATATCTACTTTGCGGAAGAAGCAATGGGCGTCAGATTCCGGGATCTGTAGCTAAACTTCCGTCATCCGGAAGTAACGAGGTGAGAGGTCGTTCGGTGGCTGAAGAGAGCGGTGGCAAGGGCCGGTCCGGCAGTGTCCAGTCCATCGAGCGGGCCTTTGGGCTGCTCGAGACGATGGCCGACGCGGGCGGGATGATGGGCTTGTCGCAGCTGGCGACCGCCTCGGGGCTGCCGCTGCCGACGATCCATCGGCTGGTCCGCACGCTGGTCGACCTCGGCTACCTGCGCCAGGAGCCGTCGCGGCAGTACGTCCTCGGCCCGAAGCTGATCCGGCTCGGCGAGAGCTCCTCGCACATGCTGAGCGTCTGGGCCCGTCCGCATCTGGCCCGGCTGGTCGACGAGCTCGGCGAGTCCGCCAACATGGCGATGCTCGACGGCGACCAGATCGTGTACCTCGCCCAGGTGCAGTCCCGCCACTCGATGCGGATGTTCACCGAAGTGGGGCGCCGAGTGCTTCCCCACTGCACAGCTGTCGGCAAGGCGATCCTCGCTCACATGCCGGAGTCCGAGGTGCGTGACCTGCTGAAGCGCACCGGCATGCCCAGGCATACCGACAACACCATCACCGACCCGGACGCCTTCACGACCCAACTGCGGAAGGCCGAAGAACAGGGCTACGCCACCGACGAGGGCGAGCAAGAACTCGGCGTCCGCTGCGTTGCGGTCGCCGTACCAGATGCACCGTCGCCGCTGGCGATCTCGATCTCCGGGCCTGCCGGCCGGATGTCCGAGGATCTCGTCGAACGCGCGATCCCCTTGCTCACCCAGGCCGGCAAGGCCTTCTCGGAGGATTTGCGCTAGCCCAGCTTCCTGAGCAGCGGCAGCACGTCTTCGGTGAACTGGGTCAGGAACCGCTCCTGGTCGTGCCCCGGACCGTGTACGACGAAGTGGTTGAAGCCGGCATCCAGGTACGGCTGGAACTGCGCGACGACCTCTTCGGGCTTGGACGCGACGATCCAGCGCTGGGCGACCTGCTCGATCGGCAGTTCGTCGGCCAGCCGCTCCATCTCGGTCGCGCTCGACACGCTGTGCTTCTGCTCCGGCGTCAGCGACAGCGGCGCCCAGAACCGGGTGTTCTCCAGCGCGAGCTCCGGATCGCGGTCGTACGAGACCTTGACCTCGAGCATCCGGTCCAGGTCCTCGAACTTCTTGCCGGCCTTCTCCGCGCCCTCCTTCACCGCCGGGATCAGCTTCTCGGTGTAGAGGTCCATGCCCTTGCCGGACGTCGCGATGAAGCCGTCGCCCGCGCGACCGGCGTACTTCGCGACCAGCGGGCCGCCGGCAGCGACGTACACCTTGATCGGGTTGTCCGGCCGGTCGTAGATCGAGGCGTCGACGGTCTTGTAGTACTCGCCGTCGGACGACACGCCCTCCTTCGTCCACAGGTCCCGGATCAGGGCGACCGACTCCCGCAACCGCGCGAACCGTTCCTTGAACTCCGGCCACTCCATGCCGGACACCGCAATCTCGTTCAGCGCCTCACCGGTGCCGACCCCGAGCATCACACGGTCCGGGTACAGCACGCCCAGCGTCGCGAACGCCTGCGCGATCACCGCCGGGTTGTACCGGAAGGTCGGCGTGAGGACCGACGTCCCCAGCAGCACCCGGTTCGTCCGCTCACCCACGGCCGCCATCCAGGCGAGCGCGAACGGCGCATGCCCGCCCGCGTGCCGCCACGGCAGGAAATGGTCCGACACCGTCACACTGTCGAGCCCGAGCTCCTCCGCCCGGACCGAGTACTCCACCAGCTCCCGCGGCCCGAACTGCTCCGCCGACGCCTTGTACCCGACTCGAATGCTCACCCTCAACTCCCAACGTCGTCTGCCCGTCCTCCAAGCCAACCTCATGATCCCCCGCAATATGCCCCCGGGGTACGACGAGGTCGTCCGGTTGACGCGCGTCCCGACGCGGGTCGGAGGTGTTTGACGGGCGGGCGCAGGGTCGGGAAGGATGTGGTCTCCGGCGCGGCCCGCGCCTCACCTTCGTCGATCGGCCCCAGCCCGGTCTGCTGCAGAAGGCAAAGGGACTTCCTGTCTCGGGCCGCTCGTCCTGGTCGACCGCCTCGGACGGGATCGCTGGGGGATCGCGTGCGAGTGCGTGGAAGGCCAGATGACAGCGCACAGGAACTTCAAACGACGGGTTCGAGCCCGCGCCGCGAAAACGGGCGAGTCCTACACGGCTGCCCTCCGGCACTTCCGTCCGACTCCACCAGGAGAAGAAGACATGCCGGAAAACACCCTACGATTCGCCGTCGCACAGTCGACGGTTCACGAAGACCCGACCAACGCGGCTCTGCTCCGGGAGAGTGGGGCAGAGGTCCGCGGAGTGATGAAGCAGGCCGCCGATGCCGGTGCACGCCTGGTGCACTTCACCGAAGGCGCGATCTGCTTTCCCAACAAGCGCGTGATGTCCGAGCTCGGCCCGGACGAGATCGGCCCATCCGACTGGAGCAAGGCCGAATGGACCGTGCTGCAAGAGGAACTGGACCGGATCGCCGCGCTGTCGGGTGAGCTCGGGATCTGGACGGTGCTCCCGTCGGTACACCGACTGCCCGCTCCGACCCGACCGCACAACAGCACGTACGTCGTCTCCGACCAGGGGAAGGTAGTCGCGCGGTACGACGAACGAACGCTGTCGACGACGAAGATCACCTGGATGTACACCCCGGGCAAGGAGCCGGTGACGTTCGAGGTCGACGGCTACCGGTTCGGCCTCGCGCTCGGGCTCGACGTGCTCTTCCCGGAACTGTTCACGGAGTACGACCGGCTCGACGTCGACGGCGTACTGGTGTCGTACTCGACCAGTGGCTCGTCGGGGAACGAGGTGGTGCCGACCCACGCCCGCGGATCCGCCGCGATGAACACGTACTGGATCAGCCTGGCTGTGCCGGCCAATCCTGCGGCAGGCGTGGCATCGGGAGTGATCGACCCGCGCGGCAACGTGGTGGTCGAGGGTCCGGCGGACGGCTCGCCGGGGATCGCGGTGACTGACCTACACCGGGTGGACGTCACCACGATCGGCCGGGAGTTCCGGCGCCGGACCAGGGACCGCATCGGCTCCTGAGGCCTCACACGTCCGGGTGCGGGTCCGTTCCATACTCATGAACAGGCACGCGATCGTCAGCACCCGGATCGGGGACCTCACCCTGGTCGCTTCGAACAACGCCTTGGCCGGCGTCTACTTCCCGCACCACTGGGTGAAGCCGGCGCCTTCGACCCTCGGCGAACGGGTCTCACCGACCGATCCTTTGTTGGCCCAGACGGCTCGCCAGTTGGACGAGTACCTCGTCGGCGAGCGGACCTCCTTCGACCTGCCGACCGTGCTGCGCGGCGACGAGTTCCAGCGCCGGGTGTGGTCGATCCTCAAGAAGATCCCGTACGGCGGGACGACGTCGTACGGCGAGATCGCGGAACGCCTCGGCGAAACAGCACAGGCAGTCGGGAAGGCGGTCGGGCAGAACCCGTTGTCGATCGTCGTCCCGTGCCACCGGGTGGTCGGCAAGAACGGGTCGTTGACCGGGTATGCGGGCGGCCTGAAGCGAAAGCAGTTCCTGCTCGACCTTGAGGAGTCTGCAGAGGTGAAGGCCGCCCGGCTCTTCTAGGCCAGGTCGCCGACCTGTTCGGCGTACCACTCGGACTCGGCGAGGTGCTCGGCCGTCTCTCGCAGTGTGCGGTTCTCGCCGCGGGGCCTGTCCCACTCGATCGGGTCGACCGCGGCGTACCGCAGCGCAAAGGTCCGGCCCAGCCGCCGCAGCCGCTGCTCTGCCTCATGCACGTCCTCGACGGTGAACGGCGCGAGGTCAGCCTCCGACGTCAGCGCTGAAGCCTGCCATTCGTCCGGCTGGGTCGGGACGCCGGCGAGCAGTGCCTCGATCTCGGCGAGGTGGTCGACGATGTGGTCCGCGATCCGCCGTACCGCCTTGTGCGGCGTGTAGATGCGCCCGTCGTCGGACGTGAGCGGCTGCCCGTCCCAGGCCGGCCACGTCTTGATCAGCAGGAGCGAGCGCTCGACCGCCTGCTCCACCAATGTTCCAGGGTTGTCTGCCATACAGTCACGCTAGGACCGCGATACTTCGGCCTACGCCGAAGTGATCTTCAGCCGGCTCGCCAGCGCCTCCGCGTCGAAGGGGGCACGGACCTTGACGTCGTTGTCGAAGTAGACGTAGACGTCGCGGGTTCGTTTTGGCGCGCGCGACGAAGCCACCGTCTTGCCGTCGGTCGGTGTACCGCCTCGATGCCAGGTGCGGATCCTCGCGGCCCAGCGGTCGAGCGCATCGTCGTCGTACCCGCTGACGTAGAGCTCCTCGGCGCCGTGCAGCCGGACGTAGACGAAGTCGGAGCTGACGTCGTCGAGCATCGGCCACTTGCCGGCCGTGTCGGCGCAGACGAGCGCGATGTCGTGCTCTCGCAACAGGTCGACGAAGCCTTCGGTTTCGAAGCTCGAGTGTCGTACTTCGATTGCATGCCGCAACGGAATGTCCACCGAACACTCCAGCAACGCCCGGCCCTCCATGCGTTGGTCGTGGCCCTTGGCAACCTCCGCCGCCGCTGCCGTTGTTCGCGGCAAGGACTTGAAGAAGGCCGCGCACCGATTCGCGTCGTACCCGAGATTCGGCGGTAGTTGCCACAGCACCGGGCCGAACTTGTTGCCGAGTGCAAGCACGCCGGAGGCGAAGAAGTTGGCGACCGGGGCCGCGACGTCGACCAGTTTCTTCAGGTGCGTGACGAAGCGCGGGCCCTTGACCGAGAACACGAATCCGTCCGGCGTCTCGTCGTACCAGCGCTGGTACGACGACGGCCGCTGGAGCGCGTAGAACGAGCCGTTGAGCTCGATCGAGTTCAACCGCCGGGACGCGTACTCGAGCTCAGCCCGCTGGGGCAGGCCTTCGGGGTAGTAGACCTTCCGCCAGGGCGCGTACCGCCAGCCCGAGATGCCCACCCGGTACGAGCTGTCCGACCAGATTTCCACGGTATCTAGTGTTGACCGCCTCACGCAGCTTGTCGTGTGGTACGAAGGTCAGCATGTCCGTGACCGACAGTTTGACGCCTGCGGACCCCGTCACCGCGCTGCTCGACGGTGGCCTGCGGATGCTGATCACGTCCGTCGTCGACAACGCCGGCATCACCCGGGCCAAGTCGGTGCCGGCCCATCGGCTGCGTACGGCGGTCCGCGACGGCATCGGCCTTTCGCCGGTGTTCGCGGTGATGTGCACCGACGACGCGATCACCTCCTCGCGCGCGGTCAACGGGCCGGTCGGCGACAACCGGCTGATGCCGGACCTTCAGTCGGTCGCGCCGCTCGGCCCTGACCACAGGGTCTTCTGGGCACCCGCCGACCAGCTGTCACAGGACCATCAGCCGGTCGACATCTGCCAGCGGGCGGCGCTGCGACGGCAGGAGGAGCGGGCGATCGCGGCCGGGCTCAGCGTCAGGCTGGGGTTCGAGCTGGAGTTCACCGTCTTCACCGGCGATCCCCACGACCCCAGCGTCGCCACCCTCGGTCCGGCGTACGGCGTCATCCCCACACTGAAGCTGGAGGACTTCGCGGTCGATGTCCTCGAAGCACTCGAAGCGGCGGGAGTGCCGGCGGAGCAACTGCATCCCGAGTACGCGCAGGGACAGGTCGAGGTCTCTTTGCCGCCGGCATCCCCGTTGACCGCGGTTGACCAGTCCCAGCTGGCGCAAATGATCGTCCACCGAGTCGTCC
>WNGE01003006.1_pt1 | contig 20148 bp, 17 predicted proteins | sample 5400651 | NCBI WGS metagenome assembly WNGE01 (sample SAMN13153370, study PRJNA577476) | soil metagenome | isolation source: 60 cm soil or saprolite under grassland replicate 2 | place: USA:California | collected 2016-06-15 | reverse complement strand
CGCTCCCCAGACCCGTGTCTTCTGGGGAGATTCTCCGAAGCGAAAAACCACCATCTCGTGGCGGGCCAGAGTGGCCCAGCGGAATGCGACTCGGCGTGGTCTGGGGAGCGCACCCCGCGCCCTCCGCCACCCGCCCCGTCTCGCGCTCCGGCACCCGTGATCGGCCTCCGCGGGCCCGTTTTTTCGCCCACGCGCGACGGGGTGGTAGGATGACTGCGCCGCCGTGAGCACCCTTTACCGACCCGAGCCTGTCCCGATCGACGTTCCCCCTGAGCCAGCCGTCCGCCTGATTCCGCTGGGCGGCCTGGGCGAGATCGGCCTCAACATGATGCTCGTCGAGGCCGGCGACGACATGGTGGCCGTGGACTGTGGCCTCCTCTTCCCGGACGACGAGATGCCCGGGGTGGACTACGTCATTCCCGATTTCACCTATCTCCGCGAGCACCGGGACCGCTTCCGGGCCGTGGTCCTGACCCATGGACACGAAGATCACATCGGCGCGCTGACCTATCTCCTGCGCGAGTTCGACGTGCCCGTCTACGGCACGCCGCTCACCCTCGCCATCGCCCGCCATCGGCTTCAGGAGCAGGGCGTGCTCGAGCGCGCGGATCTCCGAACCTACGAGCCCGGAGACGAGATCAGGGCGGGGGGCTTCGTCATCATCCCGATCCGCGTCACGCATTCGATCGCGGACGGCATCGGCCTCGCCATCGAAACGCCGGTGGGCACCATCATCCACACGGGCGATTTCAAGCTCGACCCGCGCCCCGTGGACGCCGAGCAGCCCGACTACGCCAAGTTCGCCGCGCTCGGCGAGCGTGGCGTCCTCTGCCTCTGCTCGGATTCAACCAATGTCGGCCGGCCGGGCCGCACCGGATCGGAGACCGAAGTGGGTGAGGCGCTGCACGGGCGCTTCGCCGAGGCGCCGGGGCGGATTCTCGTGGCCACCTTCGCCTCGCATATCCACCGGATCCAGCAGGTCCTGAACCTGGCCGCGGCGGGCGGTCGCAAGGTGGCCCTCCTCGGGCGAAGCATGGTCGCCAATGTCGCCGTCGCCTCCGAGATGGGCTATCTCAAGGTTCCCGAGGGTCTGCTCGTCTCGCTCGAGGATCTCGGCGAGCTTTCCGCGCGACAGCAGGTCATCCTCTCCACGGGCAGCCAGGGCGAAACCCACTCCGCGGTCTCGCTCATCGCCGCGGGCGAGCACAAGTACGTGGAAGTGGGGCCGGGCGATCTCGTGATCTTCTCCTCGCGCGTCATCCCGGGGAATGAGCGCGTGATCGGCCGCGCGATCAATGCTCTCCTCAAGCGCGGCGCCGAGGTGCTCTGGGAGGACGTGGCCTTCGTTCACGTGTCCGGCCACGCGAGCCAGGAGGATCTCGAGCAGATGATCGCGCTCACGCGGCCGAAATACTTCATGCCGGTGCACGGAGAGTATCGCCACCTCCTCCAGCATTCCCGGCTCGCCGAGAAGTCCGGCGTTCCGCGTGATCAGATCTTCCTCGTCGAAGATGGCCTCGGCCTCGAGCTCACCAAGTCGGGGGCGCGCGTTCTCTCCGGCTACCCCGCGGGCCGCGTCTTCGTGGACGGCAAGGGCATCGGCGACGTGGGGCAGGTCGTGCTGCGCGACCGCCAGCTCCTCGCCGAGGCGGGTATGGTCGTGGTGGCGCTCACCGTGGACAAGACTTCGGGTTCGGTGGTGGCGGGACCCGAGATCGCCTCCCGCGGGTTCGTATACATGAAGGAGTCCGACGAGCTCATGGACGAGGTGAAGCAGGCGGTGCGCGCGGCCCTCGCCGCCCGCCAGGAGCCGGAAGTGATAGACCGCGAGCTGATCGGCGCCGTGGTGCGAAGCGCGGTGCGCCGCTTCATCAACCAGCGCTTCGATCGCAAGCCGGTGGTGATTCCGCTGGTCCTGGAGGTTTGATGGCCGCGCCTGCGCACGAGCGCCCCGCTCTTCCGGTGTCCGCTCCCAAAGGCGACGGGCCCGCGCGCGGCTCCCGCAAGGTCAAGCGTGAGCAGGGGCGATGGGTGCGCGAGGTCAAGGGCATCCTCGCCCTCGCCCTGTCGGGCTTCGGCTTCGTGGCCCTCTACGCCTATGATCCGACCCTTCACCTCTTCGATCAGACGAGCCCCGTGGGCCCCGTGGGGGTGTGGCTGGGCTGGGTGTTCTTCTGGGCCTTCGGCTACGCGGGGTATCTCTTCCCGCTCCTCCTCGCGGGCTACGGCGCCTCCGCCTTCATCCGCTCGCGCATGGTCACGGGATGGCCCGCGGCGGTAGGCCTGGGGCTTCTCTTGATCAGCGTCACGGGTATCCTCACGCGTTTGAGCGACACCCTCGCCGTGCAGCGCATCCACAAGGGCGGCGTGCTCGGGTGGGCGGTCTCCGAGGCGCTCCGCGCCTCCATGGGTAGCGTGGGCACGTGGATCATCGTGCTCGCCATCATTCCCGTGGCCGTCTTGTTCATCACGCGCGTCTCCCTTCGCTCGATGTCGCAGGCCGCGGGCCAGCGCCTCTGGGGCCGGCCCCTGTCCGGCGAAAAAGCGGCGGGCGTGAAGGGGGCCGCGCCTCGTCTCGATCCCGCCATCGCGCCCGACGAGCCCATCGAGCCCCCGCGGCTCGTGGTCAAGGAGCCTCCCAAGCCCAAGGGCTCGCTGGTCGAGAAAGGGCTCGCGTGGCAGGAGACCTTCGACTTCGGCAAGGGCGGCGCGCGCGCCTTCCAGCTTCCCCCCGTGGGCCTGCTCCAGGCCGCGCCGGCCTCGGAGCTCAAGCGGACGCGCGAAGAGCTCGAGGCCAATGCCCAGACGCTCAAGAGGAAGCTCGAGGACTTCGGCGTGGGCGGGCACATCGTGCAGGCGAGCCCCGGGCCCGTCATCACCTCGTATGAGTTCGAGCCCGCCGCCGGCGTCAAGGTGAGCCAGGTCGTGAACCTGTCCGACGACCTCGCCCTCGCCATGAAGGCCGCGGCCGTGCGCATCATCGGCCCCATTCCCGGACGCGGCACGGTGGCCGTGGAAGTGCCGAATCCCGAGACGTTGACGGTGTACCTGCGGGAGATCCTCGTCTCGCCCGAGTTCGTCGAGTCCAAGGGGAAGCTGCCCCTCGCCCTCGGCAAGGACACCACCGGCAATCCGGTGGTGTCCGATCTCACGGCCATGCCGCATCTGCTCATCGCGGGCTCGACGGGCAGCGGCAAGAGCGTGGGCCTCAACACCATGATCTGCTCGCTCCTCTACAAGGCCACTCCCGCCGACGTGCGCTTCCTCCTCATCGATCCGAAGCGGCTCGAGCTCGGCATCTACGAGCAGATCCCGCATCTCCTCGCCCCCGTCGTCACCGACGCCAAGGAAGCCTCGGCGCGCCTCAAGTGGATCGTGGGCAAGATGGACGAGCGCTACAAGCAGCTCCAGGCCAAGGCGGTGCGCAACATCGAGGGCTACAACAAGGAAGTGCCGGCGGAAGAGAAGCTGCCGTACTGGGTGGTGGTGGTGGACGAGCTGGCCGACCTCATGATGGTTTCGGCGGGCGAGGTCCAGAACTCGCTGGTGCGTCTGGCCCAGATCGCGCGCGCGGTGGGCATCCACCTGATCGTGGCCACCCAGCGTCCCTCGGTGGACGTGGTCACCGGCCTCATCAAGGCGAATTTTCCCACGCGCATCGCCTTCCAGGTCGCCTCCAAGGTCGATTCGCGCACGGTTCTCGACGCCAACGGCGCCGAGCAGCTCCTGGGCCGCGGCGACATGATCTTCGTGCCCCCGGGCGCCTCGCGCCAGATGCGCGTGCACGGCTGCTGGGTCGCCGACAACGAGGTCAAGGCCATCTGCGAATTCCTGCGCACACAGGGCTCGGCGGTGTACGAGAAGGTCGAGCTGCCCGTGATCGAAGACGACGGGGGCGGGGGGGGCGGCGAGGCGCGGGACGACGTCTACTGGGATGCCGTGAATCTCGTCATCGCCCAGCGCGCGGCCTCGATCTCCTTCCTGCAGCGGCGCCTCGGGCTCGGCTATCCCAAGGCCGCGCGCTTCATCGACATGATGGAGCAGGACCACATCATCGGCCCCGGGCAGGGCGCCAAGCCCCGCGAAATCCTCGTCGGCCCCGAGTATCTGTCGAAGCGCGGCAAGTGATGATCAGGAGCGCCGCGTTGCTCCTCGTCGCGGGTTCGCTCCTTCTCTCCCCGCCCGCGTCCGCCCAGACGCCCGACCTCGACGCGGTGGTGAACGGCCTCGAATCCACCTACGGAAAAATGAACGACCTCAAGGCGGAGTTCACCCAGGTGGCGAAGAACCGGAGCCTGGGGCAGGACGTGAAGGCCGAGGGGACGGTGTACCTGAAGAAGGGCGGCAAGATGCGCTGGGAGTACAAGAGCCCCTCGCCGCAGCAAATCGTCTCGGACGGCACCTATCTCTGGGTCTACACGCCCGAGCTGAATCAGGTGAACAAGGGTGACGCCCCCAAGGCCCTCGCGGGCCCGGCGGGAAGCTTTCTCCAGGGGCTGGGCAAGGTGCGCGAGGAGTTCACCGTGCGCTTCTTGAACCCGGCGAACAAGACGGACGGCGCGGGCCGGCCCGTGCTCGATCTCACGCCGAAGAAGCCCACGCCTCTCCTCACCCGTCTCGTGCTCACCCTCGACCCCAAGGACTATGTCGTCCGCGAGGCCGTGCTCTATGACCAGCTTCAGAACACCGTGACCATGTCGTTCAATCGGGTGGTCATCAATTCCGGTCTCGGTGATACCCTTTTCGCGTTCACCCCGCCCAAGGGGGCGGCGGTGGTGCCGCTCGACATTCGCTAGAGGGGCGGGAGGAGCCCATGGCTGCCGAGAACAGCTTCGACATCGCGTGCAAGCTCGACATGCAGGAGGTGGCCAACGCCGTCAACCAGGCCAAGCGGGAGATCGAGACGCGCTACGACCTCAAGGGATCGAAGAACGACATCGTCGAGGAGAAGATGGACCTCGTCCTCACCTCCGCCGACGACATGAAGCTCAAGGCCGTGCTCGATATTCTCCAGTCCAAGCTCCACCGCCGCGGCATCGACCTGAAGGCTCTCACCATCAAGGATCCGGAGTCCGCGGCCGGGGGAACGCTGCGCCAGCGCATCACCCTCCAGGACGGCATTCCCATGGACAAGGCCAAAGAGATCGTGCGCCTCATCAAGGATTCCAAGGTCCGCGTTCAGGCCTCCATCCAGGAGAATCAGGTGCGCGTGTCGGGCAAGAACCGCGACGATCTCCAGGCCATCATCGCCCTCGTCAAGTCGAAGGATCTGGGGGTGGCGCTGCAGTTCACGAATTACCGGTCGACCTAGCCTCGTGACCAAGCTCCTCGCGGCCGTGCTCGCGGCGGCCGTGCTGCAGGTCGTGGGGCCGGTGGCCGAAGCCCAGAACCTCAACGACCTGTTCAGCAAGGTCAATCCCTCCGTGGTGGTGATCCGGGCGAGAGGGCGCGACGTGAGCAATGTCGGGGTCACCCGCTTCAGCGAGACGGGCTCGGGCGTGCTGGTCACCGCGGATGGCAAGGTGATGACGGCGGCGCACGTCGTGAACGCCATGGACGAGATCACCGTGGAGGCCGTGGGAGGCGAGCGCGTGCCCGCCCGGGTCATTGCCTCCGAGCCCGCCGCCGATCTCTCGCTGCTCCAGCTCGAGCGGGTGCCTCACGGCATGAAGGCGAGCCCGATGGCGGATTCGCGCACGGTCAGGGTGGGCGACCAGGTCATGATCATCGGCGCCCCCTACGGCCTGTCCCACTCGATGAGCGTGGGCTGGATCAGCGCCCGCTGGCCCCCCAACACCGTGTACAAGAGCATGCCCCTCGCCGAGTTCTTTCAGACCACGGCCACCATCAATACGGGAAATTCCGGCGGCCCCATGTTCAACCTGGCGGGCGAGGTCATCGGCATCGTCAGCCATAACATCTCGAAGTCCGGCGGAAGCGAGGGGCTGGGCTTCGTGGTGACCATCAACACGGCCAAGAAGCTCCTCCTCGAGCGCAAATCCTTCTGGAGCGGCATCGACGGCACCATGCTCACGGGCGACCTCGCGGCCATCTTCAATCTCCCGGAGCCCGCGGGCTTTCTCGTCAAGACGGTGGCGCAGGGCTCGTCGGGGTGGGACATGGGGCTGCTGGGGGGCGACAAAATCGCGACCATCGGGGGGCAGCAGATCGCCGTCGGCGGCGACGTCATCCTCGCCGTGGACGATATGCCCGTGGGCTCGGAGGACAACGTCGAAAAGATCCGGAACCGGCTCGCCGCAGAGCCCGCGGGCACCCCCTTCAAGATGAAGGTGCTGCGCGCGGGCAAGATCGTCGTGCTCGTCGGCAAGACCCCGTAGCCGGGTCGGCGTTCCCCCTCGAGCCACATTCGTCACGTCCCGTTTGACTCACCACGACACCGTGTGGGATCATAACCCCGCGTCATGAAAGTCCATTTCACCACTCTCGGCTGCCCCAAGAACCAGGTCGACTCCGAGCTGATGCTGGGCATGCTCAACCGGTCCGGCCACGAAATCACCGACGTGGCGGAGACGGCCGACTGTCTCGTCGTCAATACCTGCGCCTTCATCGACCGGGCCCGCGAGGAATCGGTGCAGACCATTCTCGAGCTGGCCCGGGTCAAGGAGACGGGGCGGGCGCGGGCGCTCATCGTGACGGGCTGCCTCACCCAGCGCTACGGCGGCGAGATCCTCAGCGAGATCCCCGAAGTCACGGCCATCCTCGGCACCTCCGAGCTCGACAAGATCGTGGCCCTCGTCAATCAGGCCGAGGGCAGGCAGGATTGGGTCACGAGCGCGCCGCCCGGCTATCTGTACGACGCGACCACGCCGCGCCTTCTCACCGCGCGCGTGCCGTACGCCTACGTGAAGATCGCCGAAGGCTGCGACATGGGCTGCACCTTCTGCGCGATTCCGCAGTTCCGCGGCGCGCACCGCAGCCGGCCGCTCAGGGACATCGTGGCCGAGGTCGAAGGACTGGCGCGCCGGGGCATCCAGGAGGCGATTCTCGTCTCCCAGGACACCCTCGCCTATGGTCGTGAGCTCTCCGGCAATGGCGATATCGGCGACCTGCTTCTCGCTCTCTCCGACACGCGTATGCCGTGGATCCGGCCCATGTATCTCCATCCGGCCCACGTGAACGATCGGCTCGTCGACAAGTGGGCGCGCGCCCGCGTTGTACCCTACCTCGACATGCCGGTCCAGCACGGCGACGACGGGATCCTGCGCGCCATGCGGCGCGCGGTGACGGCGCGCCGCATGAAGGACATCGTCGCGCAGTTCCGCGGCGCCATCCCGGGGCTCACCATTCGCACCACGGTGCTCGTGGGCTTCCCCGGCGAGACGGATGCCGCCTTCGACAATCTCCTCGCCTTCGTGGAGGACGCCGCCTTCGACCGCTTGGGCGTGTTCACCTACTCCGTGGAGGAGGGCACGCCCGCCGCCACCATGCCGGACCAGGTGCCCGCCGAGGTGATGGCCGAGCGCGCGCAGCACGTGCAAGAGCTTCAAGATCGTCTGGTGTGGCCGCGGCAGAAGGCGCTCTTCGGCACGCAGCAGACCGTGCTCGTGGACGGCCCCAGCGAAGATCCCGCCTTCCCGTTCGAGGGGCGCACGGCGGGACAGGCGCCGGAAATCGACGGCGTCGTCTACCTGGGCAATCGCCAGCTCACGCCGGGACGCTTCGCCGACGTCCGCATCGTCGAAGTGGACGGTTACGAGCTCGTGGGGGAATAGGCGATCCGCGCCGCGGACCGCCTGGCCTTCGCCATCGCCAGCGGCGGGGGCGCCGGCTACTTCCCCGTTGCCCCGGGAACCGCGGGGAGCGCGGTGGCCGCGGTCGGGCTCTGGCTGATTCCGTTCTCCCGCCTCGGCTTCTTCGCCACGCTCGTGGGCGTGGTGGTGGTGGGCGTCTGGGCTTCGCACCACGTGGAGCTTTTGCTCGGGCGCAAGGATCCCGGCCTCATCGTCATCGACGAGGTGGCGGGCATGATGGTGTCGGTGGCGCTGGTGCCTCGGAGCATTCCCGTCCTCATCTGCGCCTTCTTTCTCTTCCGGCTCTTTGATATCTGGAAGCCCTTTCCCGCTCGCGAGTCCCAGTCCCTGCGCGGCGGCGCCGGGGTCATGGTGGACGATCTCATCGCGGGGGTGTACGCGCTCGTGCTGATCATGGGCGCGCGGCTGCTCTTCGGAATGCCGCGGTGACGGCCGCCCACGTCCTGACGGTAGTCGAGGCCGGCGCCGACGATCGGGCCGGACGCGACGTGGCGCGCGCCCTCGCCGCCGAAGGGGTGCTCGTGGTCTCGCGTCAGGTCGTGGATCCGAGCGAGGTGGCCCTCGAGGCGGCGCTGCGCGGAGCGCTCGAGAGCCGAGGGCTGACCGTCGTGCTCTCCACGCCCGGCGGATCGGAGGGCGAACTGGTGCCGCGCGTCGTCGGTCGCCTCACGGGCGCGCGGCTCGTGCTGAATGAGCGGCGCCTGGCCTTGATCGAAGCTTCGTTCGCGCAGCGGGGCCTGGCCATGCCGCGGCGGCTCGACCGGCTCGCCCTCCTGCCGCGCGGAGCCGAGCTTCTCGCCGCGGCGCCCGAAGGCTCCCACGGCTGGACGCTCGCGGGAAAGCACAGCTCGCTCGTGGTCCTTCCCGTGGACGCTCCGGACCTCGCCAAGCTGACGGGCGAGGTTCTCAAATCGTTGCCCGGGCTTGCGAGCGGGGAAGGACAGGTGCGGCGCGTGCTCTTGACCACCGGGCTCTCGGCCGCCGATGCCGAGGACCGGCTCGGCGCGTGGCTCGGGAAGGAGGGCGACGTCATCGTCTCCTGTGCGCCCGTCGAGGCCGACGTCCACGTCCGGCTCCTCGCGCGCGGCGCCACGCGGGCGCTCGCGTCGGCCGCCCTCCAGCCCGTCGAAGCCGACGTGCGCGGCGCCCTCGGCGTGGACTGCTACGGGCAGGGCGACGATCTTCTCGAAGCGGTGGTAGGGCGGCTCCTCCTCCGGCGTGGATGGTCGGTCTCCGTCGCCGAGTCGTGCACGGGCGGGCTCCTCGGCAACCGGCTGACCAATGTCGCGGGGTCCTCGCGCTATATCGAACGCGGTGTCATCGTCTACTCGAATCGCGCCAAGGAAGAGCTCCTCGGCGTGCCCGAGCATCTCCTGCGCGCCCACGGCGCGGTGAGCGAGCCGGTGGCCCGCGCCATGGCCGAAGGCGTCTGCCGCATCTCGAGCTCGCCCTGCGGCTTGTCGGTGACGGGCATCGCCGGCCCCGACGGGGGCAGCGCGGAGAAGCCGGTGGGCACCGTGTATATCGGCTGCGCGACCCCCGAAGGTATCGACGTGCGCCGCTGCCGCTTCGATGGTGATCGGGTGGCCATCAAGTGGCAATCGTCCCAGACGGCGCTCGACATGCTGCGCCGTCGGCTCGAGGGCTGATGCTGCGCGCCTTCGTCGCCCTGTCCCTCGGCGAACTGTCCAGGAAGGCCGTGTCGGCGCAGATCAATCGCCTGCGCCCGCTCTCCAAGGCCGTCACGTGGACGCCGCCCGGCAATCTGCACCTCACCCTCCGCTTCCTCGGCGACCAGACGGAGGAACAGCTGTGCGAGGTGATGCTGGCTCTCCAGGAAGCGGCCGAAGGCGTGTCCGGCTTCACCATGGGACTCAGAGGCCTGGGAGCGTTTCCCGGCTTCGAGCACCCACGCACCATCTGGATCGGCGTCGCCGCCGGCGCGCCGGAAGTGAGGGACCTCCAGGCCCGCGTGAGCGAGGCCCTCGAACGGCGCGGCACTCCGGCCGAGCCTCGGGCCTGGCAGGCGCATGTCACCATCGGTCGCATTCCCGTCCAGAAGCGCTGGCGACGTGAAGGCATGGCGGAAATACGCTCCGGTTTGATCCGGGGAGGCGCGACCACCTTCGGCAGCACGCACGTCACCTCGATCGAGCTCATGCGCAGCGATCTTCGTCCCTCGGGCGCCCGCTATACCCCCATTGCCTCCGTGCCTCTGGCGTCGGAGTGACGCCGCCGGCCGGCGTGTCGCGTATCCCTTCTTGGACATTGACATGCTGCGAGGGCGCGCCAGGATGTGGCTCGTGGACGCGTTGTTTGACTTTGGGGCTTGGGCCCTTCTACAATGATGAAACTGCATGTCGAATCGGGCGTTTTCGCGCCTCGGAGGAGCATCCATGGCTGAAGTAGCAAAGAGCGATCGACGGCAGGCCCTTGACCTCGCCATTGCGTCCATAGACCGGCAGTTCGGCAAGGGCGCCATCATGCGTCTGGGGCAGGGCGGCGTGATGGATGAGATTGCCACCATCCCGACGGGCGCGCTATCCCTTGACGTCGCCCTCGGCATCGGCGGCATCCCGCGCGGTCGCGTGACTGAGATCTATGGCCCGGAGTCCTCGGGCAAGACGACGCTGGCGCTCCACATCATCGCGGAAGCCCAGCACATGGGCGGTACCGCGGCCTTCATCGACGCCGAGCACGCCCTCGACCCGAAGTACGCCAAGAATCTCGGCGTCAACACGGACGAGCTGCTCATCTCCCAGCCCGACACCGGCGAGCAGGCCCTCGAGATCGCGGAGACCCTCGTGCGCTCGAATGCCGTGGACGTCATCGTCATCGATTCCGTGGCGGCGCTCGTGCCCCGCGCCGAGCTCGACGGCGACATGGGCGACTCTCTGCCGGGCCTGCAGGCCCGATTGATGTCGCAGGCGCTCCGGAAGCTGACGGCCGCCATCTCCCGCTCGGGCGGCGCGGTCATCTTCATCAACCAGATCCGCGAGAAGATCGGCGTCATGTTCGGGTCGCCCGAGACCACCACGGGCGGTCGGGCGCTGAAGTTCTACTCGACCATTCGCCTCGATATCCGCCGGCAGGAGACGATCAAGAACGGCACTGAGGCCATCGGGTCGCATACCAAGGTCAAGGTGGTGAAGAACAAGCTCTCACCGCCCTTCCGCGAGGCCGAGTTCGACGTGATCTACGGCGAGGGCATCTCGAAGGAAGGCTCGGTCCTCGATGCCGCCGTCGAGCAGAACCTGGTGGAGAAGTCGGGCACCTGGCATACCTACAAGACGGAGCGCATCGGGCAGGGCCGTGAGAACGCCAAGAAGTACCTCAAGGACAACCCCAAGGTCCTGGCGGACCTCGAGACCAGGGTGCGCGCGGCCCTCGGCCTCAAGCCGTCCGGCGCTGCCCCGGTGCCGGCGGAACCTCAGAAGGCCGCCAAGTAGGAGCCACGAGTGGACTTTCTTCAGCTTCTCACCGAGTGCGTGAAACGCAGCGCCTCCGACCTGCACCTCAAATCCGGCTCGCGCCCCATCCTGCGCGTGCACGGCCATCTCGAGACGCAGGACGACCTGCCGCCGATCACGCGCGACTTCATGCGCAAGACGGCCATGAACATGCTGGGGGAGCTCCGCTACAACGGTCTCATGGAAGGCGAGGAGATGGACCTCGGCCACACCGCGCCCGGCATCGGGCGCTTTCGTATCAACCTGTTCCTGTGCCAGGGCGATGTGCGCGCCGTGCTTCGCCACATTCCCGAGCACATCCCGGCTTTCGAGGGCCTGCATCTGCCCAAGGTGCTGGAGCGGCTCTGCCAGGAGCGGCGCGGCCTTATCCTCGTCACGGGTATCACCGGCTCCGGCAAGTCCACTACGCTCGCCGCCATGCTCGACTACATGAACCGGACCCGCAACGACCATATCGTCACCATCGAGGATCCGGTCGAGTTCGTCCATGAAGACAAGAAGTGCGTCATCAGCCAGCGCGAGATCGGCCAGGACTCGACCAGCTTCGCCCAGGCCCTGCGCGCCGCCCTTCGCCAGGACCCGGACATCATCCTGGTCGGTGAGATGCGCGACGCGGAGACGATGGAGGTGGCGATCAACGCAGCGGAGACGGGCCATCTCGTGCTCTCGACCCTCCACACCCTGAATGCGACCGAGACCATCAACCGCATCATCTCGATCTTCCCGCCTCACCAGGAGGATCAGATCCGCGCCCAGCTCTCCGCGGTCATCCAGGGCGTGGTGTCCCAGCGCCTCGTCGTCCGCGCCGACGGCAAGGGGCGCGTGCCTGCCGTCGAGGTGATGATCATGACCGGGCTCGTGCGCGAGTCCATTCGCGAGAAGGCCAAGACGCCCCAGATCCCCACGGTCATCGCCGCGGGCCAGGCGCAGTACGGCATGCAGACCTTCGACCAGTCGTTGCTCGGCTTGTACCGCGAGGAGCTCGTGACCTACGAGACCGCGCGCGACGCCGCGACCAACCCCGACGACTTCGATCTCAAGGTCAAGGGTATTTTCTCCACGGGTGAGATGACGTGGGACTCGAGTAGCGGTGGTTTCGTGGGCGAGCAGGCCGCCCCCAAGCCGGGCGTCTTGGGCAAGCCATCGGCCATGGCCAAGCCTCCGGGCGTCGCCAAGCGGGCTTGAGACCGTGCCGCCGCGGGGCCGCCGCACGGCGCGCGGCCCCCGGGAAAGGCGGGAGCTGGACGCGAAGGCCGCCAAGCTGGCGGCCTTCGAGCTTTTGGCGCGCAAAGCCTGGAGCGCGCGAGAGCTGATCTCCCGCCTCAAGCGTCGGGGCGCCCCCGATGAAGTCGCGCGTACGGTGGTGGCCGAGCTGACCACGCGCGGGTACGTGGACGACGTTTCCTTCGCGCGCTTCTGGGCCGAGTCGCGGGCCCGCGGCCGCCGCATCGGCAGTCGCCGCCTTCGCCAGGAGCTCCTCCAGAAGGGTATTCCGCGCGACCTGGCCGCCGTCGCCGTCGCCGCTGCCTTCGCCGAGGCCCCCGAGGCGGAGCGGTGCCTCGAGGCCGGCCGCCGCCGTCTGCCCGCACTCTTGCGCCGGGGCAGCGAGCGGGCCGCCCCGCGTCTCCGCGACTACCTCCTGCGCCGCGGCTACCCGCCGTCCCAGGTGATGCGGACGGTGGCTGCGCTCACGGGGGCTCGTCCCGACGGGCCCGACGAGACTCAATGACCCCCGGTATAATGGCCCCATGGCCATGACCGGATCCGAGCTTCGCCAGAAGTTTCTCGACTACTTCACGCGCCACGGGCATACCGTGGTGCGCTCGTCGCCCCTCGTGCCCGCCGAGGACCCCACCCTCCTCTTCACCAATGCGGGAATGGTGCAGTTCAAGAGCGTCTTCCTCGGCGAGGAGCAGCGCGACTACAAGCGCGCGGCCACCGCCCAGAAGTGCGTCCGGGCGGGGGGCAAGCACAATGATCTCGAGAATGTGGGGCGCACCGCGCGTCACCATACCTTCTTCGAGATGCTGGGCAACTTTTCCTTCGGCGACTACTTCAAGGACGAAGCGATCACCTTCGCTTGGGAATTCCTGACCACGGACCTGGCACTGCCCAAGGACCGGCTCAAGGCGACCGTGTTTACGGACGACGACGAGGCCTATGGGCTGTGGAAGAGGATCGCCGGCCTGAGCGACGACCGCATCCTCCGCTTGGGTGAGAAGGACAATTTCTGGGCCATGGGCGATACCGGCCCCTGCGGACCCTGCTCGGAGGTGCACTTCCACCAGGGCGATCACATTTCCTGCGCGGAGGAGCAGGCGGGCCGCCAGTGTCTCGGACCCGCCTGCGACTGCGACCGGTGGCTCGAGATCTGGAACCTCGTCTTCATGCAGTTCAACCGGGCCGCCTCCGGGGAGATGACGCCGCTCCCCAAGCCCTCCATCGACACGGGTATGGGACTCGAGCGTATCGCGGCGGTGGTGCAGGAAAAGCAATCGGACTACGATACCGATCTCTTCCGCCCGCTCATCAGTCACGTCGAGCGCATCTCGAAGATCCGCTATGGCACGGACGCCGACCACGACGTCTCCATGCAGGTGATCGCCGACCATGCGCGCACGGCGGCCTTCCTCATCACGGACGGGGTGACACCCTCCAACGAATGGCGCGGCTATGTCCTGCGACGGATCATGCGTCGGGCCATGCGCCACGGACGCCTGCTCGGGCTCACGGAGCCCTTCTTGTGGGATGTGACGAGGACGGTGGTGGAGATCATGGGCCACGCCTACCCCGAGATCGTGGAGGCTCAGGCGCGGGTGGAGAACGCCGTGAAGCAGGAGGAAGAGCGCTTCGCGGAGACGCTGGGTCTCGGCATGGCCAAGATCGACGAATACATTCGGACGCACGGACGGAATGTGAAGGTGAGCGTGTCCGACCGCGACCCGCGGCGGGAGGCGAGCGGAGCGGTCGCTCCCGTCCCGGCCCCCAACGTCGTCGACGGTCAGTTTCTCTTCACGCTCTACGACACCCACGGGTTTCCGACCGATCTCGCCACGGAGGTGTTCGAGGAGAAGGGCTGGACGGTACCAAAAGAGGCCATGGAGAAGTACGACGAGGAGATGGAGGCGCAGCGCGCGCGGGCGCGGGCGGGCGCGTCATTCGGCGACGCGACCGACGGGGAGGGCTCGGTCGAGATCTATCGCCAGCTCTCCGCGCAGCTGCCCAAGCCGCAGTTTCTCGGTTACACGGAGCTGGCGACGCCCGCGCGGATCCTCGCCCTGGTGGACGGGGGACGCCGGCTCACCGAGGCGAGCGAGGGCCAGACCGTGGAGGTCATACTCGATCGCACCCCCGCCTATGCGGAGTCTGGTGGACAGATGGGGGACACGGGCGCCATCACCGGGCGCGACGGGCAGGGGACCATCGAGGATACGTACTATCGCGGCGGCCAGATGATCGTCCACCGCGTGCGCGTGATCCAGGGCCGCTTGCGCGAGAACCAGGACGTGGCGGTCGCCGTTGAGTCGCGCCGGCGCCAGGGTCTCAAGCTCCATCATACGGGCACGCACCTGCTCCACGCCGCGCTCCGGAGGATTCTCGGCACCCACGTGGCCCAGGCCGGCTCCCTGGTGGCCCCCGATCACCTTCGCTTCGACTTCTCCCACGGCACGTCCGTCAAGGACAGCGAGGTGGCCAAGGTCGAGGACCTTGTCAATGAGCACGTCCAGGCGAATATCGTCGTCACGCCCGCCGAGATGGATCTCACCGCCGCTCTCCAGAGCGGGGCCATGGCCCTTTTCGGTGAGAAGTACGGCGATCGCGTCCGCGTCATCCGCATCGGGGATTTCTCCACCGAGCTGTGCGGAGGCACCCATCTCGAGGCCACCGGCCAGATCGGGCTCTTCAAGGTCGTGTCCGAGGGTGCGGTGGCCTCCGGGGTGCGGCGCATCGAGGCGGTCACGGGAGAAGCCGCACTTCGCCACGTGGGCCAGGAAGAGGCGGCCCTCCGCGAGTCGGCCGGTCTTCTCAAGATTCCACCCCTCGAGCTGCCCCAGCGCCTGCAGAAGCTCCTCGACGAGCAGAAGCAGCTCGAGAGGCAGCTCCGCGAGCTCGAGGCACGCGTGGCCAAGGGTCGCGCCCAGGAGCTGGCCGCTTCCGCGAAGATGGTGGGCGGGGTATCCGTACTGTCCGCGCGTCTCGATGGCCTCGACGCCGAGGGGCTGCGCTCGGTGATGGACACGCTGCGCGAGCGCATGAGCTCTGGCGTGATCGTCCTCGGATCCGCGATGGACGGGAAGGTCACCTTGATTGCCTCCGTCTCCCGGGACCTGACCAAGCGCATCCAGGCCGGCAAGCTCGTGCAGGAGATGGCGCCCCTCGTGGGCGGCAAAGGTGGCGGCCGCCCGGATCTGGCTCAAGGGGGCGGACCCGACGTCTCGCGCCTCGACGAGGCTCTGGCCCGCGTGCCGGGCCTGATCGAGCGCTGGGGGGTGGTCTAGCGCCGCCGCGGGCGCCGCGACCGGGAACATGGCAGACACGCGCGGGACTGTTCTCATCGTCGACGACGACCCGGTCAGTGTCGAGATGCTCGGCGACTATCTCACCCGGAAGCAGTTGGCCGTCGTCCGCGCCCACACCCTCGACGAGGCCCTCGCCGAGCTCGAAAGCGAGCGGCCGGAGGCGGCGGTGGTCGGGGTGCGGGTCGGCGATACGGGAGAGCTCGAGGTGATCAAGCGCATCCGCCAGGCGAACGTGCAGGTGGCGTTGCTCGCTACCGCGGTCCCCGAGGACGTCCATCTGGCCACGGCGGCTCTCGGGCTGGGCGCTCTCGACTATCTCCTCAAGCCCATCGACTTCGATTACCTGAGCCGCGCCATCGAGAAGGCGCTGACGGCGGCGGCGCCCGTCGTAGACTTCGCCGACATGACGCCCGAGCCCACAGTGAGCTCGCCGCAGACGCTCCTGTACACCCTGGCCCTCGAGGTGTTCCGGGCGACGCGGCCTTTGTCGCCGGAGGCTCGTGCCTCGGTGGGGACCGCGCTCGAGCAGGGGGCGCTCCAGGCGATGCAGCGCGGGGTGAGCGGCGAGAAGGCCGAGGTCATCCGCGCCCTGAACCAGGTGCGCACGCTCATTCGCTTCTCGAGAGATCTGGGTGATCTCGATGCGGCGACGGCCACGCGTCTCGAAGACTTCATGGGGCGGGCGCGCCGGTCGGTGGGACTCTCGTAGCGACCTCTCGCGCCACCCGTAGCTGCCAATCCGGAGGACGCCTCGTGGATTCCGCTGTGCTCTTCGATTTCGGCGGCACGCTCGACGCGGACGGAGTGGCGTGGAAGGAGCGCTTCCACCGTCTCTTCGAGGCGGAGGGCGTCCGCGTCGGGCCGGCGCGATTCGATCCCGCCTTCTACGCGGCGGATGACGCGCTGGTGGGGGCCGTGCCGGAGACGCTGCCCCTCGACGACACGGTGCTTCGGGTGGCCGCCGGCGTGGCCACGGCCCTCCGTCCCGAGGACCCGACCCTGGGCTCCCGCGTGGCCGCGCGGTTTCTCGCGGAGGCGCGAGCCTGCTTCGAGGCCAATGCGCGTGTGCTCGAACGGCTTGCCCGGCGCTACCGTCTCGGCATCGTGTCCAACTTCTATGGCAATCTTCCGACCGTATGCGATAATGCCAATGTCCGACGGTATTTCGGCGTCATCGTCGACTCTGCGCAGATCGGGTTCTTGAAGCCTGATCCGCGCATTTTCCTTGCCGCGGTCGAGACGCTGGGCGTCAAGCCCGGTCGCACCGTCATGGTGGGCGACTCACTGGCCCGTGACATGGCGGGAGCGCGAGCGGCGGGCATGGCGCATATCTGGCTCGCGCCCCATCCCGCGCGTCAGGGACAGCCGTGCTGCCAGGATGATCGCGTGATTCAATCGCTGGCTCAGGTGGAGGGACTGCTGCCGTGACGTCGGAACCGGGGCTGTCGGGCGGCATCATCGCCGCGGGTGAAGGCAGCCGCCTGAGACAGGCCGGCTGGACCGTGCCCAAGCCCATGGTGCGGGTGGCCGGCGTGCCGCTGATCGAGTCGACCATACGAAACTTCATGGCCGCGGGGATCTCCCGGCTGTCCATCATCGTCAATGAGCAGGAGCGGGATTGCGCGGCGTGGGTCCTCGCGCGATTTGCCGAGCTGGACCTCCGCATGATCGTGAAGACGACGGCCTCCTCGCTGGAGAGCTTCCGCGAAGTCGCGGGCGCTCCCGAGGTCGGACGCATGCTCGTGTCGACGGTGGACGCGTGGTGCCGCCCCGCCGACTTCGCGCGCTTCGTCTCTTCCGCGCTCCGCCGGCCTCGGGAGGCGACCGTGCTGGCCGTGACGCCCCTCATCGACGACGAGAAGCCGCTCGGAGTGGGACTGGACGCCGAGGGGCGCGTGACGGCGCTCGGCGTCGCCTCGCCCGCCCTGGTGACGGCCGGGGTCTATCTCGTCTCGGAGCGCGCGCGGCGGCTCGAGCCGCCGTCTCACCTCGGCCGGCTGCGCGAGCACCTGGGCTGGCTGCTGGACTCGGGCGAACCGATGTTCGGAGAAGTGATCGAAACAGTCGTGGACGTGGACCGCGCCGAGGACGTGGCGCTCGCCGAATCTCTGGCCGCCGCCCGCCTCCCGCGATGAGGGGCCCGCAGGCTAACGAAGCAGAGGGGCCATGGCCGGCGGCCGGCCAGGAGGGGAATGCGTGAGAGTGAGCGATCCATATTGCTGGGGCATCTTTCGCGAGGAGGCGCATTCGCCCGGCCGCGAGAGCGACGACTCCGAGATTCTACGCCTGACCGCGAAGGGCCTCGAGGCCAAGGGCTTTCAGGTCGATCTCAAGACGCCCGACGAGCTCGGCGGAGTGGTCGAGGCCAAGCCGCGCGGGATCTTTCTCATGTGCGAGCGGCCAGAGGCGCTGCAGGCGCTCCGAGCCCTGGAAGCCGATGGTGTTCGCGAGGTCAATAGCCCCGCCGCGGTGCTCGGCACCTACCGGGATCGCATGATCGCTCACTTCGCCGAAGCGGACGTGGCCTTCGTTCCGAGCCGCCTCGTGGCCACCGCGGGCGAGCGGGTCGACGTTCCCCAGCCGATCTGGGTGAAGCGCTCCGACGTCCACAACACCCAGGCGGGCGATGTCGTCTATGCCGCGGACGCGGGCGAGGCCGCGCGCGCGCTCGCGGGCATGGCCGCCCGAGGCATGTCGCGGGCCGTCGTCCAGCCGCACGTGGACGGCGACCTCATCAAGTTCTACGGCATCGGTCCCGGCGGCGTGAACGGCGAGCCGCCGTGGTTCCGGTGGTTCTATCACAAGGACCAGGCGCTCCGTGAATTCGCATTCGACCGGCGCGCCCTCGCCCGGCTCGTGCGCCAGGCCGCGGCCGCGCTGGGCCTCGAGATCTACGGCGGCGACTGCATCGTCACGCCCTCGGGCGAGATCGTGCTCATCGACCTCAACGCCTGGCCGAGCTTCGCCCTCTTCCGCGAAGAGGCCTCCTCCGCCATCGCCGCGTATCTGTCGGTGCGCTTCGGGAGAGGTGCGTGATGAGCGACGTGCGCGAGCCGGGACCGCGGTCCAGGGAGATCGTCGAGCGCGAGCGCCGCCATGCCGCGGCGGGGTTGCAGGGCTTCGCGCTCTATGCCGGGCTGGCCATGGCGCGGGGCCAGGGTTGTACCCTCGTGGACGAGGACGGGCAGGAGTACATCGACTTCATCGCGGGCATTGCCGTCGGCTCCATCGGCCACTGCCACCCGCACTACGTCGAGGCGCTCAAGCAGCAGGTCGAGAAGCTCACCTTCGGCAGCTTCACCACCGAAGTGCGCGCGCGCTTCCTCGAGCTGGTCGCCTCCATCACGCCGGAAGGTCTCTCGCGCATCCAGATGTTCTCCGGGGGGGCGGAGGCGGTGGAGGCGGCCTTGCGGCTCGCCAAGGCCGCCACGGGCAAGGACGAGGTCATCGGTTTCTGGGGCGGCTTCCACGGCAAGACGGGAGGGGTGCTCGGCCTCCTTGGGAGTGACTTCAAGCACCACCTCGGGCCGTTCATGCCCGGCCAGTACTCGGCGCCCTACGCCGACTGCTACCGCTGTCCGCTCAAGCTCACCTATCCTGACTGCGGCATCGCCTGCGCCGACTTCGTGCGCGACGTGATCCGCTATCAGACGGGCGGCGAGATCTCCGCCATCATCGTGGAGCCGATGCAGGGGACCGCCGGGAACATCATCCCGCCCGAGGGATTTCTGCGCGCCATCCAGCAGATCGCCAAGGAAGCGGGAGCGCTCCTCATCGCGGACGAGATGATCACGGGCTTCGGGCGGACGGGGCTCATGTGGGGCGCCCAGCATGACGGGGTGGTGCCCGACATCATGACGGTGGGCAAGGGCATGGGGGGCGGCTTCCCCCTGTCCGCCGTCGTCTCCACGGACGATCTGACGAGCCGCAAGCCCTGGTCCAATCCGTCTGCCAGCTCGTCCTCGTACGGCTCCAACCCCCTCGCCGCCGCGGCCGGACTGGCCGCGGTCGAAATCATCCTCAAGGAAAACCTCGTCAAGAACGCGGAGCGCGTGGGCTCGGTCATGCTCACCCGGCTCGAGATGCTCAAAGAGAAATACCGGTGCGTGGGCGAGGTGCGCGGCCGCGGCCTGATGCTCGGCATCGAGCTGGTGAAGGACCGGCGCACCAAAGAGCCTCTGGGCAAGGACGTGACGCAGGCCCTCTACAAGGAGTGCCTCCGGCGCGGGCTCGCGTCCATGACCTATTCGCCGACCGTACGCATCAACCCGCCGCTCGTCATCAGCGAGGAGACTGCGCTCAACGGGCTCGCCATTCTCGACGAGGCCCTGGGGACGATCGTCAGGGCGCACCGGCTCGAGTAGCATGTATCGTGGGGCCGTCCTC
>WNGE01019264.1_pt1 | contig 20149 bp, 22 predicted proteins | sample 5400651 | NCBI WGS metagenome assembly WNGE01 (sample SAMN13153370, study PRJNA577476) | soil metagenome | isolation source: 60 cm soil or saprolite under grassland replicate 2 | place: USA:California | collected 2016-06-15 | reverse complement strand
CCGCGAAGGTGAAGCGGGCCCGTTGCGCATGGGCCTAAGCGTGCGGCCGATCAACGGCCGAGCGGTTCTGATCGGCTCGCATGGCCGTGCGCAGCGCCTTGGGGATGGGCCGCGCCCGCCCGCCGCAAACGAAGGCGACCCGCACGTGCGCTTCGACCAGAAGCTCGTCCCCTCGCAGGATCTGCTGCTTGAGCGTGATCGAGGCGCCCTTCACCTCCTCCGGCGCGGTCGCCACCTCCAGCACGTCGTCCATGCGCGCGGGCCTGAGGAACTCGATCTGCATCGAGCGCACCACGAAGGCAAAACCCGGCGCCTCCGCGCGCGCTTCTTCGAACAGCGCGCGATGACCGGCACCGAGCAGGCGCAGATGATTGGTGCGGCCGCGCTCCATGAAGCGCAGATAAGTGGCGTGATAGACGATGCCGGAAAAATCCGTGTCCTCGTAATAGACGCGAACGGACATGACGTGACGGCCGCCCCGAATTTCGCCGTCGAGAACGTTCATCGCCACGGCACGCGTGTGCGCATCGCCGCCTCCCAGTTCTTGCCGTCGAACGGTCGCGGCGAAATCGCGGCAAGGTCTATGTCGTCGAGGCAGCGCACATTGACGTCGATCTTGTCCGGATCCGAGCGCGGCACGTAGAACGGATGAATGCCGCAGTGCTTGCAAAACGTGTGCTTTGCGGTCCGAGTATTGAACTCGTACGTCGTCAGATCGTCCTTGCCGCTGATGAGCTCGAACTGCTCCGGCGGCACGATCAGGTGCAGAATTCCTTTCTTGGTGCAAATCGAGCAATTGCAATCGCTCACGGACGCAAGATCGGCCGTGACGCGGAACCGCACGCGCCCGCAATGGCATCCGCCTTCCATGGTCTTGAGCATGGTCGTCCCGATCAGTCCTGCGTTCCCTCGCCAAACAACCCGAATTGCGCCGGATCGCGCGCGGGCTCTGCCAGCCCGAGATGACGGAAGGCGTGCGAGGTCAAGAGCCGCCCGCGCGGGGTGCGCTGGAGAAAACCCTTCTGGATCAGAAACGGTTCGATGATTTCCTCGATGGCGTCGCGCGGCTCGGAGAGCGCCGCCGCGATGGTCTCGATTCCGACCGGGCCGCCGCCGTAGTTCTCCGCGATCGTCGTGAGGTAGCGCCGGTCCATGCCGTCGAGCCCGGCGGCATCGACCTCGAGCTCGACCAGCGCGCGGTCGGCGGCGGCGCGGTCAATCGCCGTTGCGCCCGCGACCAGCGCAAAATCCCGCACCCGACGCAACAGCCGTCCGGCGATGCGGGGCGTGCCGCGCGCGCGACGCGCGATCTCGTTCGCCCCATCGCCGGTCATGCCGATGCCGAGCACGCGCGCGCCCCGGTTGACGATCTCTTCGAGCTCGCTCTCGGAATAAAAATTGAGCCGCACCGGAATCCCGAAGCGGTCGCGCAGCGGGTTGGTGAGCAGACCCGCGCGCGTGGTCGCGCCGATCAGCGTGAACTTGGCGAGATCGATCTTGACCGAGCGCGCGGCCGGCCCCTCGCCGATGATGAGGTCGAGCTGGAAATCTTCCATGGCCGGATAGAGAATTTCCTCCACCGCCGGATTGAGCCGGTGGATCTCGTCGATGAAAAGCACGTCGCGCTCTTCCAGGTTGGTCAGCAGCGCCGCGAGGTCGCCGGCCTTTGCGATCACCGGTCCCGACGTTGCCCGAAAATTCACGCCGAGCTCGCGTGCCACGATCTGCGCGAGCGTGGTCTTGCCGAGCCCCGGCGGGCCGACGAACAGCACATGGTCGAGCGCCTCGCGCCGCGCACGCGCCGCCTCGATGAACACCGCCAGGTTCGAACGCGCCTGCTGCTGACCGATGAACTCGCCGAGCCGCTGCGGGCGCAGCGAGCCGTCCGCATCGTCGTCGCGGCGTTCGGCCGTCACCAGGCGGCGGGGGTTCGAGCTCAACGCGGCATCCTCACAGCGTGCGCTCCCGGCTATACTTGTTCGGCAACAACTCGCCGATGCCAGCGACGACGGGACCGTTCGCGCTAGGCACGATGACGCGGGCGTTGCGATCATAGTCCCAAATCAGCTCGCGGCAGCTCCCGCAGGGCGACACCACGACGATGGCCTGATCCGCTTCGGCGGCCTCGGGATGGCGCACCGCCACGATGGTCTCGATCCCGGTCTCGCCGACGTCGGTGACCGCCCGGCCGAGCGCCACCGCCTCGGCGCACACCGCCATGCGGCCCAAATACGCATCGAGATTGACCCCGGTATAAATGCGGCCGTCGCGTGTGCGCAGCGCCGCGCCGACTTCCTGCCAGTCGTTGCGATAGCGCCGCTTGATCGCTTCGCTCGCCGCGGCGATCAGCTCCTGGTCGCGGTCGCTCAGCATCGAACCCCGTCCGCGTCCGTCATTTTGCAAGCTCCTTCAATCCGAGCCGGATCAGCCGCGCGGCATCCGCGCCCTCGCCCGCGTTGCGCGCCGCGGCGGCGATGGCGGCCGCGGCCTGCGGCTGGCCGTAGCCGAGATTGACCAGCGCGGAGACCGCGTCCACGAGCGGCTGCGGCGCGCGCCTCTCTTCGACCGCGCCGGAGAGCCGGATCACCGCCGGATCGAGATCGGCGTAGGCCGGCGCCTTGTCCTTGAGTTCCGTCACGATGCGCTCGGCGACCTTCGGGCCGACGCCGGGCGTGCGCGCCACCATGGCCTTGTCGCGCATGGCGATGGCCGAGGCGAGATCGGCGGGCTTGAGCGTGCCGAGCACGGAGAGCGCGACCTTGGCACCCACACCCTGCACGGTCTGCAACAGACGAAACCATTCGCGCTCGACGTCGGTGCGGAAGCCGAACAACCTGATCTGATCCTCGCGCACGTAGGTTTCGATCGACAGCGTGGCGGGCTGGCCGACACCCGGCAATTCCTGCAGCGTGCGCGCGGAGCATTGCACGAGGTAGCCGACGCCGTTGACGTCGAGGACAACGAAATCCTCGCCGTAACTATCGATGATGCCCTTGAGCTTGCCGATCATGCGCGCGCCTATTTGGCCGATGCAACGGCTGCGGGCAAGGCGCCGGCGAAAAGGAGCGCGGCGAGGTCCATGGCGACGTTCCCGAACAAACAAGACCGCAATCTAGTCGACCAGCCGGCGGCAACAACCGTCGGCGGCCTTGTCAGCCCGCCGCCACCTTGAGCACAGTGCTGCGGCGATGATGCGCATGGCATACCGCGATCGCGAGCGCGTCGGCCGCATCCTCCGACTGCGGATCGGCCTTCGGCAGCAGCACGCCGATCATCATGCGGATCTGCGCCTTCTCGCTGTGGCCGGCGCCGACGATGGTCTTTTTCACCAGATTCGGGGCGTATTCGGCGACCGGCAGGCCCGCGATCGCCGGCACCAGCATGGCGATGCCGCGCGCCTGGCCGAGCTTGAGCGTCGCGGTGGCGTCCTTGTTGACGAAGGTCGCCTCCACCGCGGCTTCGTGCGGCGCATGCTCTTCGACCACGCGCCGCAGGCCGTCGTGGATGGCGAGCAGGCGCATGGCGAGCTCAGCCTTGTCGTCGGTCGCAAGCGACCCGCAGGCAAGAAAGCTCAGCCGGTTGCCGTCGAGCGCCACCACGCCCCAGCCGGTGCGGCGGAGCCCGGGATCGATGCCCAGGATGCGAATCAGACCGCGCATGATAATCCTTTGATAGCCCCGCCGGCGGCAACAGCCTAGGCCACTGGCAAGCTTTCCCGCTTCGACTTGGGATCAGGCGCGCGCGCCGTAGCCGACCCGCCGAGGGGCGCGCAACCCGTGCTCGTCGCGCGGCTCGCGACGCCGGTTGGCGTGCCGCCGCCGGCTCCTCCGATGACGGCAAGCCTATGCGCTGAGCTTCTGCATCAGCGCGTCCGAGACCTCGAAATTGGCGTAGACGTTCTGCACGTCGTCGTGCTCGTTGAGCGTCTCAATCAGCTTGAAGAGTTTCTCGCCCTGCTCGTCGTTGATCGCAACCGTGTTCTGCGGCTTCCACACCAAGGCCGCCTTGCGCGGCTCGCCGAACTTCGCCTCCACCGCCTTGGCCACCTCGCGCAGCGAATCCGGCGTGGTGTAGATTTCGTGTCCGCTCTCGTTCGACACCACGTCCTCGGCGCCCGCCTCGATCGCGGCCTCCAACATGGCGTCGGCGCTTGCAACCTTGGCGTCGTACTCGACGGCGCCGACACGGTCGAACATGAAGGAGACCGCGCCGGTCTCGGCCAGGTGGCCTCCGGACTTGGTGAAGGTCGCGCGCACCTCGCCCGCGGTGCGGTGGCGGTTGTCGGTCAGGACCTCGACGATGACGGCCACGCCGCCCGGCCCATAGCCCTCGTAGCGGATCTCGTCATAGCTTTCCGCTTCGCCGCCGGTGGCTTTCTTGATCGCGCGGTCGATATTGTCCTTGGGCATGTTCTCCGCGCGGGCGGCGATGACTGCGGCGCGCAGGCGCGGATTCATGGCGGGGTCGGGCAGCCCCATTTTGGCCGAGACGGTGATTTCGCGCGCAAGCTTTCCGAACAGCTTGGATTTCGCCGCATCCTGCCGCCCCTTGCGGTGCATGATGTTCTTGAACTGGGAATGGCCGGCCATGGTTTGCTCCTCGACGGCCCGCGCTCCGCGCAAGACGAAAAGCGCGATCGGCGAAGTCATGGGAAAATGGATTGATGTCAGAGGCGTTATAGAACGCGCCTGCGCTCAAATCCAGAACCGCCTCGCGAGAAATTTCGCGAAGATGGTGCCGCGGCGAGCGCGTAGGTCAATTTCAGTCGTTTCCAGCGACGCTGCGTGCGGACGCGGCAAATCGGTGTTGCCCGCGTCACGATCGAGAAGCAACAAGCGTCCTCATTCCCAAAATTGCGGCCGCGCCTCTTGCAGCCGGCCCCCCAGGCGCACGGCTGCAATGCGGCGCGCGAGCCCGCTGGCGTCGTCGGTCTCGACCGCGAGCGCGCACAACGTCGCCTCGCCCATCGCCGGCTCGAAGCGCGCGCCCGGAATTTTGCGCAGGAACCGCGTCAACGGCTCGTCCTTGTCCATTCCAATCACGGAATCGTAATCGCCGGTCATGCCGACGTCGGAGATGAAGGCGGTGCCGCGCGGCAGGATCTGATGGTCCGCCGTCGGCACGTGGGTGTGGGTGCCGACCACGAGGCTCGCGCGCCCGTCGCAGAAATGGCCCATCGCCTGCTTCTCGCTCGTCGCCTCGCCGTGAATGTCGATGATGATGGCGTCGGCCATTTGCTTGAGCGGGCAGGCCGCGAGCTCGCGCTCGACCGCGGCGAAAGGATCATCCAGCGGGTCCATGAAGATGCGGCCCATGGCGTTGACGACCAGCACGCGCGCGCCGTTCTTAGCGTCGATCAGCGCGGCACCGCGGCCGGGCGTGCCGGCGGGATAGTTGATCGGGCGAAGCAGCTTCGGCGCGCGTTCGATGAAAACCAGCGCCTCCTTCTGGTCCCAGGAATGGTTGCCGCCCGTAATCACGTCGGCGCCGGCGTCGACGAATTCCTGGTAGATCGCTTCGGTGATGCCGAAGCCGCCGGCGGCGTTCTCGCCGTTGATGGCGACGAAATCGAGGTTCCAATCCTGCACGAGGACGCCGAGCCGCTCGAGCAAGACGGCACGCCCGCTACGTCCCACGATGTCGCCGATGAAAAGGATGCGCATCCGTCACATGATCCGTCACATGGCCCGGCAATCGATGACCTCGCGCTCGGTTAGCACGAGATCGAGGCGGACATCGCGAGGAGTTGTCGGCACGCTCGAGATTTCCTGCGCGGCGAAGGCTACGCCGCAGGCGATGATGGTCTTGCGCGCGCGCAGCGCCGCAACCGTCATGTCGTAATAACCGGCGCCGTAGCCGATGCGGTGGCCGCTGCGGTCGAAGGCCAAGAGCGGCACGATGAGAATGTCGGGAGCGACTTCGGGTGCCTCGGGCGCAGGCTCGCGGATGCCCCAAATCCCCGGCATCGTTTCGCCAAAGGCGAAGGCGCGCATGGTGAGCGGCTTGCCGCGCCCGGCGACCGCCGGCAGCGCCAGCTGCGCACCGAAATCCGCGAGCTTGCGCATCAACGGGATGGGATTGATCTCGCTCCCCATCGGCATGAAGCCCGCGACGATCGCGTCCGGCATCACCGCGACCGGAAACGGCCGCGCCGCAATGGCTTGCGCCGCGGCGGCGCGCACGCCGGCCGGCAGCGCATCGCGGCGCGCGCGGGCCTGGCGGCGAAGCGCGGCTTTGGCGTCTTCAATCGAGGTGGATTGAGCCATCGATCTGAGGCGTGAGCGCGGAGCCGCAATGGCCGTTGGAGCGTCGATCCCGGGTTCCCTACGAAAGTAGGTGGGCGCCATATGTCCGAGCCCACGAGCCCGGTCAGGGACAGCTCCCTTCAGGATCGATAAGGCCCCGGGCTCAGCCGCGGCATTGAGCGCGGCGACGACCGCCGCCTGCGTCGCCTGGGCACGGTCGGCCGACACCACGCTCGCGTCCTGCAGCGTGGCGAGCTCGGGCTCGAGCCGCTGCAACTTCTCCTTCACCTCCGACAGCTCATCGGCGAGCGCCAGCGCGGCCATGACGGTGAGGCGGGTATCGCCGATCTCGCCGAAGCGAGCCCGCAACGCCACGATGCGCGCGTCGAGATCCTCGGCCAGACGCGTGAGACGCGCCTCTTCGCCGTTCTCGCAGGCCATGCGGAACTGGCGGCCGTTGATGGTGACGCTGACCTGCGGCATGGCATGCCTCAGCGCTCGTTCGGAGCGAGCACGGAACGGATGCTGTCGATGGCGGCATCGAGCCTCTGAGCCACCTCGCGATTGGCGATTTCCAGCGTGCGGGTACGCGCCGCCGCCGCGTCGAGCTCGGAGGCGAGGCGCGAGCGGTCGGCGCCGAGCGCGTGCAGCTGGGCGTCGAGCGTCTGCTCACCGCGGTCGGCCTCGCGCCGACGCTCGACCGCCGCCGCAAGCGCATCGAGTGCAAGCGCAAGACGTTTGCTGGCCGCGTCGATGGCGCTGGGCTCGGTCATTCTCGGCAACCCCCTTGGGCCGGCCGATACGGGCCGGATTCGACAGCCGGGCGGCGTAAAAATCTTTTGCGTCGGCAAGCAGTTACAAAGAGAAGCCTACGTTGCGTGTGGGCTTGTCGTCAACGTTGGACCGCAATTCATCGCTGCCCCTGTGAATGGCGAGCGCGCCACATGCCGGCATTCTTTGACTCCCCTCGCCCGCGTGCTAGAGCCTCGCCCGAGCAACCCCGCTTGGCCCAGCGATGACCAGCCCCAAGTCGCTCCTTGCTGCAGCGGCCGCCCCTGCGGCGCAAACCACGGCGATGCGCCGCGACGAACGCGCCCCTGCGACGCGCGCGCGCCATGACCGCATGGCGAATGCTATCCGCGCGCTCGCCATGGACGCGGTCGAACAGGCGAAATCCGGCCATCCCGGCCTGCCCATGGGCGCGGCCGACGTCGCCACCGTGCTGTTCACGCGGTTTCTCAAATTCGATGCGGCCGATCCCGCCTGGCCCGACCGCGACCGCTTCGTGCTGTCGGCCGGTCACGGCTCGATGCTGATCTACGCGCTGCTTTATCTCCTCGGCTACGAGAAGATGACGATCGAGGAGATCAAGCGCTTCCGCCAATTGGGCTCGATCACGCCCGGCCACCCCGAGAGCTTCCTCACGCCGGGCGTGGAGACGACCACCGGCCCGCTCGGCCAGGGGCTGGGCAATGCGGTCGGCATGGCGATCGCCGAGCGCCACCTCGCCGCTACGTTCGGCCCCGAGCTCGTGGACCATCGCACTTACGTGCTTGCCTCCGACGGCGATCTGATGGAGGGCGTGAGCCAGGAGGCGATCGCGCTCGCCGGGCATCTCAAGCTCAACAAGCTGATCGTATTGTTCGACGACAACGCCATCTCGATCGACGGTCCGCTGTCGCTTTCGGATTCCGTCGATCAGGTCAAGCGCTTCGAGGCCGCCGGCTGGGCGGCGACGCGCATCGACGGGCACGATCCCGAGGCGATCGCGAAGGCGCTGGAGAAGGCTCAGGCCTGCGATCGGCCCTCGCTGATCGCCTGCCGCACCATCATCGGCTTCGGCGCGCCGAGCAAGGCAGGCACCGAGAAGTCCCACGGCGGCCCCGAGACGCGCGCGGAGTTCGAGCATCGCGCGCGCGGCGAGTTGCCGAAGGAGAAGCTTGCGGCGGCCGTGCGTGCGGTGAAGGAGAAACTCATCTCCGCCGCCAAGGAGGTGGCGACCCGCAACGCTTCCGAAGGCGCGCTCGAGGCGCTGACAGCCGCCGTCCCGGCAATGATCGGCGGCTCCGCCGACCTCACCGGCTCCAACAACACCAAGCCCAAGGGCATGACGGTGCTTTCCGCCGCCGACTATTCCGGCCGGTTCATCCACTATGGCGTGCGCGAGCACGGCATGGCCTCGGCGATGAACGGCATGGCGCTGCACGCGGGCATCATTCCCTATTCCGGCACGTTCCTCGTCTTCTCCGACTATTGCCGCCCGGCGATCCGGCTTGCCGCGCTCGCGGGCGAACGCGTCATTTACGTCATGACCCACGATTCGATCGGGCTCGGCGAAGACGGCCCAACCCACCAGCCGGTCGAGCACCTTGCCGCCTTGCGCGCCATCCCGAACCTCCACGTCTTCCGTCCCTGCGACGCGGTCGAGACGGTCGAATGCTGGCAGCTCGCTCTCGAAAATGCGCAAGCGCCGAGCGTTCTCGCGCTCACCCGGCAAAACTTGCCGCAGTTGCGGCTTGCCCATGACGACACGAACCGCTGCGCCGCCGGCGCCTACGAGCTCGTCCCTGCGGAGGGGGCCGCCGAGGTTTCGCTGTTCGCCACCGGCTCCGAGGTGTCCATCGCCGTCGAGGCGCATAAGCTGCTGCGCGAGCGCGGCGTTTCTGCGCGCGTGGTGTCGGTGCCCTGCTTCGAGCTCCTGCGCGCGCGTCCCGCCGCCGAACGGCGGGCGATCGTCGGCACGGCGGCCAAGGTCAATGTCGCGGTCGAGGCTGCGGTGCGGCAAGGCTGGGACGAGATCATCGGCTCGGACGGCGCTTTCGTCGGGATGACGACGTTCGGCGCGAGCGCGCCCTACAAGGACCTCTACAAGCACTTCGGGATCACGCCGGAGAGGGTCGCCACGGCGGCGTTGAGCAAGCTTGGGAAGGCCTAACGGACCGTGCCGCGCGTCACTATTTAATGTGTCATGCTCCCGCGCGGTCTCTGCGCAAGCGGGGAACCGGCCATGAAGGGGAGCGAAGGAGCCGGGAATGTCAGTTCGTGTGGGCATCAACGGGTTCGGCCGCATCGGCCGCAACGTGCTGCGCGCCATCGCCGAAGCGGGGCGCACCGATATCGAGGTCGTCGGCATCAACGATCTCGCCCCGGTCGAGACCAACGCGCATCTCCTGCGCTTCGATTCCGTCCACGGCCGCTTTCCCGGCGAGGTGACGGTCAAGGGCGACGCGATCAGCATCGGCAACGGCCTGATCAAGGTGACTGCCATCAAGGAACCCGCGAAGCTGCCGTGGAAGGACCTCGGCATCGATGTTGCGCTCGAGTGCACGGGCATCTTCACCTCGAAGGACAAGGCCGCCGCGCACCTTGCCGCCGGCGCCAAGCGCGTCATCATCTCGGCGCCCGCCGAGGGCGTCGATCTCACGGTGGTCTATGGCGTCAATCACGACAAGCTCACGCCGGAGCACAAAGTCGTCTCCAACGCCTCGTGCACCACCAACTGTCTGGCGCCGGTCGCGAAGGTGCACGGTGCATTCCTACACCAATGACCAACCCTCGCTCGACCAAGTGCACAAGGACCTCTACCGGGCGCGCGCCGCCGCGATCAACATGATCCCGACCTCCACCGGCGCGGCAAAAGCCGTTGGGCTCGTGCTGCCGGAACTCGCCGGCAAGCTCGACGGCGTCGCGATCCGCGTGCCGACACCGAATGTCTCGGTCATCGACTTCAAATTTGTCGCCAAGCGCGCGACCACGAAGGACGAGATCAACGGCGCCGTGAAGCGCGCCGCCGAGCAGCAGCTCAAAGGCATCCTCGGCTACACCGAGGCGCCCAACGTCTCCAGCGATTTCAACCACGATGCGCACTCGTCCGTGTTCGCCATGGACCAGACCAAGGTGATGGACGGCACGCTGGTGCGGGTGATGTCGTGGTACGACAACGAGTGGGGCTTCTCCAACCGTATGGTCGACACCGCGGTTGCGATGGGGAAGCTGATCTGACCCACCGGCGATGAGCGCGCGTCCCGTTGCGGTGGTTTCGGTTCGCATGACCACGCGCGCAGGCCACTGATATGTTCCGCACCCTCGATGAGGCCGACGTGAGGGGCAAACGCGTGCTCGTGCGTGTCGATCTCAACGTGCCGGTCGAAAACGGCAAGGTCGCGGACACGACCCGCATCGAGCGGGTGGCTCCGACCATCCGCGAGATTGCCGACAAGGGCGGCAAGGTGATCCTGCTCTCCCATTTCGGACGCCCGAAAGGGCCCGATCCGGCACAATCGCTCAAGCCGTTCGCGCCGGCGATCGCAGCCGTCCTCGAGCGGCCGGTCGCGTTCGCGGAGGATTGCATCGGCGAACGGGCGTCGGCCGCGGTGAACGCCATGAAGCCGGGCGACATCCTGTGCCTGGAGAACACCCGATTCCACCCGGGCGAGGAGCGCAACGATCCCGGTTTCGTCGCGCAGCTCGCCGCGCTCGGAGACATTTTCGTCAACGACGCCTTCTCGGTGGCGCACCGCGCCCACGCCTCGGTCGAGGGCCTCGGCCACAGGCTGCCGAGCTATGCTGGCCGCACCATGCAGGATGAGCTCGAGGCGCTCGCGAAAGTATTGCAGACCCCGGTCCGTCCGCTCGCGGCGATCGTCGGCGGAGCCAAGGTATCGACCAAGCTCGACCTGCTCGGCAGCCTGCTCGCAAAGGTCGACACGCTCATCATCGGCGGCGGCATGGCCAATACCTTTCTGGCCGCGTGCGGACATTCCGTGGGCAAATCGCTGTGCGAGCACGATCTCCTGCCGACCGCGCGCGAGATCATGGCCAAGGCGAAGGCCAAAGGCCGCGAGCTGGTATTGCCGGTGGACGCCGTGGTTGCCAAAACGTTCGCGACCAACGCGCCTTCGCGCGTGGTCGCGGTGGACAGGGTGGGCGACGATGAGATGATCCTGGACATCGGCCCGCGCAGCATCGAGCATGTCTGCTCCGTGCTCGCCCGGGTCAAGACGCTGGTCTGGAACGGGCCGTTCGGCGCCTTCGAGCTCGAACCTTTCGACATCGGCACGGTCGAGGTCGCCGAAGCCGCGGCGGAACTCACCGCCGCCGGGAAGATTATTACAGTGGCGGGCGGCGGTGACACGGTCGCGGCGCTCAATGCCGCCGGCGCGACCGGGCGGTTCACCTATGTTTCGACCGCTGGCGGCGCGTTCCTCGAATGGCTGGAGGGCAAGCCTTTGCCGGGGGTCGAGGTGCTCAGGGTCGGGTAACGGACGACAAAGCGATCCGCCCTTTGCCAACGGCGTAAAGAGGCGGCAAAATCACGAATGAGTGCGCAACGACGAAGGAGGGTTGCGATGAACCTCGCTGAGCTCAACAAGGTCGCCGAGGCCATGGTCGCGCCGGGCCGCGGCATTCTCGCCGCCGACGAGTCGTCGGGCACCATCAAGAAGCGCTTCGACGCGATCGGCTTGGAATCTACCGCCGACAACCGCCGCGACTACCGCGAGCTGCTCTTTCGCTCGTCCGAGGCGATGTCGAAATACATTTCCGGCGTCATTCTCTACGATGAGACCATCCACCAGACCGCCAAGGACGGCACCCCGCTGGTGAAAGTGATCGAGAACGCGGGCACGATCCCGGGCATCAAGGTCGACAAGGGGACGAAGCCGTTACCGTTCGCTCCCGGCGAACTGATCACCGAAGGCTTGGATGGTCTGCGCGAGCGCCTGGTCGAATATCGCGGGCTCGGCGCCAAGTTCGCCAAATGGCGCGCGGTGATCGACATCGGCGCCGGCATCCCGAGCTACGTCGCGATCATGACCAACGCGCACGCGCTCGCGCGTTACGCCGCGCTCTGCCAGGACGAGGGCATCGTTCCCATCGTCGAGCCGGAAGTGTTGATGGACGGCGATCACGACGCCGAGCGCTGCTACGTGATCACCGAGTGGGTGCTCAAGACCGTGTTCGAGCAGCTCTACTATCAGAGGGTGGCGCTCGAAGGCATGGTGCTCAAGCCCAACATGGTGGTCGCGGGCAAGAAGTCGAAGACCCGTGCCGGCGTCGACGAGGTGGCGGAGAAAACCGTGAAGGTGCTCAAAGCCTGCGTGCCCGCCGCCGTCCCCGGCATCGCTTTCCTCTCCGGCGGCCAGTCGGACGAGGAGGCAACCGCTCACCTCGACGCCATCAACCGCATCGGCGGCCTGCCGTGGCGCCTCACCTTCAGCTACGGCCGCGCGCTGCAAGCGGCGCCGCAGAAGGCCTGGTCCGGCAGGAGCGAAAACGTCGCGGCCGCCCAGCGCGCCTTCACCCACCGCGCCATGATGAACAGCCTCGCCACACGCGGGCAGTGGAAGCAGGATCTGGAGAAGAAAGCAGCATAACCGAAAGCTCGGCGATCCGACCCCATCGGCGCGTCTTGCGCCCGATCCTGGGACGGCGACGCAACTATGGCGCCAGCGTTGCGTTGCCCGGGTTTTTACCGTCTCGTAGGGTTGCGGCTCTATAAACGCCCCCAAACCGCCCGATTGCGGGGGCAATCGACGTCCATGGCGTCCCGAGAAAAACCGGCCGACCCGCGGCGCCCCGTCCCGCGCCTTTATCTCGTGACCCCGCAGAACCCTGCCGGGCTCGCGGATCGACTCACCGAAGCGCTCGACGCGGCCGACGTTGCCGCCGTGCTGCTGCGCCTGCCGCAGGCCGACGAGCGCACGCGGGTCAACCACGCCAAGGCGCTGGCGCCCACGGTGCAGGGTAAGGGCGCGGCACTCCTCCTCGACGGATATCCCGATCTCGCGGTGCGTGCCGGCGCCGACGGTGCGCATCTGAGCGGGATCGACGCATTCATGGCGGCGCTGGCGACGCTCAAGCCCGCGCGCATCGCCGGCTGCGGCCGACTTGCGACCCGGCACGACGCCATGCTCGCCGCCGAAGCCGGCGCCGACTACGTCATGTTCGGGGAGCCCGACGCCACCGGCCGCCGGCCAGCCTTCGACGCCGTCGCCGAGCGCGTGGCCTGGTGGGCGCAGCTGTTCGAAGTCCCGTGCGTCGGATTTGCCGCCTCGCTCGAGGAGCTGGAGCCGCTCGCGGCGGCCGGCGCCGATTTCATCGCGCTTGGCGATTGCATCTTTGCCGATGCACGCGGGGGCGCTGCGGCGATGGCGGACGCGGCGCGACGGCTGGCAGCTGCGGAGACGGTCGCATGAGAATCGCGCGCTATGGCGCGGCCGGCATTCTGGCGATCATCCTGTCGGGGGCCATGATCGAGCCTGCCTCAGCGCAGGCGCCGGTCGAACTCAGCCCGCCCACGACGCCGCCTGCCGCAAAACCGGCTGCCAAGCCGGTCCCCAAACCGGCTCCGCCCAAGCCCGCTCCAACCCAGGCCGCGGCCCCGGCACCGCCGCCGGCCGCGCCCCGGCGCGAGGTCGATATCGCTTACGGCGCGTACCAACGCGGCTACTACATCACCGCCTTTGCGGCCGCGACCCGTCGGGTGGAGGAGCGGAAAGATCCGAAAGCGATGACGCTGCTCGGCGAGCTCTATGCCAACGGCTTGGGCATCCAGCGCGACGACAAGAAGGCGGCCGAATGGTATCGGCTGGCTGCCGAGCGCGGCGATCGCGAGGCCATGTTCGCGCTCGCCATGTTGCATTTCAGCGGCCGCGCACCGGCGCCGTCAATCGCGAAGAGGGTGCAAAGCTGCTTGCGGCCGCCGCCAAGCTCGGGAACCCCGCGGCCGCCTACGATCTCGGCCTGCTGTACATCGAGGGCCAATTGTTCCCGCAGGATTTTGCGCGCGCGGCCGAGCTCTTCCGCAGCGCCGCACAGGTCGGAAATGCGGAAGCCCAATACGCGCTCGCGACCCTCTACAAGGAGGGGCGAGGCGTGCCGAAGGATTTGGTCGAGGCGGCACGGCTCTTGGCCGCGGCCTCGCTCGCCGACAACACCGATGCCCTGGTCGAATACGGCATCGCGCTGTTCAACGGAACGGGCGTTGCCAAGAACGAGAGGCTGGCGGCGGTACTGTTGGCGAAGGCTGCACGCAAGGGCAACCCGATTGCGCAAAATCGTCTCGCCAACATCCTTGCGGTCGGACGCGGCGCGAATCTCAATCCGGTGCAGGCGATCAAATGGCACATCATCGCCAAGGCCGGCGGGGTGAGCGACATTCCGCTCGACGCTTTCGTGCAGCAGCAGCCGCCGGACATCCGCGCCGCCGGCGAAAAAGCGGCGAAGCCCTGGGTCGACGCGCTCAAGGAGTTGCGCGCGTCCCGCTCTTGACGTGAACGCTGTCTGCAGGCAGACCCCACCCGCGACGACCATGCTCGCCTGAGCGGGCATTGAGGACCCCCCCGCGGGTCCATCGCCTCCGCTGCGCGGCTCACCATGCTCCGCTCCGCCCTCCTCAACGTGATGATCAAGGCCGCGCGCAAGGCGAGCCGCACGCTCAAGCGCGATTTCGGCGAGGTCGAGCATCTGCAGGCCTCGCTCAAGGGGCCGGCCAATTTCGTCACCGCCGCCGACCTCCGCGCCGAGGAAATCTTGCGCGACGAGCTCGAGCATGCGCGTCCCGGCTATGGTTTTCTGGGCGAGGAGGGTGGCGCGCGCGAAGGCAGCGACAAGACTCACCGCTGGATCGTCGATCCGCTCGACGGCACGCTGAATTTTCTGCACGGAATTCCGCACTTTGCGATCTCGATCGGGCTCGAGCGCGAAGGCACCGTCGTCGCCGGCGTTGTCTACAACCCCGCCAATGACGAGTTGTTCACCGCCGAGCGCGGCAAGGGCGCCTTCCTCAACGATCAGCGGCTGCGGGTGGCGGCGCGCAAGCGGCTCGCCGACGCGGTCGTCGCCTGCGCGCTCCCGCATCCCGGCCGCGGCGACGTGGAACTCGCGCGCAGCGAGCACATCGCGGTGCAGGAGCGGGTCGCCGGACTGAGGCGGTTCGGCGCCGCCGCGCTCGATCTCGCCTGGGTGGCGGCCGGCCGCCTCGATGCCTATTGGGAGCGTGGGCTGTCGCCGTGGGATATGGCGGCGGGAATCGCGCTGGTGCGCGAAGCCGGCGGCTTCATCACCGATCTCGACGGATGCGACGATATGATCAAAACCGGCGGCATCCTCGCAGGCAACGAGGACATTCACCGCGAAATGCTGCGGGCGCTCAGGGATGCGCAAAAGGCCTCAGCGATCGCTCAGCCATCGGCCTGAGCGCGTCGAACGGGGGCCTCCGCGGCGGCCTCCCGGCGGCCCCTCCTTCTTCCTTCCGCCGCGGCAGTGCCTTATTGTGAGTCGAGGTAGGGGCGCTGACCATGGCGCAAGAGATCGATCCATTTAAGCTCTCCTCACCCCGGATTTTTCTCGTCCGGATGGTGGTGTTCCTTACCGTCTGCGCGCTCGTCGTGGTCGTGTTCTACAAGCAGATCTGGACCGCGTTTCTCGCCAATCCCGTGGTCAATGCCTTGATCATCGGCGCGCTCATCTTCGGCATCGCGCTCGCTTTCCAGCGGGTCATCCGCCTGTTCCCCGAGATCGATTGGGTGAACGGGTTCAGGCTCGCCGACCCCGGGCTGGCGGTCGAACGTCCGCCGGTTTTGCTCGCGCCGATGGCCGCGCTGCTGCGTGATCGCATCGGCCGCATGGCGATCTCGGCGCAGGTGATGCGCGGCATCCTCGATTCGATCGCCGCCCGCTTGGACGAGGCGCGCGACACGTCGCGTTACATGACCGGCCTGCTCATCTTCCTCGGGCTGCTCGGCACGTTCTGGGGCCTGATCGAGACCATGACCTCGGTCGGCAGCGTAATCAACAGCCTCAAGCCGGCCGGCGACGCGGGCGTCATATTCGAGTCGCTCAAAGAAGGGCTCGCCGCGCCGCTCGGCGGGATCGGAATCGCGTTCTCGGCATCGCTGTTCGGACTTGCCGGCTCGCTCGTGCTCGGTTTCCTCGACCTGCAGATGAGTCAAGCCCAGAACCGCTTCTATACCGAACTCGAGGATTGGCTCTCCACCACCGTGCGCGATCTCGGCGTGGGCAGCGATGCCGCGGTGGCCCTGCCGGCAGCGGGCGCGGTGTCGGGCGACCTGAGAGCGGCGATCGAGCGTCTGCGGGAGGCGATCACCGAGGGCGGATCGAATCGGGCAACCACCACCGCCATGGCCAATCTGGCGGAAGCGATTCAGGGGCTGGTCCATCACATGCGCAGCGAGCAGCAGATGATCCGCGACTGGGTCGATTCGCAAGCCCAGCAGCATCGCGAGGTGCGCCGCCTGCTCGAACTGCTCGTGCGCGAAAATGTCAACAAGTAGGAACGAAGCGGAACTTCAAGTAGGACCCAATGGCTCTTGCACGCGCCCGCCGCGACGGCGGCATGAACTACTGGCCCGGATTCGTCGACGCGCTGTCGACGCTGATCCTCGGCATCATCTTCCTGCTGACCGTGTTCGTGTTCGTGCAGTTTTATTTGACGCAGGAAGTCACCGGCAAGGACACCGCGCTCAATCGCCTCAACGCGCAAATCGCGCAGCTCACCGAGCTTCTGTCGCTGGAGAAGACCGGCAAGCTGAGCCTCGAGGAGCAGCTCAACATGTTGCGCTCGAGCCTGGCGGCGACGGAAGGCGAGCGCGACCGTTACAAGGGCCTTTACGACGGCGTCGGAGGCGGCGCCGACGCCCAAGGCAAGGCCGCCGAGCTGAGCGGGCAGCTCGACGCGGAGCGGCGGCTCAGCGCCCGCGCGCTGGCGCAGGTCGAGGTGCTCAACCAGCAGATCGCCGCGCTGCGGCGCCAGCTCTCCGCGCTCGAAGAAGCCCTCGATGCAAGCGAGAAGAAGGACAAGGAATCGCAGGGCCGCATCGCCGATCTTGGCCAACGGCTGAACGTGGCGCTTGCGCAGCGGGTACAGGAACTCTCGCGCTACCGTTCCGACTTCTTCGGGCGGCTGCGGGTGATTCTCGGCAATCGGCCCGACATCCGCATCGTCGGCGACCGTTTCGTGTTCCAGTCGGAAGTGTTCTTCGACACCGCCCGGGCCACGCTCGACAAGCCCGAGGGTCTTGCCGAACTCGACGGGCTCGCCACCGCGCTGCTTGAGCTCGAAAAGAAGATTCCGGGCGAGATCCCCTGGGTGTTGCGCGTCGACGGCCACACCGACGTGCGGGGGATCAACAGCCCGCAGTTCAGGAACAACTGGGAGCTGTCGGTCGCACGCGCGATCTCGGTGGTGCAATACCTCATCAGCAAGGGCGTATCGCCGCAACGGCTCGTCGCGGCGGGCTTCGGCGAGTTCCAGCCGATCGATACCGACAAGACCGAGGAGGCCTTTGGTCGCAACCGCCGCATCGAGCTCAAGCTGACGGAGCGGTGAGGCCGAGCGCGTGTCCCAGCCGAGCGAGCATATTCCATCGGACACGATGGTCAGCTCGTCTTTCACGCTTCGCCGCTATACGCCCGCCGACGAGGCTGAGGCGATCGAATTGTGGCGGCGCACCTGGCAGCTTGCCTATCCGCAGATCAATTTCGACGACCGCGTCGACTGGTGGCGCCAGCGCTGGCGCGATGAGCTCGTGCCGGGGACAACGATCACGGTGGCGGAAGCCGACGGACGAATGCTCGGCTTTGTCACCGTCGATCCCCGCACCTTCGACATCGATCAGACCGTCGTCGCCCCGGAAGCCTGGGGATTGGGCGTCGCCGCGGCGCTCATTGCCGAGGCCAAGCGGATATCTCCCGCCGGCCTCGATCTGCACGTCAACAAGGACAATGTGCGTGCCATTCGCTTTTATGAAAAGCAGGGCTTCGTCATCTCCGGCGAAGCCCTCAATTGGCGCTCGGGCGCCCCGGTCCACAAGATGAGCTGGCGGCCGTTGACCTCCGCGTCGCGACGCTCGGCCCCGAAGCAACCGCCGTGAGGGCCGATCCGCGGCAGCAGGACGTCAGGTCTGGAATTGCAGCCGCGCCAGCCGCGCGTAGAGGCCGTCGGCGGCGACGAGCTTTGCGTGCGTGCCTTGCTCGACGATTTGGCCCGCCTCCATCACCAGGATGCGGTCGCAGGAGAGCACGGTCGCGAGCCGGTGCGCGATGACGAGGGTGGTGCGGTCCTGCATCAGCCGCTCGAGCGCGGCCTTTATCAGCGTCTCGCTCTCGGCGTCGAGCGAGGACGTCGCCTCGTCGAGCAAGAGGAGCGGCGCCTCGCGCAGGATGGCGCGGGCAATGGCGATGCGCTGGCGCTGGCCGCCCGACAGCGTCACCCCACGTTCGCCGACCGCGGTATCGAACTTTTGCGGCAGCAGGCTGATGAACTCCAGCGCATGCGCGAGCTCGGCCGCGCGCTCGACCTCGGCATCGCTCGCGCCGGGCCGGCCGAAACGAATGTTGTCGCGGATCGAGGCGGCAAAGACCACGGCGTCCTGGGGCACCAGCGCGATGCGCCGGCGTAGCGCGAGCGGATCGACATCGACGAGCGGCACCCCATCGAATCTGACCACGCCGGATGTCGGATCATAGAACCGCAGGATGAGATGGAAGATGGTGCTCTTGCCGGCACCCGAAGGGCCGACGATTGCAACCTTTTCACCCTGCCGCACCTCAAACGATACGCCGTCGAGCACCGGGCTTGCCGGCCGCGCCGGATAGGAAAAGCGAACTCCGGCAAAGCCGACTTCGCCGCGCGCCGGCTGCGGCAGAGCAATCGGCCGCGCCGGCGGCACGATCGCCGGCCGTATGTTCAAGATCTCGAACAGCCGCTCGGCCGCGCCGGAGGCCTGCGACAGCTCGCCCCACACTTCCGAGAGCTAGCCGGCCGGCGCTCATACGGCCCGTGAGCACGTCCTGCGCGCCGACCCACAGCACGACGACCACGCTCGCGAAGACGAGGAAGATTGCAATCGCGGTGAGGATCGCCCGCGCGCGGATCGAATCGCGCGCGGCGAGGAAGGCGCGCTCGACCGCGGCGCCGAAACGGCTCTTGGCCAGCGCCTCGTTGGTGAAGGCTTGCAGCACGCGCACCGCGCCGATCAGCTCGGACGCATAGGCCGTGGCATCGGCGAGTGTGTCCTGGGCCGCACGCGAGCGCCGACGCACCGCCCGGCCGAAGCCGTAGAGCGGCAGCACGATCACGGGTATGGCGGCGAGAACGAAGGCGGAGAGACGCGGGCTCGTCACGACCATCATCGCAGTCGCGCCGAAGAACAGGACGAGGTTGCGCAAGGCGACGGAGACCGAAGCACCGACCGCGGCCTTGATCTGGGTGGTGTCGGCGGTGAGCCGCGAGATCAACTCCCCGGTCTTGGCCACGTCGAAATAGGCGAGCGAGAGCGAAACGAGATGGCTGAACACGCCCTCGCGCAGATCGGCGACGATGCGCTCGCCCAGCGTGGTGACGAGATAGAAGCGCGCGGCGCTCGCCAGCGCGAGCATCGCCACGATGGCGATCATGACAGTGAAATAGCTGTCGATGAGGCTGGCGCTCTCGCGCGAGAAGCCGAAATCGATCATGCGCCGGACCGCGACCGGCACCACCAATGTCGTGACCGCTGCGGTCAGGAGGGCGACGAGCGCCGCGATCGCCGGCCAGCGATAGCGTGCGACATAGGGCATGAGGGAGATGAGCGGCCGGAGCTTGCGGCTTTGCACCGGCGCGGCGGCGGGCGCAGCCGCACTTTGCGGTTGCTCGACCGCAGTCCCAACCGCGCGCGCGGGGTCCCGCTCGGCGACGTTCATCTCGACCGGCCCTCTGCAACCTCGGCCGAAACGGGCCGAAGCGGGCGCGACAATGCCCCGGCGAGCGGTAGGTAGCAATCGGGCGCCGGCCGCTGGATCGCCGCTTGGGCTGCGACTTGGGCCGCGCCTTGTTTCCCCGCACGGCCTGGGCTATAGAGCCGCGACTTTTCCTCGACGTGACGCGACGTGCGCGCAACTCG
>WNGE01006932.1_pt1 | contig 20152 bp, 23 predicted proteins | sample 5400651 | NCBI WGS metagenome assembly WNGE01 (sample SAMN13153370, study PRJNA577476) | soil metagenome | isolation source: 60 cm soil or saprolite under grassland replicate 2 | place: USA:California | collected 2016-06-15 | reverse complement strand
CGATGATCCCGTTGTCCTTGGCTTCCCCGTCGGGAATCCCCGCCAGGTAGGAGGTGTAGGTGGCGTCGAGGCTGTCTTTCAGATCGGGGAACAACCCGACCAGCGCGTCGTGCCCGGCGGCGGCAGTTGCGGCCTCGGGGGAAGAGTTCCCCGGGGCGTCGATGGCGGTGGCGTACGGGGTGTACCCGCCCTCATGGCGATCACCGCGTCGTAGATCGCCACCTGAACGATGGATGCGAAGATCGGGGCGATCCCGGGAAAATTCTTGGCCGCAACGACATTCGCGGTGATCGTGCTCCAGTCCGTGACCGCGCTGCCGGCGGAGACGAGTCGCGCGCTCGGCAGCCTCCTCGTCGCCTGTCCCGTGGGCGCCACGAGAATGGCGACCACCAGCGCGAGGAGGATGGGTCGGATCGGCCCCGGTCGCCTCCGGCGAGGATCCATGCCGTCCCCGCGGACGCGATGTCGGAAGCGGATTGGCGCCCTCATCTCGGTCCTCCTTCGTCGAACTGAGCAGAGGGTCCCTCGACATGCCACTTGAGTACATTCGCCTTTCCGCGTATCTTCGGGATGGGAGGGGCCGGGATGCGCGGCAGGGATCTCGCTGCGGTACTGGACTTCCTGACCGAAGCGCGTTCCCTCGACGCGCCCGTCCCGTTCACACCGGAGCTGGTCGACCGGCTGATGAAAGTCGTCGACTGCGACACGGCCCGGTACAAGGAGCTCGACGTCGCCCGCCGGGTCGAGATCGCGCATCTGCCCTGCTCCGCCGAGATGGACGCGTTCCCCTTGGACCCGGAGGGGATGACGGAGGCTGACTGGGACGAGCTCTCCCGCAACCCCTGCTTTCGCGCCAGCCGCTCGGAACCGAGCGGGATCTTCATCGCATCGGAGCTGATCGCCCGACCGGTGAGCCCAGAGGAGGTCCTCGGTTGGCAAGAAGAATTCCGTCGATACGACTTCGTCGACCGGATGTGGATCGGCATCAGTGGCCCGACCTGCGGCGGCGTCGCGTTCGACCGCTCCGAGCAGAAGTTTGGCGAACAGGACCGCCAGCTCGCGCGCGTCTTGCAGCCACACCTCGGCGAGCTCTGGCGGGAAGCGTCGGTCCGCAGGCGCTTGCGGGCGGCACTGGCCGCGCTGGACCAGGAAGGGGAGGACGGGGTGCTCCTCGTGAGCGCCGCCGGCGCGATCGAGTTCGCATCCGACTCCGCGCGGCGGATTCTCCGCGACCACTTCGGCACCTCAGCCGTGCGGATGCCGGAGGCGATCGCGGACTGGTACGCGAGCGGCCGCATGATCCCGCTCGTCGTCGCTGCCGGCGGTGCCAGGCTCGTCGTCGAGGCGACAGAAGGGGGCTCGGCGCTCCTGCTCAGAGAGCGGCCGGCCGGCGTCGAGCTGTTGACGCCTCGAGAGCGTGAGGTGATGCGCTGCGTGGCGGCCGGTCTTTCCAACACGGAGATCGCGCGGAGACTGTGGATCGAGGATGCGACCGTGCGGAAGCACCTCGAGCACGTCTACCAGAAATTGGGCGTCCGAAGCCGCTCGGCGGCCATGGCGAAGCTATCGGTGGGACGCTCGATTCCGAGCGAGGCTCCCGTGCCGATGCCGTCGGGTGCTACGCCCAGTTCCCACGATCCAGCGTGACCTCGACGAGCTCCAGCGCGCGGGCGGCATCCGCATCGGCCGGGTCCTCGTCGATGCGCTGCATGAGGTCCCGGCGCGCGAGGACGACCGCGACGCGCCTGCCGCCGGATCGCTGAACGAGCTCGGCCACGGCGTCGTCGAGTTGACGACGGTCCCGCGCGAGGCGCAAGGCGGTCTCCCTCATCTCCTCGGCGGTCGTCATGTCCGGACCCTCTCCGCGAAGACCCTATACGGAGATGGCACCGCGCATCTGAGGACGAGCCCCGGTGGCTTCAGATCCGTCGGGTTGACATGCTTGCTACCCGGCCGCGACCGGACGCTGCGAGACGGCGAGATCCGGGCGCGCGCTAACGGCTCGTGGGGCTGCCGCGCCGAGCGAGCGCGTCGATCGTGACCGCCGCGAGGAGCACGAGGGCGGTGACCATGAACTGGATGGCCGCGCTCAATCCCAGGAGGCCCATGCCGTTGGCGATCGCGGCGATCACGATACCGCCGAGCACACCGTGCAGCGGCTTTCCGCGGCCGCCGAACAGGCTCGTGCCGCAGATCACGGCCGCCGCCACCGCGTAAAGGACGAGCGTTCCGCCGTCCAGCGAGGTCGAGATCGAGCGCAGGCGCGACGCGTAGACCACGCCGGCGATCCCCGCGGTGAACGACGCCAGCGTGAACGCGATCGTCCGGATCCTGGGGAGGGTGATCCCGGCACGCCTCGCCGCCTCCGGATTGCCGCCGATCGCAGAGACGAGCATCACGCCCTCCCAGAACAGCAGTCCCGCCAGGGTGACCACGAACGAGGGCAGCCGAATCCGCGTGATCAACGTTCCCTGCAGGGCACCGATCAGTGCGCAGACACCAGCGCCGCGACGATCGCTGCCCACCACGGCCAGCCCGCTCCGGGCGCGGGCTTCGCCAGGTCGGCCGTGACGACCGCGCCCATGCCGGCGACGAAGCCGATCAACAGGTCGATCTCACCGAGGAGCAGGGGAAGATCTCGCCCATGGCCAACAGGCTGATAACGGCGGCCTGCACCAGCAGGTCGACGAGGTTGCCGACCGTCAGGAACCGCGAGTTGAGCGACTGGAACAGGATCGACACGACCAGGATGCCCGCGACGACGTCCCCGGGACTACCGGCCGCCCCACACGACCGTTCGCTTCGCCGGGCACCTCGACGGCGTCGAGGGCGCCGCGGGCGTGTACGGCGTGCACACGCTGACTCAGACCTTCGAGATCGGGCGTTCGCTGATCGCCGTGGCCAGCACCCGGTCCCACCACGTGCGCATCTACCTCGATCGGAAGCTGCTCGGCGACTGGCCGATCAGCACCGGCAAGCCGGGGGACGACACACCCAACGGGACCTACCTCACCATCGCCAAGTCGAACCCCAAGGAGATGAAAGGGCCCGGGTACGACATCCAGGTCCCCTGGTCGGTGCGATTCACCTATTCAGGGGACTTCATGCACGACGCGTTTTGGTCGGTGGGCCAGCAGGGATTCGAGAATGTCAGCCACGGGTGCGTGAACCTCTCCCCTGCGCACGCGAAGAGGTACTACAAGCTCGCCGAGCCCGGCGACCCGGTCACGATCGGGGGCAGCCCGCGCGGGGGGGGTCTGGGACAACGGTTGGACAGTGTGGTTCCTCTCGTGGAAGCAGGTCGTGCGGGGCAGCGCGCTCCACGAGGCGGTTGAGGTGGGTCCGCACGGGAGCACCTTCGCGGACCCCTCGACGGTGCATGCGTCACGAGCAAGGTCGCCGCTCGGAGCGCCGCACCCAGGGAACTCCGCTCGGGCGTGATCGGCCGGAGCTCCCCGACCTGGACGAGATCCGGGATCCTCGGCGAAGTCGCGCGCCAGTCGGCCGCCGCGGGCTCGTGTTCGGTCATCACCCGGTTAGTCGCGGACGTCCAGCCAGCGCGAAGCTCGGCTAACGCCAGGCCGCGATGAGTCGCCAGGCCAGGAGTCGTATGCGCTCGTCGGTCCGGCGGCGCACCGTGGGGTGCTCCTGCCGCTCCGCCAGTGCGCCGGCGAAGGATTCGGCGAACTGACGGGTCTGCGGGTCCTGCCCGATGGATGGGAGCAGCTCGGCGGTCAATCTCCGGGCACCCTCGTCCGGTGGGCACCGGCCGTCCACGATCTGCCTGGCACAGTCCACCGCTCGCTGCCGGGCATCGCGGGCCATGCGGTCGACCATCCCCTGGAATGTACGGCGTCCTCCCGAATTTCGGGCCCCACCCGAAGGATGAAGAGTGTCAGACTCGGATTCCCCGATGATCACCAGGCGTTCTCGCTCGCGAGGCCCGTCTCGCCCCATGGCTCCCGCCTCGCCCGCGCGGAATGATCCGCCGCACTCGTCGGTGCCCACGGGAGGCTCCTCGATGGCATCGGGTGGACCCTGGCATCGAGGCAGTTGGACGTTGCGTTCTGTGGCATCTCGAGCCTGAGCATTCCTGCGCGACGAATCTCGAACAGGGATGACCATTTCAGGGCGAGCAGACGCGCTTCCGGCGCCCCGGGCCAGCCGACGCCTACGGTGGAGAACGGCCGTGCCCGGCGGGCCCTCGTCATCATCGGGTCGGTCTCCCTCGTCGCGGCTGCCTGGTTCGCAGTCGGCTCTGTCTCCGACCTCCCGATCCGCTGCCCGGCAGGAAATGGTCACTCACGACGCAGTCGCGGTGCCTCTCGAAACGGTCTCTCCATTCGCCCGCCAGGCGGTCGTGGCTGCCGAGGACGAACGGTTCTATCGCCACCACGGAGTCGATGTGATCGGCATCCTGCGAGCCCTCGCGTACGACGCCAGCCATCTGTCACTTCGCCAGGGCGCCAGCACGATCACCGAACAGCTCGCGAAGGAGCTCTACCTCGGCGGAAACGACCACTCCGCCTGGCTCAAGCTGGAGGACGCGGTGCTCGCCGTCCGGATCGAGTCGCATATGTCGAAGGAGCAGATCCGGGACGAGTACCTGAACACGGTGTACTTCGGCCACGGCGCCTTCCGGATCAAGCAGGCCGCCGAGCGGTACTTCCATGCCTCGCCCGCTCGGCTCACCCTCGCCCAGTCCTCCTTGGTGGCCGGATTGATCCACGCCCCCTCCGCCGACGACCCATTCAGCTCCCCGAGGGCGGCCCGCCTCCGCCAAGCCGACGTCCTGACGTCGATGATCCACAACCACGACGTCACCCTGGTCGAGGCTGACCGTGTGCTGGCCACCCCGCTGTCACTCGCGGGTGCATGAGCGCTCCCCGCCATGTCTGGCCTCAAGCTGGTCCCCGGTCGAGCCTTCTGGCGTGGCAGATGGCCGTCGGCATGGGAATCCTGATCGGATCGTCCATCCTCATTGTCGCGTTGTGGCGCCGATCCGCCCCGGGCATGGCGGCTTGCTCTCTCAGGTGCTGCTTTGGTGGGGCTCTCCCTTGCCGCGCGCTCCCTGCGGGGTGACTGAGTTCGTCCTCGAGCTGATCGCCGACCTGCCGAACGCTTTTCTCCGGCTGACGTCCCGGTCTCTCCAGGGGCCACGGCACGAAGGATCCGCAGCTCAGGGGGGGTGCGAGAGGGGGGAGTCGAACCCCCACGCCCTTTCGGGCACCGGATCCTAAGGCGGGTGACGCCAGGCACGAGACCCGGACTCCGCGCGTCAGATGGTGTCATCCAGTGTCGTTCCGTGGTGCTCGGTGTCGACACATCATGAGCAAGGCGTGAGCAAGCGGAGCAGCTGACTCTCTCCAGGATCCAGATCGAAGCGATCGGGCTTGTCACCCTGGAGCGTCAGAAGCTGGTCGGCCTCCGCCTCCGCAATCCTCCCGACCTAGCCACGGGGCTGACAGACGCCCTGGCTCGCGCCTTCGCCGGAAACCTGCCGGTCCTGCGGGCGGGCGCCTTCCTCGCCTCCGGCCTTCCCGCGCCTCCCGCTTCCCGAGTCGCGGCGAGGTGGCGGCGGCCCCTGCGCGACTTTGCCGGGACCCGATCGCTCACCGACGTGCTGACGTGGAACCGCGCGCACCTCGGGTTCGACCTCTGCCTCTCATGGATCGACCGGGACAGGGCGGCGGACAGGTTCGCGGATCTCCTCGAGCGGTACCGCGCTGCAGCCTCGAATGGGTGACCAGTTCGCCCGCGTCGACCGAAGTTTCGGGTTGATCCGCCGCGGCGGAGGAACTCCTCGGACGAGGAGAAGGCCCACTTCTGGTCCGAGACCGCGGGGTATGGGGCCCCCGTCATGGAGACGTCACCGGTCGTGGCTCCGGATCTTCACCCGGAACCGCGTGCTGTCCCCGCGGTTCCAGCGGCTCGAATACTCTCTCGCGCCGCGGCTGCTGGAGGCCGAGGTCCTGGGGGGGAGGGCCGTGCAGCAGATCTTGAAGGCAGCTGATCAGAGGCCTCCGATCCAGAAGGGGACCTCATTGACCGGGAAGCCCGCGCCGGGCGTCGACCCCCGAGGCCGGTTGGGCAACTGTGCATCTGCACGAAACTCCGACGGGACGGCCGGAGTGTCCTCGACTCCAAACTGCGGCGTCTACGGGTTGCGCGGTCTTGCGGGGCCGTGCTACAGGTTCCCTGGCGTGCCGTAGATCAGCCGTCCTGACAGCTCGATCATCGATTTGATCGAGCCCGATCCTGCCTGCGGTTGGATCGACACATGGGACCGGGGGAAGGGAGCGGAGGGATGATCACCCGACGACAGTTTCTCAAGGCGGGCGCCGTGGGCGGGGCGGCGCTGCTTGTCCCCTGGAGGGCGATCCCCCGGGCCTGGGCTGCGATCCCCGGCGGCACCTTGGACCCCACGAGGATCGCCAAGTACGTCGCGCCGCTGGTGATTCCGCCGGTGATGCCGCCCCTCACCGGGGCGAGGAACCACTCCATCGACCGGTACGCCATCGCCGTCCGCCAGTTCCGCCAGCAGATCCTCCCCCCCGGCATGCCTGCCACCACGGTGTGGGGCTACGGCTCGGCCCCCCACCGGGGAACGTTCAACTACCCGGCGTTCACCATCGAGGCCCGGGTGGACCGGCCGGTCCGCGTGAAGTGGGTCAATGACCTCGTCGACCGCACCGGGCGCTATCTGCCGCACCTGCTGCCGGTCGATCCCACCCTGCACTGGGCCAACCCCCCAGGCGGCGTGGACGGACGGGACATGCGCCCGGGGTTCACCACCACGCCCGGTCCCTACACCGGGCCGGTTCCCATCGTCACCCACCTGCACGGGGGCCACAGCGCGGAGGAGAGCGATGGGTACTCCGAGGCCTGGTACCTGCCCCATGCGAACAACATTCCGGCCGGCTACGCGCGGGTGGGGAGCTTCTACGACGAGTTCAGGGGCAAGTTCCAGGACAAGTGGCACCAGGCATGGGCTCCGGGGACAGCCGTGTTCCAGTACCTGAACGACCAGCGGGCCTCCACGATGTGGTTCCACGACCACACCCTCGGGATGACCCGGGCGAACGTGTACGCCGGGCCGGCGGGCTTCTACCTCGTCCGCGGGGGTCCCTCCGACCTTCCGACAGGTGTGCTCCCGGGCCCTGCCCCCAATCTCGGCGATCCCCCGGGCACGAGGTACTACGAGATCCCCATCGTCGTCCAGGACCGATCCTTCAACGCCGACGGCTCCCTGTTCTACCCCGCCAGCCGGGAGTTCTTCGACGGGTTCGGGGGCCCCTACATACCGGACAGTGACATCTCGCCGATCTTCAACCCGGAGTTCTTCGGGAACACCATGGTCGTCAACGGCCGGACCTGGCCGGCCCTTTCCGTCGAGCCCCGCCGGTACCGCTTCCGGTTCCTGAACGGGTGCAACTCCCGCTTTGTCATCTTGAAGATCGCTGCGAGTCCCCTGGCCCACAGGCCCGCCCGACCGGCGCTGTCCTTCTGGCAGATCGGTACCGAAGGGGGGTTCCTGCCCTCTCCCGTGCAGCTTGATCAGCTGCTGATGGGTCTGGCCGAGCGGGCCGACGTGATCGTTGACTTCACTGGGGTCCCGGTGGGAACCGAGTTGTACCTCATCAACGAGGCCCCCGACGAGCCGTTCGGGGGCGGCGAGCCAGACCCCGGCGCTCGGGGCCACCGAGGTCTGGGAGATCCACCACTTCACCGAGGACGCCCACCCCATTCACATTCACGAGGTGCAGTTCCAGGTGGTGAACCGCGAACCGTTCGAAGGACCCGAGGGGCCCGCCCGACCCCCGGAGAGCTGGGAGACGGGCTACAAGGACACGGTCATCGCCTACCCGGAGGAGATCACCAGGGTAAAGGCGAAGTTCGATCTCGCTGGCCTGTATGTGTGGCACTGCCACATCGTCGAGCACGAGGACAATGAGATGATGCGACCGTACCGGGTCGGGCCCTAGATTGGATCATGGCTTGGGGCGAGGCTCAGGGCGGAGCGCGCGCGGCTGACGTGGGTCTTTGCGGTCACCGGGCTGATCACGCCTCGCGCTCGGTGAGCCCGTCGAGCTCGGCGGGGCGCTAGTCTGGGACCGGTCCGCCGACGTGCATCGCCTCGCGCTGGCTCGCGATCAATTCGTGGTAGCGCCCGCGGAGCGCGAGCAGCTCCTCATGCGTCCCCCGCTCGACGATCCTTCCCCCTTCCATGACGAGAATGAGATCCGCTCCCGCGATCGTGCTCAAGCGGTGGGCGATGACGATAGCCGTACAACCTAAGCCGGCGATGTTGTTGTAGACGACGCGCTCGGTAAGAGCGTCCAGCTCGCTCGTCGCCTCGTCGAGGAGGAGGATCGAGGGAGAGTGGGCGAGGACGCGGGCAAGCGCGACCCGCTGCCTCTGACCGCCCGACAACGAAGCGCCCCCGTCGACCATAATCGTCTCATAGGCCATCCGCATCGCCGCGATGTCCTCGTCGATGCACGCGAGTTTCGCCGCGCGGACCACGGCGTCCAGATCCAGACTCGGGTCGGTGAGCGCGATGTTCTCCCGGATGGACGTCCCGAACAGGTACGGCCGCTGGGTGACGATTCCGAGCTGGCTACGGACCGACCGCGCCTCGAGCTCGGCAAGATCGATGCCGTCGTAGAGGATGCGGCCCGCTTCCGGTCGATAGAGGCCGAGCAACAGGCGACCCAGCGTCGTCTTGCCCGAGCCGGAGCGCCCGACGATCGCCAGCGTCCGCCCCGGCTCGACCTCGAGCGACACGTCCTCGACGACCAGCGGGGCGCGGCGGCTATAGCGGAACGAGACGCCCTCGGCGGCGATTCTTCCGCTCAGCGTCGGCGCGCGGCGGACATGCCGATTGCGCTGGACGGCATCCTGACCGACCTCTCGGTGCCCCAGTGGCTGCCCTCCGGCGACGCCCTGCTGACATCCCGATCCACCGCGCAGCCCTGGCGTCGGAGTGAACGAAGATTCTCGCCCTTGATCGCAGCCAGAATGCCTTGTTTGGGTGTCCTGATTCCGTAGGTCGCGGGACGATCATGAGCGCGCGGGCGGAGGTGGCGGCGGAATCAGGCTGGCGCGACCTGGCGGAGCTGTACCGGGTCCACGCGCCGAACGGGCGGCGGTTGGCGTATCTGCTCACGTTCGATCAGGCGCTCGCCGAGGACCTGGTCCAGGAGGCGTTCGCGCGGCTCGTGGGCCGGCTCGCGCACCTCCGGGACCAGGCCGCGTTCGATGCCTATCTCCGGAGGACCATCGTCAACCTGTCGAGGAAGCCTCCGACTTCCACGTGCTGCGGGAGATCGTCGAAGCGTGGCATGCACGGCTCTGTGGGAAGGCGTTCTTCGACATCCGGCGGGTCCACGAGCGCGAGCCGGAGACGATGAACCGGTTCGCGGACCTCTTCCCGAGACCCGCGCGCGAGTCGCAGAAGCAGGCGCTTCGCGTCTTGATTAGGATCCACGATCGGCAACGCGAGGAGGTCGACGGCTCCCTCGGGATAGAGTGGCGGACGTCGCCCGACGGCCGCGCCTTCATCGGGAGACGGCCGGTCCTGGCCGATTCTCGACCGTCCCGGGGACGGATTCGTTGCGAGGTCGAAGAGGTCTGCGATGGTGAGCTGCGCGGCCGAGTTCACGCCGGGCTGCCAGCCTTCGCTTCTCAGTTTCGAAGCCACCTGACCAGAATGATCTTGCCAGGGTGGGGTCGAGGCCCCTCTGATTCCGTCGGCTCCATGACCGTATGTCCACCGGCGGCCGGTCCGGTGATGCCTCCGCCCCACGATTGTCCGGCGACACCGACCAGGGACCTCGATTGAATGCAGCAGAAGAGGCGAGCAACGTGTCCTAAGTGTCATGAGGAGCCGGGAGACGACCATGAGCCGCGACCTCGAGGACTCCGCGCAATCGGGCCTGGGTGGCCTGGCGGAGCTCTATCGCAGGCACGCGCCCTCGGGCCGGCGACTAGCGTATCTCCTCACCGGGGACCTCGCGCTTGCGGAAGACCTGGTCCAAGAGGCATTCGCCCGGTTGGTCGGGCGTCTGGTTCACCTCAGGGACGGGGCGGCATTCGACGCCTACCTCCGGCGCACCATCGTGAACCTGTCGAAGAACTACTTCCGTCGCCGGTCCATCGAGCGCTCGTACCTGGCCAGAGAAGCGGCGCTCGCTCCACATCCCCTCAAGGAGCCCGACCCGGTGGCGCGCGAGGGGATGCGGCAGGCCCTCATGACGCTCCCGGCGAGACAACGGGCCGCCATCGTCCTGCGGTACTACGAGGATCTCCCGGATAGCCAGATCGCCGAGATCCTCCGGTGCCGACCAGGGACCGTTCGATCCCTGCTCACTCGGGGCGTCCAGACCCTTCGAAGGAGTGTCCGAGGTGAGTCACGTGACGACTGATATCCACGACGACGACGTGCGGGAGTTCCTCCGGGACATGGCGGCGGAGATGCCGCCGTACGGCCCCGAGCCCCCTGCCGCCGTCCGGCGGGCGAAGCGACGCCTGGTCCGAAACGGTGTGACCTCGGTGATCGTCCTCGCCGCGATCGCGGCCGGCGCGCTCGGTGCGACGCACTTGCTCGATTCGGCGACACGCAAGATCCCCGTCGAGCATCCGACGCCGGGGCCGCAAGGAGGCATCGCCACGGTTCCGGTGGGGGACGGGCCCTCGGCGATTGCCTTCGGTGACGGAGCGGTGTGGGTGGCGAACGCGGACGACAGCACCGTCTCCCGGGTCGACCCCGCAACGAACGAGGTGACCGCGACCATCGAGGTCGTCGGTGGTGGGTACCTGGAGATCGCGGCGGGAGAGGGCGGGATATGGGTGGCCAGTGAGGCCGGTGCGGTTCGGCGAATCGACCCCGCGACCAACGAGGTCGTCGCCACGATCCCTGCCAGGCATCCTTCGGAGATCATCGCCGGAGCCGGCGCCGTGTGGGTGTCGAACTACGACCGGGGAACCGTGACCAAGATCGACCCCGAGACGAATACGGTCGTGGACACGATCGCCGTCTCCGGAGTGGACCCGCACGGGCTGGCCATCGAGGGTGGGTCCGTCTGGGTTATGAACGACCTCAAGGGCTCGATCGATCGGATCGACCCCGCCACCGACGCCGTCGTCCCCGCGGTCCGTGGGGTGATGGCTGGCCAACTCGCGGCCGGCGCCGGGTCGGTGTGGGCCATGGGACCCGACTACACGCTGCTGCGGATCGATCCCGCAAACGAGTCGGTGACGAGCATCGGACCCGTGTGGAAGGCCTCGGACCTATACGCGGTCGACATCGCGGCCACCGATACGGCTGTGTGGGTCGCGACCCCCGACAGGACGATGCTGGTCGACCCCACGACGAACGCCATCATCGGGACCATTCCACAGGGCGGCTCAGTCATCGCCACGGGAGCGGGCTCGGGTTGGGCGATCGGCGGCGACAACGACCCGGAGCTTCTGGCGCGCCTCGATCCTTCAGCAGCCGTGCCAACGAACAGGCAGGCGATCAATGAGAACCCTTATCGGGGAGGGCCTCCGCTTCCGGAGACCACGCGCGATCGAAGGTATGCATGAAGGCTCTCGAGCCTCGCGGTCTTACTTGGCTCACGACCTCTAGAAGGCTCTGGGCTGTATGCGAGGGGAAGTGTGCCTTGTTCACGAAGTTGCCCCACTTTTTCGAAAGGAGAATGAGGATGAAGTCGCTCGCCCGCAGACTGCGGCGAGTCGAGGAAAAGCACGACCGCAAGAGCTGTTGTCCACGAGGGGGAGACGAGATGAGAGAGGGGAACGCGATGAGGCGCACCATCACCTGTCTCGCCGTAGTCGTTGCGGCATCGACCGTCCTACTGACCGTGGTACCGGCTCACGCCACGGCCCCGGGGAAGAACGGACGGATCGCGTTCCGGCGGTACTTCAACGCAGCACACACATACGGGGCCATCTTCACCATCGATCCGGACGGCGGCGGGCTTCGGCAGGTGACACACCCACACCAGGGGGTTCTCACCACGGACCCGGATTGGTCGCCAAACGGACGGTGGATCGCCTACGACCGCGTGGCCAATGACACGAGCCGCATCTACAAGAAGCGTGCCGATGGAACGGACAAGATGAACCTGTCTGGCTCGTGCACGGGCGAGTGCCTGAGCGACCTCGGCCCGGCCTTCTCCCGGAACGGGGCGAGGATCGCGTTCACCCGGGGCGCGGGAACGTGCACCGGCGAGCCGGGCGATCGGTGTCTGGTGACGGTCCAGGTGATGCGGGCGGACGGAACCCACGTCCGCCGGGTGACCCAGCCGGACGCGACGACCGCGATCCACAATCGGTACGAGGACAACTGGCCCCAGTGGGGCCCTCACGACCGGCGCATCGCGTTCGAACGACGCGATAACAATCGGCTCCTGGGACCCGACCTGCAGGCGCACGCCATCTTCACGGTGCGACTGGATGGGACCCATCTCCGCCGGCTCACGCCCTGGCGCCTCGACGCCGCGCAACCGGACTGGTCGCCCAACGGCCGCTGGATCCTGTTCCGCTCGCACGAGAACGGAGATCGTCAGAACAACCTGTACCTGGTCCACCCCGATGGCTCGGACCTCCACCGCGTCACGCACACGTTCACGGGAGGAGAGCCCACCGCCACGTGGGGGCATGCCACGTTCTCACCCGATGGGACCATGATCACCGCGTCCCACAAGCCCGGCGTGGGGAAACCGGGCAACCCCGACGTGTGGGTGATGAACCTCGACGGGTCGGGACTTCGAGATGTCACCAACTCCGTGATCTGGGACAGCGCTCCGGACTGGGGGCCACGGCCCAGGTAAACGAAACCCTGACCCTCAGCCGTTCAAGGAACATGGGCGAATCCTCGCCCACAACGGAATCCTGTTCCTCGATGAGCTCACCGAGTTCCGGCGCGACGCCGTCGAGGGGCTGCGCCAGCCGCTCGAGGACGGACGGGTCGTGGTGACCCGGGCGATGGGGTCCGTGGAGTTCCCCGCCCGGTTCACGCTGGTTGGCGCAGCGAACCCCTGCCCGTGCGGCTACGCGGGCGATCCCCGCCGGCAGTGCCGGTGCCTGCCGCACCGCGCCGACCTCTACCGGAGCAAGCTCTCCGGCCCGCTGCTGGACCGCATCGACCTGCGCCTGTCGGTTCCCAGGCTGGCCCGCGCCGAGCTGCTCGGACAGGCCGCGGGAGAGGGGTCGGATGCGGTGCGCGCCAGGGTCGAGGAGCTTCGTCAAATGACGGACCGTCCGCAGGAGCGGCCGTTTCCGGGGTCAATTACAGGCGTGTAGTTCTCCTCGACGGTGGCCCACCCTGCCTGCAGTGGGCGAACCCTATGTAGCTCCCGACCTCCGCGACGTCCTCGCCGCCTCCGACTCCGGATGACGGCGGCTGGCCGCCTGCCGGGACGAGCCCAACGACACACTGTTCCTGTCGGACAAGACGTTGCCGCACAATCAGCCCGGCCCCCCGTCGGTCCTCCTGGCCCTGCTGATCTGCTCCGGGTGCCCGATCAGGCGGGAATGTCTGCTCGAGGGGACGACGCCCATCGTGAGTCCCTTTCAGCGGTGGAACCCGGAGACCGAGAAGACGCGGGAGAGCGGCCCTCACCGGCTCATGCTGGCCGGCGTGTGGGGCGGCACCGTAGAGGCCGAGCGGCTGGCGCTGGGGGACGTCCCCATCCCCGACGCCGTGGAGCGCCTGGAGCGGACCTTCCCGACGCGCCTTTCTGCGGTGGCCTGGGCGTTCGAGCGAAGCAGGGCGCGGTGAGTCGCCAAGAGCGGCCGAGCGGCCCGGGCCCGGGACCTCCTCGCAAAGCGCGATGTAGCGGTGCTCCCAGCCGTTACACGCCGCCGCTGTCTCTCCTGCTCCCGGCGGCTGCCGGCCCCTGGCGCGGGCGGACGCCCGGTACTGCCTCTGTGCGGTGCCGGGTGGCGGCTCACCGCGCCCGGGCGGCATAGCTGACCGGAACGGGGAAAGCCCTAAAGGTCGCCGGGAGGATACATACGGGCCAGTGACCCGGGTGGAGGTTGAGATGGAGCAGCAGGACATCGAACGTCTTGCAGAGGCCTTGGCGAGCCAGCTAAGACCCCGCCCGGCCCCTTGTATTTCTCGCCGCTTCATCGCAGGCTAGTGCCACTTGTTACTCTGAGGAGGCTGCGGCACCTCTCGTACACCGGGCCAGGCGATGTACCGGGCGGCGGTGGCCCCCTCACTCACAGCCAAGGGAGGGGAGATGCGACGGCTAAGGACCTTCTTGTGCGGCGTGCTCGCCATCGTCGCAGTGGCAGCCGTGAGTGCGGCCCCGGCGTCAGCGAGGCCGGCCGGCACCAACGGCAAGATCCTCATCAACCGCGCCGACAACTCGGCCACCGGCGAGGAGCAGACCTTCACCGTCGACCCCGACGGAACCGACTTCACTCTGCTCGCCAACAATTCCGAGGCGGGCCAGTGGTCATGGGACGGGACAAGGATCGCGATGTTCGAGAGGGTCCTCGACTTCGACAGCGGGGTCTTCACCTCGCTCAATCTCGAAACTCAGTACCCGGACATGTTCCTTGGCTGCGCCCTCTGGTCACCGGACGACGCCCGGCTCGCCTGCGAGGGCTTTGGGCTCACCGATCCGAGCCTGAACGGCATCTACACCGTCCGCTCCTCGGACGGCGGTGACTTGCGGCGGGTGACGTTCGACCCCAGCGGCGATGATTGCCCGAGCGACTACTCGCCCAGCGGGAACCGGATCGTCTTCACGCGCTCGAACGAGACCACCTACGCGCTCTACACGGTCAGGCCCGACGGCAGCGGTCTGCGACAGATCTCGCCGCCCGGGCTCAACTTCAACGGCTGCAACGGGAGCTGGTCGCCGCAGGGGAACGAGATCCTCCTCTCGGCCCACCAGCCGAACCTCGACTACCACAGCTCGATGTGGGTGCTTCACGCTAATGGCACCGGCTTGCGACGAATCCCGGCGCCCGACTGCGGCGGCCTCAACGCCGACCCAGAGGGCGTCGGCTGCTTCAATCCGAGCTGGTCACCGGACGGCCAGAAGATCGTCTTCGGCCGACAGGTCGACAGCCAGCCGCGCGACATCTACACCGTCAACGCGGATGGGAGCGGCCTCTTCCGCGTCACCAACACGCCCGACATCGAGGAGTTCAGCGCGGAGTGGGGGACGCACCCGTTGACGCCGTAGATCCTGGGCACGGGCTACCGCGAAAAGGTGGCAGATGGACAGCGGCGGCGGGCTTCACGGCTTGCCGCCCCTGGCCCTAGCCAGAAGGTCTGGTAGACCACCACGTCCTGCTCAGTGAACGGCCGGGTGCGAGCGTTCAGGGCCTAGACCGCTTGTGACGACGCTCCCAGACGTACCTCTGGCGGAGCTGCTGTGTGACCCGCCGCGCCCACGACTCCACCTTCGCCTCCCCCCAGCCGCGGAGCACAGTACGGGGCACCGACACTGGGAAGGGGGAGCCTTGGGCGGTCGTCACAGTGCGCTCGTCGAGGCCCCCCCGTCACAGACCTGAGAGCCAGTGAAAAACGCTCGTAGTTCGTCCTCGACAGCGTGTTTCGTGCGGAGGAGCTCCGAGTGCATCGACCGGGGCGCCGCCATGACCTGCTCGGGGGCGTCACGGTCGCGGGCCTCCTCCACGAGCCCGGCGCCCTGCTGGCAGAGCTTCGACAGCTGGCGGGCTGTTCGCAGCAGGACGCTGAGCTCGTCGTGGAGCGGCATGGCGCGGAGTCTTGCACCTCGACAGAGCTCGGGGGCCGTTCCACAATGCCTTGGGTAGACCCCGGCACCGGTCCCACGAGAGGGGTAGGTGGATGAAGTTGTGTCCCGAGTGCGCGGAAGAGGTCCAGGACGACGCTCGCAAATGCCGCTACTGCGGCCACGACTTCCGGCCGAAAGCGCCGCTCGTCCCCGGGATCGTCTTCAACCAGCTAGGCGAGCGCGACATGCTCGGTGCCATCGTGCGACCGGCCACGTTTGGGGCGACGGCGGTCCGGGCGAAGCCCCAGGAGTTCGGCATCTGGGATACCGGGTCTCTCGTTAGTTCGAGGCCACTGCGCCACAGCTGGCCCGGGCCGAGCTGCTCGGTCAGGCGCCGAGTGAGGGCTCGGGGGCGGTTCGGGCCCGGGCGGAGAGGGTGACGTTTCCCTGCCTCTCCTACCCCGCCCACAGTCCCCCGGGTGACTGGCGAATCGACGGTGCTACTGCCCGGTCCCCAGGAGAGCCGACTGGAGTGCCGAGCCGAACGCGATGAGAGCGATCACCAAGGCGATGTTTGCGGCCGCGATATGCCCGTGGACGACCTGGGCAGTTACCCGCGCTGCGACGGCGCAAATGAGCGTGGCCACTCCCAGGTAGATGGCCCCGTCGACTGTCCCCTCGAACAGGCTCGCGAACACGGTGAGAGCCGCGAGGATGAACGAAGCGATGACGAAACCCGTCACCCACCTGATGAAGCGAGATTCGAGCTCGGGCGACTGCGCCATAGGCACCGCCTCATATGGTCTGTTCCTCGTACCTACCCGAGACTCACGAACCTAGTCCTCTTGCGGGCTGTTCAGAGTCCATGTGGATCCACAGGCCCCTTACGGAAAGTCAGCGAGGTCATGGTCAACGGGGCCGACGACGTCTACGTGGAGCGGAAGGGGCGGATCGAGAGGGTGGCTGCAGCCAGGTCGCCGTGGTCGCGCACGCTAACTCGTTCCGGGGCTACGCTTCGGCCCAGGGGACGGAAGTGACATTTGAAGCTCTGCTGCGCAGCCGAAGCGCGGCGGAATACGCCGACTTCGTGCTCCCGTGGATCGGCGATCAAGATCGCCTGATCGATGTGGGTTTTGGGCCAGGCTCGATCACGATAGGTCTCGCCCAAGTGGCTGGACACGTGACTGGTGTCGATCTCGACGGCTCCTGCACATTCAAGTGTCAGAGAAGGAATCGAGCCCTCTTCTGACGCTCGGTTTCGTGCCGCTCGGCGCTGGTCCTGAGCCAAACCTGCAGCGTATGCGGGGTGTGGCGGGGTTGCACCAGACGCCGGCGGGCCTCGACGGTGGCGAAGGGCTGAGCCGGGTTTTGCGGTATGCACGACCGCCGGGAAAAAGCCCAATGGGGGGCTTCCGGGGGCTGGTCACCCTTCGTGGACCCTTCGTGGAGCAGGCCGGTATGGGGGACAGGCGCCGCCGGGCCATCCGGGAGGGTGAGGCTCGGGTGAGGTCCGATGGGGGCTCCGGGTGGGGAGGCCCGCTCCATCCCGGAGCGGATCAGGGACCGCATCCTCCGGCTCCGGGGGTCGGGGCCTCGGCTCCCAGAGCATCGCCGACCAGGCGAACGCCTGGCCCGTCCCCACCGCCCGGGGGGACGGTGGTGGGCCAGCACCGTCGGAGGCCGTGCTCATGCACGACGGAGCCCCCGATCCGGCTGACGGGCTTCGGGCCCTGAATGTCGCTTCGGGCCGGAAGCGACACTGCAGTGGGATGGTCGATGAGTAACTCCCGGTAGCCGGGACCGTGCTCAAGGCGTCCCGCCCCACGAGAACGCTCGCGGGTCCTTCCCGTGGTCAGACCCGAGGGCCGTCCAGTCCGATGATTTCGACCGAGTGCTCCACGAGATCGAGCAGCGCTGACTCCGCCCAGTGGACATCCTCGAGCACCAGCACGAGGGGCCGTTCCAACGCGAGCGCCTCGAACAGCTTGCGGTACGCCACGAAGGCGTCCTCGACGGTTCGGGCCTCCTCGGGATCGGGAAGGTCCGGCGGCCGCTCCCGGAGGCTGCGAAGGATCTCCTGCAACGGCCAGAACGTGATCCCTTCGCCGTAGGGAAGACAGCGGCCCATCAGGACCCGCGCTCGCCTGCTGGCCTGGGCGCTGAATTCCGCTGCCAGCCGTGTCTTCCCGATCCCCGCCGGCCCGAGGACGGTGACCAGCAGGGGCGTCTGCTCCGCGAGCACTCGCTCGAAGTACTCCGTGAGCCGTGCGTGCTCACCGCGTCGTCCGACGAAGGGAGTGACGAAGCGCGGCGCCACCGGGGCCTCTACGAGGGCACGGAGGCGCCAGGCAGCCACGGCCTCGCCTTTCCCCTTGACGTTCAGCGGCGCCATGGGCTCAGCCTGGACGGCGTCGCGCACGAGCGCATACGTCCCAGCCCCTAGGAGCACCTCCCCGGGCGAGGCCATCTGCTGAAGACGGGCGGCGAGGTGGACGGTGTCCCCGGTGGCGTAGAACTGTCGCTGCGGCGAATCACCAGCCAGCACCTCTCCGGTGTTCACCCCGGTGCGGACGGCGAGGGTCACTCCCTGATCGCGCCGGAGCTCGTCGTTCAGGGTGTCGAGCGCCTCGCCCAACTCCGCCGCAGCCCGGACGGCGCGCATCGCGTCGTCCTCGTGCACGGTCGGGACACCGAAGATGGCCATGACGGCATCGCCGATGACTTCTCCACCGATCCTCCGTGCCGTTCTAGGACGGTCCGGGCAGCGGAGAAATAGCGTTCCAGCACGATTCGCAGAGCTTCCGGATCGAGCATCTCGGCGAGCTCGGTCGAGCCCACGATGTCGGTGAAGACCACGGTGACCGTCTTCCGAGCCTCCGGCATGTGCCGAGTGTAGGGCCACTATCGTGGGCCAGGAAGTCCCGGGGAACGCGGAGGGTTGTGGGACTCATCCTGATCACATGTTGATCTCCCCGCTGTGACTCGCCCGGGGGGGACGGAACCCTCTGCGACCTCGGCAATCCCCTGCGAGTCTCGCCGAAGCGTCTTCCCGGGGACCCGCCTCTTCGGATGTGTCTTCTTCGCCCTCGGAGGTACTTCCGAGCCACTGGAAGGCCTCTCCCGGCCCCGAATAGCGGAGAAGGGGGTCCACGGCTCCCGTGGCCCGGGAAGGGCCTCGGCGCCACCGTCTCTGGCGCCTCTGGACCAACAACGTCTCGCTGGCCGCGGCTCGAAAAGGAAGCCCCCTCGTACTGAACCTCGACACGGCACCGGCGTTCGCCGCAGCGGCGGGCGTCGCCTTGCCGGGATTCAACGGCGCCGACCGAGGCTCCGCTCGGTCCACTCCCCCAGAATCCGTCCTCGTACGCTGCCCCCAACCCAATCTCAGCCTGTCATCTCTCACGAGCCTCGAACGAGGCCGGCCATCGGACTCTCGATGCACTACCTGTTCGGCTTCCACCGCGTGGGCCGTAAGATCCGCCGGCTTCAGCAGACGGTGGAGGAGCGCGCGCTTCGACTCGTCCGATAGTGACACGATTGCGGAGCGGGCGGTCACAACGAGAGTCGACCTGATCCCCGGGGGTGGTGATGAGAGCAAACCGAGCGCACCGATGGGACTTCCCGGGGCGGGAGTCTGCTCCGATCCAACGCCTGACTGCGCCGGACCTCATGCTGGTCTGGCCGGAGGAGAAGGGCTGGCCGCAGGACATCGGAGCGCTCGGCATCCTCGACGGGAGGGACCTTCTCGACGCCGACGGTCGATTCAAGATCGAGGACATCCGAGGGCGGATCGAGCGCAGGTTGCACCTCGTTCCGCGCTTTCGTCAGCTCCTGTCCTGGCCGAGGGCTGGGCTGGGCTGGCCGTTGTGGGTGGACGCCCCCTCCTTCGACGTGGCCGAGCACGTGGGAGTGGTCCCGGTCCAGGCCCCAGGCGACGAGCCCCAGCTTCTGCTCGCCTGCGAGAGGCTTCGTCGGCGGCCGCTGAGCAGATCCCGGCCGCTGTGGGAGATGTGGTTGCTCACCGGTCTTCCAAACGGACGGGTCGGCTTCTTCATGAGGATGCACCACGCCATCGCCGACGGCGTGGCCGGGGTCGCGACCCTGGCCGCGTTCGTCGATCCCGTCCCGGACCCTCCTGAGTTGCAGGGGCCACGGTGGACCCCCGCACCCGTGCCGAGCGATCGCGAGCTCTTCCGGGACAACCTGCACCGGCGTCTCGACGAACTCCACCGCGCCCTCTCGGCTCTCGCCGAACCGATCAAGACGGCACGCGGGATCCAACGGACCTGGCCGGCCACGCGCGAGATCTTCGCCGAGGGACGCGCGCCGCGAATCAGTCTTAACGGCCGCCCGATCGGCCCGGATCGAAGGTTGGCCGTACTCCGCAGCAGGCTCGACCTGGCCAAGGCAATCGCGCACGCCCA
>WNGE01003004.1_pt1 | contig 20154 bp, 15 predicted proteins | sample 5400651 | NCBI WGS metagenome assembly WNGE01 (sample SAMN13153370, study PRJNA577476) | soil metagenome | isolation source: 60 cm soil or saprolite under grassland replicate 2 | place: USA:California | collected 2016-06-15 | reverse complement strand
TCACTGGTGTGCAGCTATATCACGACGAACTTGCTGCTCTTGCTCAGCAACTCAAAAAACTTTGTGGTTCTGGCGGTACGGTCAAGGATGGCAACATCGAGATCCAGGGTGACCATTGTGATACCGTCCAGGCCAGACTCATCGAGCTGGGCTACAAAGTCAAACGTGCAGGAGGCTGATTACCTCTCCATTTATCGTACTATAGCCATGGCAGGCGTTTCTGCAATGCCGGAAGCGCCTGCTCGACCGCCTCACGTCCGGAGGCTACAAACTTGCGTCCCTCAGAAAACTGCCGTAGCGAGATACGGTACAACTTTGGGCGAATAACAACATCGGCCTCGCGAATACTATGCATACCGATAGTCGCCATGGCCAGGTCATACGTACGCAGCATGAGGTCGATAATGTGCGGAGAGCGCGTGTCTACTCGATCCTGTCGTTCTTCCATCCATGCCGCAGCATTTTCAAGTGCAGGCGGTTCCTGTCCGCCCAGTTCAGAGGCCAGCAAAATATCTGCTCCCATCCGCCGTAGCAGGCGAATCGGGACCGGGTCGTGCATACCTGCATCCACAAGAATATGTTCTCCAATCACTACTGGCGGAAAAATTCCCGGCAAGGCTACACTTGCTAAGCCCGCTTGCCACAATAGACCATGATCCAGTACAACGCCAGAACGTGTGCTGAGATCGACTGCAACCATCGCAAAAGGAGTTGTCAAATCCTCGAAGCGCCGTTCTCCACACAACCTGTGCAGCATCTGTTGTACTCCTCGATTGGAGAAAATAGAGGTGCGAGGAATGCGCCATTGCACAATATGACGCTGAATCTCCATAAAAATCTCTTCGCTCTCGGCAATCGACTTGCCAATAAGATACATGCCCGGCGTAATAATGCCACTGCTACAGGCTGCAATATAGTCAAGCGGAACTCCATGTGCCAGCAGACCATCCAGCACTCCAAGATGGGCGAAGCCACGTGCGCCACCTCCGCCAAAGGCAATCCCCACCGTCTGATGTGCAATATACCTGGCAACAAAATCTATCGCTCGTGTTAATGCCCCTTCTGGTACTATCTGACGGGGTGTCTCCCGCTTTTGCCAGCAACGTTCGAGTAGATCTTGATCGGCTGGCAGCAGGCGTGTTACCTTGTGTCCAATCTGTCTTCCATAAAGCTCCTGCATTCCCATTGTCGGGTATTCGGGAGTATTCATAATAAACACGCTATGCTCATACGACGGTCCAGACTTTTGTCCTGAAAGCTTTACAACGTCGAACTGGTCCAACGCCTCGGTGGCAAGCAGCGTGATAACTCTCTTAATGTTTAGCTCGTTGCTCTCTGCCAGCACCTTAATGATATGCTCGGGCGTCTCGGGCATCGTGACCAGCAAAATATATCTATAGCGTAGTGCAAGTTCACTCAGCACCGCTAACTGGCTCGTACTTATAGAGAGCGCTTTCTCATGAGTAACTGCGAGAGCTGCCACTGCCGGGATATGCTCACCATCATTTGTGCGTGTATGTGCACGATGTGCTTGCAAGGATGCATGATCCTGTGTGCAAGCTAGCAGGTCAGGTCGCAACTGTTCTGGATATATGGCAAAGTGGGGGCCGATGGCCTGTTCGCTGGCACAAAGTTCAAGCAGGAGTACGCGCTGCTGTGTACGAACTGCCAGTGCATCGGCAATATAAAAAGCCTGTGCTCGTCGTGCTGCTGTACCCTGCTTATCCACAAAAGTCAGCCAGAGCACCTCCGCTGCACGCGTCAGAAACACGCGCTGATTTGTGCGTACCAACCGCTGCGAAATAATACTATTGATATTCTGCAAAAGCGTCGGACAACTCCCAAACAGCGCCAGCAGATCGACCTGTGACAGCGACCAGCATGCACAATCCTCATCAGCCAGAATCGTCGCACTCGGCGGCTCCCCTGTAATCAGCGACATTTCTCCGAAGCATTCTCCCGGCCCCAGTGCAGTAATTGGATAATATCCTTGCCTCGTACTCATGGAGTCATGTTCCAGCAGCGCGATATTCTGTTCCTTCGCCTCATCCGGCAGCAAGACGCTCACCTGTCCAGAAGCTATAATATACAGACTTCCGTGCCACACTCCCCGCTCAAGTATATGCGTCCCCTTCTCAAAATGGGCGGGTTGCAGCCGCGCAATAATAGCCTCACTCTCATGGGGCTGCATATTGCGAAAGAGCGCACTGGCTTCTATGAGGTCACGCGGTTCTAAGTTCTGCATGTGTTGATTGTACGCTCTAAATAGCTGTGCCGTCTAGTCCAGATGTTGATACTCAGGGCGATTCAAACGTCCCCGTAGAGGCATGCCTTGCGTGTGCCGCGTCGTCCGCGAGCAACCTCGTTGAGCGTCAGGCAAGTCCACAGGCGATCCGGCACACGCAAGGCATGCCTCTACGGGTCCACGTGCGCGACTTTTAAATCGTCCCGGTTGATACTAAACGTTGAAGTAGGGGCAGGAAGGACCGAAGCAAGGTAACCTGTTCTAAGGATAGCTATTTTAGTGACTGTTCAGAAGCCTCTTTTGATTCCTCGTGGCTCCGCGCGCTACGCGGCTAGCCCGGTTTTGTGTGAGGTGCCGTGGTTGGCGGCGGGGGCCGCCAACCACGCCACCTCACACAAAATAGCTTGCGAAGCGCCGCAGGCGCTGAGAAGTCAAGGAAAGGCGACCTGAAGAGTTACGCTATTTTACTGCTTGCGTAGCATCAGCGTAACACGTATACTAATTTCAGTACCCTCAAGCGGGTCGTAAAAGAAGAGCTGCTCCTGCTGCTCCTTTAGAAGGAAAGTAGAGCTCCTTATTCGGCTGGCAACAGAGCTGCGCTCCTACCTGCGGTCAGCCAGCCGAAAGGAAGTATACACACGAAACCCTAGGAGGTCAAGTGAAGATGCACTAAGGAAGATATTAAATAGATCTTTATGCAACTTCCAGCTATATTCGATAAGGACTGCTATCACATGCCAAGAGTCGCCCCTTATACTGTACTATGGTCCCCGTCCCAACGCACATACGAACTGTATGAGCGCCAGGGCGGTGATGCACTGGATATTGACCTGGAGAGCCCTGACTGGTTCGCCTGGTTGGATGAAGTCTCTGCCTTTGTCTTTCGTGGCAGAAATGGCACCATTACAGTAAAGAAAGAAACCAGGCGCGAAGTGTGTTGGTACGCTTATGTAAAAAATGATGGCAAGCTGCAGAAAAAATCTCTGGGTAAAACTGATGATCTCACGCTGGTCCTTCTGGAACAGGTCGCGGGCTTCCTGGGTGCAGGTCGTGGCTCCAGTCCTCTACCGGAAGACATTCCCGCGTCTCGATCTCAAACAGGTGCGTTGCTTAATTCCCTGAGGTCTATAGCAGATGTACGCGCAGACACGGAAGTCCCAGTAACGTCGAGGATGCGACAGGATCCGCTACTGGCAACCAAGCTGTATGTGCCACGTCCACGCATCCAACTGGTCCATCGCCCTCACTTGCTGCATCAGCTCCGCCAGGGGATGGAAGGCTCGCTTACGCTTATCTCAGCGCCGCCAGGATCTGGCAAAACGACTTTGCTTGGTGAGTGGCTTGCTACAAGTAATACTCCCGCCGCCTGGCTCTCGCTGGAGCAAGATGATAACGGTCCCGTCCGTTTCTTTTCCTATCTGATTGCCGCTTTGCAAACCCTTGACGCGCAGATTGGCTCTACTGCGCTCAGGTTCCTGGAATCTCCACGCCCTGCTGCATTGGAAAAGGTCCTCACGTTGCTCGCCAACGATATTGCCAGTAGCAACCTTCCACGTTTCGCGCTCGTGCTGGATGACTATCATGTGATTATGAATCTGTCCGTCCATGCGGCTATGACCTTTCTGTTGGAGCATCTGCCACCACAAATGCATATCGCTATTACTACGCGCGTCGATCCACCGCTGCCTTTGTCTCGTTTACGGGCGCGAGGACAGTTGACCGAGATCCGTAGCACCGATCTGCGTTTTACTGCTGCTGATGTCACGACTTTTTTGCAGAATGTCATGAATTTAAAATTGCCTGCGGGTGCGATTGAAGCTATCGAACGTCGCACAGAAGGCTGGATTGCTGGTGTTCAGCTTGCTGCTCTTTCGCTGCGTGATCGCTCGGACGTTACCGCTTTTCTGTCAGCTTTTAGCGGTAGCCATCGTTTCGTGCTGGATTATCTCAGCGAAGAGGTATTTTTGCAGCAACCGGTGGCGGTGCAGTCATTTCTGTTACAGACCTGCATTCTCGATCGACTCTGTGGATCGCTCTGTGAAGCCATTACAGGCCAGACAGAGAGCCAGTTTATGCTTGCTATGCTTGAGAGAGCAAATCTGTTTGTAGTCTCGCTTGACGAGGAGCGCCAGTGGTATCGCTATCACCAGTTATTTGCAGATGTGCTGCGCAATCGTCTGCGCCTGGCGCTACCCGCCCAGATTCCTACTCTGCATCGCCGTGCCAGCGAATGGTTTGAACAGCATGAAATGATCGCGGAAGCCGTTCAGCATGCTCTGGCAGCCAGTGATGTCGAACGGGCCGCGGACTTAATCGAACAGTGCGGCCTGGATGTGATGTTGCGTGGTCGTGTACAGACTGTTATTGATTGGCTCAATTTGCTTCCAGAACACCTTGTCCGTACCCGTGCCCAGCTCTGCATTATCTCGGCTGGCGTATTGATGTTTACTCATCAACTGGCAGAATCTGAGGAGCGCCTGCGTGACGCTGAGCTCTGTATCCAGTCTTCTCCTCTGTCCTCTGAATTGACGCGCGAAATTCAAGGTCTGATTGCTAGCATGCGCGCGAATATGGCCCGCTTTACAGGTGATGTAGCACGCGGTGTTGTGCTTGGACAGGAGGCACTTCATCTGTTATCTGAAGATGATACACTCATGCGTGCGGCTGCTCTGGTTTCTACTGCTCATGCTTTCCTGGTGAATGGCGATGTCACTCCTGCTGTCGAACATGCGCTCTTAACTGTAGTCGCTCCTGTTCTGGCCTCCAGGAACCGCTTTTCAATTCTACGTATCTTTACACTCCAGGCGCGTCTTTATACTTTGCAAGGACGGCTTCGTAAAGCTGCTCAGACTTATGAGCAGGCTATTCATGAGGCGCCCGGTACAGGTAGACTACAGGGCCTGGTTGGTAGCCCTGCCTATTATTTCGGTCTTGGCAATCTACAGTACGAGTGGAACAATCTGGATGCCGCCGCACAACTGCTGGAGCAAGGCATGGAACTGCTCAAAGGACCACTGGCGGAAGATGCCTCCGTCGTTACTATGGGTTATATCACTCTTGCTCGTGTACAATATGTGCGTGGCGATTCGGGCCAGGCATTGAAGACGCTGGATACTTTTATAGAAATAGCGCGGCAATCTTCCTTTATGCCCCATCTGATTGCTCGTGCTACTTCCATGCGGGCGCTGATAGAGCTTGCTCAGGGGAATAGTACCGCTGCTCTTCAGTGGGTTAAGGATGCAGGCCTGGCAATCGAAGATGAACTAAGCTACCTGCGTGAGCGCGAGTACCTGGCTCTGGTGCAAATTCAGATCGCTCAGGGCCGTGAGCAAATTCGTGGCCCATTTCTCTCTACTGCCCTTGCCTGGCTGGAACGACTCCTGCAAGATGCCGAGTGCAAGTCCCGCACTGGCAGTGTCATCGAGATCCTTGTCCTGCGCGCTCTGGCTCTACAGGCCCGGCATGCAACTTCTGAAGCACTACTCAGCCTCAAACAGGCACTCACCCTTGCCCAACCTGAAGGCTATATTCGTCTCTTTGCCGATCATGGTCGACCGCTGGCTACACTTCTCTCGTTGCTCAGGGAGACCAATCCTGATTCCCGATACTATATTCAGACTCTACTTGTTGCCTGTCTCCCGGCTGAATATGAGCACGCTGGTACAGCGTCCACTGCTCATCATCCCCTGGCGCCGACACCCGCGCAACCCCTGCTTGATCCTCTTAGCGAACGAGAACTCGAAGTCTTGCGCTTGATTGCCTCTGGCGCTTCCAACCAGGCTATCGCCGATCAACTGGTGGTCACGGTCAACACTGTCAAGCGCCATGTCAGCAATGTCTTCGCCAAACTTGCGGTCGCCAATCGTACTCAGGCCATGGCTCGTGCACGTGAACTCAACCTCGTTCCATAGCATCTTGCTGCCATCCCTTCAACGACATTTCCATTTTCGCATAGTCTTTTCAGAATAGTCAGGCGAAAAGGTTTACCGGTGTCGACCTGCATTGTTGCATACAGGAGAGAAGGATAGATATGAACATCGACGAGCAGTTTGAAAACTTTCTGGCAGATTTAGGAGTTGAAATGGAACGACCAGATGATCGGTCTTATAACTATGGTAGTGACTCTGCACCTGAGGTATCCATCTTTCAGGCCTCTCGTGATCATTATGGCGTTTTCTATCGCCTTGACATTATCGACGGTAAGCCGGAATTGCGCATCATGATGCCTACGGATAAGGGCGATACGAAAATGGATATGTACCTGGTGCGCCTGAGTGGTATCTCTCCGCTCAGTGTGGGCTTTGCGGAGATGACCGCTTATGAAGGAAGTGCTGCCTATGAACATTCACGCGAAGCAACATTACAGCATTTGCTGTATGCGGTTGCGGAGATGATGAAGCTGCTCTTCTGGGCGGGCGATTTGCAGCGCCTGAGTTTCCCACATGAGATTGAGGTCTATCCTCTCTCCTTGCCGGATGACAAAAAGACGCGCTGGGGACGCGGTGGGCGTAAGGGCGATTAAAAAATCTCCGCCATAATTGGCTATGAAGTTAATTTGTACCTGCACTACTGGTGCCTTCTTCTTCCTTTCTATGGTACACTATGGATATCATAGAAAGGATATCACTATGCCTTATAATATAGATACGGTAGGCCGTGAAGCCATAGATCATCTTGCTCTTAAACATGCCGCTCGTGAGCGTGCACTTCCTAAATCTCGTGCCGCCATTCGCTATTGTGCTAATAGTATCAGGGCTACTCATCGCCAGGAATTCCGTGTGGCCGAGGAACTTATGGGACAGGCAGCTCAACTGCTTGCAGAGATGGCGATTGATCTGCGCGATCACCAGGATATCTACTACGCCGGTTTTGTGCAGGACGCACAGAAAGAGTACGCCGAAGCAGTCACTTTTGCCATTTTTACTCAGCATCGTGCCCTCCCTCTACCCGACGAACTTTCCATCAGTTATGCCGCTTATCTGAATGGCCTGGGCGAGGCCGTGGGTGAGTTGAGGCGCTATGTGCTTGATCAGTTGCGTCGCGGCAACTATGACGACTGCGAGGTTTACCTGCGCTATATGGATGATATTTACGCTCTTCTTATCTCGGTTGATTTCCCGGATGCCATTACTGGCGGCCTCAGGCGTACCACGGATGCCGCGAGAGGGATTCTGGAGAAGACTCGCGGTGACCTGACCGCAGCTATCAGCCAGGCGCATCTGCAAGAGTCGATGTTGGCTTTGCAACAGGAGTTACAAAAGCATGATCTCAATCGCGACACACGCTAAGCGGTGTTCTCACGCCTAGAGGGGGGCGTATGGAGAAAGACTTGAAAAACATTGATCCAGTGGCTTCTAAAGCCAGGAAAACCTCTTCCGACCCGGCTCTATCAAAAGCAAAAAAGACGACCGGCCCGGTAGATTCTACATCTAAAACAAGAGCAACGTCTGATTCAACGGATGCTGATCTGGCTTCTTCAACATCTGAGCCTATCACTACCAGACCTGAGACTGTGGCTTCAACGCATATTGTAACAGCTGATTCTGTGCAGGCAGAAGAAGTGCCAACGATTCCTCTGGAGTCGTTACAAACTATCAGCTCTCTGCAGCCCGAAGTCTCTGTTCACTCTGTTGCTTCCTCACGATCTGTACATATGCCGACGCCATTGGTCGTTCAACCTTCAGAGTATCGACGCGATCCTGGCGAGTGGCTCCAGTTGTGGTGGGATGGCATACGTCCAGCTTATCTTCCTTTGTCTTTGCTGCCTGCCTTGCTAGGTAGTGTGCTTGCATGGACACAAACTATTTCAGCGCAGATACCCTTTGGTCATTTTCATGTGCTGCAGTTTATTAGCATCATTGTCTCGTTGCTTCTGCTCCAGATAGGAGCGCACCTGATCAATGACTACTATGATTATCTACGCGGCGTCGATACCAGTAATGCTCTGGGACCTGGTGGGTTGATACAGCAGGGCCTTATCAAGCCTACACGAGTCCTATCGATTGGATTGACCATGTTGGGTCTGGGCGCTCTGCTGGGCTTGATTGTAGCAAGTGCTGGAGGCCCGCTAGTCTATCTCTTTGGCCTGGTAGGATTGCTCTGTGCGTATTTCTATAGTGCTCCGCCGCATGCACTCTCTGCTCTAGGATTGGGTGAACTGATAGCTTTTGTTGTCTTTGGCCCTTTGGTCACAACAGGTGCCTATATCGTGCAAGGAGGTCATGGGACATCCAACGCCTTTGTCTATAGTCTTCCTCTGGGCCTGATAGCGGCGGCTGTGATTCATGCGAATAACATGCGCGATTCTGAGGGTGATATGCACGCGGGAAAGCGCACTATCGCATCGTTGCTAGGAATTTGGTGGAGTCGCATCTTGTTTTTGTTGTTGCTTCTAGCTGCGTATGTCATTATTATCTCTCTAGGTGTGCCACACGGAGCGGCTCACTGGCTCCTGATCACGTTGTGGACATTCCCTCTGCTGGTAATAACGATAACCGGTGTTATACGCACGGATACACCCACTGGCTTCGACCTTGTGATGCGCCAGGCATTGAAGCTGGAAACGTTCTTTGGGATATTGCTCCTTGTTGGTCTTATTGTACAGGCGGCAATTCCTGTACTCCCACATCTGCCAGCACACCTTCTGCCATTTTAACCGTCGTTGGTGGGAGCCGGACGGTGGTAAGTCCGGCTCTTCTCTCACTGATCTACCACCTTGCTCTGTTACACTACCAGGAGTTGTTGCCATTTTCTGGTTGCTTTCCCAGTATATACCATTGTTGACCTGATTGTGTGGAAGTATTTCCCCAATCCCATGCTGGATGTTCGCTTACCTGGTCTATTGGAACTTCATATATTTTAGTAGCCGCAACTCTAGAGGGCTGAGCCGATGGAGAGGATTGGGCTGTTGCACTGACAGTACGGAAGATACTACTAAATGTCAGTGGCGTATCCGTTTCTTCCTCATTTACGCTGGTCTTATTCGCAAAATAGCCTTGATTTTCGCGCATTTTGAATGCTTCGACTGAAGCACGGAGTTGCTCAACAAGGCGCGTCAGACGTTCCATATTTTGCGAAGCATTACGGGTGCTGAAGCCGCTCTGTTGTGTTGATGCTGATACTTCGTGCATGATCTGCACCACAGCGCTTGCAGAGTTCAACTGGCGCATAGCCGCCTGGTTGATGGTCTCAATTTCACGTGCCTGGTGCTCAACGGCGGCGAAGATCGATTCCAGCGCGATACCAGCTTCCTGAGTCAATCGAGTTCCGGCGGCGGTTTCGCGTTCGGTATCTTGCATAGAGATGGCAGCAGCTCCTATATCTTCGCGTACACTACGGACGATATGTGTAATCATGCCTGCCTGATCTTTGGCTCGTTCGGCCAGGCGCCGAATGTCTGCTGCGACGGCTCCAAAGCCCTTACCATTTTCTCCCGCCATTGCAGCTTGAATTGCTGCGTCAAGTGCCAGCCGATTCGTCTGATGTGCAATGCCAGAGATAGCCTCTACGATCTCGTTGATCTCGCGCGAACGATCTCCAAGCGTTTGTACTTTGGTAGCGGTTGCTTGCACGTTCTCATTAATACGGCCCATACCTTCGACTGCCTGTTGCACTGATGCGCGTCCGATCTGTGCATCCTGACGTGCAATGCGGGCTACATCGTAGAGGCGTTGTGAACGCCCGGCTACCTCACGGCTCGACTCAGCTGTCTGTTCTATTTCTGCAGCGGCATCTGAGATCTGCTTGATCTGCGTATCGCCCGTTTCTACTAGCTGTGTCATGCGATCCAGGACTGTCGCCGTTGAGTTCTCCACGTCGTGAGCAACCATCTTGACGCGTATGACCAGGCTGCCTAGCTCTTCGACCATATAATTGAAGGAGTCGGCCAGTACCCCCAGTGCATCTGCCGTCACTTCTGCCTGTACACGCAGGTCTCCTTCACCAACGCCACTTACTTCGCTGACGAGCTTCTCTACGCGGCCTTGCAACACATCACGCTGCGCCTGTGTTTCCTGGATAAGTTGTACGATATTGTCCAACATATTGTTCATGGATGTGGCGACCGTGTAGATCTCGTCGTGTCCTAGAATTTTTGCGCGTGCTTCAGTTTCGCCCCTGGCAATACGTCTGGTTAGCCTGGTGAGTTCGCGCAGTGGACGCGTGATGGTGAGATTGACAGTATACCCAATTGTGATAACTGCCAGGATCGTGCTCAAGAAGGCGATGATGGTGGCAATAATAGTGGTATTCGTCTGTGAGTCACCAACCTGTGCAACCGAATTGTTTACCTGGTCCGCTATCTGCGCGATCTGAGCCCATGTCTTCTGTACAGGTATATACTTCGCGTTTGCCTGTGTCGTAAGAGCATCTATGTTTGCATTGTTCTTGATGCCTTTGATTACCTGCCCCTGGGCACCTTTGTATTGCGACCAGAGTGTCTCGACCTGATTGATGGCAGCTTTCTGATCGTTAACGGTCGTTGCGTCAGGATTATCTGCCAGCAGCATGTTGCGTGTGTCGTTCATCTGAGGAGCGCTGGCAAGTTGGTACAATTGTGGATATTGTCTTAGCGTTGTCTCAAAAATTGTTTCATTGCTAACAATGGTGTCCAGGAGTTTCCGCGTTTGACTGCTAGCTCCCTGTGCCTTGTACTGCTCTACAGCCACATTAAGCAGGTCCATGCTTCTTTGTAATGATAAACTGGCGTTCGTCGTATCCTTAGTCATACGGATGTTTGTCTGTATGACCTGGCTACGCGCGATTTGCGTATTGATGAACGCGATGCCCAGCCCTGAAATAACGATGCCGGGAATTAATGCTGCCAGTAAAAATGCGTAGGAGAGCCTGCGAGATATGGGGATATTGGTAACGAACGTAAACATGCTGCTTTAGTCCCTCCTGGGTGTCTGCTTCAAACGCTTACAACACAACTGAACAGAATGACGCGTCCAATCAAGAGACCCGTAGCGGCATGCCTTGCGTGTGCCGGATGGCTTGCAAGCCATCTCGTTGAGCGTCAGGGAAGTCCTCCCCAACGACCCGGCACACGCAAGGCATGCCGCTACGGGTCGTTTGAGTGATAGACATTTATAGCCGAATGTACCCTACTTTCTACAGAAGCTTCATTTTTACCGTGAGCAATGGCCTGATAGTCCTGGTTAAGCGTCCGCATAACGTGCTATACTTGAGTATGAGAATATTGTGAAAGTGAGTATGTGAGAGGGTAATTAATGAACTCGTGAAGTCGAAGGAGCCTGGTTATGAGTACGTCCTCTGTAACGCGCTGGCCATTTCAAAAAGTGCTTGTCGTCAATAGAGGTGAGATTGCTGTGCGTATCATTCGCGCCTGCCGCGAATTGGGACTGCGCAGTGTGGCTGTGTATAGTGATGCGGATCGTAATGCGTTGCACGTCCGTATGGCGGACGAAGCTTATCACATCGGACCTGCGGTGGCGGCCAGGAGTTATTTGCATATTCCTACATTAATCGAGGTCGCGAAACGTTCGGGTGCACAGGCTGTACATCCGGGCTACGGTTTTCTGTCTGAAAATGCCTCTTTTGTGGAAGCATGTAGGAAAGCAGGGTTAATTTTTGTTGGCCCACCGCCTGAATCTCAGAAGTCAATGGGTGAGAAGACGGCGGCTCGTCGTACTGCACAGGCGGCGGGAGTGCCGATTGTGCCGGGGGCAATGTCAACGGATATTGGTGATGATATGCAGATAGCGGAGGTTGCCGAACGCCTGGGATATCCTATTTTGCTGAAGGCGGCGGCTGGCGGTGGTGGTAAAGGTATTCGCTTTGTACGCGATCCCAGAGACCTTCTAGCTTCGTTGCGCACAGCCCGCAGCGAGGCGCAGAGTGCTTTTGGTGATGGTCGTGTCTATCTGGAAAAAGCGATTTCTCCAGCGCGTCATATCGAGGTGCAGTTTATTGCTGATACACACGGCAATGTGGTGCACCTGGGCGAACGTGAATGTAGCGTTCAGCGCCGACATCAAAAACTGGTCGAGGAAGCACCTTCGCCAATCGTGGATGCGGCCTTGCGTGAACGCATGACCTCCGCAGCAATAAATCTGGTACGTTCCATTAATTTTGTCAATGCTGGCACTGCGGAGTTCCTGGTAGGACCGGATCGTAATTTCTACTTTTTGGAAGTCAATGCGCGCATCCAGGTGGAGCATCCAGTAACCGAGTTATGTACAGGTGTTGATATTGTGCAGGAACAGTTCCGGGTAGCTGCTGGTTTGCCTCTCTCCTTTACCCAGGAACAGATCGAGTTGCGCGGCTCTGCTATAGAGTGTCGTATCTCAGCGGAAGACCCAGAGAACCGTTTCTTGCCTGCGACTGGCATGGTCCACGCCCTGCAGGAGCCGTCTGGTCCAGGAGTACGCGTCGATAGTAGTCTATATGCAGGTCTACAGGTACCGCTCTTCTATGATCCTCTGCAGTCGAAGCTCATTGTGTGGGGCCGAGATCGTACACAGGCCATCGCGCGTATGCGTCGTGCGATTGATGAATATCAGGTCGTCGGCGTGCGTACCACCCTGCCCTTTGCGCGCTGGCTGATGGATCATCCACGTTTTATCGCGGCTGATATATCTACCGACTTTATCGCCGAGGAATGGGATACCAGGCAGAAAGTTGCGACTATTACCCCTGCTGAGAGTTCCAGTGACTTGCAGGATGGTCAGCATGTCGAACTCGCATCGGCTCAGATAGCTGCGATTGTTGGTGGCCTCTTGATGCACAGCCAGCTAGCCGAAGATAAACTGCGCCGTCATCCCGCGGCAAATGCCGATGAGGAAGGAAGTCGCTGGCGTGAGGTGAGTCGGAAAGAAGTGCTCAGGCGTATATAATCGTTAAACTGCGACTATATAATAATTTCCCGTAGGGGCTCCCCCTCGCGGGGCCCTGGGAGCGGATCTATTGGCTCCCAGGGCCCCCGCGAGGGGGAGCCCCTACGGGCGTTATTTCTCCTGAATGGGGGTCGGCAATTCAAAGGTCGGTGGTGTTTTTCCGTGATGTTGTGCCGCCACGGCCTTGAGACGCTCAACAGATTCATAAGGGACGTAACGACCGCCTAATGGTGTAGGATGGATGCCAGGTCCGTGGTAGTCGCTTCCACCCGTGGGAATGAGTTGATATTCGTTGGCAATTGTCAGCAACTCCTGTACTTGCTCTGGTGTATAGGGGCCGTAGTAGACTTCTAGTCCAACCAATCCGCTGTCGCGCAAGCCTGGTAGCCATTTGCGTAGTTCTTCCAATCCAGGTAGAGTAATGGGATGAGCCATTACCGGTAATCCATTGGCGCTGGCTATCAGGCGTACAGCGTCCTGCGGAGCAAGCTTGTAACGCGGTACATAGCCAGGGCGACCAGCGCCAATATATTTGTCGAAGGCTTCCTCAATGCTTTTAACATATCCCGCCTCCATCAATGCCTCCGCGACGTGTGGGCGACCAACCGAGCCATGTGCAATCTCGCGCACACGTTCCCACTTAATATGTAATCCCTGTTCGTTAAGCCGTTCTACCATACGCTGTCCACGCCGTACACGTGCATCACGTAGCACCTGCAGAATCGACTGAAACTCCGCACGCTGATACTCGATGAAATAGCCCAGAACATGCACCTCGCCGCCCTTGACATCGGTATTGATCTCGATGCCAGGGATAAAATCGATGTCATGTACTTTAGCGGCCTGCGCTGCCTCATCAAGACCATCTGTACTATCGTGGTCAGTCAATGCCTGCACCTTTAATCCCGCCTCCGCAGCCAGTCGGAGCAGTTCAGTCGGAGAATAGATACCATCCGAAGCTGTCGAATGGGTATGAAGGTCGACAATGTTTGCCATGTGCTCCTTGATCTCTTTCCTGTAAAAGATATTAACGTGCGTAGTCCACTGAACGTGTCTCACGCACAACACAGACCTTGATCTGCCCAGGATAATCAAGGCTTTCCTCGATCTTATGGGCGATGTCACCGGCCAGGCGGCTGGCTGTGTACTCGTCAACCTCTTCCGGTTTCACGATGATGCGTACTTCGCGACCAGCTTGAATGGCAAATGATTTCTCAACGCCAGTAAACGAGTTGGCGATGTTTTCGAGTGCCTCCAGGCGCTTGATATAGAGATCAATCGTCTCGCGTCGTGCTCCTGGACGTGCGGCTGAGATAGCGTCCGCTGCCTGTACGATAGCGGCCTCCAGAGACTGAGGTTCCGTCTCTGATGCATGGTGTGCTACCATGGCGTGAATAATCTTAGGTGACTTGCCAAAACGACGTGCCACCTCACCACCAACGATAGCGTGAGGTCCCTCAACCTCCTGGTCGATAGCCTTGCCCATATCGTGAAGCAAAGCGGCTGTCTTACATATATTGACATCGGCACCCAGTTCATGAGCCATAGTCCCTGCCAGAATAGATACTTCAACCGAATGAGCCAGCACATTTTGCCCGTAGCTGGTTCGGAAGTGGAGCCGCCCCAGGATCTTGAGTAACTCCGGTTGGAGACCATGGACATTAGCCTCCAGGGCAGCATTCTCGCCAGCCTCGCGTACAATTGCATCGACTTCTTGCCGTGCTTTGGCGACAACATCCTCGATACGTGCCGGGTGGATGCGTCCGTCAAGGATCAACTTTGTCAATGCGACACGCGCCACCTCACGACGCACGGGATCAAAACCTGAGAGAATCACAGCTTCTGGCGTGTCGTCGATAATAAGATCGACGCCTGTTGCAGCCTCAAGCGCACGGATATTCCGACCCTCGCGTCCAATGATGCGACCCTTCATTTCATCGTTGGGGAGCGGGACGACTGACACAACCGCCTCAGCGACTTGATCGGACGCGCAACGTTGGATCGCCAGCGTGATAATTTCACGCGCACGTGCCTCTGCCTCATCGCGTGCCTGCTCCTCGATCATACGCACACGGTGCGCGGCCTCTGAACGCACCTCGTTTTCAATACGCGAAATGAGTAGCTCCTTTGCTTGCTCTTCGGTAAGTTGCGCGATATGTTCGAGTTCATCAAGTTGTTGCTGCCTGAGCGCTTCTACTTCTTCATTTGCTTGCTCAAGAGCGCGTTCTTTTGCATTGACCCTGCGTTCACGTTGCTCCAATACATCAATTTTGCGCTCAAGATTCTCCTCTTTTTGTTGTATACGTCGCTCCTGCCGCGTCAACTCAGTGCGTCGTTCTGCGTTTTCTCGTTCCATGGCTGCACGGAAACGAGCGTTTTCATCACGTGCTTCGAGTAAAGCCTCACGTTGCTGATTCTGTGCTTCCAGCAGCCGCCGCTCGCTGGCTTCCTTTTCATTACGTAGACGTTCCTCGAAATGTGCTCGATCGCGGGTTTTTCCAATATAGTAGCCGACAAAAACAGCGATTACTGCTCCTATCGGTATGGTGATGAGGCCCACTATAATTACAGTCGTTGACACTTCGGCCTACCTCCATTAGTAAGGCGAACAGGCCTGTAAAGGCTTGGAAAACAATGAAAGTCGTAAAATCTTGCTCGATTCGCAAGTTCATCTCGTCAACGGGATTGGGTCCCTGACGTGTACTATGCATGTTGGTAACTGGCGAACAGTGTGCAAAACATACTATGCGCCAAGCATACTATATAGGAGTGTTAAGAATACGTCAAGATGTTACATAAAAAAGCAGACACCCTGTTTGGACGCCTGCTTTGTGAAGATGATATGCTGAAGCATCTGTTTTAGTGCAGGGCGATTCAAACGTTCCCGTAGGCCTTGCGTCTGCCGAGTGCGTGGATCCAATGGCCCGCGAGGCCCTCTGTCCACGCACTCGGCAGACGCAAGGCCTGCCACTACGGTCATGCGGCGACTTTTGAATCGTGTAAATCCCCTTTAAACTGGTGGAATCTGTACAATTATCCTGGTGATCAGGTATACTGAAGGCAGAGAATGCTGTTGGCTCCTTGCGTGCGGGAGAGAACTGGGAATGTCCGAAGCTTCGGTCCTGCTCACGGCCCTTTCAGAGGCCCAAAGAACTCAAGCCCTCGAACGCTTTGAGATCATCCGTCCTGCTTTGGAGAAGGAGACTTCCCAGGCGCAGATGGCGCGTACCCATCAACTTGCCCCCAGCACCGTGCAACTCTGGATCAAACAGTACCGAGAAAAGGGCCTGGCCGGATTGACCTATGCCAGGTTCGTTTGGTGAGAAAAAGGAAGAGACTTTGCAAAAGAGTATCCCTGAGATGAGGAAAAGCCATGTCAGACCTCACAACAGAAGAACCGTCTTCTCCAAAGAGAGAACCAACGTACCGTCCTAGGCAGGGCAAGCTGCAGCCCGACCCTGTCGGAGGATCAATACCGAATGTCGGCTGGGTCCACAAGCAGGATCAGGGGAACGTGTGATGGAACAGAGAACAGCCAATCGGGAGCCGCGCCTTTTCGGGCGCAAACACGAACTCGCCGCGCTGTGGAGACAGTTGGAGGCGACCGGCAGTGATCGCCTCCATGTCGCACTCGTGGCGGGCGAACCAGGGATTGGCAAGACGCGCCTCCTTCAGGAAATCGCAGAGGGCGCGGAGCAGGTCGGCGCCCTCGTCTTGCGCGGAGGTGCCTCCGCAGCCGAGGGGATGCCACCCTATCTGCCCTTTCTGGAGGCCCTCGGCGGTTACATCCGCACGGCTCCCCTTGAGCAACTCCGCACCCAGGCTGATTCCATCGCACCCATCCTGGCGACGATTTTGCCAGAGTTACCGCTGCGCTTGGGTGAGCTGGCACCCAGTTACCCGCTCCCACCAGAGCAGACGCGCCTGCGGCTCTATGAAGCGGTAGGGATGTTTCTGACCGCCATCGCTGTTAAGAATCCACTGCTCCTGCTCCTGGATGATCTGCATTGGGCTGATACGGCCACACTCGACCTGCTCTGCCATCTGGCTCAGCATCAAGCGGTCTCCCGCCTCTACATCCTGGGTGCTTACCGCTCCGATGAACTGGCCAGCCACTCAGCACTGGAACGCAGCATCCTGGACCTCACGAGGAGTCGGCAGCTGACGGTTCTTGCGCTGCGCCCCCTTCCCGAGGCGGACGTGGCCAGGCTGATCACTGCTTTGCTGGGTGTCCCTCCCCATCCCACCCTCAGCCAGTTACTCTGGAAACAAAGCGAAGGCAATCCGTTCTTTCTCGAAGAGTTGCTTCGGGAGTGGCTGGAAACAGAGGTGCTGACCGTCACGCCGTCGCAAGCAACCATCAGCAGTTCTCCACCAGCAAGCCTGCCCGCCAGTATCAGCAGCCTTATTCGCCGCCGCTTTGCCCGTCTGCCTCAAGAGGTGCTTGAGACGCTACGCACTGCCGCGATCCTTGGCCGCACCTTTGCCGGCAGTTTCCTGGCCGAGGTGGTGGGACACGACGAGGAAGTGGTCGAGGAGTGGTTGTACTCTTCAGTGCAGGCAGGGATTCTCCGCTCCGATCCACCGGAGGTATACACCTTCAGCCACGACACCCTGCGCGAATGCCTCTACAGTGAGGTCACTCCCGCACGCAGGAGACGCTTACATGGCTTCATCGGGCGCGTCCTGGAAGCACGTCTGGACCAGGAGGATGTGCAACAGCTCGCTCAGTTGGCCTTCCACTTTGCTCGTAGTGGGGATCGTCTGCGCGGGGCTACTTACTCCCAGCTCGCGGCTGTACAAGCGATCCATGCCGCTGCTCCTGGCGAAGCCTTGCACCATTACCACACGGCCCTTGATCTGCTTGACCAGCAGGATCAGCAGCGCGGGCAACTGTTGCTGGCCCTCGGTGACGCAGCGCTCTCTGCAGGAGTAGAACGCGAGGCGGTGCAGGCGTTCGAGGCCGCACAGACCTGGTGGACTCAACATCCCGATATGGTCGCTGCCGCGCGTGCTGCCTGTGGTCAGGGCCGCGCATTGGCGCGATTGGAGGAGCATGCTGCGGCGCAAACTGCCCTTGAGCAAGCGCTCACCCTCTTGCACGAGCATAGCTGTGCTGAGCAGGTCCAGGTCCTGGTGGAACTAGCCACGCTTCTGGCAGTGAGTCTCGGCAAGCACACGGAGGGCATGGTCTACGGACGGCGGCGCTCGAACTGGCTGGCCAGCTTGGGGAAGGCCGTCTCGAAGCGATGGCTAACCGGGTTGTGGGAAACCTGCTGGTGCGCGGCAATGAACTCCCCAAAGGCATTGCGCTGCTTGAACGCGCCTTCCAGCTTTCGGTTGCCGCCGATGATCCGGCGGAAGCGGAGGAGTGCTGCGCCTGCCTGACTATGGCCTACTTCTGGAGTGGCCGGTTTCACCAGATGAAGGAGAGCCTCCTGCGCCGGGTAGAACTGGTCCACCGTTGCCAGGAGCCTTACCAGTTGCGCCACCTGTACCCCTGGCAGGCAGCATGCACGGCTTGCATGGGAAACTTCGCGGAAGCTGAGCAGTGGCTCGCCCAGGCAGAAACGGCTATTGCCTCCCTGACCAGCCCCGAACCCCGGGCGTTTCTCCTCCAGATTCGCAGCATTCTGGCCGTGTTCTACCATGACTATGAGGCAGCCGAAGCGTCTCTTGCGCAGGCGGTGGTCCTCTTTCGCCAGATGGGTCCCAGTATCTTGATCTGGTACCTGCCTGTTTTCGGATGGGTCCAGGCACTGCTGGGCAAGCGACAAGAGGTGCTCTCCTGCCTACAGGAGAGCGAGACGTTACTCGCCTCGCAGGAGCCTGGAACCATCCTCAGCGGCAACGTCTCGCTCTATCTCGCGCAAATGGCCCTCTTGCTCGAAGACCGGAAGCGGATCGCATCCTATACCACTAGGCTGCTGCCTTTCCAGGGCTTATTCCTCGATGGGCTGGTTGACCGGATTCTCGGGGAACTTTTCACCTTCCAGACGGCCTGGTCCGAGGCCCAGGCTTGCCTTTCCAGAGCAGAGGAGATGGCACGCCGTGAGGATCTGCTCCCCGAACTGGCCCTCACACAGATGGCACAGGCTCAACTGGCCCTCGCGCAGGGAGGACGAGGCAGTGTGCCCCGCGCGCGCAGCCTCTTCGAGCAGGCGCTGGCCCTGTTTCAGGAGGCAGGCCTGCATGGGCAGGTGCTTGCCGTGCAAGCACAACTGGAGCAGTTGCCAGAGCGATCATCGACCCGCCGCCCATTTCCCGCCGGGCTGAGTTCGCGGGAGGTCGAAGTGCTGCGCCTCGTTGCTCAGGGCAAAAGCAACCGCCAGATTGCCGAAGAACTCGTCTTGAGCGAGAAGACCGTGATCAACCACCTGACCAGCATTTTCAACAAGACCGTCACCGACAATCGGGCCGCCGCGACCGCCTTCGCGATCCGGCACGGCCTGGCATAGCATGATGGCCTCCTGGTCGCTTTGACCTTCTCCCAGTAGGGGTTTCTTCCTATCACAAGAAACCTTTTCCCCGTCTTTGCCTCCTCCCAAAGTTGGGAGGTTCCCCCGATATCAGCGGTACATAGTTGGCTCTATACTCTCCATAACGCAGGCAGAACCACCGCCAGGCGCGAAAAAAGAAGTACGATCAGTACACAGGAAAAGGAGAGAAAAGCATCTATGCGTGGATCAAAGCAAGATTTACCAGAAGACCATGGAAGTCGCGGAGCGCAATCTGGCTGCTATGCATGAGTCTGCTTAAGCAGCGCTAACTCGTCCCGCCCGGACATGGGCGGGACAGACATTTCAAGCAAAGGAGATGATGAGTACTATGACTTCACCACGAACACACTTAAAAAAGTTAGTCGGGGAATGGAAAGGCAACGGCACTATGACTGTGCATGGTGATTCGCTTCCGATCACAGGGCGCTGGCACAATGAGCTGATTGCCGCCAGTTATGGAGTGCTCTGCCAGGTTCGTCTGACCGGCATTCCAGGCGTCGAAGAATTTGTCGAATTTGACCAGATCGGCTACGACGACCTCGAGCAACAATTC
>WNGE01004319.1_pt1 | contig 20156 bp, 19 predicted proteins | sample 5400651 | NCBI WGS metagenome assembly WNGE01 (sample SAMN13153370, study PRJNA577476) | soil metagenome | isolation source: 60 cm soil or saprolite under grassland replicate 2 | place: USA:California | collected 2016-06-15 | reverse complement strand
GCAGTGTTTTTTGTTTTCATCGCGATACGGGTGCACAATCCATTGCCGACACGCCGAGGCGATGCGCTGTTGGCGGACCTGCGTAATCTATTCTCGTCCTTGAAAGCTCGCGCGGCGATGCTTCGCCCCGGCGGCGAAACCGCCGATGCCGCGTTGTTGATGGCGGTTTTCGGACTGGGAGCCCTCCCGGCAGTTTCATTCCCTTACGCGAAGCAGTTCCAACCGAAAAGTTCGGCTTCTTCGACGAGCGGCTGCGGTTCCGCTTGCGGATCGAGCTGCGGCTCATCTTGCGGCGGCGGTGGCGGCTGCGGCGGATGCGGTGGGAGTTAAACGATGAATGATCGTTTCGGACTCGGCTGGCGGCCTGAGCTTGCCGCGGGAACCCTATCGAACCTAGACCGCATCGACATCGTCGAAGTGATTGCCGACGATTATTTCGATGCTCCGAAGTCGAAACGGCGTGCGCTAAAGACTCTGGCGATCCAAGTGCCGGTCGCGCTGCATGGAGTCACGCTCGGTTTGGCGTCGTCCGTTTCCGTGGAGGCGAAACGGTTGGAGCAAACGGCTCGGCTCGTCGAGGAAATCCAGCCGGAATTTTGGTCGGAGCATTTGGCCTTTGTCAGAGGCGGTGGAATTGAAATCGGCCATCTCGCCGCGCCGCCCCGAACGGCCGCGACCATCGACGGCGCGGCGCGAAACCTGGCCGCCGCCAGAAACATTGTCGGAGCGTTTCCGCTCGTCGAAAATATCGCTACGCTGATCGACCCGCCGGGGAGCACGCTGAGCGAAGCGGATTGGACCCGCGATATTCTCGCCGCGGCAAACTGCGCGCTGCTTCTCGATCTGCACAATCTCTATGCCAATTCAGTCAACTTCGTCTTTGATCCGCATGACTTCATCGATCGGATGCCTCTAGAAAAAATACACGCCATCCATCTCGCCGGCGGACACTGGATCAAAGCGAAAACCACCGACGAGCGCCGTCTGCTCGACGACCATCTGCATGATGTGCCCGAAGCCGTGTACGACCTCTTAGAATACATCGGGGCAAAGACGTCTCATCCACTGACCGTGATCCTCGAACGTGACGGTCGATATCCACCAATCGAAGTTCTGTTGAATCAACTCGAGCGGGCCCGTGACGCGCTGCGGCGCGCGCGAGCAAAGCGGCTATCAGAGGCAGCATGAGCGCACTGAAGTTTGAAGCGTTCCTCGCTAAGCTTTACGTCGACGACAACGCACGCTCTCGTTTTCTCGCCGACCCGCGCCGAGAAGCTTCGAACGCTGAGCTAACGGAGGACGATTGTGCGGCACTCGAAAAGATCGACATTGTCGGCTTGGAACTTGCTGCTGACAGCTTCGCCCGGAAAAGGGTTTCGCGTCCGCCGAGAAAACCCGGCTCGAATCTGACTCACTGGCTCAGGCGACGATAATCAAAACGCGGCCGACACAGCCCAGCAACTCTTTAGCGTTTCCTCCAACAATGACAGACCCCGCGCCAAACTGCGGGTAGCAGAACGCTGCGAGGAATGAACCCACAGAGATTGAATCAGTCATTCCGCCATGATATCTGACTTTATGTTAGGTATTATGGCTCCCGAACAAGAATCACAAAACCCGCCGGAATACGAAAATCGATTGCGCGAGAAGCGCCACGCCCTTGGTTTGTCGCAAAAGCAGCTCGCCGATTTGGCCGGTATCACACGCCAGGCGGTGTCCGCCGTGGAAGCGAACCAGTACTCCCCCGCCACTTCCGTCGCTCTCCAGCTCGCCCGGGCGCTGCGCTGTCGGGTCGAAGATTTGTTCAGCATCAAGAGCGGCGGCGAGGTCGTTGAGGGCGAGCTTCTGGGCTCGCTTCCGGATGGCCCTGACCCGATGCGGGCTCAAGTCACTCAAATCGGCGACCGTTTGCTGGTCCGGCCGCTGGATGGCGTCGGTGAACTAATGAGCTTAAGGGCCACCGCCGACGGTCTCATCATCGCGGCGTCACCGAAGAGCAAACGTGTCAAAGTGAAGCTGCTCAAGGATCGCGAGACGGTGCGGCGGAAAATCGTCGTTGCCGGTTGTGACCCCGCAATGTTTCTTGCCGCCGAGCATTTGAGAAAGCAAGACAAAGACAATCTCGTGCCTTGCCTTATGGGCAATTGCATCGCCCTCGGCGCACTCAAACGGGGCGAGGTTCACGCGGCAGGAGTGCACTTAGCCGACGAGCGTTCCGGAGTTTGGAATCTTCCTGATTTGCAGCGCAGTCTCGGCGGCATGGACTGCATGGTGGTCACTTTCGCTCACTGGGAAGAAGGGCTGATCGTGAGACAAGGCAATCCCAAGAGAATACGCGGCGTCGCAGACCTGACGCGTCCAAACGTAAGATTCGTCAACCGGGAGAAAGGGTCAGGCGCCCGCCGCCTGCTCGACCGGCAACTGCAGACGGCGGGGATACCAACGGCACGCGTCAAGGGCGGAGTCGGCGTCCGCGCCGCGGCCGCGATCTGCGGTCTCGATTTCATTCCATTGCAGCGCGAGCGCTACGACCTCATTATTCCAAAGGCGCATTATGAAAATTTGCCGGGCCTAAGAACGCTGCTTGATACGATCGTTAGCAGACCTTTTAGAGAAGAGCTTGAGGCACTCGGCGGTTATGATACCCGCGAGAGCGGCAAAGTCGTCGAGATGCGGCCATAGACTAACGCGGGCATTCTTGTGAGCTGAGTCATCGGTAGAACAGTCGGGGTTGAATTCAAATGACAATCAGCAAGTTTGCGAGGATGGCATTTTCCTGGTTGACCGTGATTCTGTTTATGCTATCGGTGCCAATTTCCGCTCGAGCCGACGAAGTGCTCGTCTCCGCTGCCGCCAGTCTCACAGACGTTCTGGGGGATATCGGTAAAGCGTACCAATTAAAGAGCAAGCATAAGCTCGCTCTTACCCTTGGACCTTCCAACTTTTTGGCGCGGCAGATCGATGAAGGCGCACCGGCGGATATTTTTTTCTCTGCCGATCTAGCGCAGATGGATCTCCTCGAAAAAAATGGCCGTCTCGAACCCGGTACTCGGAGAAATCTACTTTCGAATCAGCTGGTCGTGATTGTTCCTGCAAACTCCAAGCTTTCAGTTGCGTCACCCAAAGATTTGATGAAGCCCGAAGTCAAAAAAATCGCATTAGCGGATCCGGCAGCTGTTCCCGTGGGGGTATATACCAGCAAGTATCTCGCGGACGAAGGCTTGTGGAACAAGGTGAAGCCGAAAATTGTTCCTGTATTGGATGTTCGCGCGACCCTAGCCTCGGTGGAGTCCGGCAACGTTGAAGCGGGCTTCGTGTACAAGACTGACGCGGCAATTTCGCAAAAGGTGAAGATCGTGTTCGAAGTGCCGATTGAAAAAGGTCCGAAAATAACTTATCCGCTGGCGATCGTCAGAGAATCGAAGAAAAAAGAGGCCGCGCGCGATTTTATGAATTACGTATTAGGCTCTACAGGCAAAGCCGCCTTCAAAAAGTACGGCTTCGTGGTTCTCGACTAAGCACGGCCGAATGACATTGCATCGTGATCTTCTCTGTAGAAACCTGGCATATCACGGTTTTTTCTCTCGCCGTCGGTCTCGCCAGCACACTGGTCATATTGCCGTTTGGCGTCGCGTTAGCCTGGCTGTTTGCGCGCAGGGATTGGCCGTTGAAGAGCATCGTCGAGACGATCGTTCTTCTCCCGCTGGTCATGCCACCCGTGTCTACAGGGTTAATCCTGCTCAAAATATTCGGCAGGCGGAACCCCATCGGGCAGTGGTTGTACGATCGCGGCATCGAGGTCGTCTTCAACTGGAAAGGTGTGCTGATCGCCATGGCGGTGATGTCCTTTCCACTCTTGGTTCGTTCGGTGCGAACCTCTTTCTCGGAAGTCAATCCCCGGCTCGAGCAAATCGCCGCAACCCTCGGCGCGTCGGGGTTACGAATTTTTTTCGTTATCACAGTCCCTCTCGCCTACAAGGGCATCGTGGCCGGCGCGCTGCTCGCCTTCTCGCGCGCCCTCGGAGAATTCGGTGCGACGATCTTACTCGCCGGTAATATTCCCGGCCGGACACAGACGCTTTCACTGGCGATCTTCAACTTCGTTCAGACCGGCAAGGACCCGGAGGCTTATGTCCTGCTGGGAATCACGGTTAGTCTAGCTTTCGTGTTTGTCTGGTGCTCGGAGTGGCTGCTGCGCGCGGGGAAAAAGGCTTGAGATGCTACTCCGTTGCCGGATACCGCTGGCGAATTTTGAACTGGATATCGACGTTTCCTTCGATGCGCGGGTGACATCGATCTTCGGTCCCTCGGGCGCCGGCAAAACAACACTTCTCGACGCCATTGCCGGGTTGCGCCCCATCGCCGACGGTGAAATCGAAATCAACGGGCGAACGCTTTACTCGTCTGCGCGTGGACTCAATCTTTCGCCGCAACAACGGGGACTCGGTTACGTCCCCCAAGAAGGAGCTCTGTTCCCTCACCTCTCAGTACGCAAGAACATTCTATTTGGCGCGGAACGACATCGAGACATCGGCAACGCTGAAGGCATCGGTATCGATCATGTGTTAGAAGTTTTGGAGATTGGCAAACTGTTGGATCGTTCCATCACCGAGCTCTCGGGAGGCGAAGCGCAAAGGGTGGCGCTTGCCCGCGCGATCTTGTCGCGACCGCAATTGCTATTGCTCGATGAACCCTTGGCAGCGCTCGACATTGCGCTCAAGGAAAGAATCCTGCCCTACCTCGGCCGGGTGCGCGATGAGTTTGGCATCCCGATGATTTATGTAACGCATAATTTGACCGAAGTTCTTACGCTGGCGGATTGGGTGCTGATGATTCAGCAAGGCCGGCTTGTGACTCAGGGCATTCCTCAAGAAGCCCTCAGGTCTGCTCATACGATCATGCAAATTCCCGACGAACAGTTTGAAAACGTCTTTACGGCGACATTTATAGAAGCGGATGCCAAAGCAGGGAGGACACGAGTGCGACTACGCTCCGGCACGGAACTGTTTATCCCCTACCTACCGCAACCGGCGAATCGCTCCCTGCATATTCGTGTCAGCGCCGACGACATTCTGATCGGCACCCAGCGACCGGAGGGTATTTCTGCGGGCAATGTGATAGCGGGAACCGTTCATAGAATCGAGCTGATCGACGGACAGGCACTGGTCACCGTTTCCGCCGGCGAAGAATTCTTCGTGCGGCTCACGTCAGGCGCGGTGACCCGGCTTGAACTTAAGGAAGGCACTCCGGTCTTTCTCATCATCAAAACGCGTTCATTTCGCGTGCTGTAGACAAAACTTTTGGCCGACGAATTTCTTGACACCGGCAGCCGTCAGCGTCAGATTGGGCCGGTCAAAGTCATCAGTCGAAAACCGGCTCTGCATCTAGTGTGGTGTCTCAGAAGTTCATTTAAAAACTCCAAACCATGGCACTGGTTGAAACCGCACTCAAATCCCCCTCTATCCCCCTTTTTTCAAAGGGGAAAGTTTCGCTCCAGGACTCTAACCCCTCTTTGGAAAAGAGACTTTCTATGAGGCTTGTCAAGTGCCTCGTTTATTTTTTTATGCCGCCTGGCGCATTTTCTGTCGGGCGATGTTCGCCAAGTGGTAGTTTTCATCATAAGGTTTATGGTCTCGCCACATCACAAAGATAATCTTGAGCCACTTGGCTCCCAGAGCTCTGAGCGCTTGATGTTTGCTGTGGCCTTTGGCCCGTTGATCCCGGTAGTACTTCTTCGCCCACTCAGATCGCTTCAGAGAGTTAAAAGAAAACCAGTACAGGGCATGTCGCAGATGCTTGTTACAGGCGAATCGAAACTGTACCACACGGCTTTTGCTGCTGGACTTAGTCACTGGAACCGCTCCCGCCTCAGCCTGAAGATGCCTGAAGGAATTCCAACGGTTTTGAGCATCGCCCAGCTCAGCCCAAATCGTGGCGACCGTGGTCCCGCTTTTTGCGCCGGGCAGCGTCTTGGCAATTTCAGCTGCCGGCATAGCGGCGAAAAAACTTTCAACCTCCTCGTTGTAGCTGTTGACCGCCTTCACCGAGGCCTCCAGCTGTCCCACCAATGCCAGCAGAAGTTTGGCTTTGGCTCTAACCACGTGTTGTGGGACCGCGAGCTGAGGCTTGTTGAGCTTGTCCCAAAGCTCGTTAGAGCGTGCCTCACTGAGGTGATGGTCGCGTTTGGCAAAGCGCTTCCAGCCTCGGCGCGTAAGCTTCCAGAGGGCCTGCGGCGTTGGGTACGCTTTGAGAAAATCCAGCGCGATCTTGGTTTCCAGATCCTCAAAGACCTCCAACGGACGAGGGTAATATTCTTTGAGCGTTATCCCGATCTGATTGAGAAGACGGGTTTTCTGCCGCCCAAGCCGCTGGTGATCCCGAGTCAGTATCTTAAGTTCTTGGGCCTCGGCGGTATTGGGCTCAAGAGCGCGCAGATGAGCGTGATCAGTCCTCAAAAACTCCGCCAACACATAGGCATCGAAACAATCACTCTTGGACTGGCTCATGCGAAACCGGTCCCTGGCCCGATCCAGCGCCTTGGGGTTCACCGGATAGACCACCACGCCATGATCCAAAAGAAAATCCACAATCCGACCGTGGGGCTTTTCAATGGCTGCCCAAAGCTCGAGCCCGTTGCTCCGGCTCTCATCGAGCCAGCACCCCAACTCAGCCATCTCCTCAGGGGTCTGTTGGACTTCCAGCTCTTTTATTTTTCTTGCGCTCTCATCAGCCACGTACAGCTGATGGCTTTTGTCGGCCCAATCCACTCCCAAGTAATACCGTTGCAATTTCTCATCCTCCTGTTTTGTGTATTGCCAATTCCAAGTGCCGTGAACGGAAAGTTCGCCTTATATCGGTCCTCCAAGGGACAACTTTCTATTGAACCTTTGGCTCCGTTCTTTTGCTGGGCGGGACGGTCTCTTTTTGATCCTCCACGGAATCGGGGAAGGGTGGTCCTCATACCAGCAAGCTCTGTGAAATCGGTTTCCATAAAGTCACCTGATCTATGATTACATGCAACAAACCTAATATAAGGGGAAGGGGAGGAATGAGGGGGGAATTATGTCGCGAACTTCTGAGTCAGGACACTATGCTTCGGGAGGCATGAATGAAAATTTTTGCTGTGCGATGCTTTCTCAGTATTCTCTTCGCGGTGCTGGTTTCATCGCCCGGTTTCTCCGCCGAAGCGCGATCTCCATCTTCATCGGAATGGGAAAGAACCATCGAGCCCGCCAAGAAGGAAGGCAAACTCGTCGCTGCAATTCCCGCCAGCGCGGAACTGCGCAAAGCGATCGGTGAAATCTTTCCGAAACGTTTTCCCGGCATCGAGCTCGAGTTGACCAATGCCCGCGGCCCTAGCAATGCGAGCAAGATCGCCGCAGAACACGCCGCCGGGGTGCGCTATTACGATCTCTTGATCAGCGGCACTGCGACACCGTTTAGTCTATTGAATGCGGGTATCTTGGAACCGGTGGAGCCGCTGCTGCTTTTGCCGGAAGTCAAAGACCCTAAGCGCTGGTTCGGCGGTCACATCTGGCTCGATAACGCCAAACGCTTTATCTATGCATTTCAGGTATACCAGTCAGAAAATATCTGGCATAACCCGACTCTAATGAAACCGGAAGACGTCCGTTCCTATGACGATTTGCTTAACCCGAAATGGAAAGGAAAAATCGGCATCCTCGACCCGCGCTCTCCGGGAGCCGGCACCGCCACCTGGGCATTTTTCTTGAAAATCAAAGGCGAGGAATACTTGAAAAAACTAGCCGCCCAGGAAATGTTTCTGTCGCGCGATCAGCGCCAGTTAGCCGACAGCCTGGCCAAGGGCAAAATCGCGCTCACCATCGGACTTACCTACTATACATTTTTGCCTTTCATAAAGGCCGGACTGCCGATCAAGCCCCTGCCCGACATGAAAGAAGGCACTTATACCAGTTGCGGCAGCAGCGCTTTATCCGTCGTCAAGAACTCACCGCATCCGAACGCGACCAAAGTCTTCATCAACTGGCTGCTCGGCAAAGAAGGCCAAGAGATTTACGGCAAAGCCATGGGGCAAGCGACCCGCCGCTTTGACGTTGAGACTAAATGGATGGTCGAACATGGGGTGCGCGCGTCGAAAGATTTTCTCACCGTCGAAGAAAACAACCGGTTGGAAAACTACGGCGAAGATACAGTCAACAATTACTGGGCGAAATCGACCAAGATCGCCGAAGAAGTTTTCAAGTAGCATGAAAGTCATCGCCGCGCTGATATTTTCGTTCATCGTCGGTATCGTCAATCAGGCGCGTGAAGCGCGCGCCGCCAGTTTTAATCCCGCATCCCAGGCGGAATGGAATCGAACGCTCGAGTCCGCTCAAAAGGAAGGCAAAATTGTCGCGGGAATTCCGGCGAGCGCGGAGCTCAGAAAGAGCCTCAGCGAAAGTTTTAAGGCGCGCTTTCCCGCAATCGAGCTCGAGCTCACGACGGCCCGCGGCCCGACCAACGCCAGCAAGATCGCGGCGGAGCACGCGGCCGGCGTGCGCTCTTACGATCTGCTGATTAGCGGCACACTAACACCGCTAAGCCTGCTCAATGCCGGAATTTTGGAACCTGTGGAGCCGATGTTTATCTTGCCCGAGATCAAAGATCCGAAACGTTGGTATGGCGGTCACGTTTGGGCCGACAAGGCGAAGCGCTTTCTCTACACGTTCCAGGCGTATCAGTCGGAAAATTTTTGGCACAATACGCAACTCATGAAACCCGACGAGTGGCGCTCCTACGATGATCTGCTGAATCCTAAATTAAAAGGGCGGATCGGCTTCCTCGACCCGCGGACTGCAGGCGGCGGAACTTCCACCTGGGCATTCTTGTACAAAGTCAAAGGCGAAGAATTTCTCCGCAAGCTGGCAACCCAAGAACTCATGCTATCGCGAGACCAGCGGTTGCTCGGCGAGAACCTCGCCAAAGGCAGGCTGGCTTTAACCGTGGGATTGACTTACTACAGTCTTGCCCCGTTTCTGAAAGCCGGCCAGCCAATCAATCCGCTTCCCGAAACCAAGGAAGGCAGCTACACCAGCAGTGGCAGCGGCGCGCTGTCGGTGATCAGAAACTCCGCTCATCCCAGCGCGACAAAGATTTTCGTCAATTGGCTGCTCGGCAAAGAAGGCCAGGAGATCTATGGCAAGGCCATGGGCCAAGCGACGCGCCGTCTCGACGTCGACACGAAGTGGCTCGTCGAATTCGGCACCCGCGCGTCGAAGGATTTCTTGAGCGTCGAAGAAAACCAGAGGCGAGAAAACTCCAGTGAAGAAGTGCTCACCCAGCTCTGGCCCAAAGCGATTAAACTCGCTAACGATGTGCTGCAGTAGGTATGTGAATCCAAATCTCGCTCATCGCCCCTCACGTGTGTTACAACCACCCTTATCATTTCAACCACTATTAATTATCGCTTTGAGTACGTTAACAGTTATTTCGAATATCATTAATGTCTTGCCGCAGATTTAACTGGTCATTTCGAACATTCAACTGTCATTTCGACCGAAGGGAGAAATCTTTCTTTGTTCGCAATGACCAGTCGGCAAAGTTGAAAATGCTTTATCGTGGCTCCGCAAAGACCAGCGCCCGCGCTCTCACGCGAACTATAGTTATCCTTCTGCTTTTGCTTTCCCGTGAGGCGCTGAGCCAAAGCACCTCTCGAACGTCCGTCAGCCTCATCTACGAAGCCATCGCCGCCACCAACGCGACCCTCTGGCTGGCCGAGGACGCCCGGCTTTTTCAAAAATACGGTCTTGACGCCAAGGTCGTGCACGCGCGCGGCGCGATACCGGTGCAGGCGCTGGTCGGCGGCTCGGTCGAATTTGGCGCCTTCAGCGGCTCTTCCACGGTCGCCGCTGTGCTTGCCGGCAGCGATATTGTTTTTGTCGCCGCGAAAGGCAACTTCGCCGTGATGTCCTTCTGGGTAAGACGCGACTCGCCGATCAAGAGTCTCGCCGAACTGAGAGGGAAAACCATCGGCGTTACGCGCGCCGGCTCCGCGAGCCACGCGATTGCCCGGCTGGCACTCAAATCGGCGGGGTTAACCGACCGCGAGGTGAAATACTTGCATCACGGCGGCTTGCCGGAATCGTTCGCTTCTCTAGATCAGGGCATCGTTGAAGCGAGCATGGGCTCGCCGCCGCGCCCGGGTTTCAAAGAATTACTCGATCTGTCGTCGCTCAAGATTTCCTTTCTGCAGGGCGCTATCGAAGTACAGCGGAGTTTTCTGCAAAACCGGCGCGAGACCGTACTCAACATGCTGAAAGCCTACGTCGAAACCATCAAGCTCGCCAAAGACAAACCGGAGCTCGCCATCGCGGCGATCTCCAAACGCATGAGAGTACCGGTGGAAATCGTCCGTCCGGTTTATCAGCCTCACGAAAATGTTTTGGAAGAGATCCCCTATGTGCGCCGCGAGTCAGTGCAAGTGATTCTTGATCAGTATCCCAAAGAACAGTTAAAAGGCCTTTCTTACGAAAGGCTGGTCGATAACAGTCTACTGCAGCAATTGGAAGATTCCGGCTTTGTTAAGAACCTCTATCGGCGTAATCCATAGGGGCAGGTTTGAAACCTGCCCCTACACGATAACAATGACAAAAAACTTCGTGGTTGAGGAAACTGAATTATGGACAAGTTAACTCGTCAGATCGCTGATTTCGCGACCGACTTAAAATATGATCAGCTGCCGGCGCAAGTGGTCGCCGCCGGCACGAGATCTTTGGTGGATGCCCTGGCCTGTGCCATTGCCGCGCATGACTGCGAGCCCGCGCGTATGGGCTTGCGTCTCGCGCGCGGAGCCGTCCCTGAACGCTTTCCTGGTCGAATCATCTGCCACGGCGAAAAATCATCAGCCGAAAGTGCCACGTTCGTCAACACGGCGATGATTCGCAATCTTGATTTTAACGACGAGTATCCCGGTGGCCATCCCAGCGATTGTCTGGGAGCCTTCCTCGCCATCGCCGAGGCGGCGGACGCCGACGGCCGGCGATTGATCGAAAGTCTGGTCATCGCCTATGAGCTTTTCTTGCGTCTCAGCGACGCAACCGGCTTACGTTACAAAGGCTGGGACCAAGGATTCGCCGTCGGCATCGGCGCCGCCGCAGGCGTCGGGCACTTGTTGAATCTCCCGCGCGAGCGATTGGCTGAAGCGATTGCCATCATTACCGTCGCCAACGTGCCGATGCGCAACACCCGCGCCGGCGAATTGTCCCTCTGGAAAGGCGCGGCCACAGCTTTCGCCACTCGCAATGGCACTTTCGCCGCGCTGCTCGCCGGCGAGGGGATGACGGGAGCAGACAAGCCATTCGAGGGCAAACACGGTCTTTGGGATTTGATCACCGGACCCTTTGAGCTTCAGCGGCTGCCAACCGAAGGCGGTCCGTACCGTGCGCCGGAAACACGGCTGAAATATTGGCCAGTGGAATACAATGGACAACTGCCGGTTTGGGCCGCATTGGAACTTCACTCCCAAGTCGATTGGCGCGAGCTCGCCGAAATTGACATCGGCGTCTACACCTTTTGTTACACCGAAATCGGCAGCGAGGCGGAAAAGTGGGACCCGAAAACGCGGGAGACCGCCGATCACAGCCTGCCGTATATTTTTGCCAAGGTATTGGTCGATGGCACGATCACGCTGGCGGCCTTCGAAGAAGCGGCATACCGCGACCCGACCTTGCGACCGTTGATGCACAAAATACGCGTCCATGTCGATGAACAGGTTGACTCGCTCTACCCGAAAACGATCTCGATGAAGATCAAGGCAACGAAAAAAGACGGCGGCGTGATCGATTTATGGCCGCGCGATCCTTTGGGGCACGTCAATAAACCGATGAGCGACGACGATGTCCGCAAGAAGTTCGCACAGACCGTCGAACCCGTTTATGGCGAAGAGCAAACTGCGCGTGTTTTGGAGCGCTGGTGGAGGATCAAAGAAGCTTCGCCTTCGGAAGTTGCCGAGGCATTAACGCTTCTCGACGTGAAGAATTGATTTGCTAACCGCGACCAGACCTGAGACTTGAAATTGCGACGCATTAGCGCACAAGCGGCTCGCATTTCATACCGGCACCCTCATCGGGAATGCTGAAAACGCTACAGCGATGAGTTTGCCCATCTGGCGCGCGGACAGTCGCGAATGAGCCTAGATCGGTGACGACGTATTGGTCTATTTTCGTCGATGGGGCTTCGAGCCCGCGCGCGCCACTGGTTGATGAGAACGAATCGAGCGCTAGAGTTAAAAGTCCCAGAGTTGCAAGGCTTTCAACGTGCTGCTGCGCGTCTCTTTGAATCGGTAAAGCCGCTATTTGAGCTCTGATAATCGGTTTTAGCGCGCCGACCTCTGCGTTCATTTTGACCAATTCGTCCTTCATCTCCTGGAGGCGATCAGGGGGCAATGACATTTCACGCATGGTGATCATAAACTCTCTTTTTCTTATATCGAGATCGACCAATCGATAAAATTCCGTCGAGCCCCCGACGGTAGCCGTGATGACAGTTTTCAAGCTGCCGCCTGCCTGCTGCCGCTCGGGCCAGCGCTGCGGCGAGTTAGCGACCCTTTGCATCTCGCCCTCATACAGTTGCATGCCTGACAAAAGCGTCGCGCCCCGGGTGTAGGTGCCGGTCGAACAACCGGCGGCGCCGATTAGCAGAAAGAAAAGCAGGGCTTTTATCTTCATCATACGAAATAGGATACCACATCGCCTGTTTTCTCTGAAAGTGATTTTCGAGGTGAACCGGTTTCGTGTCCAGCTCCGAGCGTTATTTGCCTGGATAGACTCCTACCAACGCGCCCAACTTGGACGCGAGCTCATTAGGCGAAGTTTCAGCGAGGCAATGGTCGTCGATAAATCGAATTTGGACTAGATGGCAATTGCGCAATTCGGGCGAGTCTTGGCACGACCGACGGGCGATGGTGGTTACTTCGTCCGTAGATTTTTCGCCTACGTCTCACTTGCTCACGGTGCAATAGACATATTATCCCCCGCCTTTCCGCACCAACTTCACCGTATCCAAAAACTTCCCATTCCTCTATTTAATGCGGCGGTAAGCGAACATGACTAAGCCGAGTCCGATTAGAATCCACGTGTTAGGCTCCGGCACCTGGACTAGCTGCTCGATCACGTTACCCTGGAGCAGCAGCTGGATCCTCGGCAGATCCCGGGTGCCTTGGTTGGTAAAATTATTTGGGTTTGTGCTCAGCGTGATGGCGTTGATGTTGGCGCTGATTGTGCCCTGGTTGTTCAGTGTACTGGTACCTGAAGGAAATTTCGCCAACCCGACTGACCCTTGTCCTTGAACTATAGTACCCGTCCCTAGCGTCAACGTATTGGTCTGTTCGATTCCCAGACTCGCACTGCTCCCAGTCAGGTTAAACGTCTTGCCCCTCTCCGTTGTTGAGTAAAAATAATCCAAACGACTATTGTTCCAGTTTCCCGTTGCATCTGTCCAGTTCACGGTCGCGGACATCGCGGGGACTGCAAGCGCTAGCGAGAGCACCGCTGGAAGAAGAAGGAAGAGCGCCCCAAGATACTCTCTGCCGATGTAGAACGATAGCTGGCTTATTTCACGAAACTGCTGTGCGCGTCGCATTGCCATAAATTTCCCCCCTTGCGATGGCTGCTTATGCGTTTTTGGCTCGTAGTTAAATCCGGAAATATGTGCAAATAACTCGTTGTTTTAAGTAGTCAAAATGCCTCCCATGGCAAAATAAATGAAATGCTTACTTAATTGGCCGCATAGTTCGTGCCATAAGTGATTACTCGAGTAATGACGAGTAAAGTTCATGTCTTTATGGAATCCTAACAAATGTGTCAGCTAATTTTGTAAAACAATTTTACAGTTCACGTCGGCGAATTCTTATGTTTGCGACACATGCAATAAGCTATTGAAATCGCCGCGAAATTTTCTAGTGAAGATTTGAGAAAAAAACGTAAAGAACGCTAACAAAAAAGGGGCCCCTTTAGATTTCCAACAGGCTTGGGGCAGAGCGGCTTGATACCCGCCGTTGTAGAAACATCAAATCATTTTAACTATTCCGGCCTCCAGACTCAGACCACATATGCACCTCCAGAATTTCTGTGTAGAGCCCATCTCTGTGTAATCCTCTTGTCAAATATAACTTTGAGAGGTTACAAAGAGCGGACGACCAGCCAAATCCCAACCTTGAAAGGTCTTATCCATAGTAAGGAGAAGGATTATGCGCAAACTTTTATCGCTACTGTTCTGGTCAGCGTCGTTGCTGATACCCACACAGAGATTGTTCGGTGACGAAATCACCGTGGCGCTGACATCGAAGGCCTTTCAATACGTGCCGCTCGTCATCGCCCAAGAGCGCGGCTACATGAAGGAAGAAGGCATCGATCTAAAACTTGCCTTTATGCAGAACGCTCCCGGCCTGCAGGCATTGACCGCCAACCAGGTGCAGTTTTCCGGCTCCGGTAGCAGCGCGCTGGTCGCTATCTCGAAAGGCGGTGCGCCGCTCAAAACTATCCTGGCGATCAACGATCAGGTCCTTCAGTGGGTCATGGTCCGACCGAATATCACCAGTCTAAAGGATTTGAAGGACAAAAAAGTCGCCACCACCGGCGTCGCCTCGATCGCCGCCTTCATGCTGAGAAACATCTTGGTGAAGTACGGCATGGACAGCAAAGACGTCGTCCTGATCGACCCGGGACCGGTCAACCGGGTGCCGTCTCTCCTATCCGGCGCCGTTGACGCCGCTATCGTCAGCCCCGAAGAGCGTTACGCCACGCTCGATCAAGGCATGAAAGATCTCATGTTCATCGGCAAAGAAGTGAAAAACTCCTGGGGCACGTTCGCGACTTCCGATCGTTTCATCAAAGAGCAGCCGAAGCTGATGGCCGGATTCGCCCGTGCAGTTTTAAAAGGCTTGCGCGTCGTCCGGCAGGACCGCGAGGGGACGATTGCTTCCGTCTCCAAGTTCAGCGAGTTGGACAAAACGTTGGCCACGCGCATGTACGACGATCTCATCGGCACTTTCACTAAAGGCGGCTATGTTGACGAGGAAACACAGAGGAATGATCTTGCCATCGTCAAACTGGTAGCCGAAGTGAACGAGATCGTCCCGCCGCAAAGAGCTTACGACTTCAGCTTCGTGCGCCAGGCGGAACAGCAGTTGAACAAACAGGGCTGGAAGCCGTGACCTGAAAAAATGATAGATTAACCGACATCACTGCCAGCGAATGAACTGCGACGCAGCGGGCTCCGGCATATCGACAGCCTCTGCTGATAAATTGTCCCCAAAGTAGTTGTCACTCCCGAATGTTTTTATCGGGGGTCCAGTCAGTTGTTCGCCTGTGGTGAGCCCAGTCGAACCACCGCTAAAAGCATGCGGGAATGACGGACTTTGACAGGACTCGCAATCGCCAGTTCACTCCCAGCCGGGCGAATTGATCTCAAGCGACTGAGCCAAGATCTCGTCATTCGCGGATTTTTATTGACAGGATAAATCATGAGCCTCTACACTTTCAGTTCAAAGATTTTATTTCAAAGGAGGAGGCTCAAATGGCCAAGGGGATTTCCATTCATATTGGTTTGAACCACGTCGACCCGAAACATTACCAGGGCTGGGACGGCGAGTTGAACGCCTGCATCGCCGACGCCAAGGATATGCGCGCGCTCGCCAAGAAAAAGGGATTCAGCGGCAACACTTTGCTGGTCGATGGACAAGCGACTGCGGCCGCCGTCAGCGCGGCGATCCTGGATGCCGCCAAAAAGCTCGTCAAAGGCGATATGCTATTGCTCACCTACTCCGGCCACGGCGGGCAAGTCCGTGATACCAATAGCGATGAAAAAGATAATGACCGCATGGACGAAACTTGGGTTCTTTACGACCGCCAATTGGTCGACGACGAGCTTTATAACATTTGGGGCAAGTTCAAAGCGGGCGTGCGCATTTTAGCCCTATCCGACAGCTGTCACAGCGGCACGGTGGTGCGGGACATTCCGGCCTTTTTAGGCATTGGACCGCGCCCACGCGCTATGCCACGTTCCGTGGGCATCGAGGTAGAAAAAGCGAACAGCGCGCTCTATAGAAGCATTCAAAACAACAACCGTGGCGCCGAAAAAATCAAAGTCAACGCGAGCGTATTGCTTATTTCCGGCTGCATGGACAACCAGACCTCCATGGACGGCGAAAAGAACGGCGCCTTCACGGGCACACTTAAACAAGTTTGGAACGGCGGCAAGTTTGCCGGGAATTATCGCAAGCTCCGCGACAAAATCGTATCCCTGATGCCGTCGACGCAAACTCCCAACTACTACTTCGTCGGGGCCGCGAATACCGCGTACGAAGCACAGAAACCGTTCACGATTTAGCTAACAACCATTGCGTCACTGCCACTCAATCCGTCTTAGGTGCCGCTGACCCAGACTTGGCTGTACTGGATTGTAGAAGGCGAGGTCGGACACGACCTGCGCCCCTGTCTTTTTGCTTCGACCGTTGAACCGGCTTGACTCCCACCTCGCCGTGTTGGAGAATCCGGGCAAATCACACTGAGACCTTCCGGTTCAAAGTTTAGGTTATGGTCAGACTAAAGGCTCTCGCTGTTGCCGACCGGAGGTTTACGAGCGACGTCAACGTGACATCTGACTTCTGGACGTTTCCCCGAATTTCGGTATAAAGAAACCATTGAAGCCAAACAAAAACCCTAAGCCAAATACTAGGGAGAAATCATGAGCACCGCGACAGAAAATAAAATCATCGACGGCGACGGGCATGTCGTGGAAGACATCGCCACGATCTGGAAGTATATGCCGGATGAATATGTCGGCAAAAGCTTTTCGGAGGCGCGCGGGCGGAGCCCGTTTCCGCCCATCGATCATCTGCACAATGCCAATCGCCACTTCACCCCGAAAGGCGCTTTCGCCAACGTTGGGCGCGAAGGGTGGGAATTGTTTCTCGACGACGTCGGCATCGGCACCTCCGTGCTCTATACCAGCGCCGGGCTGGCGTTCGGCAAGATCGTCAGTCGCGACTGGGCAATCGAGCTGGCACGCGCCTACAACAACTGGATGTACGACACTTATATTTCGAAGAGCCCGCGCTTCAAAGCGATGGGATTGATTCCGCTTCAGGACCCGGCGGAGGCTGTCATCGAGCTGCGGCGGATCGTGCGTGATCTTGGCTTCTGCGGCGCGATGCTGCCGTCGACCGGTGCGAACATGCCACACCTGGGCTCGGACAAGTATTGGCCCATTTACGGCGAGGCCGAACGTCTCGGTTGTGCGATCGCCATTCACGGCGGCGCGCACGAGGGATTGCTGATGGACGACTTCAGCCCGTACGCGCCGGTCAACGCCCTCGGCCATCCGATGGGACAAATGATCAGTTTCGCCGGCATCGTCTTCAACGGCATCTTCGACAAGTTCCCCGGCCTGCGCATCGGTTTTATGGAAGCCGGCTCGGCCTGGCTGCTCACTTGTTTGGAGCGCTTCACCGGCTCCTGGGAAAGCCACGTGCAGTATGATCCGCGCGGCCGCTTTCTCCAACTCAACAAGGGCGAGAAAATCATCGACTATGTTTGTCGCCACATTGACGAAGGGCGCATCTTTTTAGGGGTAGAGGGCGAAGAGTTAACAATCGCGGAAGCTCTGCGCATCGTCGGCAATAAGCCCTTCGTGTATTCGACCGATTACCCGCATGAAGTCGACGCCGATACCTGTAAACATGAACTGGAAGAACTGCAGGAAAACCCGGAGCTCACGGCAGTAGACAAAGAGGCGATTCTGTTTCGCAACGCGCAGCGGTTCTATCAGCTGGCGCAACAATAAGGAGCAATCCGATGACCGAGAAGAAACCCAGAATCATCGACGGTGACGGCCACGTCATGGAAGATCATGCGGCGATCGCGGCGCGCATGCCAGAGGAGTATCGCGGTCGCTCTGACTCGGGCCGGTCGCCCTATCCCCCGAACGATCATCTGCATGCAGCCAATGCTCACATTCTCGTGCCCGGCGCCTTCGCCAAAGTGGGCCGCGAAGGCTGGCTCCGATTCATGGAAGACGTCGGCCTGACGAGCGCGGTCCTCTATCCCACCAATGGCTTGTCTTTCGGACGCGTCATCAGCAAAGACTGGGCGATCGAATTAGCCCGCGCGTACAATGACTGGATGTACGACGAGTATCTCAGCAAAAGCTCGCGCTTTCAGGCCCTCGGCTTGATTCCCCTGCAGGAACCGGCCGAAGCCGTGACCGAGCTCCGGCGCATCGTCACAGAGCGAGGTTTCTGCGGCGCCATGCTGCCGAGCACCGGGCCGATGCAAAGCCAGAATCATCTCGGCGACGAACGCTATTGGCCGATCTATGAGGAAGCGAATCGGCTCAAATGCGCCATCGGCATCCACGGTGGCGTTCATGATCATATGGGTCTCGACGACATGAATCCGTACGCGCCGGTGAACGCGCTGGGTCATCCGTTCGGCCAGATGGTGAATTTTGGCGGAATCTTATTCAACGGCATTTTCGACAAATACCCCAACGTGCGTTTCGGCTTTATGGAAGCCGGTTCGGGTTGGTTCGTCGGCTGCATCGAACGCTTTGAGAGCTCGTGGAACAGCCACGTGCAGTACGATCCCCGCGGCCGGAGCTCACCCTGCCCTTCGCCGTGAGCATCGTCGGCAACAAACCTTTCATCTTCTCTTCGGACTTTCCTCATGAGGTCAACAACGAAACTTGCAAGGCCGAGCTCGAAGAGCTCGACGAGAACAAACGGCTCACCGAGGGAGACAAAGACGCCGTGCGCTATCGCAACGCGGAACGGTTCTACGGGCTGCCGGTCCATTGAATCCCGCTCTTGCCGCGGCGTCGGGTGTTTTCGATGATTGACCGGCGTCGCGCTGACGAATATTCTTCAGTTCTCAACTTCGTGTTAGCTTCGGACGCAACCGCCTGCCGTTAGTCGACGGGGCGAAATTTTAAAGACGGCATGCTCGATATCCCACTCAATTACCTTTGGTTGCTCCCTCTGGGAATACTGATCGGCGCTTTTGGAACAGTGATCGGCGCCGGCGGCGGTTTTATATTGGTGCCGATACTTCTCCTGCTCTATCCCAAAGAAAACACGGAGCTGATCACGAGCATCTCCCTGGCCGTGGTCTTCTTCAATGCACTGTCCGGATCGTGGGCCTACAGCCGCATGGGACGCATCGACTACAAATCGGGAATTATCTTTGCTGCCGCAACGATTCCAGGCGCGATTTTGGGAGCCATCTCGACGGCATACCTGCCCCGGCACGCCTTTGACATATCCTTTGGCATCGTCATGATTGCCGCGGCAATTTTTCTTTGGCTATCGGCGAAAGATGATCATCCGGCCGGCCGCCTACAACAGACTCCAGGACGCGAAAATAAATCGACGACGCGATTGACCGTTCGCGACTTCATCGATGGCGATGGCACTCGTTACCACTATGCCTACAATCCAGTCACCGGCATTGTGTTGAGCGTCTTCGTCGGCTTTATCTCGAGTTTGTCGGGCGTGGGGGGCGGGTTCATTCACGTCCCGGCGCTCACTCGTTTATTGAATTTTCCGGTCCACGTCGCCACCGCCACTTCCCATTTCATTCTCACCGTGATGGCCTTGACGGGAACTCTCGTGCACGTCGCTAGCGGAGTCTTCGCACACGGCGTTCGCAGGACCGCGATATTGTCTGTAGGCGTCGTTATCGGAGCGCAGGCTGGCGCGCACATGTCAAATCGTGTCGGTGGCAGAGCAATCATACGGGGACTGGCTATGGCTCTGGTTTTCGTTGGGCTGCGTTTGCTATTCACGAAATTCTAATCCTTCGCTCTCGCCTTCAACGCCTCGACTTTGACAGCGTCCATCGTGGTGATCTACTCTCCAACTCACGATCAATGATCATGACAGCTCGGAGGACAGCGAAATGAATTCAGGCCAGAATTTCTGGAGAAGCCGATTTCCGGCGCGGCTGGTGATTTACATTATCGTAACTTTCCTGCTCGGATTGGCCGCAGCCGCCGAAGCGCAGCCGCTCACTCCGTTTCGCATCGCCAACGGCACCAGCGGCGAGAATCCGGCGGTGCTCTGGGTCGGCGTCGAGCAAGGCTTTTACCGCAAGCACGGTCTTAACGTCGAGGTCATCTACATGAGGGTTGGATCGCTCGCG
>WNGE01012019.1_pt1 | contig 20158 bp, 19 predicted proteins | sample 5400651 | NCBI WGS metagenome assembly WNGE01 (sample SAMN13153370, study PRJNA577476) | soil metagenome | isolation source: 60 cm soil or saprolite under grassland replicate 2 | place: USA:California | collected 2016-06-15 | reverse complement strand
AGGCGCCCTGGCCGACGACGAAGCAGAGCCGAGCTGAACGCAGACGGTCCAGGAACCACGGATCGTTCAGGCCCGGGAGGTACAGCAGCGGGCTGTTGAAGTAGACCGCCTCGTCCACGTAGTCGCCGACGAACCCGCCGACCTGGTACAGGCCCGAGATCGCGACCAACCCGTCGAACAGGTCCGGATGACGGAAGACGACGTTCGCGGCGTGGTAGGCGCCCATGCTGCAGCCGGTCGTCCAGGCCGTGGGCCAGCCGGTCCGCTCGCGGATCCATGGCGCCAGCTCATCGGCCAGGTAGCGGTCGTAGGCCTCGTGGCGGCGCGCGCGATCCGCGGGCGTTGCCGCTCGATTCGTCCATGACTGCCAGTCGACCGAGTCGACCGCGACGATCCGGCAGCGGCCGGCCTCGATGAGGCCGCCGACGGCGTCGACCATGCCCCAATTCTCGAAATCCCAGTACCGGCCATCCAGGGACGGAAAGGCGACGAGCGGCCGGCCGTCGTGGCCGTAGAGCTTGAATGCCATGTCATGGCCGAGCGCCGTGCTGAACCAGACGTGCTCCTCGACGTGCACGACGACGGCCTCGCGTCAGCCGGCCGGTGCCTGGATCTCGACGGCCGCAGCCCGGAGCGGCTCGAGATCGGGCGACCGCAGGATGTAGCCCTCGTTGCCGATGGCGGCCGCGAAGATGTCCTGGACGCGCTCGTGGTGGACGATCAGATCGGGGAAACGGGCCATGACCTCGCGGTGGGACATGGCGTAGGACCGCTCACGCTTGCGGCCGGCCCACAGCACCGCGTTGGGACGCTTGTTCCTGATGTCGGCCGTACCGTGGACCACGACCTGGGCCCAGGCGCGGTAGAAGTCCGCGTCGTTGGCGTAGTTCCACATGTCGACCGTGAGACCGCCCGGCTGGCGCATGTTCACCTCGAGAGCGACCAGCCCGCCGTCGGGCAGGCGGAAGAACTCGAAGTGGAACGGCCGTTCGCGAACGTCGAAGGCCTCCGCCACGCGCCGTCCCATGGCCGCCAGGTCGTCCGGAATCGTACGATCCAGCCAGTACGTCATGTCGCCCCCCGAGACGGCGTCGAGGACGCTGATGCCGTACGTGATCGAGGCCTCGAATACCACGCGGCCCTCGCGGTCGATCAGGCCGTCATAGGAGAGCAGGTCGCCGGCCAGGAACTCCTCCAGGATGTAATCGACGGTCGGATGGTCGGACAGATAGCCGGCAAGCGTCGCGGCGTCGTCGATCCGGTATGTCTTCGCGGCCCCGACGCCCACATCCGGCTTGGCGATCACCGGATAGCCGACCTCGTCGACGAAGGCGCGAGCCTCGACCTCCGTCGGACAGACGCGACCGCGAGCCACCGGGACGCCGGCCCGCCGGAAGACCTCCTTCATGGCCGACTTGCGCTTGATGCGCTCCATCTCTGCGTGCTTGAGGCCGGTGATGTTGAACGCGGTCCGCAGGCGGGCGTCGGTCTCCAGCCAGTACTCGTTCAGCGACTCGAGACGGTCGATCTTGCCGCGACGGTGGGTGAGCCAGCCCATGGCCCGGGTGAGCGCGTCGAGGTCGTGCAGGTTGTCGACGCGGTAATACTCGGCGAGCGAGTCTCTCAGCTCGGCTCGGAGGTGCTCGTACGGGGCGTCGTCGATGCCGAGGACGACGGCACCCTGCGCCTGGAGGCGCTGGCAGAAGAGCCACATGTTCGGCGGAAAGTGCGGCGACAGGAAGACGACGTTCATCGGCGTGGCGCACAGGGTAGCGATCGAGCCGCTCGTCGGGAACACGGGTCGCGCGGCGAGGCGGCCGGCAGCGACGGCGATCGGTCGCCTCGCCTACAGTGCCGCGGTGAGCGCGACCAGGCGTTTCGCCCGGATACGAGTGGCTGCCGCCCTCGTGGCCGGCCTGCTGCCCATCATGGCCGGTTGCGGCTCGAACACCGAGCCGTCCGGCCGTCCGACAACGTCCAGCCCGATCTCGACCGACCTTTCGACGCCCGGCCCGTCGCCGACCGGCGGCCAGACGAGCGCCGGACCGCCGGCGACGCCGCTGCCGCCCGGCGTGGTGTCCTGCCCCGGAGCGGAGCCGGACAAGCCGGCCGCCGGCCGGGCCGCGACTGCGCACAGCACGAACTGGTCGGGTTACGTGGTCCATTCTGGAGCGCCGCAGTTCAGCTGTGTGGAAGCGGCCTGGACACAGCCGAGCGTCGCGTGCCCGACGAAGGGGTCGCGAACGGTGGCGTTCTGGGTCGGCCTCGGGGGCGTGGGCCAGACGGGCCTCGAGCAGATCGGCACCCAGACGGCCTGCACGGACGGTCGCGACCTGGTCGTGGTCTGGCACGAGTCGCTGCCCCGGGAACGGGCCGAGGTCGTCGAGCCGCTCGACGTGCGGACCGGCGACCGGATCTGGGCGCAGGTCCGGTGGATGGGAGGCGCCCACTACCGGCTCGCGATCGTCGACATCACGCATCCCCAGCAGCTGGCGATCGACGACGCCAACAGCCGGCTGCGGCGGACATCGGCCGAGTGGATCGTGGAGGCGCCGACCGCCGGATGCCCGACCAATTGCCACGTCCTGTCCATGCCGAACTACCACCGGCTCCGGTTCACCGGCGTCCTGGTGATCGCCGACGGCATCCGGCGGCCGCTCAACGGACCGGGCTTCGTTCACGAGCGGGAGACGATGATCTCCCGCACGGGCGCCACCAGGTCGATCGTGTCGTCGACCGCGCGCGACGGAACGTCCTTCGCGCTGGACTGGAAGCACGCCTAGCGGCTCCCGCCCTCGCAGGCAGAAGGTTTCGACGGCGCGACCGTCCTGCAACTTTCGGCCCACGACGCGTAACCGGGGCGGAACTCAAGGTCCACCGCCATGCCGTCGACGCGGCCGGCCGCCCGGCAGAGACTCTCGGTGGGCATCCGTGAACCCGATCGCCTGGCCCGCCCGGAGCCGGCCCAAAGGAGGACGCATGATCACGACCCGGTCGACCTTGAGGCGCACCCTGGCTGCCGCGACCGCGGCCCCGGTCATCCTGGCGATCGCCGCCGGTCCGGCGGCGGCGGCCGACGGAGGGGAGATCAACTCCGGCGATACGGCCTGGCTGCTCGTCGCGACGGCCCTGGTCATGATCATGCTGCCCGGTCTCGCCCTGTTCTACGGCGGCCTCGTCCGGAGCAAGAACGTCCTGTCGACGATCATGCACAGCTTCTTCGGCCTGGCGATCGTGAGCGTCGTGTGGGTCCTGGTCGGGTTCTCGCTGGCCTTCGGTCCGGACGTCACGGGGGTGGGCCTGCTCGGGGGTCTCGACTACGCCGGGTTCATGAACGTGGGGCTGACGGCCAGCCCGACGTACGCGACGACGATCCCGTTCGTCCTGTTCGCCGCGTTCCAGCTCATGTTCGCGGCGATCACGCCGGCGCTGATCACCGGGGCCTTCGCCGAGCGCAAGCGATTCGCCAGCTTCGTGATCTTCACCGTGCTCTGGTCCATCTTCGTCTACTCGCGGGGCGGGGCTCCTGTGGTTCGGCTGGTTCGGGTTCAACGCCGGCTCCGCGTTGTCCGCCGGAGGCCTGGCCGCGAACGCCCTGCTCGTGACCAACACGGCCGCCGGCGCGGCCACGATCACGTGGGTCCTGGCGAGCTACATCCACAAGGGCAAGGTCAGTGTCGTCGGCGCGGCGTGCGGTGCCGTCGCCGGTCTCGTGGCGATCACGCCTGCGTCGGGCTTCGTCACGGCCGGTGGCGCGCTCCTCATCGGACTGGCGGTCGGCGGGCTGTGCTACAGCGCGACGCTGCTCCGCGAGCGGCTGCGGGTTGACGACGCGCTCGACGTGTTCGCGGTCCACGGGGTCGGCGGCACGTTCGGCGCGATCGCCACGGGTGTCTTCGCGACGACGGCGATCAACGCGTTCCCGGGCCTGATCGACGGTAGGCCCGAGCAGGTCCTCACGCAGGTGGTCGCCGTCGGCGCCACGATCGCATACGCCGTGGTGGCGACGTTCGTCATCGTCAAGCTCGTCGACTTCATTCTCGGTATCCGAGTCCCGCAGGCGCAGGAAGAGATGGGACTCGACCTGGCCGTCCACGGCGAGGCCGCCTACACGACCTAGGTTCGTTCACCACGGGGCTGTCGACCGCCGCCGGGTCATCCCGGCGGCGGTCCGCGTCTGTCACTATCGGCCGGTGAACGCGTTCACCGAGGAGGCCGTCCAGGCGGCACTGCCCCGCGGGGACCTCGCCTACACACTGCGGCGGTCGCCGCGGGCGCGGCGGGTGCGAGTCGTCGTCGATCCCCGGCGTGGCGTGCTCGTCACGGTCCCCGGTGGCCGCCGCCTGGGCGCCCGGGAGGGCCGCCGGATCGCGGCCGAATTCGTCCGGGAGCGCGAGCCCTGGATCCGGCGACATCTCGATCGCCAGGCGCGCCAGCTGGCCGACCATGCTGCTCGTGGCCCGCTCGGGCCGGGCGCGCGCCTGCGATTCGGCGGCGTCGACCTCACGCTGGCCCTGGTGCCGGCACCGCCGGGAACGCGACGGGCCGCCGTCTTCCTCGATGCCGGCGCCGCGCAGCTCATCGTGCGACCAACGGCGCGCGATGGCCGCCCGCTGGAGCGCATCCTCGGCGACTGGCTGCGCGAGCGCGCCCGCTCGGCGATCGAGGCGGCGATCGACGCGCACGCCGCGGCGCTTGGCGTCCGGCCGGTCGCGATCACGATCCGCGATCCCCGCAGCCGCTGGGGGAGTGCGTCGCGGGCGGGCCGGCTGTCATTCAGCTGGCGGCTCGTCCTCGCTCCGCCGGAGGCCCTGGAGACCGTGGTCGTCCACGAGCTGGCTCATCTCCGGGTGTTCGGGCACGGGCCGCGCTTCTGGGCGTTCGTGGCCGGCCGCCGGCCAGACCATCTCGTCTGGCGGCGATGGCTGCGCGAGCACTCGGTGGAGCTCCATGCGGCGCTGGAGTTGCCCGGCGACGAGGCGGCCTGAGGACCCGTCGGCCATTGCCGCAGAGACCCGACGGCCCGAGCCGCGGGCGCTAGGCCCTGAGGTCGCGGCGGGCGAAGCCCCAGGCGCCAACGGCGAGCCCGCCGAACGCCAGGACGAGGGAGGCGACGATCCCCGCTGCGTCCCACTGGCCGAGCATCGGCAGGCCGTAGTGCGCGGTCAACGCCAGCTGGTGCACGGCGTCCGGGAGCTTGAACGCAGGGGCGAGGATGTCGACCATCCAGACGAGGATCGTGAGGACCGCGACCGCCGGTCCGGCCAGGCCGGTTCCGACGACGCCCGCGATGGCGACGCCGATGCCCGCCATGGCGAGCGCATAGAGGCCCAGCGCGAGCGTCCCGATCATTGGTGTCGCGATGTCGCCACCGGTGATCAGCGCGCCGATCGTGATCCCCGCGAGCGCGAGAAGGGTGAGCACCACTATGCCGACGAACACGCCGAGCCCGCCCGCAACGACCCAGCGTGCGCTGGCGAGCGGCGTCGCCAGGAGGAGCTCGAGTCGGCCGGACGTTTCGTCGGATGCCCAGCCGGCGACCAGTGTCGCCGCGGCGAGGCCCGCGAGGATGTAGCCAAATTCGACGAACACGAGCTGGAGAAAGCCGCCGACGCTGCCGATGTCGCTGCCTGGAAACGCGGTCTGCAGAAGTCGGACGAAGTCGGGCGAGTTGTTCAGCTGGGCGGCGAAGGACCGTCCGGAACCGGCGATGACGAGGCCGAAGATGGCGAGGCCGATCCCCCAGGCGAGTGCCGAGGGCAGGACATGGCCCGCGATCCGCCCGGTGGGTCCACGAACTCCCACGAGGGCGTGGGGCAGGCTCGGCGTAGGGATCGCACTCGTGACGCCGATGTCGCGACGCGCGAATGCCTCCACTCCGACCACGAACAGGACGACGGCGAGCGAAGCGACCAGCGCCAGCGACGGCCAGTCGTACTGACCGGCAAGCGGGATGTGGTTGGCGGTCCATCCGAACCAGGTCAGGTTCGCGAAGGGGGCAAGCTCGGGAATGGCCACCCGGTAGCCGTTGAGAATGAAGCCGGCGAACATCACGGCACCGGCGATCCCGACCGCCGAGCCGCGCCCGAGCAACGGGGCGAGGGCAAACGCAACCGATCCGGCGACGAGGGCGAGCAGGCCGAGCCAAATCGCATACCCGGCCGCCGCGGCTACGGGGATCTCGTCCCCGGGCAGCGACGCGAACGTGCCGACGATGAGGAGCGAGAGGAAGATCGCGACACAGGCGATCGTGACGACAAGGATGTGGCCCGACAGCTTTTGGATCGCGATCCGGCGGCGGCTGATCGGGCCCGCGGCGACGAACTCGAGGCTGCCGCGACGGGCCTCGGCGGCGAGGGTCCCGGAGAGGGCGAGGATCGACCACAGGCTCGCGATGATCGGGAAGAACGTCCCGTACTTGTACTGGACGTACCCGCCGAGCGTCTCGACGTTGACGACCTTGCCGGCCAGGCCCTGCAGGATCGGGGGGACCGCCCTGATGACATCGCCCAACTCGTGCCGCGACTGGACGGTCGCGAATTCCGAGACGATCGCCTTGCTGACGCCGATCAGCAGGACACCGAGAACGGCGCCGACCACCAACGTCGCGCGACGCGAGTCGCGGAGGGTCTTCGCGAAGATGCTGCCCAGACCGTAGATCCGCTGCAGGAGGGGAACCGGGGAAACGACCGCGGCGGATTGGCGCCGCCCGACGTCCGATGCCATGTCAGGCCGCCTGACCGGCCTCGCGGCCGTACTGTGCCAGGAACGTCTCCTCGAGCGATGGCTCGCGGCTGACGAAGTCGAGCAGCTCGTAGCGGGCCGCCTCGCGGACGACCGGCGTGATCGAGCCGGCGACGCGCATCCGGAGGACGTGATCATGAGCCGAGACGTCGCTCACGCCGGGAAGTGCCGCGAAGGCGTCAACCGGTACTTCGCCGGTGAATCGCAACTCCACCTGGTGATGGGCGAGGTCGCGGAGAGCCTCCACCCGATCGACCTTGACGAGTTGGCCGTCGCGGATGATCGCGACGCGATCGCACGTCTTCTCGACCTCGGAGAGGATGTGGCTCGATAGGAAGATGGTCCGGCCTTCAGCCTTCGCCTCCCGGATGACCTCGTAGAAGGTCTGCTGGACGAGGGGGTCGAGACCCGACGTCGGCTCGTCGAGCAAGAGCAGGTCCGGCCGGTGCTGGAGGGCGATAATCAGCCCGATCTTCTGCTTGTTCCCCTTGGAGTACTCGCGGAATTTGCGCGACAGGTCGACGTCGAGGCGGGCCACGAGATCGGCCTGGTAGAGCGCATCGACGCCGCCCCGGAGGTTCGCGAAGTACTCGATCGTCTGGCCGCCGGTCAACTTGTCGTAGAGCGTGAACTCGCCCGGGAGGTAGCCCACACGGCGATGGATCGCGACGGGATCGACGGTCGTCTCGATGCCGAAGACGAGGGCCCGGCCGGTCGTCGGGCGGATGTGGTCGAGCAGTACTCGGATGGTCGTCGTCTTGCCGGCGCCGTTCGGGCCCAGGAAGCCGAACGCCTCGCCTTCGGAGACCGCGAGGTCGATGTCCGTGACGCCCCGGTGCGTCCCGTAGAACTTGGTGAGCTTCTCGAGCTGGATGGTTGCCGTCATGCGATTCCCTTCTGCCGGCAGGCGCCGGTCGTCGCTTGAGAGTGCCGAAGTCCGCTATCCGGCGAGACCCTCTCGCTTCGCCGCCCGCTGTCTGACGAACTCAGCCACCACGATTGGCACCTCGACCTCGACGAAGGTCATGACGTCCCGGAATTCCTCGAGACGTGCCCGCGAGGCCGGCGTGTGGTCCGCGATCGCGGCGAGGCCGCGTTCGGCGATCTCGCCGAGCCGGTGGTACATGGCTCCGGCGCTGGCGAGCAACGACTCGAGCCCGCCCGGCGGAGCACTGAAATACTCCCGACGATCACCCGGGCGCGTCGATCGCCGGATCATCCCCGAGTTGGCGAGCAGGCGGGCGGTCCCGCTGATCGCGCCGCGACTCGCGCGGAGCGCCTCGGCGATCTCCGCCGCGGTCTGCTCCTGCGGCTCGCAGATGAGCAACCAGCCCCACATCCGGCCCGACATCGGCGTCATGCCGAGTGAGCCGAGGAACTGACCCATCTCCTCCACGAACGCCGCCTGCTCGTTGGTCATGCGTGGATGCTAGTGTCTTCAGATCGTTCAGTCAATACTGAACGATCAGTATTGAGGAATTCTTGAGGCGGTCGTGGCAGACACTCGCTCTGCCGGGTAAGGTCGGGGCGCGCCATCTCAACGCCCGAGGAGACCGACCATGACGACCCGCGCGACGATCCGCGAGTTCGCCGGCGACATCGTCCGGCCAGGCGATGCCGGGTACGACGACCTTCGCGAAGTCTGGAACGCGATGGTCGATCGGCGGCCCGCCGTCATCGCCCGCTGCACGTCGGCCGACGACGTCGCGGCGGCGATCCGCCACGGTCGCGATGCCGGCCTGGAGATCGCGGTGAAATGCGGGGGGCACAGTGTCCTGGGCCTGTCGGTTCCCGATGGGGGCCTGATGATCGACCTGACGCCGATGGGCGAGGTACGTGTCGACCCCGTGCGCCGCCGAGCCACCGTCCAGGGCGGCTCGCTCCTGCGGACCCTCGACCGCGCCACGGAGCCGCACGGACTGGCGACCACGGCCGGCAACGTCTCGCATACCGGCGTCGGCGGCCTCACCCTCGGCGGCGGGATGGGCTGGCTCGCCCGCCAGTTCGGCCTGGCCTGCGACAACGTCGAGTCGTACACGGTCGTCACGGCCGACGGCGAGACGCTCCGCGCGACCGCCACCGAGAACGCGGACCTCTATTGGGGCCTGCGTGGCGGCGGCGGCAACTTCGGTGTCGTCACGGAATTCGAGTTCCGCCTCCACCCGACCGCCGGCCAGGCGCTCGTCGCCGACTTGTTCTTCGACCCCTTCGATCCCGCCGCCCGAACGGCCCTCCGTGCGTGGCGGGACATGCTGCCGGACGCACCCCGTGAGGCGACGCTGACGAGCGACACGATGACCGCCGGTCAGCCGCCATTCCTGCCGGCGACCCTTCACGGCCGGCCGGTCGTGACGGCGGGCTTCGCGTGGGTGGGCGAGATGGCCGACGGGCGGCGCTACCTCGACGCGTTCCGCCGGGCGATCCCCGCGCCGGTCGCCGAACAGGTCGACGAGATGCGCTACGTCGAACTGCAGAGCAGCGGCGACGAGCGACACCATCACGGCCTGCGTCGCTACTCGGCCGGCCATTACCTGACCGAGCTGAGCGACGCGGCGATCGACGCGTTCCTGGCTCGCGGGATTCCGGCCGGCGGCGACGAGCCCGACTGGGCACTCATGCCCGGTGGCGGCTTCCAGGCCTATGGCGGGGCCATCGCCGAGGTCGACGAGGACGAGTCGGCGTTCAGCCACCGCCGGACGCTCGTCGAGTTCTTCGGTGGGGCCACCTGGGAAGATCCGGCCGAGGACGCCGAGCGAATGGCGGCGGCGCGCGCCTGGGCGACGACACTCGCGCCGTTCGCATCGGGCATGTACGTCAACGTCATCGCCGACCCGGGCGACGAGGGTGTCGGCCGCGCCTACAACGCCGCGGGACTGGCCCGGCTGGCCGACCTCAAGCGGAAATACGACCCCGACAACCTGTTCCACCTGAACCAGAACATCAGGCCAGCGCCGTGAGCCGCCCGACCGGGCGCAGGGCGACCGAGGCAATCCGCCTGGGCGCCATAGCGAAAAGCCAGGCGTCGTGGAGATGACGACTCGTCAACGGGCCGTCGAGCGCGAGCCCGAGCGCGGACGCGGATCGGGCCAATCCGCCCGATTGTTGGGGCCAAATGGACCTTGACAGGCCGCCCCGCGGTCGCAGCATGGACTTCTTTAGCCCTCGGCCGAACCACACCCGGATCGGAGCATGTCATGAGAATGGCCGACCATGAAGGGCTCCTACCCGAGCCGGTCGAGTTGGTCGTCAAGCTCTACGTCGCTCTCCCCGCCCGCGTCGGCCGCTGTTCCCAGTCTTTGTCGGCCATCTGCGTCTGCGCGAGGAGCGGCTGGAGCTCGATGGAAGGTACGCGCCGCCCGGCGGCAAGATAGGTCACGCGCTCGATCGGGCCCTGCTCCACATCGCCGCGCGTGGCACGGGGCGGTGGTTTCTCGAGAAGGTGGAAACGGCACTGAAGGGCGGTTGAGCCGAATCGCAGTGGCTTGCCGCGCGGGTACTGACTCCCGGGCCATCGTCAGCACCGGCCGGATGTGGTGTCCCTGCCGCATCTTGGCTGCACGCGCATCGAGGTACCCTCAGGGGGGATGCAAGTGACTGCCGCCCGATCGATCCGCTCCGACGCGGCCAGTCGTTGACAACACGAACCGTCATGACTGTCACGTCACGCCTCCGCCGCCTCGGCCTGCAGCGGCGAATCATGCTATACGTCACGGTCGGGCTGGCCACGATGTTCGGCACGCTTGCGTTTCTCGGCCTGGGCGCCATCGACGAGGCGACTCGACTCGTCTTCCAGGAGCGCTTGAGCACGGCGTACACGACCGCCAGCATCATCGAACGCGACTTCGGTCGAGTTGCCGCCGACGTCCAGGAGACCAGCCGGGAGCTCGGCGCCATCGCGTCACCCGGAACTCCTCAGCCCGAAGCAGCCAGACTCCTGGAGCATTTCGACCGGGTCAACCCGTATCCGTTCTTTCGGGTGAGCGGAATCTGGGTTCTCGATCCGGCTGGGTCCCTGGTCGATGCTGCCGGTCTACCCGCCCCGGCAAACGGTCCCGTAGGCGCCGCTCAGAAGCTCGTTGGTGCGCATTCCGAACCATCGTCGGTGCTCCGCGCGGTCGCGCCGTCGCCGGGAGCGATCGCGTTTGCCACCGTCCTCGTTCGTGTGTCCGGCACTCCAGGATCAGTGATCCTCGTCCACACGACTTCGGTGAACAGCTCGGCCGACTTTGCTCCCGCCGTGTACGGTCGAGACAGGGGATCCGGCACAGCGCCGCTCAGCGGCGACGCGGCCGAAACCTATCATCTCGAAGTGGTCGATCCGGACGGAATGGCGGTGCTCGGGGTCGGCTATGACGAGATCGCTGGGCAACGTAGCCGCCATTTCCCAGCTATGCGAGACCTCGTGGCGACCGGCTCGGCCGCCGCGCTCCTCCACGAGCCCGGGCCAGGCGAGAACTTCGAGCCTCATGTGATGGCGGTCGTTCCGCTCGCCGGGAGCCCCTTCTACGTCGTCCTCGAACAACCGGTCGATGTCGCCCTCGCGCTGCCATTCAGGCTCCGGGAACAGCTCCTCGTGGCAACGATCGCCGGCTTCCTCGGCTCCCTCGTCGTCGCCTGGATCACCACGCGCCACGTCGTGAAGCCCACGGAGCAGCTCACGGTGGCCGCGGAACGCATGGCCGGTGGTGATCTCGCGAGTCCGATCAGGGTGGCCGCCCAGGACGAGATCGCCAAGCTCGCCGAGAGCCTCGAGGCTATGCGCCAGCGGCTTCGAGCTGCCTACGAGGCGGTCGAGGAGACAAACAAGGAGCTCGAGCTCCGGGTGAAGGAGCGGACCGACCGACTCGGACACGTCCTTCGCCAGACGATCTCCGCGCAGGAGGACGAGCGGCGCCGGCTCGCTCGTGAGCTCCACGACGAGACCGCCCAGACGATCGCCGCCCTATCGATCGCCCTGGACCGGGCCCGCGACGGCCTGGACGGGGCGGGCTCCGAGGCGATCTCCCAGATCGGCCAGGCGAAGGAGCTGTCCTCCCGGCTCCTGGCGGAGACGCGTCGGCTGATCCTCGGCCTCCGACCCACGCTCCTTGATGACATGGGCCTGCTGCCAGCGATCCGCTGGTACGCCGAGAGCTACCTTGGCGACCGGGGAATCGCGGTCACCGTGGAGGCGGCGGAGCCGGCCCAGCGACTGCCCGCCCACATCGAGGTCGCACTCTTTCGGGTCGTCCAAGAGGCGATTGCCAACGTCGCGAGACACTCGCGCGCCAAACACGCCGACCTTCGGCTGACCCATGACGAAAGCCGGGTCGCCGTGATCGTGGCCGACGACGGCATCGGGTTCGACGTCGCCCGCGTCCTTGGTCAGACGGGTCCGACCGAGAGCGTTGGATTGCTGGGAATGCAGGAGCGTGCGCGATTGCTCGGAGGTCGGCTGGAGATCGAGTCCCGCGATGGTGGCGGGACCCTCGTCCGGGTCGAGGTCCCGTTGACCGACGAGGCCGCCTGACCGTGGCGAAGATACGGATCCTCGTCGTCGACGACCACACGCTCTTCCGCCAGGGGATCGTGGGGTTGCTCGAAAGCCAGGGCGACCTCGAGGTCGTCGGTCAGGCCGCCAACGGGAATGAGGCGCTCGCGGCGGCCGCGCAACTGTCTCCGGACGTGGTGCTCATGGACATCAGCATGCCGGGGACGAGCGGCCTCACGGCTGCCGTCGAGATCAAATCGCGTATTCCCAATGCAAATGTGCTCATCCTGACGATCCACGACCGCGAGGACTACCTCTACCAGGCACTTCGAGCGGGCGCCTCGGGCTATGTCCTCAAGGGCGCGGACATTCACGACCTGCTCGACGCCGTCCGAAGCGCCTATCGAGGCGAGGTCTACCTCTACCCGACGGCGACGAAGGCGCTCGTCGCCGACTACCTGCGGAGAGCACGGGCTGGCGAGGACCGCGCCGGTTACGACGGCCTGACCGACCGTGAGCGCGAGATCCTTCACCTCATCGCGCAGGGCAAGACAACGCCAGGGATCGCCGCCGAGCTGACCTTGAGCCCGCATACGGTCCAGAGCCACCGCGACCATATCATGACCAAGCTCGGCCTCCACTCGAGGGCGGCGTTGATCAAGTACGCGATCGAGAAGGGCCTGGCCGAGCCGTAAGGCCGAAACCGGCTCGGCTCGCCCGCAGGCCCATCCCCGATTCGACCCATCCCGAAATGGGCAGTTCGCGCCAGAGGTCTCGGCCATGGCCGTGATGGTCAAGCGGTGGCTCTGTGCGATGCTGGCATCCAGCCAAACGAGGCCAACATGGCCGATATGCAGTTCATGGCCGCAGACGAGCCCGGTCTGGGCCCAAACGTCCGACGCTACAGCATCGCTTGTGGCCACGGCGCTAGCTCGGCTGTCCTGCTTCCCGGCCGCGAACCGCTTGCCGACTTGGTGGTGCTCGACCTGATGTTGGCGGGCCACCACAGGCGGCAGCGTTGTCAATGCGTCCCATCCATTCCGGCGCTCACGACCGATGCCCGTGCATGATCGGCGTTTGCCGGCCCACTCTGAACAGGGAGAACTCACCGTCATGAAACGCATGTTCACGCCAATGATGGCCGCGGCCGCGCTGGTCGTGGCAATACGGTCCGGAGCTTTAGTGATGCTCTCGTCACAAAGGGGTCGGACCCGGCTGGTTCTGCCACCGCTTCTCATCTCGTTGGCGCTCGCCGCGTGCGGTTCCACGATCTCTTCGCCTTCCGCCGCCACGCTGCCCCCAACGTCATCTCCGGCGGCGAGCGCATCGCCAACCCCAGCGCAATCAGCGACACCCGCGCCGGTGCCGACGCTTGGCTTCGTGCCTGGCACCAAAGACAGGCCACGCGTGGTTGCCATGACCGCCAACGACGAGCTCACGTTCTTTCCGAACGTCGTCACGGTCGCGCAGGGCGAGACGGTGACGTTCAATGTCAAGAACGTGGGCAAGGCTGAGCACGAGTTCATGCTGGGTCCGATCGCTGATGCCTTCGCCGACAAGGAGGGCACCCCCGAGGTCGCCAACATCTCCGGGAGTCGGACGAAGGCGCTGACCTTCACCTTTACAGGCCCAGGCCCGTACGCCTTCGCCTGTCACGAACCGGGCCACTTCGAGGTGGGCATGCTCGGCTACGTGATCGTGGTCGGGCCCGACGTGCCTGCCGTGGGCACGAAGGCCGACCCTCGGCTCGTCGAAGTCGCCATGAGCGACCAGCTCAAGTTCGTGCCTGATCAGGTTCCCGTCACGTTGGGCGAGACGGTGACGTTCCTCCTCACGAACGAAGGAACGGCCGTCCACGAGTTCGCCGTCGGGCCGTCCGACAAGGTCGACGCGGACGAGGTCGACGGCAAGCTCGTCATGGAGGCGGACGAGATCGATGGCCATCACCTCAAGACCGTGACCTACACCTTCGACGGACCTGGACCTTACAGCTTTGCGTGCCACGAGCCCGGTCACTTCGAATCCGGCATGCGCGGCTCGATCGCTGTCCACTGAAGCCGGCTCCGCCTGCCCTCCGGTCAGAGCCAGTCAGGGCGACTCCCTGGTGAGCCAATCATTCGCGTCAAGTGGAGGCGAGAGTCGAGCGGTCGTCTCCTAGGGTGAGACGAAGACCGCGCCGGTCATCCCGGCTTCGGCGTGGCCCGGGATCGTACAGCGGAACTCGTACACGCGGGCACGATCGAACGTCATCGTCAGAGTCGTCGATTGGCCCGGCTGGGTGAGCGTCTCCACGCCCTGCAGATTCGGCATCTCGATCGTCGAGAACGCAAAGTCGTGGCGTTGAGCGCCACGGTTAACGATCGTGATGCGGACCGGCTGGCCGACCTTTGCCTCGATGCGGTTCGGGCTGAACCGCATTTCCGTCATGACCACCTCGACGGAACCGTTACCGCCGGCTCCCGAAGAGGGTTGCGTGCACCCTGCGAGTCCGAGGATGACGAGCGCCATCACCAACAGCATCGCGGTCCGAGTCATTGCGCCACGGCTCCGGTCGTCGCGGTCCACTTCATCTGCCCACCGTCCCGGATCTGCGAATTCGTCGACTCGTCCGTGGGGCCGAGCGCGGACTCTCTCGTTGCCGAACCCAGAGCGGTCTGCCATGGCTTAACCTGGATGATCTCTCGTGCTGAGTTCGATGGCCTGACGTTGCGCCGTCCCTGCCGTTGATCCGAACCGTGATTGGAACAGCCGCTCGCTCCGGGTCGTACGGAATCCTGCGCCGACTGCCGCCGCGGCCTCAAGTGCCAAACGGCCCGTTCGCGACGCCCGAGCAACGCGCTGCCGTGGGTTCCTCCGGTGGTTGCTTTGCGTCATGGTCGAGGGCGAGCGCTCCGAGCCCAAGGTGCCAGACCTGGGGCCTCCGAGCTCGAAAAGGGTGCTGGTGGAGATGAGGGTGTCCGACTCCACGACATAGGTGACACGAGATAGGTCACTGGTGAGTCGGGACATGCGTGACAGTCCGGCGCATGTCGAAGCACCGGGTGGCCGTCCTCAAGGTCGTCTCCGCACAGTTGTCCGTCACCGCCGCGGCAGCCGAGTACGGCATCAGCCGCGGCCACCTCCACCGGCTCCTCCGCCGGTACCGTGAGGGAGGCCTCGACGACCTCGGGCCGAGGTCCCGGCGGCCGCACACGAGCCCGCACGGGACATCCGACGAGGTGCGTGGCCAGATCGTCGCCCGACGGATCGAGCTCAGCGCGCGCGGCCTTGACGCGGGTCCGGCCACCATCGCGTGGCACCTGGAGCGGGAGGGCCTGCCGGTCCCGTCGACCTCGACCATCCGGCGCATCCTCCACGCCGCCGGCCTCGTCGTGCCCGAGCCGCGCAAGCGCCCGCGCAGCTCCTGGATCCGGTTCGAGGCCGCCGCGCCCAACGAGGTCTGGCAGTCCGACTTCACCCACTGGCACCTCGCCGACGGGAGCGAGGTCGAGATCTGCTCCTGGCTCGACGACCACTCCCGCTACCTGCTCGCCGGCACCGCCTTCCGGCGGGTCGCCGGCGACGACGTCGTGGCCACCTTCACCGCGGCCGGCGACGCCCATGGCTGGCCCGCCGCCACGCTCACCGACAACGGGTCGGTCTACACGTCGCGCTTCACCGGAGGCCGCAACGGCTTCGAGTACCTGCTCGCCTACCTCGGCGTCCGCCAGAAGAACGGGGCGCCGGGCCACCCCCAGACCCAGGGCAAGATCGAGCGCTTCCATCAGACCCTCAAGCGCTGGCTGGGGCGGCAGCCGGCGGCGGCCGACCTCGGCGCGCTGCAGGCCCAGCTCGACGCCTTCCGCGAGGTCTACAACGAGCAGCGGCCCCACCGGGCGATCGGCCGCAGGACGCCGGGCGAGGCGTACCGGGCGACGCCGAAGGCGCTGCCATCGGGCTCCGGCACCCGGGCCCACTTCCGGCTCCGCTACGACGTCACCGACAGCCTCGGGGCCATGACCCTGCGGCGGGGCGGCCGCCTCTACCACCTCAAGGTCGGCGCGGCCCAGGCCCGCCGGCGCGTCCTCGCCATCGTCGACGAGCGGGAGGTCACGGTCGTCGCCCTCGACACCGGCGAGATCCTCTCGACCCACCGCATCGAGCCCGACAAGGGCTACTGGCGCAACACACGACGAGACCCCGGCCGATGGCCGGGGTCCCAGCAGACCGGCTGACCACATGTGTCGCCGATGACGCGACGCATGTGTCACCGATGTCGCGACTCAAGACACTGGTGGAGATGAGGGGACTCGAACCCCTGACCCCCGCGATGCGAACGCGGTGCTCTTCCAGCTGAGCTACATCCCCACGCGCCGCGCGGCTCGGGCCATCGGGCGGCCGGCGACCGGTCGCAGGATAGCACGCGACCCTCGGAATCAGGCCGGCAGGCTGAACCAGAATCGGGTCGTGCCGCCGCCCGATTCCGCGCCCACGCGACCGCCGCCGGCCTCCACCAGCTGCTTGACGATGGCCAGCCCGATGCCGGCCCCGCCCCGTGCCCGATCGCGCGACTTGTCGACGCGATAGAAGCGCTCGAAGAGGCGCGGCACGTCGTTCGGCGGGATCTCGTCGCCGGTATTCGCGATCGAGACGAGGATGTCGGCCCGGCGCCGCTCGGCGCGAACGGTCACGGCTCCGCCCGGCGGGCTGTAGCGGACCGCGTTCGAGACGAGGTTGTTGAGGACCTGGGCGAGGTGATCCGGGTTGGCTCGGGCGGGCAGGCTGGCAGGCACCTCGGTCCTGACGTGGAGCCCGGCCCGCTCGAGGCTCGGCTGGGCCAGCTCGAGTGCACTCCGGATCGCCGCCGCGAGGTCGACCTCCTCCAGGCGTGGCGCCTCCGTCGCCGCATCGCCCTCCGCGAGCGTATCCAGCGAGCGAGAGAGCCGGACGAGCCGGTCGGCCTCCTCCCAGAGCGACGCATACGTCGCCCGATCAGCGGAGATGACGCCGTCCCTGAGCGCCTCCAGGTAGCCCTGGAGGTTGGTCAGCGGCGTCCGCAGCTCGTGGGCGGCGTTGGCGATGAAGTCGCGGCGGATCCGCTCCTGCCCGGCCAGCGCAGCGGCCATCTGGTTGAACGAATCGGCCAGGCTGACCAGTTCCTCCGGCCCCTCGCGCGGGACCCTGGCCGCGTAGTCGCCGGCAGCCACCCTGCGCGCCGCGGCGCCAACGCGCTCCAGCGGCCGAGCCAGGCGGCGAGCGAGGGCCATGGCCAGGCCGAGGCTGGCGACGACGGCCACGGCGGCGGCCAGGGCCACCACGACGGTGACCGAGGCGTCGAACATCGCCTGCGCCTCGTCGGCCGCGCTGCCGTGGGTGGCCATGAGGCGCCGGAAGATGTCCGAGCCCACGACCTGCACCCCGACGACGAGAATCGCGAGGCCCAGCCCCGCCGACGCGACGGCCGCGAGCGCGATGCGCCCGGCGATTCGCCCGGCGGCTCGAGCGGCGATCCGGCCGGCCAGGTCTCCCCCGATCATCGGCCGCTACTCGCCGAGAATGGACCCGATGGGTTGGCCCGCCGGTAGCCCACCCCGCGCACGGTCATGACGTAGCGCGGTCGTTCGGCGTCGTCGTCCAGCTTGTCCCGCAATCGGCCGACATGGACGTCGATCGTCCGATCCAGCACGTCGCTCTGGTCCGCGCCGTAGACAGCATCCAGGAGCTGATCGCGGCTGAGGACCCGCCCGTCGGCTTCCAGCAGCGTTGCCAGCAGCCGGAACTCGACCCTGGTCAGCGGGATCGGGACCCCGTTGCGGGTGACCTCGTGGCGGTCGCGATCGACGATCAGGTCGCCCAGGACGAGCGGCGGCTGAGCCGGTCCCCGGCGAGCGACGCCCGCTGTGCCGGCTCGACGGAGGATCGTCTTGACCCGCAGGACCAGCTCGGCCGGCGAGAACGGCTTGGGCAGGTAGTCGTCGGCGCCGTCCTCCAGCCCCGCGATCCGGTCCCCGACCGAGCCGCGGGCCGACAGGATGAGCACGGGCGTGCCGGCCACGCCGGCCCCCAGCGACGCCTCGTCCCGGCGGAGGGCGCGGATCACCGCCCGCCCGTCGAGCTCGGGGAGCATGAGGTCGAGCACGACGAGGGCCGGCTGGTGGCGTTCGATCGCGGCCAGGGCCGCGCGTCCGTCCGTCGCGGTCACGACGTCGAAGCCGTCTCGCTCCAGGTAGGTTCGAACCAGCCGGACGATCTTCTCGTCGTCGTCGACGACGAGGATCGGTGGCGCGGCGCGGGACGGCGCGGTCATCTCGGATGGGGCAGGGGCATTACCCCTCCGGCGGGTGCGGCGGCGGCCATTGGACCGAAATCGCGCCGTGGACCTTCGAGGGAACCGGATGACCGCGCCGAAGCGCGATCTGTACCCGTGGCGCGGGTATCGACCGGTTCTCGCCGGCGCGAGGGCGATCTTCGGGCTTCGTATCGGTCAGCAACGCGGCGTGGGGCGTTCACGAGGTCTTGACGAATAGAACAAGTGTTCTATCATTGGTGTCGTGCCCCCTGCCTCCCTCGACGTCACGGCCGCCCTGGCGACCCTCCGGGATCGCTGGGGTTCGGCAGCTCCGCGCCGTCTCGGGGTCAAGGCCGGCATGCCACCGGGTGGCGGGCACGGCACGGTCGTGGGGGCGCTGGCGACGGTGCCGGAGATGCTCGATGCTCCGCGGCCGGTCGAAGCTTCCCCGGACGTCAGTGCTCAGACGATCGGCGCGATCGTGCCCACCGGCTTCGCCGCCCTCGACGCGATTCTCGGCCCCGGCGGTATTCCCCGCAAGGCCAGCCTGGCGGTCCGCGGCGATCACTCGAGTGGCAAGACCACGCTCGCTCTGCGGCTCGTGGCGGAGGCCCAGGCGACCGGGTCTATCGTGGCCTGGCTGGATCTCGCCCGGAGCCTGGATCCGGTGGAGGCCGTCGCGCGCGGCGTCCGGCTCGAATGGCTGGTGGTCCTGGCCCCGGAGACGCTCGATGAGGGGCTGGCGATGGCCGGCGCCCTGCTCCAGGGCCGGGCGGTGGACCTCCTCGTCGCGGATCTGCCCGCCGGCCGCGGGACGAGGACGGCCATGCCTGCCGGCGGTCGTGGCCCCAGCGCGGCGGACCGGCTTCATCGCCTGGCCGCCCTCGCCCGCCGGGCGGACGTCCTGCTCGTTCTCCCCGGAATCGATTCGGCCCGCCGGGCCGGCGGGCCGAGCTGCGGATCCTGTATGCGGAAGGCGGCGAACGCGACGGCTGCCTGGCCCGCGAGTCGCTCCTCCTGGAAGCCCTGCCCGCTCCGCCTGGCCGGCCTGCCGTGACTGCGCCCGAGCCCACCGCCATTCCCCCGCTCATCGAGAGCCACGCTCATGCGACTCCTCCATCTTCACTGGCCACACCTTTCCCTCCGGCTCGCCCGGTCGCACTCCACGTCGTTTCCACGGGATCCCGTGCTGGGACCGGTGGTCCTGGGCGGGCAGCCATGGACACCGGGCGTCGTCCTCGACGCGAGTCCCGCCGCCCTGGCAATGGGCATCCGCCGCGGGATGGCGCTGGGCAGCGCACATCGGCTCGCCCCTGAGGCAACGTTCCTCGACCCGGATCCCGCAGCCGACGGCGCGGCCGTGGAGGCGGCCCTGGACCGGCTGGCGACGTTCAGCCCGAGCATTGCCGGCGAGACGGATTCGACCCTCCCGGGATTCGGCCGGCTGGAAGTCCAGCTGGATGGCCTGGAGCGACTGTGGGGACCCGAGCCCGTCCTCGTCGAGCGCATCCGGACGGAGCTCATGCCGATCCTGTCGGGCTCGCCCCGGGCCGGGATCGCCGGGACTCGCTTCGCGGCCATGGTGGCGGCCGGCATGGCGAACCAGCCGGCAGAGCGCCCGGCGCAACGGGCGGTGCAACTGGCGGGCCTTCTCGCCGTTCCGCCGGGCGATGAGG
>WNGE01012311.1_pt1 | contig 20159 bp, 25 predicted proteins | sample 5400651 | NCBI WGS metagenome assembly WNGE01 (sample SAMN13153370, study PRJNA577476) | soil metagenome | isolation source: 60 cm soil or saprolite under grassland replicate 2 | place: USA:California | collected 2016-06-15 | reverse complement strand
CACCTCGCTGGCGGTGCGCATCTTCAAGCGGTACCGTGACGCCGCCATCAGCGTGGTGCGCAGCGAGCCGTACCGGCTGGCCGCGGATGTCTGGGGGATCGGCTTCAAGACCGCCGACACGATCGCGGCCGCGGTCGGCATCCCGCATGACAGCCCGGAACGGATCAAGGCTGGCCTGCAGTACACCTTGTCGGAAGCGGCCGACGATGGCCATTGCTTCCTGCCCGCGTCCAGCCTCGTCACTGAAGCTACGAAGATCCTCGGCGTCGGCCGGGAGATGATCACTCCATGCCTGGACGAACTGGCAGCCGCGGAAGGGGTGATCCGCGAGAACGTTCCGCTCGCCGGCCGCGAAATACCCGCCGTTTACCTGGTGCCCTTCCATCGTGCCGAGCGTTCGCTGGCCTCCGGGCTGCTGGAGTTGCTGCACGCCGGGCAGGACCGGATGGCGGCGTTCGGTCAATTGGACTGGGACCGGGCGCTGACCTGGCTGCGCGGCAGGACCGGCACCGACCTCGCGCCCGAACAGGAGCAGGCGGTACGGCTGGCGCTAACGCAGCGGGTCGCCGTGCTGACCGGAGGGCCAGGCTGCGGCAAGAGCTTCACGGTCCGCTCGATCGTGGAGCTGGCCAGGGCCAAGAAGGCGAAAATCGTGCTGGTCGCGCCGACCGGGCGGGCCGCCAAACGGCTGGCTGAACTCACCGATCACGAGGCTACCACCGTGCACCGGCTGCTCCAGCTTCAGCCGGGCGGGGATCCGAAGTATGACCGGGACAATCCACTAGACGCTGACCTCGTCGTGGCGGACGAGTCCTCCATGATCGACCTGATCCTCGCGAACAAGCTCGTCAAGGCCGTCCCCCCCGGCGCCCACCTGCTGCTCGTCGGCGACGTGGACCAGCTCCCATCGGTCGGCGCCGGGGAGGTGCTGCGCGACCTGCTGGCCGCGCCGGACGTGATCCCCCGGGTGCGCCTGACGAAGATCTTCCGTCAGGCCCAGCAGTCCGGGATCGTGGTCAACGCCCACCGGGTCAACGCCGGCTCGCCGCCCCGCCTGCGCGGCTTTCCCGACTTCTTTTGGTTCACCTGCGAGGACACCGAACAGACGGCCGCGCTGACGGCAGACATCGTGGCTCTCCGCATCCCGCGCCGCTTCGGCCTGGACCCGCGCCGCGACATCCAGGTGCTGGCGCCGATGCACCGGGGGCCGGCCGGTGCGGGCAATCTCAACACCCTCCTGCAGGAAATGCTCACCCCGCACAAGGAAGGGAACCCCGAACGCCGCTACGGCAGCCGCGTGTTCCGGGTCGGTGACAAGGTCACGCAGCTGCGGAACAACTACGACAAAGGCGCCGCCGGGATCTTCAATGGCACCATCGGCGTGATCACCGGGATGTCCCTGGACGACAGCAAGCTCACCGTGCTCACCGATGAAGACGAGAGCGTGCATTACGGCTTCGACGAACTCGACGAACTCGCGCATGCCTACGCCGTCACCATCCACCGCTCACAAGGCAGTGAGTACCCGGCTGTTGTCATCCCGCTTACCACCAGCTCGTGGATGATGTTGCAGCGCAACCTCCTCTACACCGCGATCACCAGGGCCACCAAGCTGGTCGTCCTCGTCGGTTCCCGCCGCGCGCTGGCCGCCGCCGTGCGTACCCCCGGCGCGGGCCGTCGCCACACCGGGCTCACCCGCCGCCTGGACCCAGGCGTGTGACCGGCCACGCTACCTGCGCCGGACCTCGGGTCATCGTCAGCTGCCAGAGCATCGGCGCCGGGAACACGGCCACCGCTGCCAACATCAGCACCGGCGACTCTAGGGCCAATACTGCCGGGGCTCGAAGATCGATGCCAGGGTGAGCCTTCCCCAGCCCTGCATCGCCCCGGACCGTGTTCGTCACCGGTCCCAGCGGGGCCGGGGTCTGGTTCGCGGTTACCGGGAGCTGAGCCGCAGCGCCGATACGACACTGGCCAGCCATAAGCGTCCGCTACGGCCGCGATAAAGCTCGTTCGCCAACCTGTCACCATGCGTGGTGGAACCCCGGTTTGGGCCGCGCGCCGAGCCGCCGTTATGGACGACTCTGCGCTGGCCGGCAGCCAGCCGGTCAGCGCCGTTGACCTCGTGCTCGACGGCGGCTGGGGTGGCGACCAGGTCCTAAACCTGACATCGGCCAGCGTCAACGGGAACAGCTTCACCTTCCCGGCTGCGGGCACTGCGGTGCAGACCAACTCGGCACCGGCATGGATCACGATCAACAGGGTGTCCGGTACCCCGGGTCCGATCGATGAGAGCACCCTGACCTCAACCCAGGGCGACACTGGCGGCCAGTTCCGCCAGGTGGACGGCAAGTACATCTACAACCTGCCGGTCAGCGACCTGAGCGGGGGGACTGGTGACAACTACAACGTGGGCATCACCTTCACGCAGGGCGGCTCGCCGGTCCCGCCGTGGCGCACTTCGGACTCAAGTAGGGGCCGATAGCCCCCGGTATCGGGGAAGACCAGCAGTTCGAGAGCCGCCAGGCCGATGGCCTGGCGGCTCTGCTGCCTATCCGGGCCGGGCCGCTGTGTGCGCGGCCTAATCTGCGCACCCGGGCCATCGCACGTCAGGGGCGAGCAGGTCGACCGGCCATCGGGGAACGGCGGCCATGGCCGGTGTATTGTCGCTCATACGCTCGGCGAACTGGCGAGCATGCCGGAGACCGCCGGGCAGGCCGAGCCATGACGTGGCACCAGCCGGAAGATCCCGGCATCCGCGCGCTGGCCGGGCGGTTCCCCGGCTGGGAGGTCTGGCGCGCTACTAGCGGCCTGCTGTACGCGCGCAGGCACGGCACCCGCGACGAGCCGGTCAGCGGCGAGGACGCGACCAATCTGGCCGGCCAGATCACCCGCGCGGAGGCCCTTAGCGGCGAATAGCCGACTGCTCCGTCGTCCGGGGGAAGACTGCGTCCATTGGCTGAGGGCTAGTCGAGGCCGGATGCGGGCACCGCCTTTCCTGGCTGGCCCCGCCTGCCTCGCCCGATGGCATGCCAGCCCTGCCTGCCAGGGGGGTCGTCTTGCGTGGCCGGCCGGTCAAGCGGTCCGGCTTCGTCTTCCTAGACCTTCGGCGGGGACTGGTGCCCATGGTTTGACCGGCTGCACGACGTCGGCGTAGAACTTATCGATGGCCCCAAGCACGGCCTTGACGAACGACCCATGACCTTGCCCGCCGGATCGGAGCGGACGGCCAGCCCCCGCCGGGCGAAGGCAACGTGGACCTTGCGGACGCTTGCCGCGAGATGGCGCGCAGGTACCGCTTTAATAAACCCCTGGGCCATGACGGCATCAGGGACGCTGACGGCTCACTGGCTGGCGAACTCCGCCAGGATCTGCTCGCGCTGACGGGCGCCGAGGCCGCCGGCGCGGCGCTCAGGGGGGATCCTGGCGCGCTCCATGACGGCCTTGGCCGACGCCGGGCAGCGTCCGGCTGGACGCATTTACGGTGCGCGAGATAGCTACTCAACGGCATCAGAGTCCGAAACCGCTGCCCACCAGGCTGGCGGTCGCGGGGTCGCAGGCATGCGCCAGGCAGGGCAGGCCGAACATGTCCTCGACGGTCCGGGTGATCGAGTAGAGGGTAAAGAAGGTGCTGTTGCTGCCCGGTTTCGCGTACTGCCAGATCACGAACAGCGGCACATGGCAGCTTGGCTGCGACCCGGCCAGGTCCGCTGTCTCATTAGCGCAGTTCTCGCCAAACTCGTTGTCCCGCCCTCTGCCTTCGTCGTAAGTCACCAGGACCAGGATGGAGCCGTTCTGGTAGGCCGGGGTCGCGGTGACCAGCGTGAGGAATCTTCGCAGCCACGTGTCCGCAGATGTCAGGGCGCATGATCCCCCGCAGGGTTTTTCCCCGTCGTTATTTCTGTTCGGGGTCACCCAGGCGACCGATGGGAGGGTGCCGTTCTGCAGGTTGTCATAGAATGCCCCGGATCTGGCGGTCATATTGGCCACGGGGACATCATCGGCGCGGCATTCTGCGGCGCTGATCCCGGTGTAGAAGATCGCCGGATTATGGCCGATCTTGTACGGCCATGCGCTGGACTTGTCACATGCCGATGGCATGGATTCCTCGTACGCCTTCCATGTCAGCCCGGCGCCGTCAAGCTGCTGGTAGAGATTGTTCTCATTGCTGGCGCAGGCAGAATAGTTGCAGCCGTGCAGAGACGAGGGCGGGTATTGTCCGCCAGAGATGGCCAGGTAGTTCGAAGCGCTGCCGTGCGTCGCGCCGAACGCCTCGGTGGCGTTGCCGCACGCGCTGGCGAGCCGTGTTTCGTACGGCGCAGCCGGGCTGCCGACCACTTGGCTGTAGGCGCGGTTCTCCAGCATCACGATGATGATGTGCTGGACGGCCGGCTGCACCGCTGGCGTCTGACCGCACAGCGGGCCCGGGCGTGCCGGGAACGGCCAGGTGACGGCCGTCACTGCCGCTAGCGCCGCCAAGGCCAGGGCCGCCGCCCATGCTGATTTCATGACTATGCCCCCTGCCCCGTCCGGTGCCGGATCTGGGCGTGCCCTGGCAGGACGAAACGGCCGTACCTCTGGCTTCGCCAGGGCCCGCAGTCAGCGCACGGTTGCTGCCGCTTACCGTATCTTTGCTGCCAGCCATTGCTCGACCTGGTCGTGAGTCAGGGCACGAGGGGAATCCGGCTCCCCGGCAACGACCAGGTGGCGCGGCGCCGGGTGGCGCATCGCCGGAGGCGGAGTCCGCCGGGCACCGGCGCCGGGCTGGTAAGAGTTGTGCGCTGCGTCAGGTGAGCAGGCTGCGGACATCGGGGCGCAGCTTCTCTGTCGGCCAGGGCAGGACCTCCCGCGTCTTCCCTATGCGGCACAGGCCCCACTGTGCCTGCTCCAGGACGGTATCACCCCAGCCGTCACCACTCCGCCGGCGCTCATTGCGCGATAGGTCAACGTCGAAAAGAGCCTCCCGGCGAACCTCAAGACCGCTGCGCACTCCGACGAGCCGAACGTTCATGATGGAGGGCGCTCCAGCCACAGCCGGAGCGCGGTGGCAAGCAGGTGCGCACCTGGCAGCTGCGCGCAACCCTCGTTCAGCTCGGTCTTCGCCCACGCCTTGCTGGACAGCCTGCCGGCGGGCGTGATGTGCGCCTGCTACTCCGGCAGCACCTGCGGCCCGGGCAAGACGACTGCCAGGGCAGCGCGTGCGCCACTGGCCTGGACTACCACGACCGGGGCCGGGCTGTCAGCGAACGCTGCTTTCAGCGCGGCGCTCAGCACGCGCGGCTCACCGTCGTTCAGCGCGTTCCACCAAGCGTCGGCCCTGCTGTCCCTGCTGCTCCGCCCGCGCATGCGCGAACACTTCCCGGCGCGAGCCGGACCCATCTAACGTACAAGCTGGGCCGTACCTGGCCGGGGGAGGCCGGCGCCAGTTGCCTGCCGCTTTGGCCCGGCATGGCCGCTGGCTGAGGGTCCCGGCCCATGCAAAGTGGGCAAAGAACCGCCTGCCGCGTCCCGGCCGTGTCGGCCTGTAACCTTACAGCTGGTAATCAGATGACGGCCGCCGCGGCGGATACGCTCGTACAGCGAGGCTTGGCGGGGCGCGGCGAGGTAGGGCAAGGCGCGGCGTGGCATGGGATGGCTCAGGGACCGCAGGACGTGGCCCCTGGGCCGTCAGCATCCACGTGCTCATCTGTCGGCGGCGGGGCGAGGTCCCTTGGCGGCTGGTGAGCCGCAGCCATCTGGCGATGCCGGTCATCAGGGCCGCGCTGGCGGGCGTGCCTGCACTGGTGTGAAGGACAAGCAGGGCCAGGACGGCGAGCCAGGCAGGCACAGTCGTGCAGACCCTGCGCCGGGACCTCGCCAGCCCATGCCGCGCGCAGCTAGCGCTCGATTGACCCTCGGCGAAGACGCAACACGGCGTCAAGGACGCGGCGGGCTCACTTGCCGGCGATCTCCGCCAGGAGCTGCTCACGCTGACGGGCGCCGAGGCCGCCGACGCGGCGCTCAGCGGGGATCCCGGCGCGCTCCATAATTGCAGCGGCGCGGGCCTGGCCGACTCCAGGCAGCGCGCGGAGCACCTGATTGACCTTCGTGCGCCTGGCTATGTCATCCTCTCGGCCGAAGACGTCGGCGAGGGCGAGGCTGCCTTCCTTGACGTCGGCCAGCAGGGCCGACCGGGCGGCGCGCGCCTCTCGTGCCTTCGCGAGCGAGGCCTGCCGCTGCTCAGGGGTCAGGGTCGGGAGTGCCATCGGGGGCTTCCTCTCAGTGATATCGCACGGGGAACGACGAGATCTCACGCTCATCATGCTGGGCGACAAGGACAATCCGCTGCTAGCCGGGCTCTCCGGCGATCTGGCACCCATGGTCAGCTTTGTGATGTCGGCATCGCATTGCCAGTCTCCGGCCCTCGGATCCGCTGATCCGTCACCCGCTCATGCGGTCCCTGGCCTTCGCGGCGCGGATCAGCGGGTCTCGCGGGAGCGGCTGGTTGTTGCCGGACACGTTGTGGTGGCCGGGAAGCTGAGAGGGCATGGCGGAGAGAGCTGCCTCTCCCGCGATGGCAGTGACAGTTCCGGGCCGGGCATGACGACTCCCGGCACAGGGGCTGGGCGCCGTGGCCGGCGCCAGCCAGAGGAGGCCCTTGATGCCAGCGGATCGGCTCGTCGCTGGGGCAGCCCAGCGGAAACCGTCGTGACAGTGATGCCCGGTTGCTACGAGGCTGCTGACCAGGCGAACTGCCGAGTCCAGTCGACCTGGCCGTAGTAGGTGGGCCAGCTGTTGACCGGGAACTACGGCGAAGCGACCTTCACGGGCTTGCCCGAGAGTGCGGGGACGAGCCAGAGCGCGCCGCCGGCTTCGTACACCAGGCTCGTGCCGTCAGATGACCAGACGGGCGCCGTGGCGCCCTTCGTGCCGGGGATCTGGTGAGCCACGTGGCTTGGGGTGCGCAGTGTCCATAGAGTGTGCGTGGCGTACCAGCTGGCCACGACCGCCTGGGGGAAGCCTTCGGCCGGGCTGGCCGGCGCCTCGACGAACGCCAGGGTCTTGCCGTCCGGCGACCAGGCAGGGTCGAGCGTCACGTCGGACTTCGGCGCCCGGACCGGGGCGCAATGGCGGGATGGGCCCCGCGCGGCGGGGTGACCACCGCCTGGTGGCACAAGCGGGCGCAGTAGCGGCCTTCCTGGCTGCGGCATAACTCGCCTTCCTGGTCTTCGCCCGCGCTGGGGCCCGCTGAGATCGAAAGATCCCTGATCGTGCTCGCAACGAGTCCTCCTCCGGAGCAGTCTGTGTGTGCAGGTGCCCGTCGCGAACGATGTGAGGTGATGGCGATGGGGCGACTGATGATCATCAGCGCTGCGGTCGCCGTTTTGTTGGTCGGCGCTCTGGCTGCCGCGCTGACGTTCCAGCCCGCGGCCACGCGGGCGGCATCGCCGCTCAGAGCCGACGTCTCTGACGTGGCTCTGGGCCGGTGCCCGAAGGATGCTCTGCCCCTGCCCGCTGAGGCGGTGGCACGGGCCGCCGATCAGGCCCGCATACAGGCGCCCGCCCTGTATAAGGGCTTCGGCCCGGCCGTGGTGGAGTTGGCCTGGCGGGCGAAGTTCAAGCTGACCGTGTGGGCCGCCGCCCCGTTCCACTGCAACTCGCGCACACGGAACCGCACGGTGGTCGTGGACCTGCTGTTCCCGAAGATGCTGCCAAGCGCGTCGCTGTCAGAAGGAGTGGTGTTCGTCTCCTTGTTCCGGACCGGCTACCAGATCTGGGACGTGGCCCACTAGCCGCTGTTCCTGCCCTGCCCCGCCGCCCACAACAGGCGCATCCTGTGAGCTGGCCCGGGTCAGGATCGTCGCAGCCGATCGCCCGCGACCCGACCGCTGGGTGTTCCCTGGACGCGGCGACCGGAATGCCATGAGCTGTTCGGCCGAATAATCGCCTGTTATGCGCTGCCCTGTTCCGGCCAGAGTCCGAAGGACGGAGCCACACAGATCGGCGGCTCGGCGAGCGTTCTCCCTGCCTCCCCCGGTCACTCAACGTGATGCTGCCGATCGACGTAGCCCGATGCCGGCCGCCGACGTGGCGTGCCTAGCCTGGAGTCGCTGCCGGGCACTGGTGCCCATCGATGATGGGAATGCCTCGGCCGCCGGTGGCCAGATCCCGCCTGACCTGCCGCGCGCTGTATGCGGCAGATGAGGATGTTCATGAGTTCTGCACCAGGCTCCGACGAACGTCGCCGGCTGGCCGACTGCGCGGGCGAGTTCATAGCTCATGTACAGCTCGCAGACTGATAGTCCAATGACCGCGGTGACATAGATTGCCGATCCGACTGACATGGTGTTGGATCTGCCTGGGTGACGGTCGCGGCAGAAATTGTAACGTCGGGAGTGGGACTTGGAGAACGGCGGCTGGCCACTTCCCACGTGCCCGGCGGAGGAGATGGCGCTTCATATGATCCTGGAGGACGTACCTCATGCGGCCGAAGACGGCTGGACGGGGCTGAACGAGCCGACCTTGGCCGCTCTGGCCGAGCATCCCGATGACTTCGACCGGGATGCCATGCCTGACGTCCTGTTGCAGGACACCGAACGTCCTCCACCTTTTCGAGCCGGACCTAGACGGGATCGAGGATCCTAACGAGGAACTCAGCCTAGACATGGCTATGGGCGACTACCGGCCGTCTGCATGGTTCAAGGCCTTCGCAAACATGCAACCCCGAGACGAGCAGAGGCCCTTTCGCCGATAGGCATCTCCGTCCGGCGCTGCTCTCCGGGCCGTACTCTCCACAAGGGCACCTCCCTGCTGGCGGTGTCCGGGACCGACCTTGCGAACCATGCCGGCCCTGAGTCCGGTTGCACGCCAGGCTTCGCGATGCGTCACGGTCGCTGACCCAGGCGTCAGCCCGGCGGGCTGCGCGGTCCGGATACGGACGGCTACCATGTGCGCGGCCTCGTAACGCGCCCGCAGCGGCAGAAGCGGATGAGCGCAGCCGGACGATCATGAATAATCATGCAACCCGGCTCGGCCTGGCAGGCGTCGACGGATCAAGTTGGAACACCAGTTGCGCGCGCAATAGCCGCCTTACCTGCGCGGCCACCGGTCCTCTGGTACTCCCCAGTTGGGTCGCGCAAATCAGGTTGTTCTTTCGCCAGTGGGTTCCGGGCAAGGATCTGGGGATACCCGCAGATGCCGAGATGAGTGCCTCGTCGAAGAGTTGTGACGCAGCCATGCCTCCGCGAGAACGCCCGTCGTCGTGTCCGATGCCTCCGACACCGAGGGCGGGCGTTCGTCCTTCCCCGCATCTGTCTGGCTTCTGACGGGACACGATGTCGCCGTGATTTCCGGTCCCTGGACGTATCAACGGCGGTGGCCGGTGCTCTGCCTTTATGAGGGACATTGCAGCTCCGTGCTGGGTTGCCTCGGATCCCGCTAGTTGTTGGGACGGGGCGCCGTTGCGCGCTTGTGGTGCCGCAGTTGCGTACTGCGCGGTAAGGAGGCGTGATGATGCGCCTGGAGAACGGCGGCATGCCGCATCTGGTCGTGCTGGCACCAGACTCTGACCGCGATCGGCGAATCGCGCTGGATGGGGACTACATGGTCCCAGGGCGTAAGCCGACCTGCGACGTGCGGTTTGACGACCCAGGCGTTAGCCGGGCCAATGCTGCACTGCAGCCGCGCGAATTGCGGTCTACGTTCAAGACCTTGGCTCCTCCGCGGCACGTTTGTCAACGGAGTGACCGATCTGTCAAGTGGCTGCGCACCTCACCGCCCGCTGGTCACCAACGCGCAGATCGTTATTCCGGCAACCCGACTGGGGCTGCAGCGAGGCCAGCACTAAACGCCTAGGGGAGGACAAGCTATGGATGCACTAGGTGAAAGAGTCCTTGATCATCTAGCCGCGTTGAATACGCACAGCAGATATCCCGGCAATAAAAGAGACGAAGCGTACACCGGTTCGTATCGGGTCATCCGTCTGGTGGTGGGGGTTCTGGGTGTCCTGCTGCCGTTCGTCTTCATCATCGGGGAGGCGTTCTTCCTGCGAGGAGGTGTCCACGTCCGGGGGTCGCTCAGCGCGTATTACCACACGTCGATGCAAGACATCTTCGTGGGCGGTTTGTGCGTCATCGGCTTCCTGCTCGCAACGTACATGGCCGGCGAGCCCCGGACCTGGGACTTCTGGGCCAGCCTGATCGCGGGCGTCGCGGTGCTCGGGGTCATCTTTTTCCCCACCTTGCGATCGGGTCTGCCAGCTGACGCGCCAGCCTGCGGCAGCGTTCCCCAGCCGCCCGGCTGCTCCTTCGTCGAGCAAATACTCGGTGAGCATCAGACGGCAGTGATACATGCGGTGTGCGCCATCGTGTTCATCGTCTTCCTTGCCATCATGAGTTTCCTTTTCGCGACCAGCGAGGTGCGTTCAAAGACGGAACGACTCACCACCCAAGGCCAGCGCAGATCAGGCGTGTTCCGGAAACCGGCACTGTTCTGGATCCACGGCACGTGCACGCTCGTCATCCTGGCTGCCGGAGCATGGGCCCTCGCAGGCGCAGGCATCTGGGAATTGACTCGGCTCTACATCGGCGAGGTCGTTTCCGTCTGGGCCTTCGCGTTCTCGTGGCTAGTGGCAGGCTTCCACCTGACAGCACCGGCCAGGACCAGGCCGGCACGAGCGACGACTCATGGCCCATCCCCCACGGCGGGCGCCGCCATACCCGGATGATGGGACCGGAGAGTGACGTCAATGCCCCACGCAGGCGGCTCAGCAGCGTGAAAGTGGCGAAACACGGCTATGGAATATCGGCGTCGCCCTAGCCGTGAGCTTCACGGTGGCAGTCGTTGGCCTGGCTGGCGTGGGTACTCCTTGGCTTGACTGGGTTGCCGCCACGGGGTCCCTGCTCCATGACACAGTCGAGGGTACTATAGCTGGTCTTTGCTTCAGTGGCCGGGGTGGATGCTTTAGTCGCCCTGATTGTGGCCTACCGGCGGCAGAAGACCGCCGAGGCCGACTCTGTTCATGACCGGACTCGAGTGTTCAACGAGCGGTTCACGGCGATCGCAACCCAGCTCGGCGACGATCAGCCAGCGGTGCGCCTGGCGGGTGTGTACGCCATGGCTGGGCTGGCCGATGACTGGAAGCAGAACCGCCAGACCTGCGTCAGTGTTCTTTGCGCCCACCTGCGTCTGCCCTACGACCCCGAACGAGGCGAAGGTGCCGCCCCGGCCGAACGGGCAGCTACAGGGCCAGTTAGGCCGCCAGACAGGATCCGGGTCGTCGAGCGATGCGTGAATTCCGCATCAGGTTATGAGACAACGGCGCTGATAATTATGAGACAACGGCGCTGATAAGGGGTGTCGTATAGAAGAGTGGATCGCCCCCCATTTGCCAAGTGCAGAGGAAGTCTTGCGCATTCGATGAGCCCATAAGAAATCGCATTTTTACATCAAGCCTCTTTCAGTCCGAAGGGGTAGCGTTTCTGCTTATCGTCGAGTTGTCTCACGAGTTCAAGGAGCAGATGTTGAAGCTCCGTCAAGCGCATGCGGCCGCCATCTCGTATGTTCTCAAGGTCGTTTTCGATGGGGCGGAGCCATTCCTGCATCGTGGGGCGATGTCCGATGAATGAGGCGTATCCCAGGCACGTCAACTTGTTATCAGCGGATTCGATCATTCGCTCACCGAGCCCTCGCTGCTCGACCCGCCAGATCATGAACTGTGAGCCGTACTTGTCGGAGAGAAACATCTCGCCGATGTCCTGAAGGAGGCGGCCGATATCGCGGGTCTGCCCATCTCTCGAAAAGCGCAGGTACTGGACTTCTCGCCGGATGATCTCCCGCCAGCCGAAGAACTGCGCGAAGACGTACAAGGTGCTCTCAATGGCTGGGTTGCGCTTACCCGCCGTGTCGTCGCTGATGTACTTCTCAACGAACTTAAGCTGAAGAATATTGTACAGCCTCGCCTGCAGTTCATAAGAGGCAGCAAGAAGCGGCTCACGGTAATTGTCCAGGGCCTGCTTCGCGTCACGCCGCGCCTGGAGAGCGGGCGCCCCGAACACGGTCACAATGGTGCTGAGGACTGATCCAGCAAGCGCGATCAGCGCGATCACAATGGCAGTGTTCATGTTGCCCGCCGTTTCGTGTGTGCTCTGTCCCGCCAGCCCAACTCAGATGCATCAGAATCACCTTCGGCCTGAGCGGGCCCTACGCGCCAATCTTGAGGCGGACAGCGGCCGGATGATCAACACCCGCCAAGCCCAGAGACCGAATATCAGGACCTCTCCAGCAGCGCTGAGCCCGATGAGCCAGCCCATTGTTATTTGCAGCCCGTGCGACGCCAGGCCAGCGCCAACGCTGCTGCCGATGAGGAGGCAGAGCAGGAGGAAGGACAGCAGGAGCCGGCGGTTCCGGGATGTCCGGGTGGCCTGGAGGCGGCGGGCGCGCCAGTCCAGGATCGCCGCGGCGAGCACGTCGTGATAGATCTCGTACCTGCCGTCGCCGGTACCGCGCAGGATGCGTGCCTGCGGTCCGCCGAGATGGTCGAGCAGCAGGCCGACCACATCCGCTGAAACCTCGGCGTACTCGGCGAGGTCGAAGGCGCGGTGGGCGATCTTCGTCCCGGACGGGGTGACGAGGAAATGAAGGACGCGCGCGGCGACATCGCGCTCTGGGCCCGAGAGCTTGGCCATCGCTGCGTCGAGGTGCGCCGGGACGATTCGCGCCGCCCCGCCGAGGCGATCAAGTGTCTCCAGGCGGAGCACGCGTGACCCAGCGGCGCTCTCCTCTTCCCAGAGCCGTGTCAGCACGAGCTGCAGGAAGGGCGCCTCGATCCGCGACTCGCGGGCGCTGCCGCCGTCGATCACGCCTGCCCCGGCCTGGCCGAGCTCGACGTTGCCGACCCGGACCTGGTCGAGCACCACTTCGACCAGTTGCGGCTCGATCTGCATGCGCTCATCCCCGGCTACGCGGTCCTCGTACTCCTCAAGCGGCCGCACGATCGCGTCGCGGCCCGCCTCGCGGCCGAGGCGGTCCACCCGCAGGTAGTTGCCGAACAAGCTGGGGATCCGGCCCTTGAAGCGGTCGAGCCGCGCGAGCGCGTCCTCGCGGATCGAGACAAGGAACGAGACGGCAAGCTCCACCTGGTTCACAGCCCGCGGGAACTCCACCGCGAACGTGCCGTCGCCGTCCTCCCGCGGGTGGTAGACGAAGTACTCCTCGAACTGGTCGAGGATGACCACCAGGTCGCGCCCAAGCCGCTGCGTGCACGCCGCGATCGTGTCGGCGAGCGCGGGCTCGCCTGCGGATGGCTCGAGTCCCGCGGCTACGCGGATCGCCGCGCCGAGCCCGGCCACCGGATCGCCGCCCCAGGACCGGAAGACGACGACCGCCAGGTCGGGCGCCTCCCGCAGGCGCGGCACCACGCCCGCGTGCAAAAGCGAGCTCTTCCCGACGCCGCTTTGGCCGTAAAGCAGCGTCAGCCGGGCGGACAGCAAGTTGGCGACCACAAGGTCGCACTCGACTTCCCGGCCGAAAAATAAGGGGGCGTCCTGCTCCTCATAATGGTCCAGGCCCTTGTACGGGGAGCCGGTCCTGCTGATTGCCGGGAGGGTGGGCGCGCTCATGGCCCGGCTGGCATCTGCTGCAGCTCGGCCAGCGCAGCCTCCAGCGCGGACATCGACGCCGCGCAGCCCCCAGAACTCCCGCTCGAGCCTGTCAGGATCACGCTGGATCGCCCACGACTTGTACTTCAGCCTCTGCTCGCCCCAGATCCGGTGCAGGATCACCCGCAGGTTCCAATCGCGCATGCTGTAGCCCAGGAAAAGGAAATGGCTGCGGCGCAGCTGCATGGCCAGCATCACCGGCACGAGGTTCTGGATCTCGGTGCGCGTCAGGTAATCGATGTAGTGATCCTCAGTGATGACGTAGCTATCCCACTCGGCCTCCAGACCCGCGCGGTCCACAGCGCCGTGGATCTTCAGGATCACGCTCCGCTCGCCCGGCCGGAGCTTCTCATACTCATTGGGGATCTCGATCAGGGTCGGCTCCCCCTCTGGGGGCCAGTGCGCGAACTTGCCGCGGTGATCACCCTCGGCGATGTAACACACCAGGTCAAACGGCTCACCCGCCTCGCGGAAGGCCCGCTCCAGGGCATCGTCGTAATTCGTCGTGACGATCAGCTGACAACGGCGCGGCTGATTCACCTGCTCCAGCCGCCGCGGCAGCCCGGCGAGAAACCGGTGCAGCGGACTGATCGCGTAGTCCGCGTCGAAAACCTGGTGCAACTCCTCATACAGCGGCCCCGACCCGCTCATGACAAAGGCATACTCAGAGACCCGCACCAGGTCGAGCGTCTCGTCCCGCGGATAGTCGAATCTCTCGGCCAGATGGCGGGCCAGCTCGCCGACGCTGGGCAAGTAGGCGCCAGGCAGCCACGCCGCATCCGGCGGACGACCGCACAGATTCACCCCCGCACCCAGGAGCGGGATCACCCGGCCCTGGGCCATCGCCCTGACCACCCTGCGACAGTGATCCTCGACAGATTCAGCCACGGCCCACCTCGCGGAATCAGCGGCCCTCTGATTAGACCGTGCCCCGGCACAGCCCGCAAGATAATCTTTCGCTGCGCCTGGTTTAGCTACGCGGCACATGCCCGGCACGGCGAGCAGCAGCTGCCATCCTGGGCAGGTGAGCTTTAGCCGCTGCGGCGAGCTGCTTCCTGATGATGCTGGCGATTGAGCGCGACAGCAGGACGTGCGGCAGGCCGAGGCCAATCTGGAGGCGCCCGCTAATAGTGAACAATGTCCCTGGTACGTCCAACCTCCCCATCGGCGGACGTCACCAGCGCACGCCTGCGCGCGCACCCGACCAGGATCGGCCGCATAGTGGGACCGCGAACGCCAGAACTGCAGACCTGCGCGCGGACACCCTCTCGCGGGCGGCGCAGCTGCCAGCCGCACGGAATCGGCAAGTGGCGTGCCCGCGGGGACGCAAACGCCAGGCCGCTAATCTCGGCGAAACTACGCCAGCCGCAACACCCGAGTGAACATGCTGGCCAGCGCATAAGCATGCGTGCACGCAAAGCACTCAATTCGGCAGGTCCGGTAGCGGGTGTCCTGTGCCCGATAAGTCGGCCCGTTGCCATTCGAACCGGCCCTTTGCGTCGGCTCGCCACTTGCAGTCGGCCCAGGATTCTGGTTCTGGACCCTTGGGTGGGTGGCCGGTGCTGCACCACTCCCATGCTCACCGCGCTGGCCACACGGCCATGATCGGGCTGGATTCGATGGCAAAAATGCTCTCGACCGCGCCCACGGGCACACTTGGGCGACAAGCAAGCCTTGATCGTTTGCCGTCCAATCAGGCCCGCACAGGTCAGCGGACGGGCAGCGGCCGATTTATCTAGCACGGGACAGCGGGGAGACCGACCGCCGTTGTTCACCGGCCCGTCAGCGCAGCGGCCGTGGAGGCGGCGAGGATGTAGTTCGGACCGGCCGTGATCCCGGCTTGCCCGGAGTCATCTGTTAGCGGCGTCGTACTGCTCAACAACGCTCGCCGGGATGCGTCCGCGGGCGCTGACCGGGATGCCTTTGTCTTTGGCCCACGCCCGGATGTCGACGCTCCGCTCACGGCGTGATGAGGTACGCACTGACCAGCGGTGCTGCGTTCTTCCTGCCTTACGGGCATGTTCGACGAAGGGCGCGAGCTGGTTGCGGAACGCCTTGGCGTTCTTCTTGCTGAGATCGATCTCGTACTCCGAGCCGTCTAGCCCGAACCGCAATGTCTCGTCTGCCGGGCCCCCATCAAGATCGTCTTCTAGGGCGACGGCTGTCCTTGTTGCCATCCCGACCTCCTTGATTGCGATGAGCTACCTGCACCGTACAGGTCAAAGTGTCATGCCGCGGTAGCCACGACGGCGGCGGTCGTCAGCCGTACCAATCGACGCACTCACAAAGGCGGCAGAGTGCGGTGCTGAGCGTTGCCGAAACCAATGCCCATGGCAAAGGGGCAACATCGCCCTGAATCGATCCGGCGTGTCCGGAGGCTCTTTGGCAGCCGCGGGAGTCCTCGTCACCGGGGAACAGCAGGCTGCCAAGATGGTGGCGTGGACGTCTTGAGCAGCCGGATTCTGTTGCGCCGTGCCGACCCGGGCCGAAGCCGACGTTTCTACCGCGACGTGCTGGGCTTGGCGATCTGCCGGGGGATCGGCGCTCCGGCTGATCCCGGGGTGGTGTTCTTTCTCGGCTCGGGATTGCTGGAGGTGTCCGGGCGCCCGCCCGGCTCGCCGGGAGACTCGGTGATGATCTGGCTCCAGGTGCGGGACGTGCACGCTGAGCATGAGCGGCTGGCCGCGGCCGGTGTTCGTGTTCTGCGAGGGCCCCGAGCCCTGGGGATTGACCGAGATGTGGATCGAGGACCCGGACGGCGGCCGGATTGTGCTCGTCGAGGTTCCCGCCGATCACCCCGCCGATCACCCGCTCCGCCGCGGCCCGCGATCCGCATCACCGGCAACGTGATCCAAAGCGCCGTGAACCACATGCGGCATGAGAGTGCTGGCAGTGCTGGTTGTATCGTGGAATGTGGCGTTCTGGAGCGGTGCGTTGGCTGAGCGCCAGAGTGACACTCGCAAGTGCATTTCCCTTATGTGGTCCAAAGCGCATGTCGGTCACGCCAGCCTATCCGGCGCGGTTCAAGCGAGGGCCCTGGTGACCATCTCCAAGAGTTCCTGCGGCCGGTTGGTAGCACCGAGTGCCCCGCGCTGCCGAGCCTCCTGTACGTGCTTGGGATCCCGGGAGCCGGCGTAAATGATGAAGGGTGTTGAATGGCCAGCGTCTCGGAGCTTCTTCAGTAGGGTGTATCCGGCTCGATCGTCGGGCGGGCGGCCCATATCGGAGATAATCAGGTCGTAGTTCCGGCCCCGGACCTTTTCGAGTGCGTCATCGGTTGAGGTGCTTAGATCTATCCGCAATCCGAGTGCCTCGAGCGCCTGCCTCTCATATCTGTTGTTATCCGGCCGGTCGTCCACCCACAGGACGCGCGAGCCTTCCATCCGCCGCTGGGCCCGCACGCTGGGGAGTGCGTCCGCGACCTCGCGGGGGTCGGCCGCCACCCCCAGGCTTGCCCCTGCCAGTTCACGTGCTCCTACCGCCGCGCCTATGGCGGCAGCTGCCTCCTGGTGCTTCGCCGATATCTCAGCACCTAGCGCTTTCACGCTGACCTCGCCGATGTGACCGAAGAAGTCCGTCAAACCGCTGCGGAAGCGCACGATAACGAAGAGGATCAGCGCAGGCCAGATCAGGACCCCGACTAGCTGGGCGACGGCCACTATGAGCCGTGTCGCCTGATCAGCCGTCACGTCGGCCCTCCTCTCCTGCCACGAAACTACGCCCTGCGCCGCTCGGCGATGGCCGGTATGCCGGAATTGGCGGGTCTCGGGGGCGGAGGATGCGTGCCGGGCCTTCCGGGGCGCGGCCCACTCGGCTGGGGTGGCCACTGCAAATCACGGCCATGTACTGCCGGTATGCCGAACACTTGGGCACGACAGGGAATCGCGTCTACTTGGCAGTTGCCGCTTTGGGAACCGCAGCAAGCCCTTCCGCTCTGCTGTGGACAACTCAGAGCAATCGATGGACAATGGCTAGAAGTCGGCTCTGGGGTCGGCTTGGGTCAACTGGTGTATTACGGGGTGGTGCCATGATCGTGCAATGGTGCATCAAAGGGATGGCCTTCAACAGCGGTGACCAGGAAGCCAGGTCTCTTATCGACTCGCGTCAGGGCATCCAGTGTAACTGGTGGCGTGACGTGCGTACAATCACGGCGCCGGGGGTTCGTGACAAGCTCACAGACGCGAACCTGAACCTTCATGTTAATCATTTCACCGCAATAGACCCTGCGACGAAACGGCAGTTCCGCGAGCTCACGCCGTTCATATCGCTGACTGCGGGTACAGTCGAACGAGATGCTGCGGCGAAGACCAACATCATTCATCGTGCTCGAGCTACAGCCCTCTGGTTCGGCACCAATTTCGGAGCCTCTGATCACGCCTACCTCTATACGTGCTGGGTAGTGGTCGCCCCTCGGTCCGCCGTTGTAATCGAAGGCGTCGCGGAGGAAGTACGTGACCTGAATACGTATCGCCGTTACTCGCAATTTCAGACAGAAGGCGAGATGATCGCGAAGGTATCGGTTCCCGATAATCAGATACGAGACTGTGAAAAATGGTCCTGGGACCGAACTGGCATGGTTTTCCAGAAAGCTTGGACGTACCCAAATACCCGATTTACGCTACCGGAGCAACTCAGCAATATCCGAGAGCTGATATGACATGGCTATAGCTGACCTGGAGAAACTGCACATAGATCCCGATCGGGCTGGGGCCGTAACTGACTTCCTTGAATCCCATGCCAATACCACTGGCCGTGAATTGGAAAATCTTCAGGAGTACACCGATCTCCCTGGCCGGGCTGAAAGTCGCGCTGGGCAGCCTGACATGCAGTGGACGCTTACCATGGATATGGCGTCTGCCCTAAGAGAAGCAGCCTCATGGGCGGCGTATTTCGACGTCGGGCGGGCACTCGGCTTGCTCAGCAGGGCAGGATCTCTTTACCAAAGCGCTGGCCTGGCGTTCGAGTCTTTCCTGCTGACTATCGCAGGGTTTCCGCCAATGGGCGAGATTTCCCGCGACGTCGCACTTCTCGCGCAAATACATGGCCAAGCCGACGCGATCGACTCCGCTGCAATTCCCAATCCACTCTATCATCCCCAACAGCAGGCGTACTTGCTCCTTGCCTGCGCCGGGATGACCGACAGGCTGGTTAATTACAGACAGCCTCCCGGCCTCGATGAGAACCCTGACTACCGGCAGATGCTTTATGAGATCGCGGCAGAGTCACCGAACCGCCAGGGGGTTCTTCCATTCGGCTCACTAGGCACTCCAGTCCGCGTGCCCTGGGACATCGGCGTTCACCTGCTCCAGGACGACAATCCAGAATCACTAGAAATCATCGCGCGGCACTTGACAACGTTGTGCCGTCGCTATGCCGAGATGATGAGTCTAGCAACCGTGAATGGCTATCTGTGGGATCACGCAGCGGCGCCGGTGGATGTCGGTGATATTGAGGTGATGGGTATTGCAGCCCTTAGTGCCTCCCACTTCGGCAGCGAGAAGATCACCAGTGCTGTAGCCAGACTGGGCCTAGATTCCACCGATATCTCATTCATTCCCTTCGGGCTGGGCCGTGACTTGTCGGAGCAGTCATCAGGACACGGCAATACTGACGATCCTGGCTTCTGATCCGTTGGTGCCAGAACGCAATCCGGTCATCGTCCGGATGATTCTGCGGCAATCGATGCGCTCCGTAGCGAGCAACAACAACGCGGCAGTGCACCTCTCAGTCGACCAGACAAACTAACGGGTGGTGTTACCCATGTGGAACGAGGGAACGCCCAGTCCTGCGCGCCGATGTTATCTCGGCGCCCAAAGGCTCAGCCGACTCAGCCCAATACCCCAATCCTTGCCCGAATAGGCGCAAACGTCGTCCTCTAGGAGGATTTCCGCTCATCGGCATGTGCGCACGTTGAATCGCAAATGGATCAATAAGCTGGCACAGTAGTATGTCAGCGTTGGGTCACGCAGCTGGCTGGGCGCTCGCCAATGCTTTCGTGATGAAGCTAGGCCAGTCGGCGTTCATTCTTGCCTCGAAGCTTGCTCTGACCAACTCACGTTCCTCGAGCGGAACATCCGCCGCGCTGTCGGAGGTGCTGTAGATCGTCAGCGTACGACCGGCAGAGCAGAGGATCATGTGGGCCCTCGATGACACCGTAATGAACAGGCCCGGTGCCTGCTGCTCAAGCTCAGCCTGTGCGGCCGGGAAGTGGACGCCGATACGCTCCCAGCTTAGGCCGATATCGTCCAGCCAAAGCGTAATGTCGGACAGGAAGATCACCCGCTTGCCGAGCTCGGCGGCGCAGCGTGAGCCAACGTCCAGCATGAGGGCGAGATCGCGTCCTAGCGGGATGGGCTTGCCGTCCGGACCTACTGGGCGAATCACCTGGGTCACGTCTGGCGCGACGGCGAACGCGAGCGGTGAGTGCCACCATGGCCAAGAAGGATGTGGCAGTGATGCAGCCCGAAGCGTGGATGACGAACCCGTCGTGGTTCCTGGTCGCTGGCCTAGCCTGGCCCGAGG
>WNGE01003151.1_pt1 | contig 20160 bp, 16 predicted proteins | sample 5400651 | NCBI WGS metagenome assembly WNGE01 (sample SAMN13153370, study PRJNA577476) | soil metagenome | isolation source: 60 cm soil or saprolite under grassland replicate 2 | place: USA:California | collected 2016-06-15 | reverse complement strand
AAAAGAAGGCGGTGGAGCAGGCCGCCGGATCGTTGAACATTCAACTGGACGTTTTCGAGATACGGACCCCGTCCGATTTCGATGCGGCTTTTGCCTCGGCAAGCCGGCAAGGTGCGGGCGCGGTGCTCATGTTGTCGTCTCCGCTGATGGCAGCAAACGTGCAAACGCTCGCCTTACTGGCTGTTCGTCACGGCCTCCCGGCCATTACCCTCTTCCCGGACTTCGCTCGCGCGGGAGGGCTGTTGGCCTACGGGCCGAATCTGCTCGATTTGTATCGGCAGGTCGGTCTTATGGGCGGCAAAGTGCTGCAGGGGACCAAGCCGGCCGAACTGCCGATCGAGCGGCCGGCGAAGTTCGAATTGGTGCTCAACCTGCGAACCGCGAAGGCCTTGGGCATATCCATCGCCACATCGGTCCTGCTCCGCGCCGACGAGGTGATCGAATGAGCGGCGGCGTGTTGTCGTTTGCACGCAACAACGTCAATGGGAGGACATCGTGAGCATTCTCAGGATTCTGTCATATCTTGCATTGATCGTCGACGACGAGAAGGGCGCGATGCAGGATCCGCCGACGACCAGGTGCTGCGCGCCGGCCCCCGCGGTGCTCGAGTTCGACACCGACGGCAATCTGCTGCGCAGTTGGGGCGGTCCGGGCGAAGGCTATGACTGGCCCAAGATGGAGCACGGCATTTTCGTCGACCGGGACGGCAACGTCTGGCTCGCCGGCAACGATGCGAGCGACCACCAGATCCTCAAATTCGCGCCCGACGGCAAATTCCTGCAGCAGATCGGCCGGGCCGGCTCGACCGGCGGCTCCAACAGCGAGACCCAGCTCGGCCGGCCGGCGCACCTGCAGATCGACGAGGCGGCGAACGAGCTCTACGTCGCCGACGGCTATCTCAACCGGCGCGTCCTCGTGCTCGACAGCCGGACCGGCGCCTACAAGCGCCACTGGGGCGCCTACGGCCATCGCCCGAGCGACGACAAGCAGCCGCCCTATGATCCCAAGGCCCCGCTCGCGCAGCAGTTCGCCAACCCGGTGCATTGCGTGCGGCTGAGCAACGACGGGCTCGTCTACGTCTGCGACCGCGTCAACGACCGCATCCAGGTGTTTCGCAAGGACGGCGCCTTCGTGAAGGAGTTCCGGGTCGAGCCGCAGACGCTCGCCAACGGCTCGGTCTGGGATTTGGTGCTCTCCGAAGATCGCGCGCAGAACTTCATCTTCATCGCGGACGGCGCGAACAACCAGATCGTCACGCTCAGGCGGGAGGACGGCGCGGCGCTCTCAGCGTGGGGCCGCGGCGGGCGCATGGCCGGCCAGTTCAAGTGGGTGCACAACATCAGCATCGATTCCAAGGGCAACCTCTACACCGCCGAGGTCGGCTTCGGCCGCCGCGCGCAGAAGTTTAAGCGCCTGGATTGAGCGCAATCGAGTGATCCGGACAGCGTGCGCTACCGATATTTCAATACAATTCTGCGAGCGGCGTGATGGCGGCAACCGACAAGCTATTCGCGGGATCGATCCCCGAGATTTACGATGGGCTGCTGGTTCCGCTGATCTTCGAATCCTATGCGCGCGATCTTGCCGAGCGGGTAACCAGGCTCGAACCGCGCAAGATACTGGAGACGGCGGCTGGAACCGGGGTTCTCACACGAGCGCTCGGATCGAGGCTTCCCGCCGCGGCGCGCATCGTGGCAACCGATCTCAACAAGCCGATGCTGGATCGCGCCGCGCAGCGACAGCATCAGGATGGCCGTATCGCATGGCAGCAGGCCGACGCGCTGACCCTGCCATTCGAGGATGCGGAATTCGACGTGGTGGCGTGCCAGTTCGGCGTGATGTTCTTCCCGGACAAGGTTCGGGCCTACCGGGAAGCGCGGCGCGTTCTCAAGCCCCGCGGCCATTTTATATTCAGCGTCTGGGATCGGATCTCCGAGAACGAGTTTGCCGATGTCATCACCGCGGCGATGGCCGCGGTGTTTCCCAAAGATCCGCCGGCGTTCCTGGCCCGCGTCCCGCACGGTCATCACGACGTTCAAACGATCCGGGAAGGGCTGATCGCGGCGGGCTTCGAGTCGGTTTCGGTCGATACGTTGGATGCCGCCAGCAGGGCGCGCTCGCCGCGCGAGGCTGCCGTCGCCTACTGCCAGGGAACGCCGCTGAGGAACGAAATCGAGGCGCGCGACGCATCCCGCCTCGAAGCCGCAACGGCAGCGGCGGCCGAAGCGCTGGCGCGTCGATTCGGAAACGGCGCCATTAAAGGCCGCATCCGAGCCCGCGTGATCACGGCTCGGCGTTGATGGCGCCCGCCCGCACCCGGCTCCGCGCTGCGGCTCTCAGCGTGGCGGCGGGGTCTCGACCGGGGCGCAATTGTGCCGGCCGGATTCCAGGCAGTTCTGCAGGTTGCGCAGGTCGATCATCTTGTTGACCAGCCAAATGCCCGCGACGACCACCAGCACGGCGGCGACGAGGAACAGGACGTTGTTGCGCGTGCGCTCGCGGTCCTCGTCGGGGTCCTCGGGCGGGCGCGGCTGTTGCATGGCGGATCAGCACATTCCGAGGCAATCGCCACCGTCCCGATCGGATCGATCGGGTGCGCTTCTATCCCTCCCCTCGGCGCGGCTTGATCGCGGCTGCAGGCAACCCGGCGAGCCGGTGCGGCTTTCAGGCGCCCCGGCGGTCGATGCTCCAGCGGCCCCCTCCGGCGGCATACAGGATCAGGAATCCGCCGACGATCGCCAGATTCTTGTAGAAATTGGTCGATTGCGCCCTGATCTGAGCGGCGTCGGTGAAGGTCCAGTACCGATGCGCCAGCAGCGCGGCGATCAGCGTGAACACCGCCAGCAAGATCGCCACATACCTCGTCGCGAGCCCCAGCAGGATGCAAATTGCGCCGAAGAACTCCACGCCGCCGGCGGCGACCGCGACCCAATACGCGTAGTCGGCCGGCACCCCCATATTGGTCAAATTGCCGGCAAACTGCATGAGCCCCATCAGCTTTCCGTATCCGCTCGGGATGAAGATGGTGGCCATCAGGACGCGACCGATCAGCAACGCGACGTCGCTGCCCGCGGGCCCACGATTGACGGTATCCATGTGCGTCTCCCCTGTTCGAAGCCGGCGCAAGTCGCTCGAGCGCCGACTCAGCCCCACAATCCGAGCACGCCGGAATACAACCCGAAAACCACCGCCGCGGCAATCACGACCGCGACGATCAGCGCATAGGCTCCCTGCAGACGATACGGGTTCGGCAGCCGCCGCGCCAGCAAATAGAGGAAGCCGAGCACGATCGGCAGCAGGAGCGCATTCATCACCTGCACGCCGACGCTCAGGCTGACGAGATTGACGCCGGAGACGATCAGCAGCGCGCCGGCGATCAGGGTGGCGGTGTAGATGCCGTAGAACCACGGCGCTTCCGTCGGCTCGTGCTCGAGCGAATGCTTCACGCCCAGGACCTCGCTCAGCGTGCGCGCCGCGGTCAGCGTGACCACGATGGTCGCCACCATCGCCGAACCGGACAGACCCAGGCCGAACAGCACCTTGCCGGTGGTCTCGCCGAGGTAGGGCGTGATCGCCTGCGCGATCTGCTGCACGTTGTCGAGCGAGCCGGTCTGCGTCGTGCCGGCGAGCGTCGCCGCCGTGGCGATCAGCACCGCCGCCATGATGACCTGGGTCAGGATCGCGCCGATCCCGGTGTCGAGGCGGGCCGCGGGCAGGTCCTCGACCGTGAGCTTCTTCTCCACCACCGCGGACTGCTGATAGAACACCATCCAGGGCATGATCACCGCCCCGATGTTGGCGGCGACGAGGTAGAGGTAGTTCGGGTCGCGCCAGGCGATGTCCAAAGATCCCGCCGCGAGCGCCGTCAGGCTGGGCTCGGCCTTGAGCGCCACCGCCAGGAACACCAGCTCGAAGGCGCCGACCACGATCGCGATGCGCTCCACGGTCAGGTAGGAGCCGCGATACGCCATGGCGATGAGCGCGGCGACCACGAGCGCCATCGTGATCGACGTCGGAACGCCCATCAGCAGCCCGACGCCGGCGAGCCCGCTCAATTCGCTCAACAGCGCGCCGATGCAGGCGAGCACCAGCGTCAGCACCGAGAGCCAGGCCCAGCCGCGGCCGTAGTAATCGCGGATCAGCTCGGCATGCCCCTTGCCGCTGACGATGCCGAGCCGGACCGTGAGCTCCTGCACCATGTAGAGGATCGGCACCAGGATCACCTGCAGCATCAGCAGGCGATAGCCCCATTCGGCCCCGCTCTGGGCCGCGGTGATGACGCTGCCCGCGTCGGTATCGGCCAGCATCACCACGAGACCAGGTCCGGCCACGGCAGTGAAGCGATGCCAGCTGAAATAACGCACCGGTCTCGGCGAGACCGTGGAACTTTCTGTCCGGGCGATGGCCGTCTTGTTGGTTGCGCGCATCAAAATTCGTGGACACACGGGGCTGTTCGTGGAGATACACGTAAGCCGCGGCGTCTCAAATCACAATGAAGAATGACAAAGTAGAATGGTTCTAGCCTGGGCCATTGTGCGACGGGGCGGCGGATGCTGGAATGCGCATCATGCTCGAAAAATCCGACCGCCGCGTGCCGGAACCGGCAAGTCCGATCGCGCCCGATTGCCGCGGCACGAATTTCTATGAGATCGATGCGGGGCTCAAACAGCTGCTCGACCTCTATGTCGAGCCGGCGTTGCGGGATCATCTCGAGCCGCATTTCGAGCGCCTGGGCGGGCTGGCCGGCGGGCGGCTCGACGAGCTCGCGGCGATCGCCGACAAGCATCCGCCCCGGCTCCATCCGCGCGACCGCTACGGCCGGGACGAAGATTGGATCGAGTACCATCCGGCCTACCGCGAAATGGAGCGGATCGGCTTCGGCGATTTTCAGTTCCACGCGATGAGCCACCGCGGCGTACTCGGGCTCGACCGGCCGCTGCCGCCGGTCGCCAAATATGTTTTCCAGTATCTCTTCGTGCAGGCCGAGTTCGGGTTGATGTGCCCGATCAGCGTCACCGATACCTCGATCCATCTGATCCGCAAATTCGGCGGCGAGGACCTGAAAACCCTGCTGCTGCCGCGCATGCTCGCGGCCGATCCCGCCCAGCTCTGGAAGGGCACGCAGTTCATCACCGAACAGGCGGGGGGCTCCGACGTCGGGGCGATCGAGACCATCGCACGCCGCGAGGACCAAGCCTGGCGCCTATTCGGCGAGAAATGGTTCTGCTCGCATGCCGACGCCGACGTCGCGCTGCTCCTGGCGCGCCCCGAAGGCGCGCCCGCCGGGACCGCGGGCCTCGCCTTGTTCGCGCTGCCGCGCCGGCTCGCCGACGGGCGGCGCAACCGCTACCGAATCGTGCGCCTCAAGGACAAGCTCGGCACCCGCTCCATGGCGAGCGGCGAGATCCTTCTCGAGGGCGCCCTCGCCTATCCGGTCGGCTCGCTCGCGAACGGCTTCAAGCAGATGCTCGATCAGGTCAACCTGTCGCGGCTGTCCCACGGCGTGCGCGCCGCGGCGATGATGCGGCGTTGCCTCAACGAGGCGCTGCTCGCGGCACGCGGCCGGCGGGCCTTCGGCGCCCGCGTGGTCGACTATCCGCTGATGCGGCGGCAGCTCATGAAGCTGATGGTGCCGGCCGAGCAGGCGCTCTCGATGTTCCTGTTCGCGGCCGACGCGATGGGACGGGCCCAAGCCGGATCGCGGGAAGCCGAGCAACTGCTGCGCCTGCTCACCCCGCTGCTGAAGTTTCGAGCGTGCCGCGACAACATCGCGGTGGCGACCGGCGCCATGGAGGCGCGCGGCGGCAACGGCTACATCGAGGATTGGATCACGGCGCGCCTGGTTCGCGACGCGCATATCGGCGTGCTGTGGGAGGGCACCAGCAACATCGTGGCGCTCGACGCGGTCGGCCGCGCCGTCGGCAAGGCGGGCGCGCACCGCGCCCTGGCGCAGCGGATGTCCGAGCGGCTCGCGGCGGCGGACGCATTGCCGGCCGGTCTGCGCCAAAACCTCGGCGCCGCCTTCGATCGCGCCGTGGCGCTGGCCGAAACGGTCGCGCGCGATCCGGCCGAGGAATTCTCGCGCAAGGCCGCCAGCGCGCTCTACCATGCCGCGAGCGCCGGGCTGCTGGCGTGGGAGGGCGTGCAGGATCATCGCGATGCGCGACGCGTGCTGCTCAGCCGCATGGTGCTCGAGCATCGGCTCGGCGTCGAGGATCCGCTGGCGCACGAAACGGCGGCCTGGGAGCGGCAGGCGATCGATTTTCTGCTCGCGCAAGCGCCCGTGCCGCTGCGGCAGGTTCACGCCGTGCTCGCGTAAGGATGCGATCTGACCGAATAGCGCGCGCGAGAGCCGCACTCCGCGTCTGCCCGCTTGCCCGGAGGGGTCACTCCGAGCCGGCCTCCTGCGCCGGCGGCAAGCTCGCCATCGTGTCCTTGACGGCGGCGACCAGCTGCTTGAGCGTGAACGGCTTCGCCAGGAAGGCGAATTGGCCGCGGTCCGGCAAATTCTTCTCGAACGCATCCTCGGCATAACCGGAAACGAAGATCATCTTGAGATCGGGATTGCGCTTGCGCATCTCGCCGAGCAGCGTCGGCCCGTCCATTTCCGGCATCACCACGTCGGACACGACGAGATCGATGTCGCCGGAGCGATCCTCCAGCACCTTCATGGCCTCGACGCCGTTGCCGGCCTCGAGCACGGTGTAGCCGCGCGAGGAGAGCCCGCGGGCATTGAGCGCGCGCAACCCCTCCTCGTCCTCGACCAGCAGGATGGTGCCGTGGCCGGTGAGATCCGCCGGGGCTTTGGTCTGCTCGCCGGCGAACACCAGCTTGCTCGCCTCGACCGCGGCCGCCTCCTCGGCCCGAGGGATGTGGCGCGGCAAGAAAATGCGAAACACGGTGCCGCGGCCGACCTCGGATTCCGGAAAGATGAATCCGCCGGTCTGCTTGACGATGCCGTAGACGGTGGAAAGCCCGAGGCCGGTGCCTTTGCCGACCTCCTTGGTCGAGAAGAACGGTTCGAAGATCTTGTCGATGTGTTCCGGCGGGATGCCCTCGCCGCTGTCGCCGACCTCGATCAGCACGTAATCGCCCGGGGTGATCGGCTTGTAGGCCAGGCGCGCGCATTCCGCCTCGCTCAGGTTTCGGGTCTTGATCTCCAGCTTGCCGCCGTTGGGCATCGCGTCCCTGGCATTGACCGCGAGATTGACGATCACCTGCTCGAACTGCGAGAGATCGGTGCGGATCGGCCACACGTCGCGCCCGTGCACGACCTCGAGCGTCACCTTCTCGCCGATCAGCCGGCGCAGCAGCATGGTCAGATCCGAGAGCACCTCGCCGAGATCGAGCACCTGCGAGCGCAGCGTCTGGCGCCGCGAGAACGCCAGCAATTGCCGCACCAGGCTCGCCGCCCGGTTGGCGTTCTGCTTGATCTGCATGATGTCCTGGAACGAGGGATCGGTCGGCCGATGCGCGTTCAGCAGGAAATCGGTCGCCATCATGATGGCGGAGAGCACGTTGTTGAAATCGTGGGCGATGCCGCCGGCGAGCTGACCGACCGCCTGCATCTTTTGCGATTGGGTGAACTGGGCTTCCAGCGCCCGCTGCTCGGTGGTCTCGACCGCATAGACGATCGCCGCCTCGCCGTCGTGCTCGTCCTTCTCGACCGCGGACACGTAGAAGCGCGCCGAGCGATTGGCGTCGCCGGCGAGCGCCGCATCGAGCGGAGCGATCTCGCCCTGGCCGTCGGCGGCGCGGCCGATCGCGGCGGCGAGCCCCGCCCGGTCGCGCTCGGCGACGACCGCGAGGATGGAACGGCCCTCCGCCGGCAGCGATTCGCCCTTGCCGACGCTGTGGTGGAGTCGCGCGAACGGCGCATTGGCGCGGGCGATCCGGCCTTCGCGGTCGACGGTGGCGATTGCCATCGGCGCATTGTGAAAAAATCGCACGAAGCGCACTTCGGCGGCGCGTTGCGGATCGCCGGCCTCCTGGCGCGCGCGGTTGAGCACCAGCGTGCGGGATGCGCCCGGCGTGCCGTCCGCCGCGAACGCCACCTTGTGGAGCAAGCGTGCCGGCAGCGTGCGCCCGCCGCGGGTCTTGAGATCGAGATCGAGCACTTCGGTTTTGACTTCGCCGGGAGCCGCCGCGAGCGTGGTGAGCAGCGCGGCGCCCTCGCCGGCGACGATATCGGTCAGCTTGAGCCCGCCCGAGCCGACCTGCGCCAGATCGTGGTCGAGCCAATTCGCCAGCGTCGCGTTGAGGTAGCTGACGTCGCCCGCGGCATCGACCGAGAAAAACCCGGCGGGCGCATGATCGAGATAATCGATCGCATGCTGCAGCTCCTGAAACACGTTCTCCTGGCGTTCGCGATCGCGCGTGACATCGGCGACGCTCCACACCGTGGATCGCGCCGCGCTCGCCGTTGCGCCGAGCGGGCGCACCCGGAACCGCAGCCAGCGCGGCGGTGGCCCGGCGAGCCGCACTTCCTCCTGCAGCCGCCGACCTTCGCGGGCCGCCTTGGCCAGCCGATAGACCGCCTCCGAGACGTCGGGATCGCCGACGAAGACTCGCTCCACCGGCCGCACGTCCTTGGCGCCGGGCGCATTGACGAGCGCCAGATATGCTTCGTTGGCGTACAGCACGCGCCCGCCCGGGTCGGTGACCGCGATCGCGTCGGGAGCGCCCTCCGCAGACGCGGACGCGAATGCATTGCCGGCATCCTTGCCGGGCAAGCGCAGAATCCCGGCGGCTCCCGCGAACAACGAGAACACGCCGATCACCGCGAGCGCCGACAAGAATGCCAGGATGTAGGGCTGCGCGTCGTTGCGTCCGATCAGCAGAAAGGCGACCGCGGCCCCGATCAGGGCCAACGCGACAAGCAGCACCATGCCGATGCTGCCGGCCCGCTCGCCGCGCTCCACGAGCTTTGGGGTCTCGCTCAGGTCCTGGGTCGCCATGCCGATTCGGGCGTCAGATTGACGCATAAGTACTATCTGCCGCAGGCTCTGCAAGAAAATCATGACGGCGGTGGATTTCGTCTCGGGAATGGAGCAGGCGGGTTGGAGCCATGGTCCGCTCACGCGAATCGCGCGAAGCGTTCGCCATCAATCTGCCGCCCGAAGCGTAAAAAGTGTGCTATGGGCCGTTTCCGTATGGGGCATGGCCCTTTTTCGACGAGCGGATGCCGTACCAAGCGGCGGGATCGGTCCAGGCTTTTGGCATCGGCCGGCGCCGGCTCGGCCCGCCCGCTAGCGTAACGAGGTAAGCACCGATGGGAACCCTGTTTGGCGAGCTATCGACCGCCGCGCAATTCTTCATCGCGTTTCTCATCGTCCTGGCGCTGATCGTGCTCACCTTCTGGGCGATCCGCCGCTTCGGCGGGATCGGGCTCGGAGGGGGCGCGGCGCGCGGACGCCAGCCGCGCCTCGCGGTCATCGACGCGGCCGCGGTCGACGGCCGTCGCCGGCTCGTCCTGATCCGTCGCGACAACGTCGAGCATCTGCTGATGATCGGCGGCCCGAGCGACGTCGTCATCGAGCAGAACATCGTTCGCGCCGTGCCGGTGGCCTCGCCCCGGGAGGCGCCCGCGCCGCGCCCGGGAGGCCTTGCCGAAGTCATGGCCCGGGCCGCCGCGGAGCCGCCGCCGCCAGCGCCGCCGGCGCGCGAAAGCCCCGGCCGTACGGCTGCCGAAACGAACCGAACCGAGCCTGCCATGCCGCGCGGGAGCGACTTGCCGTCATTGCGGCATGAAGCGTCCCCTCGCCCGGAAACGACGGCAAGACCCGAGGTTGCGCCGCAGCCGCACCGCGTCGCCGAATCTGTCGTCAGGCCGCCGGCTGCGGCGGAATCCTACGCCCGCACGCCGGAAATGCCGGTGCGGTCCGCGCCGCCCTTGACGCCGGCGAAACCCGCGGCCGAACCGAGGGTGTCGCCCCAGATGCCTCCGGCGCCCCCGGCAAGCGACGCCGAGCTCACCGACATGGCGCAACGTCTCGAAGCGGCATTGCGGCGGCCGGTTGCGCCGGGCCAAGCTCGAATCGAGCCGACCCTTGCGCGGCCCATGCCCGCGGAAACCCCGCGGCCCACCCCGGTTCCGTTCGGCGCCCCGCCCGCCGTTCGCGAGGCCGGAAAACCGGCCGCAAAGCCGGAAGCGCCGCGTGCGGCCTCCTCCGAGGCCGCGCATCCGGGCCAGCCGGACGCCAAGCCGAAATCGGTGGTCGACAGCCTCGAGCAGGAGATGGCGAGCCTGTTGGGCCGCCCGATCGGCAAGGAGTGAGGCTCGCGGCCTCGGCTCGCGCAACGAGCCGGGAGGGGGCGCCCCACCCCGCCGCCTTCGGCAGCGACCCTCCCTTCCGGGGAGGGAAAAGAGAACCTCAATCGTCGCGGTAGACGCGCTCGCGCCGCTCGTGGCGCTCCTGGGCCTCGATCGACAAGGTCGCGATCGGCCGCGCTTCCAGCCGCCTGAGCGAGATCGGCTCGCCGGTTTCTTCGCAAAAACCGTACGTCCCGTCGTCGATCCGCTGCAGCGCAGCATCGATCTTGGCGATCAGCTTGCGCTGCCGATCGCGTGCTCTGAGCTCGATCGCGCGCTCCGTCTCTGAGGAGGCGCGGTCGGCGAGGTCCGGATGATTCTGGTTCTCGTCCTGCAGGTGCTGCAGCGTTTCCTGCGCCTCTCGTAGGATGTCCTCCCGCCACGCCTGCAGCTTGCCGCGGAAATAGTCTCGCTGCCGCTCGTTCATGAAGGGCTCCCGATCCGAAGGGCGATAATGATTTTGCTTCTCCCTGGGCATCGCGACTCCGTGCACTGAACCGGCGCGAGTCTTGCGCTCGCGGCGGACGCTTATAAGCACCGAGGCCATGGCCTGACAACTGTCCGTTTGCGGAAAAACACCTTGAATCGCAAGCGAATCTTTCCCCCTTCCACCGGAAGCCAAAATGAGGCACGGCCTCGCGGCTCGCGGGGATCCGCCGCCCGGCCGCCGGGCGGCACCGCATACCGGCGGCACGGCTTGCCGGCCCTCATGGCGCCCCTATAGGGTGGCCAAAAGCGGCCCTGCGGAGATCTGAAGGTCGACGCGGAGCTCCGCTTTTTTTCTCATCCGCATGGAACAGGGACCGATGCGCTTCGAGGGAACCAGCGGCTACGTCGCCAGCGACGACCTGAAAGTGGCGGTGAACGCCGCGATCAACCTGGAGCGCCCGCTCCTCGTCAAAGGCGAGCCCGGGACCGGCAAGACCGTGCTCGCGCTCGAGATCGCCAAAGCGCTGTCCGCGCCGCTGATCGAATGGCACGTCAAATCGACCACCAAGGCGCTGCAGGGCCTCTATGAATACGACGCCGTCTCGCGCCTGCGCGACAGCCAGCTCGGCGATGTCCGCGTGAAAGACATCCGCAATTACATCAAGCGCGGCAAGCTATGGGACGCCTTCGTGTCGGATGAGCGTCCGGTGCTGCTGATCGACGAGATCGACAAGGCCGATATCGAGTTCCCCAACGATCTCTTGCAGGAGCTCGATCGCATGGAGTTCTTCGTCTACGAGACCGGCGAGACCATCAAGGCCCGCCGGCGGCCGATCGTCGTCATCACCTCGAACAACGAGAAGGAGCTGCCCGACGCGTTCCTGCGCCGCTGCTTCTTCCACTACATCCGCTTTCCCGATCTTGAGACCATGCGGGCGATCGTCGAGGTGCATTTTCCCGGCATCAAGCAGCGGCTCGTCGCCGAGGCGATGAAGCTGTTCTACGAGATCCGCGAAGTGCCGGGGCTGAAGAAGAAGCCGTCGACGTCGGAGCTGCTCGACTGGCTCAAGCTGCTGCTGGTCGAGGACATCGGCCCGGAGATCTTGCGCGAGCGCGATCCCAAGAAGCTCATCCCGCCGCTTCACGGCGCGCTGCTCAAGAACGAGCAGGATGTACACCTGTTCGAGCGCCTGGCCTTCATGGCGAGGCGGGAAGCGCGCTGAGCCTCGAGTGCTCCGCCCGGCCATGCGTTGGCTCGACAACCTCATTCCGCTCCATGCCCGGCTGAACGAACGCCAGCTCGCCGGCTGGACGCCCGCCGCGGTTGCCGAGCAGGGGCTGGGATGCCGGCTGCTTGCCGACGTTCCGATCGCGATGCCCGACGGCGTCAAGCTCGCAGCCGACGTCTACACGCCGGCGCGCGCGGGGCGCTACCCGGTGATCCTGCAGTTCGCCCCCTACAATCTCGATCTGCACACCACCGGCGTTCCCAGGGGCAGCAACGAGATCGGCGCGCCGCCGATCGCGACCGACCGCGGCTATGCGCAGGCGATCGTGACGGCACGCGGGGTCGGCCGTTCGCAAGGCCGGCTGCAGCCCTGGCTGTGCGAGCGGGAGACCGACGATCATTTCGCCTGCATCGCCTGGGCGGCGAAGCAACCCTGGTCGAACGGCGACGTATGCCTGTTCGGCACGTCCTATTACGGCATGAACCAGCCCGCCGTCGCGGCGCGCCGCCCACCGGCGCTTCGCGCCTTCTTCGCCAACGCGATCTGCACCGATTATCGCCGGCAGCTGTTCCGCTACGGCGGCGTGTTCAACGCCGATTTTCTTTCGCTGTGGCTCGGCGCGAATTTCACGGCCTCCGGCATGCGCCGGAAAATCCCGCCGATCGTGCGCGCCGCCTCGAGCCATTTGCTCAATCGGCCATGGCTTTGGCGCTATTTGCTGCAGCCCCGCATCGACCGCATCATGCAAAGCTTCAAGCGGCGCCGGGTCGCGCCCGAGGTGCTCCCCTGGTACGTCGCGCTGATGACCGATGCGACGCAAACCATCACACCGCCGATCAGTGCAGGACCCGCCGCGATCCTGCATCAGATCGACGTGCCCTTCGTCGTGGTGCAGAACCCCGGGCTGGTCGCGCTCCACCAGTTCGGCGCCTACGAGCTCTACGGGCGCGCCGGCTCGAACCGCAAATGGCTGATCCTCGGTCCGCCCGAATACGAATTGCCGGTCTATTCGTGGCAGCTCGAGGCATTGGCGTTCTTCGACTACGCGGTCAAAGGCATCGACAACGGCTACGCCCAGCAACCCCGGGTGCGCTATTGGCGCGAGGGGACCGCGGACTGGGCGGGCGCCGATGATTTTCCGCCGGCCGATTCCGAGGCGGTGAGATGGCACCTCGGTCCGCAGCTCGCCGGCGACGCCGGCAGTCTCGCCGCCGCGGTGCCGGCGAACGCCGAGAGTTCCTGGCTCTCGGTGCCGCGCGGGATCGCGGTCCTGCCCGGGTTCGATCGAACCGAGCCGCAGCGGCGGCGCTTTCGCTTCGTCGCGCAGGAGGATTTCGAGCTCGCGGGCCCGGTCACGCTGCAGCTCAAGTACGCCTGTTCGGAGATCGATTCCTATATCGTCGCGCGGCTCGATCGCGTCGATCGCGAGGGCCGGCGCCACCCGCTCGCCATGGGGCACCTTCGCCCGGCGACGCGCGCGGTCGATGCCGAGCGCGGCAGCCGCTGCGAGATCGCGATCGACACCGCGACGCGGCAGCCGCTTCGCCCGAACGAGCCGGTACTGCTGCGCTTCAGCCTCACCCCGGCAGCGGCGGTGATCCGCGCCGGCGAAGCATTGGAGCTCGATCTCGCCAGCCGCACCGACCTTCTGCACATTCCGGCGCGCGACGGCTTCATCGTCCCGGACATGGCGGTGCCGCCCTATTTCGCCCGCAACACCATCCATCACGGGCCCGAGACGTTTCTCGAGCTCAGCGCCCGGTTCTACATCGGCTCGACGTGAGGGCGACAGCGAGTGACTGCGAGCTCATTCCCGGCTAACGACCTTTCATTTGCAGGAAAACGTCTTTTGATTGAATAGATTCAGTCCACGGCTTGGATTGGCGCCGCTGCCGCCTGCATGATCGAGTTTCTTGCGGAATTTTCGCGAGGAATGTGAGAACGGGCTTAGGTCCGCTTCGCCTTTCGGCTCGGTTTGGTCGCCCGCGGCCGAGGCGCAGCGGGTTCGGCGGGAGCGGCCGGCGCGCGCTCGCTGCCATGACCGCCTTGGTCGCCCGATTCGGCTTCGCCCCCCGTGCGCGCGGGCCGCAGCAATTCGACATTGTGCGCCGCCACGACCTCGGAGATGCGGCGGGGCTGTTTGGCCTGCACGCCAGCTTGCCGTGACAGTTGCGCCGCGCTGCGTTGCGCGGCCGCGAAGTGCTGCGCGCTCTCCTCGGCCGCGGCCCGCACCGCGTCTTCCGCGGCGCTGTGCTCCACGGCTTCGGCGGTGCGCCGCTCGTGTGCGGCCGCCTCGCGCCTGGCTTGCGCGGTTGCCCGCTGGCGCGCGCTGTCGCGACGCTGCGCCAAATTTTCCGAGACCACGTCCTGCAGCCGTCGTGCCCAAAACAGGATTTGCGCCGCCGCGCGTCCCCACGCGCCGCCGGTCCAGACCAGCTCGTAGGAGGAGAACAGCCGCCAGCGATCGTCCCCCGCGATGATCGCGGAAGCGATCAGATCGCCGGCCATCGCCGTCGTGTTGATGCCGTGGCCGCCGAACGCCCCGGCGAGCCACACGCCGTGCGTCACCTCGCCGATCAGCGGCATCTTGTGGACGGCGTAGCTCATGAGACCGGACCAGGCGTGGTCGACCTTCACGGCGCCGAGCTGCGGATAGACGCTGCGGATATCCCGCTCGATCGCGCCGGCCAATCCGCGCGGCGCGGAGATTCGCGTGCTGATGCGGGAGCCCCACAGCAACCGATCGCCCTCGACGATGCGGTAGTAATCGCCCCCGCGGCGCGTATCCGACACGCTGCCGCGATAGCGGACCGCCTCGGAAAGGGCTTCGCCGAGCGGCGCCGTGACGGCCATGTAGCTCGAGACCGGCAGCAGCGTATCCGATACCGCGCGGAACACCGAGCCGAGATGCGCGCCGCCCGCGAGCACCACGTGCCCGGCCCGCACCCGGCCCTTCGGCGTATCGATGCGTTTGCGCACGCCCGCGGAATCGATCGCCAGCGCCGGCGTGCCTTCGAAGATGCGGGCGCCGGCCTGCTCGGCGGCCGCGGCGAGCCCCAGCGCGTAATTGCGCGGGTGGATCTGGAACGCGCGCGGCAGATGCACCGCCTGAAAATACCGCTCGCTGCGCAGCACGTCGCGAACCTGCTGGGTCGGCCAGGCATCGAGCTGGGCGCCGAAATCGACCCGCATCATGGCGACGTGCCGCAACAGCTCATCCTCGGCGTCCCTTCGCAGCACGATCAGCCGGCCCTCGACCGGGGTCACGCCCGGCATGCCGGTCTCGCGGATCGTGGCGCGCACGTAATCGACGCCCTGCTCCGACAGCGCCCATAATTGCTTCGCCCGGCCGAGGCCGACCCGCTCGACGATGTTCTCGATCCGCTCCGAGAACCCCGCAGCGACGAAGCCGGCGTTCCGCCCCGACGCGTTCCAGGCGATCTTCTCGGCTTCCAGCACCACGACGGACCAGCCGCGGCGGACGACCTCGCGCGCCACGGTGAGGCCGGCGAGACCACCGCCGATCACGCAGACGTCGACGTCGGCGTCCTGGACGAGCGGCGCGCGTTCCGGCGCGGCAACACTCGTCTGCGCGTACCACCTGGGTCCGTCGACTCCGCCCGTTTCGGCCATGGTTCCTCGCTCTTCGCTGTGACAATTCCAGGCAATTGCGACGAAAATCCGCGCCCGGGCGCCCGCGTCGCAGCGATGGCCGGTCGCGGCCGGCATGCTAGACTCTCCGGCCGAGGAAATCGACTTTTCGCCATGCGCCGCCTCATTCTGCTGCGTCACGCCAAGTCCAACTGGACCGGAATCGGGCTCAAGGACCAGGACCGGGCACTCGCCTCGCGCGGGCGCGATGCGGCGCCGCGGGTCGGGGCCTATATGGCTCATCACGCGCTCGTCCCGGATCTGGTGCTCGCTTCGACCGCCACGCGTGCACGCGACACCTGGGGCCTCGTTGCCGAGGCTTTTCGCAATGCCCCCCCGGTCAGCTACGACGAGCGGCTCTATGAGACCGGCCCCAAGGCTATCCTCGATGCGATCAAATCGACCCAGCGCGACGTCCACGTGCTGCTCGTGGTCGGGCACAATCCCGGGCTTCGCGACCTCGCCGAGCTCCTGATCGCCTCGGGCGATGTCGATGCCCGCCAGCGTCTGCTGGAGAAATTTCCGACCGCCGGCCTCGCCGTGATCGACTTTCCGATCGACGATTGGGGCAAGCTCCACCCGAAATCGGGACGGCTCGATCGCTTCGTCGCGCCCCGCCAGCTCGACCTGGCGACGGATTGAATGCGCAGCATTTCTGCCTCTCCCATGCTCACGCGAATCCAGGCGATCGCCGATGAAGCCCGGCTGGCGGCACGCGCGCTGCTCGAGTTCGGCGGCCACCTGCTGCACCCGACCGTCCGTCTCGGCGTGACCGGCCTCTCCGGCGCAGGCAAGACCGTGTTCATCACGGCGCTGGTGCACGATCTCATGCACGGCGCCCGGCTGCCGGTGTTCGAGCCGCTGGCTTCCGGGCGCATTGCGCGGGCGCGGCTCGAACCGCAGCCCGACGACGCGGTGCCGCGGTTCGAGTACGAGCGGCATGTCGAGGCGCTGGTCGAGAATCGGGCCTGGCCGGACTCGACGCGCCGCGTGAGCGAGCTGCGGCTCGTCGTCGAATATCAGTCTCGAGGCGGCGCCGACCGCACGCTGACCCTCGATATCGTCGATTATCCCGGCGAGTGGCTGCTCGACCTGCCGCTGCTCACGATGAGCTATCGCGAATGGTCGGCCCAGGCGCTGAAGCTCTCCTACGAGGAGCCCCGCCGCAAGCTCGCGAGCCGATGGCACGCGCATCTCGCGGCGCTCGACCCGCAAGCCGGCGAGGACGAACAGGCGGCGCTCACCGCCGCCAAGCTGTTCACCGATTATCTTCGCGCCTGCCGAGATGCGCGCTACGCCCTGAGTCTGCTGCCGCCGGGCCGATTCCTGATGCCGGGCGAGCGCGCGGGCGCGCCCGCCTTCACGTTCGCGCCGCTCGCGCTCGACGGCGAGGCGACGCCGGCCCGCAAGGGCTCGCTCCAGTCCATGATGGAGCGCCGGTTCGAAGCCTACAAAAGCCTCGTGGTGCGTCCGTTCTTTCACGAGCATTTCGCTCGATTGGATCGCCAGATCGTGCTGGTGGACGCCCTGGCGGCGCTCAATGCCGGGCCCGCGGCCGTCAAGGACCTCGAAGCCACGCTTGCGGCGATCCTTGCCTGCTTTCGTCCGGGCCGATGGACTTTTGCGAGCGCATTGATGCGCCCACGCATCGATCGCATCCTGTTCGCCGCCACCAAGGCCGACCATTTGCATCATTCGAGCCATGATCGGCTGGAACGCATTCTTGCCCGCATGACCACGCAGGCGATCGAGCGCGCAAAATTCTCGGGCGCCCGGATCGACGTGGTGGCGCTGGCGGCGGTGCGCGCGACCCGGGAGGCGACGGTTGCGCGCGGCCGCGAACGTTTGCCCTCGATCATCGGGGTTCCGGCCGCGGGCGAGGCCGCCGGAACCGAGGTGTTCGACGGATCGACGGAAATCGCCGCCTTTCCCGGCGATCTTCCCGAGGATTCCGGCGCGCTCCTCGCCGGTGCCGAGCCCTTCCGGGGCCTGAGCGCGGGACCGGTCGAGCAAGCCGATTACCGGTTTCTGCGCTTCCGTCCGCCGCCGCTCGAAGCGAGCCAGACCGGCAGCGTCACGCTGCCGCACATCCGGCTTGACCGGGCGCTCCAATTCCTGCTCGGAGATCGTTTCCCATGACCCGCGCCCGCAAGCCCGCTGCGTTCCGCCTAGACGACCCCGATGTCGTGCTCGCCCCCGCGCAAGCCGAAGGCCGCACGCAGGTCCCCGCCGGCGGCAGCATCGTCGTCACGCCCGCGCCGGAGCCTGCCGTACCGGCCGCGGCCGCGGCGGTGCCCACTGCCCCGAGCCGGCGCCGCTTTCCGTTCGGCACGCTGTTCTGGTCGGCGCTGGGCGGGCTCGTCGTGCTCGGGCTCGGGCTGCTGGGCACAAGGCTCGTCGAGAGCCTTTCCGCGCGCGCGGAATGGCTCGGCGTCTTGGGCGCCGCCTGCGCCGCACTGGCGCTCGCAGCGCTCGCGGCGATCGTCGCCCGCGAAGCGATCGGGCTCAAGCGGCTCAAGAACATCGAGAAGCTGCAGGTCCGGGCCCAAGCCGCGCTGGAGACCGACGATCGCCGGGAGGCCGAGGCGATCGTGCGCGATCTGATCGCGTTCGAGCGCAGCGAGCCCCGGCTCGCGCGCAGCCGCGCGGTCCTGGCAACCCACATCGAGGAGATCATCGACGGCGCTGACCTCATAAGGCTCGCCGAGCGCGAGCTGATGGGGCCGCTCGACGAGGAGGCGCGGCGCAGCGTCGCCGCGGCCGCCAAGCGCGTGTCGGTCGTGACCGCGATCAGCCCGCGCGCGCTGGTCGACATGCTGTTCGTGCTCGTCAACGCCATCCTGCTGGTCCGGCGCCTCGCGGATCTCTACGGCGGACGCCCCGGCCTGCTCGGCCTGATCCGCCTGTTCCGGCACGTCGTGGCGCATCTCGCGCTCACCGGCGGCATGGCGGCCGGCGACAGCCTCATCCAACAGGTGCTCGGCCACGGCATTGCGGCCAAACTCTCGGCGCGGCTCGGCGAAGGCGTGCTCAACGGCCTGCTCACCGCGCGGCTCGGGCTCGCCGCGATCGAGGTCGCGCGGCCCTTGCCGTTTTCGGCGCTGCCGCGCCCTTTGCTCGCCGACCTCGCCGGCGACCTCATCGGCCGCCGCAAGCCGGAGGCTGCAGATGACGATCCATCGTGACGAACGACTTCTGTTCGGCCATCTCTGGGCCGTTGCGGGGGCAAGCCTGCTATTGCTGATTGCCTGGTCCAGCAAGGGCGTCGTCGACGACTTCATGCTCGCAAGTTTTTCGCCTGGCAGATTTCTGTTATGGGTCATTATGAATTTGCTCGTTCTATTTTTTTATTGGCTGCTTTTCGCGGCGTTTACCTGGATTACCGCGGTGATCCCTATCGTGGCTGTATTCCTGACTGCGGAGAAATTCCGCATTCGGAATATTTTCTACTATATCGTTTCTGGGGCGCTGACCGGCGTGCTGGCAACGCCTGTGTTTACCGCACGCGGCGGCATAGTTCCTTACCTCGCCTTCCATGGAGCATGGATTGGAGATGTGCCGTTGGTTGCGTCATGCGGCGCCTTCGGCGGTTTTCTTTACTGGTGGAAGGCCGGTCGTTGGGCGGGCGCGGCGCCGGCGAATCCGGATGCCGCAGTCTCACAATAGAATTCGGTAAGGCGCGCGGTGATCACCGCACCAATTCCCGCATGGCGCGGTCGAGGCCTTCGAGCGTGAGCGGATACATGCGCTCGCCGACGAGCTGGCGCACCATGCGGATCGAATAGGTGTAGTCCCACTGCTCCTGCGGCACCGGGTTGAGCCACACGCAAGCCGGATAGGTCCGTGTCATGCGCTCGAGCCAGACCGCGCCGGCCTCCTCGTTGAAATGCTCGACCGAGCCGCCTGGCGTCGTGATCTCGTAGGGCGACATCGAGGCGTCGCCGACGAAGATCACCTTGTAATCGTGCGGATAGGTGTGCAGCAGCTGCCAGGTCGGCGTGGTGTCGTCGTGGCGCCGGCGGTTCTTCTTCCACACCCGCTCGTACAGGCAATTGTGGAAATAGAAATAATCCATGTGCTTGAACTCGGTGCGCGCCGCCGAGAACAGCTCCTCGGTGACCTGGACGTGCCAGTCCATCGAGCCGCCGATGTCGAAGAAGATCAGCACTTTGACCGCGTTGTGCCGCTCGGGCCTGAGTTTGAGATCGAGATAGCCGCGGTGCGCGGTCTCCTTGATGGTGCCCTCGAGGTCGAGTTCGTCCGGCGCGCCGGTGCGTGCGAACTTGCGCAGGCGCCTGAGCGCGATCTTGATGTTGCGGGTGCCGAGCTCGACAGTGTCGTCGAGGTCGCGGAACTCGCGCTTGTCCCAGACCTTCACGGCGCGGAAATTGCGGTTGCCCTCCTGGCCGATGCGCACGCCCTCGGGATTGTAGCCGTAGGCGCCGTAGGGCGACGTCCCTGCCGTGCCGATCCATTTCGAGCCGCCCTGGTGGCGGCCCTTCTGCTCGGCGAGGCGCTGGCGCAGCGTCTCCAAGAGCT
>WNGE01003198.1_pt1 | contig 20164 bp, 24 predicted proteins | sample 5400651 | NCBI WGS metagenome assembly WNGE01 (sample SAMN13153370, study PRJNA577476) | soil metagenome | isolation source: 60 cm soil or saprolite under grassland replicate 2 | place: USA:California | collected 2016-06-15 | reverse complement strand
CAGCCCGGCGCCGGGACCGACCGGGGACCCGCTGGCCGGTGCCTGTGGCAGCCCGCCCAGCGCCGCGACCGGCCACGGGATCGGTGGCACCTGGATCGTGGGGCCGGGCTCGCAGGCCGGCTTCCGCGCACACGAGAAGTTCGCCGAGATCGCGACACCCCACGAGGCGGTGGCCCGCACCGACCGGTTGGCGGGCTGGATCACGGTGCGCGAGGACGATTCGGCGATCGAGGTCACGGGCGCCTGCATCGCCGTCGAATTGGCCTCCCTGCGCAGCGAGGACACGGTGCCCGGCCTCAACACCCTGGACAGGGACGGCGCCGTGCGCGACCTGCTGAACGAGCCGCCCTAGCTGGGGCAGAGCTTGAGGATCTTGTCGTCGCCCGCCCCCGGCGTGCCGCGGCTGTCGCGGTTGTTGGTGAGCACGTAGAGGCAGCCGTCGGGCCCCGCCTCGGCGTCGCGGAGCCGGCCCGCGCCGCCGAACACGATCTCCTGGGCATCGACCTTGTTGGGGTCGCCGGCATCGGTCACGAAGCGGCGCAGCGAGGTGCCCTTGAGCTCGGCCACGAAGAGCGTCGGCTGCTCGCCTTTGCTGGCCGCGAAGAAGGCCATCCCGCTGGGCGCCCAGACGGTACCGCCCCCGCTCTCGGCGAGCGGACCGCTGCGGTTGGGAAGCGAGCCCTGGCCGAAGCTGGTCCGGGTCCCCCCGGCCCACGCCGGCCAGCCGTAGAAGGCGCCCTGCTGGACGTAGTCGACCTCGTCGTGGCAGCACAGGCCGAGGTCGCCGGTGGGGCCGTTGCTGCTCACGTAGAGGTGGCCGGCGGCGTCGAAGGCGAGGCCCTGGGGGTTGCGAAAGCCCCAGGCGAACACCTCCTGGCCGCTGCCGTCGTCGTGCATGCGCAGGATCTTGCCGCTGACGTTGTTCTTGTCGGCGGCGCGCGCGGCAACGAAGCCCTCGCCGGTCGTCACGTACAGGTAACCGTCGGGCCCGAACTTGATGCGGCCGCCGTAGTGGTAGCAGGTGCCGCCCGGGATGTTGTCGAGGAGGACCTGCTCGGTGTTCAGCTTGTCGCCCGCGATCGAGAAGCGGGAGACGCGGTTGGCGGCGCCCCCGTTGTAGGTGTAGTAGAGGTAGACGTAGGGCTCTTTGACCGCCAGGCCGAGCAGGCCGCCCTCGCAGCCCGACGCGGTGTATACGCTGAGCGTCAGCGCCGGCTCGCCCACCAGGGCGCCGCTGCGGATCACGCGCACCCGGCCGGGCCGCTCAGTGAACCAGATGGCGCCGTCCTTGGCGAAGTCGAGCGACCAGGGCGCGACCAGGTCCTGGGCCACCGTGGCCGTCATGTAGTGGAAGGGCCCGGGTGCCTTCAGGGCGGCGGTGGTGGGGGAAGCCGATGGCGAGGGGCTGGAGGAGGCCGATGGCCGGGCCGACGCCGGGGGCTTCGCCGGCCCGGTGCTGCAGGCGGACAGGAGCACGATGGCCAGCAGGCCGGCGGCGGGCAACCGCATCGCCTGGATGCTAGCGGCCGCTCCTGAGAATCCGGTCAGAACGGTCACCGCCACCTGGTAGCCGTCGCCCGCCAGGCGCCGGGAGATGGCAGACTCGATGCCGCCGGTGGCACCAGTCACCACCGCGATGCCCCGGCTCACGCGACTGCCTGCTCGGCCGGCTCGCGCGGGGGCGGCTCGGCACCGCCGCCCGGCGCCACCCGCCGGCGCCGCAGCAGCCAGGGAATGGCGACGACCGCGATCAGCACCATCAGCAGCCCCGCCCACTGCGCCTGGCGCAGTCCCAGGAGGAGCGAGTCCTCGCGCATGTAGCTGAGCAGGAAGCGCCCGGCGGCATAGAGCGCGAGCCAGGTCAGGCCAGTGACGCCCTCCGGGTAGCGCGCCTTCATCCGCCGGTAGAGCGGCAGCAGCGCGGCCAGCAGCAGGAGGCTGAGCAGCATCTCGTACGCCACCTCGGGGTGCACGATCCGGCCCGGCTGGCCCAGCGTGTGCTCGTTCACGTAGTTGACGCCCCAGGGCAGCGAGGTGGGCGTGCCGTGGTGCTCGCCGTTGATCACGTCGCCGATCCGCCCGACCATGAAGCCGACCGCGTTGGCGGGCCCGGCGGCGTCGACGACGCGCAGGAAGGGCACGTGGTTGCGGAGGCACCACAGCCAGCCGCCGAGCAGGGCCCCGAAGATCCCGCCCCACTGGCTGATCCCGCCCTCGTTGAGCGCGAACACCTTGTAGAAGGGCTGGCCGGTGAACTGGTGGTAGTTCTCCCAGACGTAGAGCAGGCGGGCGCCGATGATGCCGACCACCACCATCCAGACCGCCATGTCGTAGACCTGCTGGGAGGTCACGCCGTCCTGTTCCAGGACGTAAGCGCCGAGGCGGGCGGCGGCCAGGATCCCGAGCACACTGAAGATCCCGTGCCAGGTGATCAGGAAGGCGCCGACCTGGAAGAGGTTGGGATTGAGGTCGATCGTGATCGAGGCGAACGGGGTCACCGTTTAGAGGACTCTATCCAGCCGCTGGAGCGCCACGTCCCGTGGAAGCAGGGCCAGCGTGTAGTGCATGGGCGGCGAGACCGAGCCCCCGGTGACCACCAGACGCAGCACCTTGAAGAGCGCGCCCTTCGACCAGCCGCCGGTCTCGCCCGCCTTCTCCAGCGCGCGCTCGATCGGCTCCGGCGTCCACTCGACCCCGGCCAGCGCAGCCCGGGTCACGCGCACTTTCTCGAGGTCCTCCGGCTTCAGCTCCGGCGGCGGCGGGTCGGACCACAGGTACTCCAGCAGCTGGCGGGCGTCCGCCAGGCGCGTCATCCGCTCCTGGAGCGCCTCGGCGGCCAGCGGCAGGCGGTCGGCCGGAAGCTCGGACACGAACGGCTGCAGGCGCCGGGCCAGCTCGTCGGGCGGGAGAGCGCGGATGTAGTGGCCGTTGAGCGAGTCGAGCTTCTTCCAGTCGAACATCGCGGGCGACCTCTGCACGCGCGCGATGTCGAAGACCTGCTCCAGCTCGGCGAGCGTGAAGATCTCCTGCTCGGTGCCCGGGTTCCAGCCCAGGAGGGCCAGGTAGTTGACCATCGCCTCGGGCAGGTAGCCGAGCTCCTGGTAGAGGGAGAGGCGGGTCTCCGGATGCTTGCGCTTGCTGAGCTTCTGGCGGTCCTGGCCGATGATCACCGGCAGGTGCCCGTAAACCGGGCGCGGGTGGCCGAGCGCCTCCAGGATCAGCAGCTGGGCCGGTGTGTTGGCGATGTGCTCCTCGCCCCGGAACACGTGCGAGATGTCCATGGTGGCGTCGTCGACCGCGACCGAGAAGTTGTAGAGCGGGGTCGCGTCCGCACGCATCACGATGAAGTCGCCGATGTTGTCGAGGTCGAACACGACCTCGCCCCGCACCAGGTCGTCCCAGCGGATCTCGCCCTCGGGGACCTTGAAGCGGACCGTGAACGGCTCGCCCGGCCGCGGCGGCGCGTTCAGGCAGCGGCGCGAGTACTTGTAGGGCCGGCCCGCGGCCCTGGCCGCCTCCCGCTCGGCGTCCAGCTCTTCCTTGGTGCACCAGCAGCGGTAGGCGGCGCCGGCGGCCAGCAGCCGGGCCGCGGCCTCCCGGTAGAGGTCGATGCGGTCGTTCTGCCGGTAGGGTGCGTAGGGCCCGCCCACGTCCGGGCCCTCGTCCCAGCGCAGCCCCAGCCAGTGGAGGCCGTCGAAGATGGCGGTCTCGAACTCCGGCCGGTTGCGGGCCTCGTCGGTGTCCTCGACGCGCAGCACGAAGGCGCCGCCATGCCGGCGCGCGTAGAGGAAGTCGAAGAGGGCGGTCCGGGCGCTGCCCAGGTGGACGAAGCCGGTCGGGCTGGGCGCCATCCGCACCCTCACGGGGGGAGCGGGCACGGCCATATCGTACTGAGGCGTGGAAGGCCTCCTCGTTCTCAACGGCGGCGAGGAGTTCCAGCCAGGCAACGAGCCCCAGGACGAGCAGCTGGTGGAGGCGGCCGGCGAGGGTCCCGCGTTCGTGGTCCCGACCGCGGCCGCGCGCCAGCGCCCGGAGGCCGCGGTCGCCAACGCGATCAAGTGGTTCGCCCGCCTCGGCCTCCAGGTCCGCGAGCTGCCGGTGCTCAAGAAGCGCGACGCGCAGTCGGAGAAGCTGGCTGTGGAGGCGGCCCAGGGCACCTTCTTCTACCTGGTCGGCGGCGACCCCGGGCTGGTGGTCGAGGTGCTGCGGGGGTCCCTGGTCTGGTCGGCGATGGTGCGCGGCTGGGCCGCCGGCCGGGCGGCCCTGGCGGGGTCCTCGGCGGGCGCCATGGCGATGGCCAACCACACCCTGGTCATGGCCCGCTGGCCGCACCACGACGTGCGCCGCGCCAAGCCCGCGCTCGGCCTGGTCCCAGGGGTGGCGGTGCTGCCCCACTACGAGCGCTTCGGCCGGCGCTGGACCGACTCCGAGATCGTCGACGCGCCGTCAGGCCTGGTGCTGCTCGCCCTTGACGAGAAGACGGCGGCGGCGTGGGACGGCACGCGCTGGACGGCGCTGGGTGCGGGGGCGGTGACGGTGGCGGGACGGGCGTTCCGGGGCGGCGCCTGTGTCGACGGCCTCCCGGCGCCCCGAGCCCAGGAGCCGGGCGGCTAAGGCGCCGATACCGGCGCCGAGGCCGGCGCCGACCAGGACGTCGCTCACGAAGTGGTGGCCCAGGTATACCCGCGACACGCCCACCGCCGCCGCGAAGGCGAGCAGGAGCGGCCGGTCGTCGGGGTAGAAGGCGGCCAGCGCGGTGGCGGCGGCGAAGGAGCCTGCCGTGTGCCCAGAGGGGAACGACGAATCGACCGGCTCCATGCCGACCACCAGGGCCAGGCGCCGCTTGAATGGCCGCTCGCGGGGCAGGTAGCGCTTGAGCGGGCCCTGCACGAGGGCGACCGCCGCGAACATCGCGCCACTGGCGGCGAGGCCCGCCCGCCGCCCCCGCGACCCGTCACGGATGGCCAGCCAGGCCGACCCCGTGACCCAGCCGATGCCCTTGCCGACGTCGGAGAGGAGCTCGATGTGCTCATCCCAGTAGCGGGTGTGGGGGAGCCCGTTGATCAGGAGGTAGAGACGTGCGTCGACGGTCTCGCGGCGGGGCAGGCGCCGGACCACCTCGTCCTGCACCGGCTTGACCGGGGCCCGCGCGGCGATCGCCATACTTTTCCATGGTGACGGCTGCGCAGCGGACCGACAAACTGTTGGTCTACAGCCCGAGCGCCGGTTCCGTTACCCCGGAGGTGCAGCAGCGCCTCCACGCGGAATTCGACGATTTCACCTTCGTCGAGTTCCCGCCCGCCCTCGACTGGCTGGAGCTGCTCACGAAGCCGGCGACGGTGGTCGCCTGCGGCGGCGACGGGACCATCGCCGCGGTGGCCAAGGTGCTGGCCGGCACCGACCACCTGTACGGCATCCTGGCCCAGGGCACCTTCAACAACTTCGCCCGCGGCCTCGGCCTGCCGACCGACTTCGAGGCGGCGGTCAGGGTCGTCAAGACGGGCAAGCCGAAACCGGTGACGCTGGGCAAGGCCAACGGCGATGTCTTCCTGGAGGCGGCCGCGATCGGCGTCTTCGGCGAAGCCATCGCTTTCGGTGAGGCGGCCAAGGACCTCCACTACGGCCAGGCGCTGGCACGGTTGCGCCAGATCGCGAGCGCGGTCGACTTCGCTTACCGGATCACGGGCAGCGTCAAGCTGCGAGGGCGCGCCAACTCGATCATCGCCGCCAACACGCCGTCGATCGGGGCGATGATCGTGGTCGGGCAGACCAATCCCGAGGAGCGGCGCCTGGACCTCACCATCAACCACGGTCGGACCCGAGTCGGCTTCTTCGCGCGGCTGGCCGGGGCGCTCCTCCGGCGCCGGCCGCCGGAGGCCCTGGAGTCAGTCAAGGTCCGCCGGGTGCGGATCGAGACCACGCCCGCGGTCAGCGTGCACGCCGACGCCGCCGACATCGGCAAGACGCCGGTGGACATCGCGACCATGGCCGGCGGCCTGCACGTGATCCTGCCGGCTTAGGGGTACAACACTGACCACCATGCCGGCCGCCACCAGGCTCGAGAGCGGATTCGTCAAGGTCGGACGCCTGACCGTCCACCACACCTACGGCGGCAAGGGCAAGCCACCGGTGCTCTTCGTCCACGGCCTGGGGTCGTCGGGGTACATCGAGTGGCGGTTCAACTTGCCCGTGATCGCGCGCCGCCACCGGGTGCTGGCGCCCGACCTGCCCGGCTTCGGGCGGACCGACAAGCCGCGCGGCGGGCGCTACGGGATCGCCTTCTTCGCGCGCACGCTGGCCAGCTACCTGGACGACCGCGGCAGCCGGAGCGCGGTCGTGGTCGGCACCTCGATGGGCGGCCGGGTGGCACTCGAGCTGGCGCTGCGGGCGCCCGGCCGGGTCGACCGCCTGGTCCTCGTCAACTCGCTCGGCCTGGGCCGGCCCCAGATCCAGTTCTTCTACCCGTTGATGGTCCTGCCCCGGGTCGGCGAGGCCGCCATGCAGGTCGCCAAGGCGGCCGTTCACCGGGTGCCGCCGGACGTCATCCGCCGTTTCGCCGCCCGCTACGCGGGCGTCAGCACCGACCTCCGCCGGACCATGGACGACGCCTACTTGGACGACCTCCGGGAGATGTATGCCACCGACGGCTACACCGACGCCTACCTCTCGACCGTGCGCTCGATGGCGCGGCTGCCCGCGCTCTTCGGGCAGCACGACCTCTCCGCCAGCCTGGGCCGCATCAAGGTGCCGGTGCAGCTGATCTGGGGTGCCGACGACCCCCTCTTCCCGGTCGCGCACGCGACCCGCGCCCACCAGCTGCTGCCTGACTCGCGGCTGGCTCTGATCGAGGGCGCCGGCCACACACCTCAGGCTGAGAGGCCCGATGAGTTCAACCGAATCCTCAACCGATTCCTCGCCTCTTGAGGAGCGGGACCTGGCGGTCCCCGAGGCCAGACCGCCGGACCCCAGGGTCCGGGAGGACGACGAGGTCTTCTTTCGGGGTCCGGAATACCTGCACGCGATCGGCGCCGGGCCCGAGCCCGGCCCCGGCTTCGATCCCCTCGTCCACACCGACCCCTATCGCCCGTCGCTGCGCTACCGGCTCACGCACGCGCTCGTGCGCTGGATCGTCCACCACCTATTCCGGACCCGGGTCGAGGGCGTCGCCAACATCCCCCCGCCGCCCTTCATCATCGCCAGCAACCACCAGGCCTGGTTCGACACCGCCTTCCTGTGGGCGGCGTTCCCCAAGGTGCCGATGATCTACACGATGGCCCGGCGCGACACCGTGTTCAACCGGCGCTGGAAGCGATGGCTGGCGCCCAAGTTCGGGGTCTTCCCGATCCAGCCCGCGCAGGGCGAGCTCGACGAGCGCGGCGTCCACACCGTCTACCAGCTGCTGGACCGCGGGGGGGTGGTGCTGATCTTCCCCGAGGGCCGCTACTCCAAGGGCCGCGCCCTGCGGCCCCTCAAGAAGGGGGTCGCGCACTTCGCGCTCCAGGCCGGGGTGCCGATCGTGCCGGTCGCTCTCGAAGGGGTCGACCGGCTGCGCCTCTTCGGGCACATAACGATCTCGATCGGGCCGCCGATCCGGCCCGACCCGCCAGCCTGGTGGGACGTCAACCGGCGGGTGCAGAGGATGCTGGAGCGGATCCGGACCTCGATCCTGCGCGCCTTCGGACGCGACCGCGTGCGCCGCCCGGGGTGGGTGCGCGGCTTGTTCGGGGGGCTGTTCCGCCGCCGGCCTCGGGCCCTGGACGCGCCGCCCCGGTGAACGCGCTGGTGGTGGGGGCGTCCAGCGACCCGGGCCGATACGTCCTCGAGGCGCTGCAGGCCGTGGCGGACAGCCGGGGCGTCGACCCCGGCGGGGATATCGAGGCCGCCGCCGACGGCGCCGCGGTGGTCGTGTTCTGCGCGCCCACCTGGGACCCCGAGCGCAAGCCGCTCGGGCGCCACCAGCCGCACCCGCTGCTGGCTCGCACTGTGGCCGCCGCCCGCCAGGCCGGCGCCCGGCGGTTCGTGCACCTGTCGACGACCGCGGTGTTCGGGCCCGACCATCCGGGCCGGATCCCGGAGTCGGCGGCGCCGCGGCCGCGCCACGCCTACGAGCGGCTGAAGCTGCACGAGGAGGAGTGGCTGCGGCTCAACCGCGGTGCGCTGGAGCTGGTGGTGATGCGGGCGGCGTCGCGCTTCGGCGCCGGGGACCCCATCTTGGGCCGCCTCCTGAAGCGGCTGGAGCGGGGCTCGCTGCGCCTGGTCAACGGCGGGCGGGCCCAGCGCGGCTTCCTGGCCGGGCCCGACCTCGGGCGCGCCCTGCAGGCGGCCGCGGCGCGGGGGCGGCCGGGGGCGACCTACGTGGCCGCGGGCTTCGAGGGGACCTGGCGCGAGCTGCTCGCCATGGCCGCGGACGTGATGGGGATACCGCCGCGCATCCGATCGATCCCCTACGACCTCGCGTACCTCGCCGCCGCCGCCCGGTGGCTCAAGGCGCGCGCCGGCGAGGAGTGCTGGCCCAACCTCTACGCGGTCGACCTGCTGGCCAAGAACCACCTTTACGACGACGCCCGCTCCCGGCGCGATCTCAGCTGGTCGCCCCAGGTCGGGAGCTACGAGGAGGGGGTGGTTGATCTCGTCCGGTGGTACCGCTCGCAGAGTCCCGGTCGGAGCACCGAGCAGGCCACGAGCCCCTCCCCCTCCGGCTCCGCCGGAGGGACCTCCCCGACCAGCGGGGAGGACACTCTCTCTACCTCACCGCAAGGCAAGTGACGGTCTTGAAGACGCCATCGATCTTCTGGATCTTGTCCACGATCAGCTGACCGATCGCATTCACGTCGGAGGCCTCGCAGACGGCGATCACGTCGTACTCGCCGGTGATGGCGTCGGCGGCGGTGATGCCGGGCTGACCCTGAATCTTCTTGGCGACCTCGAGGGCCCGCCCCGGTGACGCATTGATGAGCACGTATGCCTTCATGCCTCTACCCCCAACTGGCAGTTGAACTGGCGGCCGACATCAACCAACACTATCGCTTGGTTAGAGCGCGGACCAGCACCTCGTCGGTCACGTTGGCGCCCGAAAGCAGCACCACCACCCGCTCCGAAGGTGCCGGGTTGCAGTGGTAGAGGAGCGCCGCCAGGGCCGCCGCTCCCGCGGGCTCGGCCAGCAGGTGCTCCCACTCGAAGTAGAGCTTGATGGCGCGCAGCATCTCGTCCTCGGCGACCACCAGCACCTGGTCGACGTGGCGCCGCGCGATCTCGAAGCAGAGGCGTCCGGGCGCACTTGCCGCCAGCCCGTCGGCGATCGTGCTCACCTTCTCGAGGGTCACGATCCGGCCCGCCTCCAGCGAGCGCGCGAGCCCGTCGGCGCCGGCCGGCTCGACGCCGATCACCCGCACTCCGGGGCGGCGCGCCTTGAGATAGAGCGCGATCCCCGAGATCAGGCCGCCGCCGCCGACCGGGACCAGCACCGTGTCGAAGCCCTCGAGCTGCTTCACCAACTCGACGGCGATGGTGCCCTGGCCGGCGATCACGTGGAGGTCGTCGAAGGCGTGGACGAAGGTCGCCCCGCCTTCGGCCTGGGCCCGCACCGCCTCCAGGTAGGCGTCCTGGTAGCTGCGGCCGGCGTGCACCACCCGGGCTCCATAGCGCTTGATCGCCTCCACCTTGAGCGGGTTCGCGCTCTCCGGCACGAAGACGGTGGCCGGCGTCCGGAAGACCTGCGCCGCGTAGGCCACGCCCTGGCCATGGTTGCCGGCCGAGGCCGTGATCACCCCCGCCGAGCGCTCCTCGGGATGCAGGTGGGCCATCTTGTTGAGGGCGCCGCGGACCTTGAAGGCGCGGATCGGCTGGATCGCCTCGTCCTTGATGTGGACGTGGCAGCCGGACTTGGCGGTGAAGGCGCGCGAGTACTGGAGCGGGGTCGGCGCCAGGTACTGGGCGAGCTCGCCGGCGGCCTGCTCGATGGCCGCCGGCGTTATCGAGTCGACGCTGGTCTCGACCTCTCCCAAGCCGCCCACCATCCTACGATTCGCAGAAATTGAGCGATGACATCGAGTCCCTGCCCGAGACCGAGCGGGCGCGGGTCAAGGCCCGCGATCGCAAGGTCCGCGGGCCGAAGCTGATCGTGGACAACGCCGGCCTCAAGAAGCTCGCCCTGGAGCGCGCCCGCAAGACACGCGAACAGGCGCGGGAGCGGGCCCGCGAGAAGACGCGTCCCTCTAAGCCGTGACCAGCGTCACCGCGCCGCTGAGCAGCAGGGCCCCACTCCAGGCGAGGTCGAGGTTGAACCAGGAGCGGCGCAGGAACCCGACCCCGAGCTTCTCGTAGACCACCACCGACACCAGCCCCATCACGGCCAGCATCGCCGCCACGTGCACGCCGGCGGCCGCGAAGGCGGTTCCGGTGAGGGCGCGGAGGTCGGTGTACTGGTCGGCCACCGGCATCCCCAGCAGCACCGGCGCGAGCATCAGACCGGCGCCATGCGCCGACGACATCAGGAACGACCACCACACCAGTCCCCGAGGCCCGACGCGCATGCCGAAGCCCCGGGGGTGGGCGCGCGGGCGAGCCAGGGTGTAGGCGCCGAAGGCGACCAGCAGGAGGGCCGCCAGCAGGCGCACGGTGTGCGGCGGGACCAGGTGCTCGGTCAGCGCCACGGCCAGCACCGCGACCACGATCGACGCCTCGTGCCCGACCGTGATCGGGAGCAGCGAGCCGAGCACGGCGCGCCGGCTCCGCTGCTGCAGGCCGCGGGCGACCGCGAACAGCCAGCCCATGCCCGGGTTGACCCCGTGGTAGGCCCCGAGCAGCGCCAACGCTGCCCAGGGCCAGAGCGCGCTCACGGGTAGCAGTAGGAGTCCGAGCTGGCGTCACCGCCTTCCAGGTGCACCTGGTGCGTGCGCTGCTTGAACTCCTCGAAGAACTCGGGATCCGCCTTCAGCGACCCGTCCTCCCCGGCGTCGAGCTTGACCAGCCAGCTCTCGATGCCGTCCGGGTAGAACTGCTCGTCCCAGCTGCGGTAGAGCGAGTTGGTGAGGTAGACGCGACGGCCGTCGCGGCTCACCTCCACCATCTGGGGGCCGCCACTGAGGGGGCCGGACTTGGCGTGCGGGGTGCGGCCCACGATTCCGCCCAGGCGCACCGAGCCCGTCTCCCGGGGCTGGAAGGGATCGCGGACGTCATAGCGCTTGATCTCGCCGGTGCCCCAGGCCGACACATAGAGCCAGCGGTCGTCCAGCGACAGGTTGATGTCGGTGACCAGCGGCGGCACGGCGCCGAAGGGCTTGAGGATGTCCGGCAGCTGCTCGGCGGCGGCCGGCTCGGCCGGGATCGTGATCACCTTCACCGCCTTCCACTCGTTGGCGTCCCCGGGGCCCCCGCGCGACCCCGAGGTCGCGTGGGGTGGGCCGAGGTGCCAGACCCAGACCGAGGCCGAGAGGTCGGCCAGCGAGGTGACCACGCCCACGAAGCCGTAGGCGCGGGTGGGATCGTGGGCGGGGCGCAGCTCGAGCACCATCTGCTGCTCCTTGCCGAGGTCGATGGCCTGGCGGTGGCGGCGCTTGGGCAGGTCCCAGATGTGGAGGTGGTGGCCGTAGCCGCCGGCGAGCAGGATCTCGCCGTTGACGCCGTTCTCGACCATCTTGGGCGTGCCCCACTCGCTGGTGATCGCGGTGTCGTAGCCCAGGTGCCACCAGAAGTCGTAGGCCAGCTGCTGGGGGCCGCGGTCGAGCTCCCAGCGGCCTTTGACCGCGAAGGTGTCGTGGTCGACCACGAAGATGCCCCCGGGGGCATCGCCGTCGGGATTGCCGAGGGCGCTCACGTAGATGCCGTCGGGCCCGCAGTGGATGGTGTGGGGGCGGCTGTAGCCGGCTCGGGAGGCGATCTCCTCGGGCTCGATGGTCTTCACGATCCGGGGCGCCCGGGGATCGGGCTTGGTGTCGATGACATAGATCCGCGAGCTGCGGAGCCCGGGCACCAGCAGGTAGCGCCGTTCGACATGCGGATGGGGGGCGTAGGGGCAGAGCGCGGAGCTGCAGGCGTTCCAGCCGAAGTGATGCAGTTCGTCGCCGCGGTTGGGCATCGCCAGCGTGTTGACGGCCTGCCGGTAGGTCGGCGAGGCGGGGTCGAGGTCGACCGTTACCAGCGCATCCGGTGCGGCGGCGGTGGGGTCGAAGGTGACCATGTAGCCAAGCGTCTCGGGCGGGGCCTCACCGGCCAGCCGGGGACTCGGATAGAAGGTGGGGTCGGGCTTGAGAAGGGTTGCCATGCTTCGCTCCTGTAGCTGCGGGATGACGTGCGACAGGCGGGGGCGCAGACCGCCGACCGGCGGCCTGTCGAGGAGGCCCGCGCGGGCCTCCTAGCTACAGAAGCAGCAGGGGAGGTGGGTGAGGCGCTGGGCCGGCCACGCCATGCTCACCCAAGCCTAGCGCTGGGCCGGAACCACGGCCCGCTTGTGAGTTCCGGTCCCCACCAGGCGGTCGCCGTCACGGCACTGGACGTCGAAGAGGAGCTTGTTGCCGATGACCTCCTTGAGCAGCGAGGTCACGACCACGGTGGCGCCCGGCGCAGTCATGCCCAGGTGCTTGACGCACACCTCGTAGCCGACCGTGGTGTTCGCCTCGCCGATCAGGGGCGCCACCGAGAAGTGGGCGGCGTTCTCCATGAGCAGGATCATGGCGGGGGTGGCGAAGACGCCCTCGCCGCCCACGTGGCGGGTGAGGAGCGACTCGTCGACGACGCGTTCCAGCCGGCCCTCCACTCCGGCTTCGACTGACGGCTTCACCGGGTAGATTGTCCCTCGTGGCCCAGCCCGAGGTGCGCAAGGCGGTCTTCCCGGCGGCGGGACTCGGAACCCGGTTCCTGCCCGTTACCAAGGCCCAGCCCAAGGAGATGCTGCCGCTGGTCGACAAGCCCTCCATCCAGTACGGCGTGGAGGAGGCGATCGCCTCCGGCATCAGCCACATCGTGATGGTCACGGGGGGCGGCAAGCGGGCGATCTTCGACCACTTCGACCGCTCCCCCGAGCTGGAGCACTACCTGGAGAAGCGGGACAAGGGCGACCTGCTCGAGATCCTGGCCGCGGTCGACCGCCTGTCCGACCACTGCGCCATCAGCTACATCACCCAGAAGGAGCCGCTGGGGCTTGGCCATGCGGTCCTCACCGCCCACCCGATCGTGGGCCCCGATCCCTGCGCGGTCCTGCTCCCCGACGACGTGATCCTGGGCGGGCCGCCCTGCCTGGGCCAGCTGATCGAGGCCTACCGGCAGACCGGGGCCACGGTGCTGGCGGCGCGCCGGGTGCCCCGCAAGGAGGTCAGCCGCTACGGCATCATCGCCACCGACGGCGGCCCCGGCCCGCTACACCGGGTCACCGACCTGGTCGAGAAGCCGGCGGTCGCCGCCGCCCCCTCCGACCTCGCCATCCTCGGCCGGTACGTGCTGGCCCCCGACGTCTTCACCGAGCTGGGCCGGATCGAGCCCGGCGCCGGGAGCGAGATCCAGCTCACCGACGCCATCCGGCGCACCCTCGAAGGTGGCCGCGTGGTGGCGCTGGAGTTCGAGGGCGAGTACTACGACACTGGCACCATCCCGGCCTACCTGAAGGCCAACCTGGCCCTCGCCCTGCAGCGGGACGATCTGCGCGAGGAGCTCCTGGAGGTGATCCGGGCCATGGTCGACGCCGACGAGCTGGCGGTTCGGTCGGGGTCGTCGCGGGTATAATCGAGTTCGCTCGATGAGCTTCAACCCCACCCGAGTTTTTGACCTATGGCTGTTTCAGGAAAGAGGCGTTTCGACGACGACAAGACCGTGCGCTATCTCACCTTGGAGAACGACTTCGAGGTCGAGGTCGCACGCACCCTCAACAAGTGGTGCGTCACCGTCTACCAGCTGCCGGACCGGCAGATACTGGCGCAGGACTTCTTTCCTGAGCGCTGGAAAGCTCTCGCGCGTGCCCAAGACTTCACTCGCCTCCTGAACCAGCGCAACAAGAAGGAAGGCGAGGACGAAGACGCGGACGACATTCGTTAGTTGATCTGCGCTAGTTGAACTGGGGCCAGTTCCTGCGCCGCGAATGGGGCGCGGCGACCTTCGTGCTGACGGTGATCATCGGGCTGGTGGCGGTGCCGCTCGCCCTCTACATCGGCAACCAGGCGCCGAAGCCGATCAACATCCCGGTGGTCGTGACCCCCACGCCGGCCAGCGGCGCCACCACCGCGACCCCGGCGCTGACCGCTTCCCCCAGCCCGAGCAAGTCGCCGTAGCTCGTCTCCCCGCCATGCGGGGGTGACTTGGGACTTCTTTCTAGGCGGCGCCCAGGAGGTCGAAGCCGTTCTCGGGGACGATCTGGCCGACCTGCAGCGCGAAGTGGGCGATCGGCCAGTCGGCGGCCTCCACCGTCATCTCGATCCGCTCCGCCAGCCGCAGGTGGGCGACCCGCGCGCAGTCGCTGAGGAAGGGGAAGACGACCGGGCGCACCAGGTTCATCACGTAGTCGAGCGAGGCCTGGGCCATCTCGGCAGGCGCGCGGCCATCTAGCGATCGGTCTTTGAAGGCCAGGATCACGACCTCGTCCGCCAGCTGCACGGGGTCGGTCCAGGCGTAGGGCCCGTCGATCGCCTCGTGGAGCATCCGCAGCCGGGCGTGCAGGCGGCGCAGCGGCTGGGCCGGGCCCTCGATCCAGAGGGGCACGTCGCGGAGGGCGCTGAAGCGGCCCTGCTCGGGGTAGCGGGCCGAGAACCCGAGCTCGTCCACCCCCTCGAAGGGGCCGGGCACCTTGATGGTGAGCTCGCAGAGCGGGGTGGGGGGACGCATTGGAGTCGTTTCCGCCTTTCCCTAATTAACGCACGGGTCAGAATTCCTGTCCAAATGTTGTTGCAGGGAATCCGGGTGCTCGATCTGACGCGGCTGCTGCCGGGCCCCTTCTGCTCGCTGCTCCTGGCCGACATGGGCTGCGACGTGGTCAAGGTCGAGGAGCCTGGCCGCGGCGACTACATGCGCTTCTACCCACCGCTCCAGGACGGGCAGAGCATCGTCTTCAACGCCATCAACCGCAACAAGCGGAGCCTCACCCTCAACCTCAAGGCGGAGGCCGGGCGCAACCTCTTCCAGCGCCTGGCAGCGCGGGCCGACGTGGTCATCGAGGGCAACCGGCCCGGCGTCATGGAACGGCTGGGCGTGGGCTGGGACCGCCTCCGGGCCGCCAATCCCAAGCTCGTGTTGTGCTCGATCACCGGCTTCGGGCAGGTCGGGCCCTGGGCCCAGCGCGCCGGCCACGACCTCAACTACATGGCCATCGCGGGCGCCCTCAGCCTCAATGCGGCGCCCGGCGAGGCGCCCCATCCGCTGGGCGTCCAGGTCGCCGACATCGGGGCCGGCGCGCAGGGCGCGGCGACCGCCATCCTGGCCGCCCTGCTGGAGGTCGCCATGGGCGGCGACGGGCACCACCTGGACGTCTCGATGACCGACGGCGCCCTCTCCTGGCTGGCAGTCCCGCTCGCCCAGATGAAGGCGGAGGGCGAGGTTGCTGCCCGGGGCGGCATGCGGCTGACCGGGCGTTACGCCTGCTACCGCGTGTACGCCACCAAGGACGGCCGCTTCTATAGCGTGGGCGCGCTGGAGCCCAAGTTCTGGGAGGAGCTCTGCGCGGCCTTCAACCGGCCCGACCTGGTCTCCCGCCAGTATTCCGACGGGGAGGACCAGGTCACCCTCCACCGCGAGGTGGAGGCCATCTTCGCGGCCCGCACGCGCGAGGAGTGGCAGGCCGCACTGGGCGACCGCGATGTCTGCTGCGAGCCCGTGCTCGAGCTCGACGAGGTCCCCGAGCACCCCCATGTGCGGGCTCGAGGCCTGCTCCTGGAGCAGCCCACCGGGCTCGAGATCGCGCCCGCGGTGCCGATGGCAGACGGCTGGCGCCGCCGCGACCCGCCCCGCCTGGGCGAGCACACCGCCGAGATCCTGGCCGAGGTGGGGGTCGGCGATGAACGGCTGGAGGAGCTGCGCGCCGCCGGCGCCGTGTGATCTTCCACATCGACCCCGAAACGCGCCGGCGCCGAGGTGCGCTGGGAGAACCTGGAGGGAGGCGAGGAGCCCTTCCCGCACCTGTACGGCCCGCTCGAGATCGCGGCCGTGGTCTCGGTGCGCAGGCTCTAGCGAGCTGGTTGCCCGGCTATTTGCCCAGCCCGACCTGCCCCGAGGAGACCTGGGCCCAGAGCTCTTCGACCCGGCGGCGCGTGGCGTCGAGGCCATCGGAGTTGTCGATCAGGTGGTCGGCCAGGCGCCGCTTCTGGTCGATCGGCATCTGGGCCCGGATCCGCGCCCAGGCCTGCTCGTCGCCGAGGCCCCGCTCGACCAGGCGCCGGACCGCCACCTCGTTGGGCGCGTAGACCAGGACGACGCGCTCGAACAGGCGCTGGCGCTGGTTCTCGTAGAGGAGGGGTACGTCGTGGACGACGATGTCCACCCCGTGCTCGACGGCCTCCACGGTCCGCTCCGCCATCCAGGCCCCGACCAGGGGATGAGTGATGGCGTTGAGGCGGGCCCGGCGCTGGGGGTCGTGGAACACGATCTCCGCCAGCGCCGCGCGGTCGAGCTCGCCGGTCGGTGTCAGCACCCCCTCACCGAACTCGGCCACCACCGCGCGCAGGCCCTCGCTGCCGGGCTCGACCACCGCCCGGGCGCCCTCGTCGGCGTCGATCACGGTGGCGCCCAACTCACGGAGCATCCCGCTGACCGTGCTCTTGCCGGTCCCGATCCCGCCGGTCAGCCCGATCAGCCTCGGTTTCGACACCCCTTACGATGGTGACGGAATGGCCGAAGAGGTTGATTTCAGCCGTGAGCGGCCGGGCGACGCGATCGTGGTCGGCGCCGGCCCGGCGGGCACCGCCGCCGCCATCACGATGGCGAGCAAGGGCCTCCAGGTGATGCTCATCGAGCGCGGCCAGAAGCCGGGCTCCAAGAACGTGATGGGGGGCATCCTCTACAACCACTACCTCGAGGAGATCCTGGGCGACGACTGGAAACAGGCCCCGCTGGAGCGGCCGATCATCCGCGAAGACCGCTGGATCATGAGCCCGGACGCCCACATCAACATCGGCTACAACAACAGCCGCAACCGCGAGCACCCGCACTCCTACTCGGTGCTCCGGGCCGTCTTCGATCCCTGGTTCGCGTCCCGGGCGGAGGCCGCGGGAGCCTTCCTGCTGCCGGAGACCGTGGTCACCGACCTGGTGGTCGAGAACGGGCGCGTGGTGGGCGTCTCGACCGGCCGCGAGGGCGACGTCTTCGCTCGCGTGGTGATCGTCTGCGAGGGGGTCGGCCTCGGCGCCGGGCTGCTGGAGAAAGCAGGCTTCAAGCGCAGGGCGCGGTCCAACGAGATGGCGATGGCGGTCAAGGAGATCATGGCCATGGACCCGGCCAAGATCGAGGACCGCTTCAACTGCGCCCCCGGCGAGGGCACCTCGATCGAGTGCTTCGGCCATGCCACCAAGGGGCTGTCCGGGTTCATGTTCATCTACACCAACAAGGAGACCCTGTCGGTCGGCGGCGGGGCCCTGCTCAGCGAGATGAGCGACACCCGCCTGACCCGCGAGCAGCTGGCCGAACGCACACCCAACTCCCTGATGGAGCACTTCAAGAACCTGGCCCCGGTCAAGCCGCTGCTGCAGGGCGCGGAGACCGTCGAATACCTGGCGCACATGATCCCGGAGGGCGGCTACCACGGGATCCCCAAGGTCTACGGGCCCGGCTACCTGGTCTGCGGCGACACCGCCATGCTCTCCAACCCGGTCCACCGCGAGGGCAGCAACCTGGCCATGACCAGCGGCCGGCTGGCGGGCGAGACCGTCGTCCACTGCAAGGAAAAGGACAGCTTCGAGGAGGCCGACCTGCGCGAGTACCGGCTGCGCCTGGACAGCAGCTGGATCATGGCCGACATGAAGAAGTACGACAGGGCGGTGCCGCTGCTGGAGCACAACCCGCAGATGCTGAACGACTACCCCGCCCTCGCCGATCGGGCGCTGGACGAGTTCTTCCGGGTCGACGGTGTCTCCAAGTCGGACAAGCAGCGGAAGATCCGCAAGATGATCCGCCAGGAGGGAGGCCTGCGCTTCCTGGTCGACCAGGCCAAGGCGGCCTGGGCGCTCCGGATCCCCTTCTAGAGGCTGCGCCTCCAGGGCGCATCCGGAGGCGGGTCAGCGGCTGACGCTGACGCTGATCGTGTGGTAGCCGCTGGCGCCGTCGGCGTAGCTGGGCTGGACTTCGGCGGTCTGCACCTTGCCCTGCCCGTCGGTGGCGCGCACCTGCAGCCGGCGCTGGCCCTCGCTGGCCGGCTTCCAGCCGTAGGTCCACAGCGTCCAGGTCAGCTCGGAGAGCGGCGGCTGCTTGAGCACGGCGTCGTTCCAGGCGCCGCCGCCGTCGGTGCTGACCTCGACCCGCGCGATGCCCCGGGTGCCCGCGAAGGCCACGCCCGCCATCTCGACGGCGCCGCGGACGATCGCCCCGGCGGCGGGCACGTCGATCCGGGACATGGTCTTGACGACGGCTTCCCGGTTCCAGCCTTGGTTCTCCCAGTAGCCATTGCCGGGTTGGGCCACCGCCTCGATCGCGTCCAGCCACTTGGGCCCCTTCATCCCGTAGTGGCCAGGGATCAGGATCCGGGCCGGAAAGCCGTGCGCCGGCGGCAGCGGCGCGCCCCCGAGGTCGTAGGCGACCAGGATCTCGGGGGCGGCCGTGATCCAGGCGACCGGGATGCTCTCCTCGTAGCCGTCCCGGGCCCGGAAGGCCACCGCCCGGGCGGAGGCGCGCATGCCCGCCTTGGCGAGCAGGTCCCCGAGCGAGACGCCGGTGAACTGGCCGGTGCTGATCTGGGGGCCGCCCACGGTGTTGGAGACGCACTCCAGGGTCGTGTACTGGGTGCGGGAGGGCAGCGCCCGCAGGTCGGCGTAGCTGAGCCGGAGGGGATTGTCGACCAGGCCCTGCACGCTGAGTGACCACCCCGCGGTGGCGACCGCGGGATCGCTGAAGTTCTTGGAGACGACGTAGAAGTTGCCGACCGGGGTCAGCTCGGGCGTGGGGCCGCTGAGGCCGGCCTCGGGCGCCGCCACCACGGTCTGGTACCAGCGCGGAAGCAGGCGTACGCCCAGGAACAGCACTCCCATGCCGAACAGCGCAAGTGGGATCCGGCGCCGCTGCAAGTCGACGCCGGGCTCGACGCCCGGCTCGGCGGTAGGCGCCAGCAGCATCTCCAGGAGCACCCCGTAGACCAGGAAGAGCACCGCCCAGACCAGCGGGGTGGCGAGGCCTTCGGCCAGGCCCAGGACGATCAGAAAGCCGAACACCGGGCCGGGCATCAGGGCCAGGACCGGCTCGGCGAGGACGTCGGGCAGAGGCCGGATCCCGGCCAGCAGGGCCGCCAGGTACATGGCGGCCGCGGTCACCGTACCCGCGATCCCGCCGGCGACCGCGCCCCGGCGGGCCGCCTGGTGGGTGCCGATCTGCGCGCTCATCCGTCTCCGAAGGTAACCCGAACCGGCGACAAGGCCGCAGAGAGCTATTTACATCGCCATCGGCGATTCGCGCCAGGCTCCCGGGACGATTCCGGCCGTGGATCAGGTCATCCTCCGGGTCCTGGCGGCGGAGGTCCAGCGCCGGCGCTGCCCGGGGTGCAACAAGCCCCTGCGCCAGGCCGACATCTCCGCCCACTTCTCCGGCGTCGACAAGGTCCAGCTCCACTTCCGCTGCCGCTTCTGCGTCTTCGAGGGCGGCGGCGAGATCGAGCTCACGCCCGAGATCTACGAGGAGGCGGCGCGCAACCTCCCCGCCGACGCCGCCCCCGAGCTCGCCGGCGAGCCGATCAGCGCCGACGAGATGCTCGATGTCCACCAGCTCCTGAGCAGATGGTCGGGCGGCTTCGGCGAGCTGCTGGCACCCAAGGCCCACACCAAGCCCAAGTAATCGGGCCCCGCGAAACCTCCGGCGGCCGATGCTTTAATGCGAAGCGTTGGCCGGGCCGATCACCGCTGCAGACCTCTACCGCTTCGCCTGGGTCGACCACGTTCGACTCGACCCCAGCGCCCGGCGCCTTGCCTTCCACCTCCTGCGCCCCGATCCCGAGGCCCGCGACAACCGCTGCCGCGTTCACGCCGCCTCCCTCGAGGCCGCGGACGGCCCC
>WNGE01003167.1_pt1 | contig 20165 bp, 20 predicted proteins | sample 5400651 | NCBI WGS metagenome assembly WNGE01 (sample SAMN13153370, study PRJNA577476) | soil metagenome | isolation source: 60 cm soil or saprolite under grassland replicate 2 | place: USA:California | collected 2016-06-15 | reverse complement strand
CGTTACGCGGACGCATAAGGCGCCGGCGGAAAATTATCCTTTTTGCACTATCGATCCAAACGTCGGGGTTGTGACCGTGCCTGATCCGCGTCTGGCAAAGATCGCGGAAATTTCCCATTCAAAAAAAATTGTCCCAGCTGCGATCGAATTCGTCGACATTGCCGGCCTGGTCAAAGGCGCCAGCGCAGGTGAAGGGCTCGGAAATCAATTCCTTCACCACATTCGTGAAGTGGACGCGATTGTCCAGGTGGTGCGCTGCTTCGAAGATAGCAATATCCATCACGTCAGCGCGACCATCGATCCGGTTCGAGATATTGAAGTAATCAACACCGAGCTCGTCCTGGCGGATCTAGCCTCGCTTCAGAAAAGACACGATCGATTGCAAAAGGAAGTCCGCGCCGGCGATAAAACCGCAAAGAACGAGAATGCGATTATCGAGAAGCTACTGCCTCATCTGGATGCGGGAAAACCCGCCATCAATGCGGACTTAACGCCAGAGGAAAAAGCAATCGCACGCGGATTTTTCCTGCTCACATCAAAGCCGACAATTTTCGCCTGCAATGTCGCCGCGAAGTACATCGCAGCGGTTCAGCAATACGCGCGCCACCATTTCGCCACGGAGGCAATCGTCATCAGCGCGCAACTGGAAAGTGAGCTGGTTGATCTCAGCGAGCAGGAGGCGCTGGATTATCTTCGCGGTTTAGGCGTGGAAGACACCGGCGTGCACGCCCTCATTCGGGCCGTTTATCATTTGCTCGGCCTGCGCACTTTTCTTACCACCGGCGAAAAGGAATCGCGCGCGTGGACCATTCACGCGGGCGACAAAGCCGCAACTGCTGCTGGAACTATCCATTCCGATTTCGAACGTGGTTTTATCGCGGCAGAAACGATTTCCTATGATGACCTGATTGCCGCCGGTTCCTTGGGGAAAGCTCGTGAAGCGGGAAAAGTTCGCCTCGAAGGGAAAGACTATGTTGTGCGCGACGGCGACGTGATTTTGTTCCGGTTCAATGTGTGAGCCAAAGGCTCGTTGGTAGGGCGCGCTCGCCGAGCGCGCCGCAACGGACGGCCTCCCGCAAATGCGGGATCCCTACCCTTGCTCGTAGAGAATCCGGCCGCAATTCTCGCAACTCACGATCTCTTTCCCAGCTCTGGCACTCGCGGCGGTCGCACTCGTCACCTTCATATGGCAGCCAGTGCAGACTCCATGCTCGATCGCGACTATGGCGGCATCGCCTTTGCTGTTAAAAAGACGCTCGAAACGCGAAAGCAAATCCTCATCGATTTTTGCCGCCAAGTCTGCGCGTTCCCTGGTCAATTCTTCCAAGCGCGACTGCAAAGCTTTCGACTTTTCATCGAGATCAGCTGTTTGCCGCGCGATCGATTCCGTGACGCTGGCCGCCTTCTTTTCTTCTTCAACCAGGTCGGCCTTAACTGTGTCGGCTTGCACCATCAGTTCGAGCTCATCATCCTCGATCTTGCGAATTTCATTTTCGTACCGCTCGATTTCGTGGCCCAGAGCCTGAAATTCGTCGTTCTTGCGCGTCTGATACTGCTGGGTCTTGAGACGCGAGATGGACTGGGTGCGCGTCCCCACGTCGAGCTCAAGTCTCTTCCGGTCCACTTCAACCTGGCGCGCCTTTTGTTTCAGTGCGTCTACCGCACTTGCGCTTGCTGCCAGCTGCGCTTCAAGACTCGTCCGCCGCAGCGGCACGGTCTCTATCTCGGTCTGGATTTGCCGAATCTTCTGCTGTCGATCTTGAAGGATAAGAAGTTGTTCCAGTTCCGGATGCACGAGCGCACAACGTATTGATTCGGTGAAGCCCAGTCAATCGCTACGGCCACAGCGATCGTTAATCGCTAGTGAGGGGCAGCTTGCTTCCCTTGGTCAAAAGCCTCCAGCACCTGCTCGGGTCGCGCACGTACGGCGATGTTTTCGGTGAGATTCACCCAGCGGATTATTCCGCTCGAATCAATGAGAAACTCCGCCGGGCGCGCAATATCCGTCCCTTTGGGCCCGGCGCCACGATGCAACAGATCGTAGCGCTGAATCACTTCCGCCTTTGGATCCGACAGGAATGTATAGGTGTAGCCAAGCTTTTGTCGCTGGCGCCGATTGATGTCCGGTGGGTCCACGCTAATCGCGACGACGTGAATCCCGCGCGATTCAAGTTCCGGAAGCCTTTGCTGGAAACTCCGCAACTCGGAGTTACACAATGGTCACCAGAAACCGCGATAAAAAATCAGCGTGACGGCTTTCGATTTGCTACCGAGATCACGAAGAGACACATCCCTCCCATCTTGATCCGACAACGTAAACTCGGGCGCTTTTTGTCCGACTCGCGGCGCACCAGTCGAAGGCGGGACCTGTCGCAGCTCGTAGAAGAGAACGTAAGAAAATAAACCGAACATCAATATCGCCAGCGTGGATAAAATCGGTCCGAAGATCTTGCCGCGATAAGCCCGGGCATTGCCAAATGCACGGAATAGTCCCACCACGAGACAAATTCCGCCCGCAGCAAACAACAAGAGATTCGCCCAGGGGAAATCGCGCGTGATTGGGAATTGCGCGAAAAATGTGTAGCTGAAGAAACCAGCCAAGGCGAAAAAGAACCCGATCCAGAGCGAGCAATTCCAGCATCGTTTCATGTCGATTTTGTAACCCCCATCCGCAGGATCCACCGGTAAAGTACTATTGCGGTAGCGGCGAATGCAACCCCACCGATGATAATCGCAGCGGTTCCGAAGCCTGACCCAACGAGCGCCAGCGGTGCAGCCACGCCAGAGAACACGACAATTGCGGAGATCACCACGCCGATCACGCTCTCGCCGACAATCAAGCCCGACGCCAGTAGCACCCCGAGCTGCTTCGTTGCGTCCGGCCTGGAGCTGCGTTCAGTACGTTTGTCGAAGACCCAGCCCGCGACCGCGCCGACCACGATCATCAAAGTACTCTGCGTTGGGAGATAAATTCCAAGACCGACGGCCAGTGGAGGAACACGCATGTGTCGCGTCGTGCGCGCGAGGATTTCGTCCAGCAGAATGATGCAAATACCGATCAATCCGCCGGTCCGGATTAAACTCCAGTCGATATCACCAGCGATGACCCCCTGTGCTAGCGAAGAAATCAGCCCGGCCTGAGGCGCCGGTAATGGATTGGGCCGCAGCTCAGCACCCGGGGCGCCCACGAATCCGTAAGCATGATTCACCAGATCAAGCACCGGTGGAATCACGAACGCACCCGCGACTACACCGATCACGAGCGCTACTTGCTGCTTCCACGGCGTCGCATCAACCAACTGGCCGGTCTTTAGATCCTGCAGGTTATTGTTCGCAATCGCGGCAACGTTGAAGATTACTGCGGTGGTAAAAAGCGCGAACGCCATCAGTGCCTTACTCGCGTCCGGCGACACGTACGGCTTAATCCCGAACACGAGCAGCAATGCAGCGCCAATGACGACCAGAATGCCAATCCCCGACAGCGGACTGTTAGAGGAACCGATCAGACCCGCCATGTAACCGCAAACCGCCGAGACGAAGAAGCTCATCAATACGACGTAGGCGACGCCGCCGATAATGAGCGTTGTTACATGCGCGCCGAGACCGCTCGCAGTGCCGAAATAGCCGAGCAGCCAGCCAATCGGGAGCATGCAAGCCAATGTGACAAGACCGACAATGCCGATAGGGATATCACGCTCGGTAATCGGCAGCGTGTCTGCCTTGCCCGCTTTGCGTGCGCGCGATGCGGCCATCGCGCCGGCGAGGCCCCTGGCGACGGGCTTTACCAATTTGAGCAAGGTCCAAACGGCTGACACACCGATCGCGCCCGCGCCGACGAAACGCACCTTACGGCTCCAGGTGCTCTGCGCGAGCGCCGCCGCGCTGGTGCTGAAGTCTTGCACTAGCGCTGAGTAGTGCGGCACTCCCCAGCCCCAGCCGATCACGGCGCCGATGAGCATTGCAAGGCCGACCGAAAGACCAACCAAATGTCCAATGGCGAGCAGCGCGAACGAAAGAGAGAAATCATAACCGCTCACCGCACCGCGCCTGCCGATTCGAAAGGTTTGCGCCAGATCTGAGGCAAACAGTTGCGTGGCCACGATCACCGCAAACGCAGCTGCCACGATCGATCCCCACAACACGGCAAGCAGACCTGCGCGCCCGTGTTCGATGTCGGAAGCGTGCGCGGTATCGCTGGTACTGCCGACCTTCAGAACCTCAGCGCAGGCGACGCCTTCGGGATACGGCAGGTCAGACGTAGTCACCAACGCGCGCCGCAGCGGGATCGAGTACATCACGCCCAGAATGCCGCCCAACGCGCAAATCGCGAAAGAGATCCAGAACGGAAAACCAGTCCACCAGCCAATCATGATCAAACCCGGCAGCACGAAAATAATCGACGATAGTGTGCCTGCCGCTGAGGCAACCGTCTGCACAATATTGTTTTCCTGAATAGTCGCGTCACGAAAAGCGCGCAGGATCGCCATCGAAATCACCGCCGCTGGAATCGACGTCGAAAACGTGAGACCTGCTTTGAGACCGAAGTACACATTGGCCGCGGTAAACACCAGCGTGATAACGACGCCTATAATTATCCCGCGAATGGTAAGTTCGGCGCGCACAGAAAGCGGAGAATAATCTGGACTCACCAACGGGGTCAAGGCGCATGCCGCGCCACGCGCGCGGGAAGCCCGTTCCCCAGATCAGAACATCTCTACAGGCGAGCGCTGAATGCTTTGAGAAGTCGTCTGCCCGGCACGTTCTTCGCCCAGGACCGCGACACGCAGGTCCCAAATCTCGCCGTCGATCTTGCGGAAGGCGGCTTCGGAAAATTCGTCAGGTGGTGTAAGTCTTTCTTTGAATCGGGCCACATTTCGCAAAGCGCGATCAATTTGAACTTGCGGCAACGTAGCGAGGATTCGTTGGACGTTCTCAATCTCGGGAATGCGATGACAAATCATCGCCATGTCGTTCCCTGCCGCGATGCCCAGGCGTATCGTGTCCTCAAGCCGATATCCGGTAAGGATTGCGCCCATGTCGAGATCGTCAGTCATGACGAGACCATCGAAACCGAATTCGCTGCGCAACAAATCGGTTACGATCCGACGCGATAAAGTGGCAGGCGTCTTTTCCGGTTCAAAGCAGGGATACCAGCCGTGACAGATCATCATGCTGTCTACATCGTGGATGACTTCCCGAAATACAGCCAGTTCGCTCCGATCCAGTTGTTCACGGGTGCGATCGATCCGCGGCAATTCGTAGTGAGCGTCTGAACTCGCGGCGGAGTAACCTGGGAAATGTTTGCCGCAGCTTGCGATCCCCTGCCCTCTCAACGCACTATTGAACAGACCCGCATTACGAACAACCTCTTCGACTGTTTTCCCGTAACAGCGGCCGCGTAGCGAATTATCTGCATCGTCATCGAACGAAATGTCCAGCACCGGGCACAGATCTAGATTGAAACCGAAAAGGCGGAGCAACCGACCCGTGATGTCGCCGTGACGCCGGATGAGATCTATGTCGTTCTTATCGCGAAGTTGCTGCGCGTTCGGCGGTTCGCTGCCGATCAATCGGAGACGCGAAACGCGGCCTCCTTCCTGATCAATTGTAATGATGGGCTCGATCTCACTTAAATCGCGCAGATCATCGATCAGTTTTCTCAACTGCGACGCACTTTCGATGTTGCGGCCAAAGAGAATAAAGGCGCCCGGCTTCACCTCCCGAAACAATCTTGCCGTTTTACCATCCAATTCCTTGCCGGGCACTCCGGTCATGATCAACTGGCCGAGCGAATCCGCTTTCATGGGCGGCAAAGATGGACGCTCAGCGTTCAACTTTCAATGCCAGTATTCGAAGCTGTCATTCTGACCGGAGCGAAGAATCTCAGATCAGAGATGTTTCGCTTTGCTCAACATGACAGGATACTGAGTTGAATGTTGAGCGTTGAACATTAAGCATTGAGCGTTGAAAAAGATCGCAATTTACGGCGGCACCTTTGATCCGATTCATCACGGTCATCTTATCGTTGCGCGCGAAGCTCTTGAGAGACTTGGCGCCAAGGAAGTGATCTTTATTCCCGCACGGGTGTCTCCGTTCAGAAAGACCGCGCCCGTTGCGAAAGACGAAATACGATTGTTGATGATACAAGCCGCTATTGAGGCTGAACCTGGATTTGCAGTGGATGATTGCGAGTTGCGACGTCCATCGCCTTCCTACACCATCGATACGGTCGAGCAGATTCGGCAACGCAAAGCTGATGCGACGATCTACTGCCTGATCGGCGAAGATAACGTGGACAAGCTCACGAAATGGCGTCGCTTCGCTGATTTGGAAAAGATGGTTCGTTTTGTTGTTCTTGATCGCAGTGGCCAACAACCGCGTCACGCCTACCCGGTTATACGCCGGAAAATCGACATTTCAGCAACTGAAATCAGAAAGAGAGTTGCCACTGGTCGATCGATTCGATATTTCGTACCGCCGGCAGTGGAAGAAATCATTCGCCGCGAAAAACTTTACCTGGAGCAACGGAAATAACCCCGGAAAATTTAGCTAGAACCTGCGCCGAGCTCGCCTCAAATAAAAAGGCGGAAGAGATTGTCATCCTCGACTTGCGCGCGATTTCGACGTTCACTGATTTTTTCGTGGTTTGCTCGGCTACGTCTGAGCCGCAGCTAAAAGCAATCGCGAACGAAATTGAAACGCGTCTGCGAGAGGACCATTCTATTCGACCCGTGGCGATAGACGGGTTTCCGGCCAGTCAGTGGGTTGTGCTCGATTATCTGCAAGTCGTTGTCCATGTCTTTCATCGCGACAAACGATCTTTTTACAGCCTGGAAGACCTATGGGGCGATGCTCCCCGATTCGAATGGGAAGCGGCGGCGGCGCCCTGATCCCAGACTAGAACAGAACCGCTGTATCACGTGCCCAACTCCGAAAGGGTGAGGCGATTCTGAGAAGCTCCGAGAGCCCCCTCTATTTCTTTGGTGAGGTCGCTGGACTGGGAGCAGCTTTCGGCGCAGCCGCAGCCCCGGGTGTCGGAGCGGGCTTCGCATCCAGCAGTTCCACTTCAAAAACCAGAGTCGAATTGGCGCTGAGATCCGGACTGACGGCCCTTTCGCCATAGGCAAGGTTCGACGGGATAAACAATTGATATTTGGATCCCACTTTCATCAGTTGAAGCGCCTCCGTCCATCCCTTGATGACGCCATTAACTGGAAAAGTCGCTGGTTGCCCGCGCTTGTATGAACTATCGAACTCAGTTCCATTGATCAGAGTCCCGCGATAATTGACCGTGACCGTGTCGGTCGCCTTCGGTTGCGCTCCGCTTCCCTCCTTGAGGACTTTGTACTGCAACCCGCTGGAAGTTGTTTTCACACCCTCTTTCTTTTTGTTTTCCTCCAGAAATTTTACGCCTTCTGTCTTATTTTTCTCGCCTGCTTCTTTCTGTTTTTGTTCCATATCTTTTTCAAACGTTGTCATGACCTCCTTGATTTGATCAGGGTTCAGTTGTGGTTTACCGGCGAGGGCGTCTTTTATGCCGACAGCGAGTATGTCGGGATTAATATCTACCTTTTGCCGGCTGAGGTTGAATCCAATCTGAAGACCAACGCTATAGCTGACCTTGTCTTTTTGGTCCTTGAACTGTGTCGATTTCTCTTGCCCAAACAAAGGCAATACAAGTAAGGATGCGCTGAAAATGACGATAAGTTGTTTCATAAAAGGTGTTCTTCGCGATGATTCAGTTAAATTTGTCGCCGCGGAAACTGGGACGCTAATAGATAAACGCCGCCCGTCAAGAACAGAGCGGCGCTCGCAATCCGAACGTTCCTGCTCTTCGGCCGCGTTGGTTTTTGCCGCGCTCATTGCCCTTCTGCCCAAGCCGCTCCACGCGACTAGTCTCTCGCATGTCGACGTTCTCAAAATCGGAAAAAAAATCTGGCAAAATGAATGTAACGGAACGATCGCCGGCCTCACTTCGTGGAACGCCGGCGAAGATTTCGCGTCACTCGGCATCGGCCACTTCATCTGGTACCCAAAGGGCCGGCGGGGACCGTTCGAGGAAAGTTTTCCCAAGCTCGTGAGCTTTATCTCAAAGCGCGGCGCGAAGCTGCCAGCGTTGCTCCTGGGAATCGGCGAAAAGCCTTGCCCTTGGAACTCGCGTACGGAATTTATTCGAGCTCAACATTCAACGGAAATGAATCAATTACGTAGCTTCCTCGTGGACACGATCGATCTGCAGGCGGAATTTCTTATAGCCCGGTTAGAAAGCGCACTGCCGAAAATGCTGGCTGAAGCAGCGCCTTCCGATCGAGCCAATGTACAGGAGCAATTCGAACGTCTGACGAGAACCTCACAAGGATGTTACGCCCTCGTCGATTACGTAAATTTCAAAGGAGAAGGCGTCCTGCACACGGAGCGCTATCAAGGCCAGGGTTGGGGTCTGCTTCAAGTCCTGGAAGCGATGCACGGCACTTCTGACGCCGGCGCGGTTGATGAATTCGCCCGCGCGGCCAGAGCAGTGCTAACTCAACGGGTACAAAACTCTCCGGCCGACCGACACGAATCGCGATGGTTATCGGGTTGGATTCGGCGCGTAAACAGCTACAATGGCAGCTAATTTTATGCGACTTTCGACGTTGATCCGGTTGGTTTTGCTGGCCGCGGTTGTCTCTTCTGCGAGCGGTCAATTCCATTTGGGGCCGAAGTCACGACAGCCGAGCCCTACTCCGCCGCCAATGCGCAAAGCGTCCGATCTCATTCGGAGACAGGAACCATTGAAGGTAAATCAAGCGTTACTGAAACAGGCGACGCAGGACAATACGCGCATCGTGGTCTCGATCCCAAAGCAGCGGGCTTACCTTATGATCGGGGACCAAGTCGTGGCCGATGGCCCAGTCTCGTCTGGCAGACGCGGACACGAAACGCCGCACGGGCATTTCAACGTCATGGAAAAGGACCCGAATCATCATTCCAGTCTTTACGGCGACTTCGTGGACGGTTCCGGCCGCATAGTACGTGGCGGGGTCAGTGCGCGCAGCCAATCCGCTCCGAGCGGAACACACTTTGCCGGCGCGTCCATGAAATGGTTCCTTCGGCTCACTGGTGAAGGTGTCGGGATGCACATCGGAATTTTGCCCGGCTACCCCGCCTCGCATGGCTGCATACGCGAATCTGTCGATGGAGCAAAATTGTTTTACGACTACGCCAAAGTTGGCACGTCCATAGATGTTGGCGATTTTTAGCCGTTTGTCATGTCGAGCGAAGTCGAGACATCTCTGGAATTCGCATGATCGTGTACCGTCCGAAGTAACTAAGAGATTCCTCCATTTCAGAAAATGCAGCGCAAGGTCGCTACGGACGGACGATTAATTTCCGCCGTAGTAATTCCAACGCCGCCTGCGTAGCAATTTGCTTAAAAGTCTCACGGTCGGTTGGAAAAAAGAATCTCTTCGCGATCGTTGTGCCCGCTGCGGCGAGAGCAATATAAACAGTTCCAACGGGCTTCTCCGGCGAGCCACCGCTCGGTCCGGCAACACCGGTCGTAGCAAGTGCATAATCGGATCTTGCACACATACGCGCATGTTCGGCCAGCGCACACGCGACTTGCTCGCTCACGGCGCCGTATTTCTCGATCAGTTCCGGATCGACATCCAGCATCTCGATCTTGGCCTGGTTTGCGTAACAAACATAACCGGCAAGAAAGACGGCCGATGCGCCAGGTACGTTTGTGATGCGATTGGCAAGCAATCCTCCCGTGCAGGATTCTGCAACCGCGACCGTTTGATTGCGTTGCACCAAAAGTTTTACGATCACTTCCTCCAGCGTTTCGTCCGCGGCAGAAAAGACCGAGGGTCCAAGCGTCGATCTGATAATCGTATCTGCCTGTTCGATGGCCTCTGCTTTCCCGATGATGCGCAGGTCGACTTCGCCAGGACGCGCGCAGTAGCCGAGCTCGATTCCCGGAATCGCAAGCACGCGCTCGCCGATCGCCTCCTCGACCAGCGACTCGCCCTTATCGGCAATCTTGTAGAGGCGCCGCTCGATGAAAGTCGAAGCTGGGACGATTGAGCGCAGAATCGGCATTACAAAAGCCCGAAACATCGGCTGGAGCTCGCGCGGAGGCCCGGGCAACAGAAAAAGATGCGGAGACTGAATTCGGGGATTGATATTCGCCAGCAAATAAAGGCCGGGCGCGCTGCCGTTCAGGTTCGGCAGGACCACTGCACCTGCGGGGACGTCCGCCTGACGCGCAATGCCAGAAGTCCATTTGATTCCGCGCACTTGAAGTCTTTGCTGGAGCGAAGCCAGCAACTCCGAAGACTTTTGGAGCTCCAACCCTAGTAGATCCGCAACCATCTCGCGTGTTATGTCGTCGCTGGTTGGACCGAGACCACCAGTCACAAAAAGAATTTCACAGCCTGGAAATAGTTCGGCTAACGTGTGTCGAATCGCCTCAGTGTCGCCAACCGTACGCCGTTCCTCGAAGCGCAAACCCAAGGAAAGAATCTCGCGCGCAATGAACGCAAGATGCGCGTCCTGCACGTCTCCAAGCAAAAGCTCTGTGCCGGTGTTGAGAAGGATGACGCGCATGACCAAAAGGTGAAGCGTTAAGAAGTTACAATGTTACAACGGAAGAGCTTTTACCGTTTTTAACTTTGTAACCCTTTTAACTTTTAACTCTCCCGAAAGAATTCGGGGTCAGGCCGCCTTATCCTGCTTCTTGCGAATGAGCGGGAGCTTTTTGCCTTCCACTACCGCCCGATTGATGGTGACCTCGGCGATATCTTCGCGACTCGGCACCTCGTACATGATATCGAGCATGATCCGCTCGAGCATGGAACGCAACGCGCGCGCGCCCGTTCCCTTCGTGACTGCCTGGGCCGCCAACGCGCGCAACGCATCCTTGGTGACGGCTAAACGCACACCCTCCATTGAGAAAAGCTTCGTGTACTGTTTCACCATCGCGTTTTTTGTCTCGGTCAAAATCGCTACCATTTCGTCCTCGGTTAGCGCATCGAGCGAGCTGACGACAGGCAATCGTCCGATGAATTCGGGAATCATCCCGAAAGCGAGCAGATCTTCCGGTTCCACATGCCGGACAGCTTGTTTTCGCAGCGCCTCCTCAACTTCCAGTGTGGGGCTGCCGAACCCCATCACTTTTTGCCCGATGCGTTTTTGAATAATTTTATCGAGACCGATGAATGCGCCGCCGCAAATGAACAGAATTTTCTCGGTATTAACCTGAATGTATTCCTGATGTGGATGTTTGCGTCCGCCCTGTGGCGGAACATTGCACGTGCTGCCCTCCAAGATCTTCAACAGAGCTTGCTGCACTCCTTCGCCGGACACATCGCGAGTAATGCTCACGTTGTCAGTTTTCCGGCCGATCTTATCGATCTCGTCGATGTAAACGATCCCGATCTCCGCTCGTTTCACATCGTAATCCGCATTCTGCAGGAGTCGCAGAATAATGTTTTCCACATCTTCGCCAACGTAGCCGGCTTCGGTCAGCGTCGTCGCGTCGGCGATGCAAAACGGTACATCCAGAATCCGCGCGAGGGTTTTGGCCAATAACGTTTTGCCAGAGCCGGTGGGGCCGATTAATAAAATGTTGCTTTTTTCAATCTCAACATCAGCGAACGGATCCGGCTGAAACGCGGCGGAAGCATCGGCCGGAGGGGAAGCTTGCAATACCCGCTTGTAGTGGTTGTGGACAGCCACCGATAACGTTTTCTTCGCGCTCTCCTGACCGATGACATACTGATCAAGGGCCCGACGGATTTCCGCCGGCTTGGGCACACGAATATTGGAGGACTGTCGGCGAACATCCTCGTTGAGTTCCTTATCGAGGATGCTTTTGCAAACGTTTATACAACTATCGCAGATATAGACGCCTGGTCCGGCGATCAATTTGCGAACCTCCGCATGGCTCTTGCCACAAAACGAGCACATGGTGAGGTTGGAAGCGCGGGCCATATGTTTTGAGAAGCTCTCTTATCCTCCGACTTTACGCGGCAAAGCGGTTTCAGCCACTTCTACCGACCGATCGCCGGAAGGAGGATTCGCCCCATCGAGCAGCTTCACCTCCTTGCGAGACTTGATCACTTCGTCCACCAGACCGTACACTTTCGCTTCCTGCGCGGACATGTAGTAATCGCGATCCGAATCGCCCCGCACCTGTTCCTCGGACTTACCCGTGTGCTGTGCGATTATTTTAATGAGGCGCTTTTTCAGCTTGAACATGTAATCGACTTGACGCTCCACGTCGCTCGCAGCGCCCTGCGCGCCTCCGGAAACCTGATGGATCATGATATCGGAATTTGGGAGCGCAAAACGCTTACCTTTTGTTCCCGCACAGAGCAGGACCGCAGCCATGCTCGCGGCCATTCCGAGGCAATAGGTAGTCACATCGCACGTGAGAAACTGCATCGTATCATAAACCGCAAGGCCGGCCGTTACTGAGCCACCAGGCGAATTGATATAGATATTGATGTCCTTCTTTGAATCCTCCATTTGCAAAAATAGCAACTGCGCAATGACAAGATTAGCAATGTGATCGTCCATCGGCGTCCCGATGAAAACGATGCGATCCTTGAGTAGTCGCGAATAAATGTCGTAGCTGCGCTCGCCCCGACCAGTCTGCTCCACGACCATCGGGATCAGCACCTGGGAACGATTTTTGTTCGATACACTCATGATTTTTCTTTCTTAACAGCGGGTTCTTGCGCTGTCTCGACGCTAACATTCGCCTTAAGGAAATCAAGAGTCTTACCCAGCAGTATCTGTTCCGCGAACCCGTCCAGACCATCGTGGTCCTGCAGTTCCTTGCGCATTTTTTCCAGGGGAACGTTATATCGCGCTCCTTCCTCACGAAGCCGCGCGTTGATGTCGTCACGCGAAACCTGGATGTTTTCGCGTTCTGCAATCCGATGCAGAATGAAGTTGGTCTTCAATCGATGCGCAGCAAGCCCTGCGGCGGTTTCGATGAGCTCTTTCTCTTTTTCCTTTAACATCTCATCAGGAACACCGCGTTCGCGGTTTCGTTGCACCAGGTCTGCCAAAACTCGACGCGTTTCACTTTTTAGCAGGGGAGGCGGCAACTCGAACTGAATCCGTTCGTGCAAATATTTCACGACCTGCCCTTCTTTCGCTCGCTCGCGTTCATGCTTCTTTTCATGCGCAAGATCGTGTTCGATGACTTGGCGCAGATCGGCAAGCGTCTTTCCAGGAATCAATTTGGCCGCAAACGCATCATCCAAAACCGGCAATACTTTCTGCTTAATCTCACTGACAGTGACATTGTAATTTGCCTGTTTTCCTGCCAATTCCTTTACCGGAAAATCCACCGCGAAATCGACGGTTACCGTGCGCGTATCGCCCGGCTTTTGCCCTACCATTTGTTCGCAAAATTTCGGGAGAAAATTATCGGGCGCGAGGTGCAACCAGAATTTTTTCCCGCCGTGAAGATTCTTGCTCGCCTGGGGCGCGATTTCACTGATGGGCTTGCCATCGCTGGATCCCTCAAAGTCGATGACGGCAAAGTCGCCCATCTCCAGTCCACGCTCCGGAACATCGACGAAATCGGCCGTTTGATCGCGCAGCCGCTCGATTGCAACATCCACCTCCGACTCGGAAACATTCGTCTCCGGCAACTGCACTGGAATGCTTTTGTATTCGGGCAATTCAAATTCCGGCGCGGTAACAACGGTCGCGCGGAACCGCATCGACTTGTCCTCGCCAAGTTGGACGTCTTCGATGTTGGCCAGCGAAGCAACCCGCAACTGTTCTTGCTCGATCGCTTCATGATAACTCTTGGAAACAAGCTTCTTGGTCAATTCATCCTGAATTTCCTTGCGAAATCTCTTCTCAATCACCGCGCGCGGTGCCTTACCTGGTCGGTAACCCGGAATTTTGGCGAAACGCGCGAAGCTGTTGGCGATCGCATCCCATTCTTTGGATACTTCCTCCGAGGGCACTTCAATTTGCAGCGTAGAGACGGACCCCGGCTGTTTTTCGACTTCGACCTTCATAACCTCACTGTAACGGCGCTCTGCAAGCGCCGCAAAACTTGCCCAAACCTGGTCAGGCGGTAGGGCCGCTTCACGGTTTCGTAAATCGAGTAAGCTGCGTCAGGACGCACCGCCATTGTCCATTGAGCCTCACAAAAAAATCTGTCGCACGCTCCTCAGTGCTGAAATCTTGCCCCATAAATTCCCCCTTCGTCCGAGTCAATGCGGTTACCACTGCGCTGTCCCCGTAGACACGCACCCGCGGATTATCGGATTCCATTATCTCGTGAGTGAGAGTGCCAGACTTGATCACTCCAAGAAAGCGCTCCTTATCAATGATTCCTCCATCGGCATTGATGATGATCCATCCATCGGCAACAAGTCGCTCAATCGCTACCGGGTCATTTTTGACGATCGCTTCCGCAAATTGCTCTTCGAGCTTCAGGAGTTCTTCTTCCATGCTTCTAAATTCTTTCGTGTGTTTAGTGGGCTCTCCTCCCTTTGACGTAAACCGAGTGCGTTTGTGGAACTCCGAACCAATACGCAAGCTCTCGGTAATCCTCGTAATCGAATATTGAGAAGTTCGCCAGTTTACCGGTCTCGAGCGAGCCAATCTGATCGCCTCGGCCTAACGAATATGCCGGATTTATCGTCGACGCCGAGACAGCCTCTGCTGGCGACATCTTCATTTGTGTGCACGCAATCGACAAAATCATTGGCATGCTCGGGGTCGGCGACGAGCCGGGATTGAAATCAGTCGCGATTACGATCGAGAGACCCGCCTCGATCATTTCTCGCGCCCGCGGATAATGCGTCGATCCAAGCGCATAAACTGAGCCGGGTAACAATACCGGTTGCACGCCCCCAGATTTCAATGCCGCGATCCCCTCTTCGTCGGTTTTTTCCAGGTGATCTGCCGTTGTCGTTTTTAATTCGCCCGCCAATTTTGCCGCGCCTGAATTATTGAGCTGATCAGCATGAATTCGCAGTTTCAATCCAAGCTTTTTCGCCGCGCCAAGTATCCGCCTCGATTGTTCGATATCGAAATAGTCGCTCTCGCAAAATACGTCGCAAAATTCGGCAAGACTGTCCGAAGTCACTCGCGAAAGCATCTCGTTAACGACGAGATCGACGTATTCATCGACACGCATGTTGCGCGGCACTGCGTGTGCACCGAGGAAAGTCGGCACAATTTCCAGCGGCGTCTCCTGATTGAGCCGCCTCATCACACGCAGGATCTTCAGTTCATCTTCGACAGTCAGACCGTAGCCCGATTTTGATTCCACAGTTGTCGTTCCGCAGCGCAGGAACCAGTCTGCATGCTTTTTTGCTTGCATAAGAAGGTCGGTTTCACTCGCTGCCCTCGTCTTTTCAACGGTTGACCAAATTCCGCCCCCAGCCTTCGCGATTTGTTCATAAGTGTCGCCCCGCCCGCGGCGCTCGAAATCGTCCAGCCGATTCCCGGCAAAAACCAAGTGCGTGTGCGCATCAACAAAACCGGGAAGGACGACTTTCCCGCGAGCATCGATAACTTCCGCATCGCCTGCTCTTTTTTCTATCTCAGCGCTGGCACCGACGACGTCGATCCTGCCGTCGCGAATCAGCATTGCGCCATCGGGAATGATTGCCAACTCCGACAGTTCGCGTCGCGCGCGCGGCCGCTTCGGGCCGATCAACGTGACGAGCTGCGACGCATGAAGAACCGCGATAGAACTCATGATTCGTTGAATCGTTGAAACAAAAAGGGCGTTGTCATTCTGAGCAAAGCGAAGAATCTCTGATCCGTTTTTTCTGCCGACGCTAGGATGAAAACCAGAGATGTTTCGCTTCGCTCAACATGACAAGCATAGGCTTGCCCACTTTACCTGTTCAACGCAGTTTGCTTCCTACAACTTGAGAGATCTTCTCGAACTGCGTATCAGAGTCGGTGCTGATCTGTTCGATTTTTTTCAATAAAGCCGTCTTGAATTTTTCGTCTTTCAACTGTGCGAGATTGATTTTCACATTCAGCGCCGCGCCTTCGATGCATGCACGAGTGGCTAGCGCGCCGACGCCGACATCGGAAACCGAGGCTGGATTTCCTCTTTCGGCCATTTCAGCGAGCAGTTCATAAGATTTCGACGCTGTCTCCATGACCTTTAACGGAACCTCCGCTGCATATTTGGTCGCCTTTGTGATCGCCGCCGTGCGCGCAGCTTTCTCTTCACCCGACTCTTTGGGCAATGCGAATGCATCCATCACCTTGTTGAATGCCGCTGTATCTTCATCCACCAGCGCGAGCAATTCATCTTTGAGTTGTTGCGCTGTCACACCCCAATTGCTGAAATACTCGAGCTTGTCATCCCAGCCGCGTTTTCCGGCGGACAGGTTCGCAACCATTCCGCCTAACGAGGCGCCTAGCGCGCCCATCAATGCTGCGACAGAACCGCCGCCGGGCGCAGGCGAATCGCTGAGGGTTTCATTGCAAAATTCACGCAGATTCATCTTCGCCAGGGATCTCTTGGGCTCAGTAGATTCGATTTTGAATTCAATCACCTTTTCTTTTGGATCAAAAGGTTTCAGTTCGCTCAAGCCCATCGAGCGAATGGCGATGTCGATCAATTCTTCATCGGACACGCCTTCCGACCATTTTTGCTTGCGCAAGAAATATCGGCCTGCATCAACGAGACTTTTCTTCGGGACCATGCCCACAATCTCAGAGCCGGTCACGCGCAGGCCGCGTCTGGCTGCCGATTCGCAACACGCGTCGAACGCCGCGTGTAACGGCGTTTCTTCGATATCGGTCAGGTTCATCGAGACCTGCGCAATCCCGTATTCCTTCACAAACCAACCAATTGCCTTCACGTGCTTCAGCATTCCGGGAATCCGGATCGGCTCCCTATTCGCATCCAGCACCGGTTTTCCCGATGGCGTTCCATCTTCGGTCTTTACCCTTCCCTGCTCTCGCACATCAAACGCAACCGAGTTTGCGCGCCGCACTGATTTCGTGTTCAGATTCACATTGTAAGCGACAAGAAAATCACGAACGCCGATTACAGTTGCCCCTGATTTTTCGCTGAATATTTCGGGTCCAAAATCTGGTTTCCACTCGGGCTGTCTTATTTTTTCGAAAAATCCTTCGTATTCGCCCCCGCGGATTACGGACAAATTCGAGCGTGATTGATTTTTCGCCGCTTTTTCATAGAGATAGATGGGTATTTTTAGTTCATCGCCGACACGCTGTCCCAGGCGATTTGCACACGCGATTACTTCGTCCCAGCTCACGTTGCTCACGGGAATGAACGGGCAAACATCGGTCGCACCCATGCGCGGATGCGCTCCCTTGTGTTTGCGCATATCGATTAACTCCGACGCTTTCTTAATAGCGCGAAATGCCGCTTCCACCGCTGCATCAGGACCGCCGACGAATGTCACCACGGTGCGGTTGGTGCTGGCGCCAGGATCGACATCCAACAGCGAAACGCCGTCCACCGATTCAATTGCATCGGTGATCTGCCGAATCACGTTTTGATCGCGGCCTTCCGAAAAATTTGGCACGCACTCGATCAACTTTTGCATGGCGCAGAGATCAATTAGCAGTCCTTCCTGTAGCGGCGGTATGCGACCGTCGCAAATTCCTGGAAGTGCGGGCGGCGCGCAAACGGCGGGCTGATGTATCGGCGGACGAAGCGCTATTGATTCGGCGATATGAAAACATCCTTGCGCGGAAACTTCTCGAACAAGGAAGGTGGCTTGCCAAAATTAGTCGCCAGAACATCAACCGGATTGCCGGCGATCCACGCAGAAAGATCAATCGCCTGATAAATGCCGGTGTTAAAACCGATCAGCATCCGACTCGGCTTGCTCCCGACGTTTTCAATAGAGTGCCCATAGCCCTGTGGAATGTACCCGACATCGCCGGCGTTCAGTTGCTCCGTTCGAAATCGACCATGCGAGCCGAACATCGTCACGCTGAGATTGCCTTCGATTACATATTGCCATTCATCGGCGTTCGGATGCCAATGAAGTTCGCGCAACGCGCCTGGTTCGAGGTCGAGAATTACGCCAGTGACTGTTGTCGAAATTGGAAATCGCGTGGAATCGATACGCCATTCGCGGCCGCCTTTGAAAATCGCGTGCGGCGCACCTGCGAGCATTCGAAATTTGTGCGTCTCGGGTGGCGAGATGCGAGGCCCCTGCTGATTTTCCGGAATCGGTTCTGGTGGAATGAGACCGCGAGCAAAATAAACTTCCGCCTTTGGAAAGCCATCAAACGCCGATTCAGGCAGGCCGAAATTTTTTGCCAGTAGCGGCTTGGGCGCATGCCCGATCCAATCGGTGATACTGAACGTGCCGAACTCGGAGAAATAGCCATTGTCAAAGATCAAAATGAAATGGGTTGGTTCGTTGCCGAGACACTCAAGCATGTGAGCATGGCCGCGTGGAAAGTACCAGATATCGCCTGGTTCGAAGTCATTCGTCTCGGTTTGACCAGCCGGATTAATGACCGTTGTGCGAACACGGCCTTTGAGAACGAACGCCCATTCCGCTGCAGTCGCGTGCCAGTGAAGTTCGCGCATCACACCGGCTTCAAGTCGCATCGATACACCGGCGATTCCTTTGGAGATGGGAAGCTGTTCAACGGTCGCTTCCTTGCCGAAGCTGTTTCCGGCTACTTTCCCCTTGGATTTCTCCAATTCGAATTTGAAACTCGGCAATTCTTTGCCGGAGAGTAAAGGATCCGGCACATTGTTTTGAAAGGTCAGATCGCTCATAGGCGATTTCTTAAATCGCCACACCCAGATTGATCAAGCGAATCCTGACTTCGCGCGCGACCAGATGCGAGACCTAGTACAATCCCAACGCCTCGACGGTCGGCTCGTTAATTGCTCCGGTAACAATCAGTCCCTGGTCACGCTGGAAATTAGCAAGAGCCGCTCGCGTTTCCACGCTCAGCGACCCAGTCACTGACCCGAAGTAGTAACCCGCGTCTTGCAACGCAGCTTGAACGTTCGCGATCACCTGGTCGGGTAGGAGATTACTATAGGTGTAGATCGGCCCGTCGTAGTCGTAATAGTTGCTAAGCGGATCATAACCGTAAGCTGGGTACCAATAGCTTGCGTCCAGGAAATAATATCCGCCGGTGACGAAAACGATGTTGTTACAATGCTGCCGCCACCAATCCCGATTATGCCATCCCTGCCAATTACGACGAAGTGCATCGGAATAGCTGAACCGATTCCTTCCAGTTTGGTGGTTCCTCTTGACCTTGGGCTGCTTAGAATCACGATTCGCCGAATCACGGACGACCGGTTGCACATCGCCATTTCGTGCGCGGTGTGGGGTGTCGATTGTCTCCAAGCCTTCCGAAAGCTCTCGCTTCATCAGTACGTGGTTGGTGGGCTTTAGATCGTCCGTTCTGACCGCGCGCTGATCGTCCGTTATCGATAGCGGAGTTTGCACAATTTCGCTTCGTGGCAACAGGTTGCCTGTTGGTTGCACATTGTCGGTTGGCGTCTGCTGTTGAATCCTCATTGCCGCCAGCCTCGGATTCAATTGCCGGGTGAGGGGTGAATAATTCGGTCGAAGATTGCTGGGCTGCCTTTGGACTTGAGGCGGGAGCATGCCGAATGGGCGCTGGCCAATGTTTGCCGGCCCACGAGGAATGTACGGCAGATTTGAATTGTTGGGACGCACGTTATTCCCGCGAACACCATTGCTCGGCGCGACTCGAGGAGCGTTCTGGGGTACGGGTCCGTTTGCTTGTCCCATGCTAGTGCAAATCCCCATCGCGAGCACCGCGAATAAACAAAGTGCCGGGAATCTCGATAGCTTCATTAAGTTCCTCTGCCAATTAAACATCATAAATGTCCCTTTGTTGCAAGCTTCGACTGAAACGGCTTCAACGCTATTCAGATATGAAACAAATTATTTGGTCCACCGCGAGTCAACCAGTGAGCAGAGGTCTCCGAGATCCGCGCGGCCCCGGAATAAACGGTGGCGCCATATCGCAGCTGACATGTTGCAATCTGTGATCTGAAACTTACAATCTACAATTCTTTACTGGGGTCTTAGCTCAGTTGGTAGAGCGCCTCAATGGCATTGAGGAGGTCACGGGTTCGAATCCCGTAGGCTCCATTTTCTTTTTGCACATCACTGCAGCATCGCAACGGCTGC